>Ga0315294_10009525_pt1 | contig 10672 bp, 14 predicted proteins | sample YL17G13_40_MG_FD_203626 | JGI IMG/M metagenome (GOLD analysis project Ga0315294, IMG submission 203626) | Sediment microbial communities from Yellowstone Lake, YNP, Wyoming, USA - YL17G13_40 | ecosystem: Environmental > Aquatic > Freshwater > Lake > Sediment | place: USA: Wyoming | collected... | reverse complement strand
GGTAGAACGTTTTCATTATATTCCTGCAAGATAGAAAAGTCTATGAGGGTCCTCATAACGTATATTATAGTGCTAATAGTATATAAACTTTGCCATTAATTAGGTTTTTCGAAATCCTCATAAATCTTCTGCTCGCCATCAATAAACTCAATTACGATATTTTTGCCCTGAGCGTCATGGACGGCAATATGTATGTTCGGAGACATCTGCATCTCTGCAGTATAGAATGGAGCTGTCACATTTATCTTCCTTATGGCCGCTTTTACTTCCTCGACCGTGGCAAAATTGCCTAATATCCAGCGTGGCAGGTCATTCTCAACAATGAAATTTCCCGAATTACTTTCCTGGAACTTGCTTTCAGAAAACATAAGAGCCTCGGCGGACAACCCCTTTTCATTAATGCCATCAATCACCGCATTAGTCATGTTGAAGGCGTTTACTCCTAAGTAACCATATTGGGATGTCCAGGAAATGCCTTTTTGACCTTTTTCGTCGATGCTCACTTCACTCATTCCTCTAGGATAAACCATTATTTGAGGTTGGAAGTCTATAGCGAATTCGAAAGTTCGACCGATGACCACTGAACCATCCACGGCTTCAATTTGGAAATCGGTGCAGGCAAACGATGTGCTCAAAACAAGAAAGCAGCCAACCAAAAACGCTATTTTAGTTCTCATAATAAATGTCCCCTTTAATTGTGATATTTAGCCACAAATGCTATAAATAGATGGCCTACAAATACCTTGCATCAAAACGGCATAGATAGAGATCAGAATGCGGCGATAAATATACTCAGACTGGGATTGCAGTCTGTCGGCATCAAAGCCGTAGAAGCCCTGCCCCTTCAGGGGTAGGGAGCCGTCATACGTGCATTTTTTGGCTTTACTTGATATCGAAAAGTCGAGATCGGGCAATTGTCGAAAACTCATTCCATAGTGTACTCGAATAACCAGCGGCCCAAATGCCGCTTGACATGATCTTAGGGCTTCATAGATATAGATAATTGTATAAATTGCTATGTGCAACTTTCATGTGCATATATTCGATCTACTTATCTCTGATCGTGTCTCCCTCATATTGCTTTTTCACCAGCTCGACCAGCACCGAAAACACCGCCGCCTCCAGCGGATCATCCAGCGCATAGAAGGCCTCGCTGGAATGCTTATTGGCCATTTCCGCCAGCTTTTGCCCGTAAACCTGATCCTCCCACGTCAGGGCTCGGCTGGCCTTGAGCCACCTGGCTGAGACATCCTTTATGCCCATCCTCACGCTCTCGAAGCTTCGGCCCATGACTATTCACCCAGGCAAAATGTCGCAGGCCATAGTCTTTCCTCGCTCTCCTCCGGCCAGATCTCCTTCTCTTCGAGCCAGTTCCTCTCTTCAAGCCTACTCTGTATCATTTCCTCCACGTCTGCGGGCCGGGCATGGAAGATCTCCGCCAGGATCTCCTTGGCTGTCTCCAATTCCATGAGCTTGGAGTTGGCCGCCCGCCTGGGCTCGACTAGCTTCGCCTCCCGCCTCCATGGCCATTTCATGAGTATGCCTCCAGTGTTTTCTGGGCTCCTTGCATTTTCGGATCGGCTTTGGCGTGGCCCCTCGCGGGAGCTCTCTCTCCTTCGTAGATGCAGAACACACGATCGGCCAGCTCGGTCATCTTCTGCAAACTTGCGTCCAGCGCAGGTGAGTAGAGCAAGATCGTAGCCTCTCTGGAGGTCTGCTTCAGGGCCTGGGCCACATACTCCACCATGTGCCCGGCATCCTCATAGAGCAGCGGGTCGTGCTCCACGATCAGGACGCTGTGGTGGTTCTCCTCCAGGATGGTCATGAGCTGGAAGGAGGTGAAGGCCCGGCGGATCTCCAGCTCGGTAAAATTGCGGTCCAGCTTGCTGAGGACGCGGGAATAGTTGCCGCAGATGAAGAGGATCTTGAAGCGCTGCAGGTTGAGTTGACTGTTCAGGGCTTCGACCAGCGTCTCCACGGGGGCGACCAGGACATTGAAGGTCTCTGGGAGCATGGAGACTGCCGGGTGGAGTTCGATATCCATGATAGAGAATAGTGGCTCTGAGGATATGAGGAAGGGCGGGGCGCGGGACGAAAGTGTCTATGAGCGAATGGGGCCTCGATGACCTGGCAAATATGAATAGTAATAAATGCAGGTTCAACGATCTCGATTTAAGAGATATACGATGACGATCCTGGTGGGCTGCAGCGGCTGGTCTTATGACGATTGGGTGGGCCGGTTCTATCCTGTGGAGTTGGCCTTATTGAATCAATGAGGAATGATAAAAATATCTATAATGAGAGAAAAGGAGTGAGAAATATGAAGCAAAAGCTAATAGAAATTGCGAAACAAGGGCAAATCGATCAAGAAACTGCTAGACGATTGGCAGCATGCATGGATTCCGAGTTTAAGTCCTCCCCGATTCGATACTTTGGTGCAAGGAAAGTAATCATTGTTGCCGGCGCCAGCGAATTGCTGTCGATAAGAATCTCGGGATTCGGCGAATCTTTTAAGGGGAGACAATTGACATGCAGCAACATAGATAATCCAGAAAATCTCGAAGTGAGTCTGGCGGAAAGCGAAATGGTTTTGCAGTCAGCCAAAGACCCTGATCTCCTCTACGTGAAAGGTGGTGAAACTTCAATAACCGGACCAAAGTACTCTGATGTCACAAAAGACCTTGATACTCGTGCTGAGGTTTTAAAGACCCTACCAAGAAAAGATCCCGACATAGTGCAAATAGACAATCGGATATACCGCCAAACGGGGACTGTTTATATTAGCGGTCCGTTTTATGTTGTCATCCTAGTGCGGTGAAGCTATGAATGAAATCCAAGAGATTTCCAATTTGATGGATAAAGAGGTGGAGGCAATAACACTTGCTGCCACCTCTGATCTACCCTCTAGAAAGATAGGAGGAAAAGCTTCTGCGAGAGTCGTAAAGCTTCGCAATCCCAAAATTATTACAACCGAGAACAAGATAGAAATCCTTGGCCCAGCGTTCCTAGTGAGCGTTGCGGAGCTGAAAAAAGCAATTAAAAATCGCTACAAGACGCCGGGGCAGAATATCTTCCCAGAGGTCGTTGATGATTTCATTTTCAGCAACAGTAAAGAAGCCTTGAATCGGTTAAGAACTTTTGACTCCGCTCAAGCCGCTAGCGACCTGGTTAATTTGGCAAGGCTTGTCAAAGTTCCATCAGACTCGGAAAAAGTCGTACTGGTTAGTAAAATCAAACCGCTTGAACTAGTAACCGAGTATATAGTCGATGGCAAGCACACGAGTGGAAACTTCTTGGGAAGCTTCGATCTTCCCTTGGTAGTTATGACTGATAATGGGGCGCAATTTGATTTTGAAAACCCGTCGCACGTTGTAGGCACCAATAAGCGAGTGGAAGAATCGATGGCTATCAACATGAATAGTATCATGCTGCTTGCAGAAAGGGTGGATGATAACACAATCCAAATAACGGGCGGACTGAAACATGTTGGCTGGGGAAATGTAATGGCGATTGTGTCCTTGATTTGCTTACTAGTCGGTGCCTTCTCATTCATTGAAAAGAGATTGTTTTTTTTCATAGTATTATTAATCAGCGGGGCTGCGTTAGCGATCGCAAGATACCTACCCACCAATTGGAATAAGGAGTTCTTTGGAATGTCAGAAATACAAGTTGTTGGGAACGCATACACAGTCTTCAAATTTTACGGAGAGATGGCATGATATGTTGTAATTAATAGGGGGAATAATTCTGCTTTTTGTTCATTTCGCAAACTCTTGACGAAAGAACTAAATTCTTAGACATTCTCATTCTCCTATATCTCAAATACGTTTTTCTTTAGCACAAGCGGAACAGAAAAAATTTTGGTCAGCTAGTGCCAAAGAAAGGTAGATAAATGTAAAGCAGGAGGAATAGATGAGCGGATTAGATAGCGATATATTAAGAGAGAAAATAAAGCAGAAGATGCCTAAACCTCCAAAGTTTTCTTTTGGATTAAAGGCATTCCTCGCGATTGCAATCATATCCCTGCTACTGCTTGGGCTAGTGGGAGGAACCTTTATAGCAGTAATTCCAGCTGGTAATGTCGGAGTGCTGGACCGATTCGGAGTGGTTTCAGACACCGTGTTGAGCCCTGGATTCAACTTTAAAGATCCGCTCACCGGCGTCCACGAGATGAATACTCAGACCCAGCAAATAGAATATAAAGAAGTAACTGGGACGCTAACGAGTGAAGGTCTTGAGATAAAGCTTGATAGTAGCGTGCTCTGGCATCTTGACCCGACTAAAGCTCCTGAAATATACAAAACCGTAAGAGGAGACTATGTCGACACAAAATTGACACCCTCTTTCATGGGCCTATTGCGAGCTGAAATCAAGAAATACACTGCCGAAGACATATACACAAACAAGTCGACTGAAATCCAAGCGGATGTTGAAGAGCACCTCAAGCAAGAACTTAGTAAAACCGGCATTATAATCGAAAGAGTCTGGTTAAGGGGAATTTATCTTCCAAAGGAGCTTCAGGATGCTATTACAATTAAACAGCAGAAGCAGCAACAAGCTCAGCAGATGCAATTTACCATCCAGCAATCCGAGCAAGAAGCCAAGAGACTGGTCATTGAAGCAAAGGGCATTGCTGAGGCAAATCGCATCAAGGGAGAATCAGTTACGCCAACACTGGTTTCCTGGGAATTTGTCCAGGGAATAAAGACCAATCCCAACGTCTTGTATGTACCCATTGGGTCAGGAGGCGGAAATGTGCTATTTAACCTTCCAACCCCTAACCTAAAAAGCTAGAGAGCGAGGAGGCCATCTACCTGAACCTGCCACTGTGGCTTATGGTGGGCTTCAGGCCGAGCCTTTTTGCCTTCTTGACTATAAGCTAGGACCCAGGTGTCTGGATAGGCTGGACAATTTATAGATACAAGATATTTCAGAGATAAATCGGAACTTCCCACATATCCTGCTTATCCTTTGGAGCATTCTTCTTTGACCAGGCTGGATAGATGAGAATGTTGCCCTGCTCATCTTCTTCTTGAATGGTCTGTTCTTTTTCTTCATCGCTCATTGAATGTGCCCCGAGGATTATGACAACTCATCTATGATGTATCTTCTTAGGTTCTCGGATCTGTAAGAAATGTGACGGAGGTTAAAGAATTTAAGGATAGCTATAATGCAGAAATTGGTTTGCCAGCCAGAATGCTAGATAGCTGTGGCTTATACATCAACAACCTCATATCGAGCCGCGTCCTGCGATCCCTCCTGGGTCTCACGGGTTGTGCAGCATATAGCATGCAACTCAGAAAACCTATCAAGGTCTATAGGGGAATTTGGTGGTACAGGCGGTATAGACGGGACATAATACCCAGTATTGTACCACACGAGATGGGACAGAAATAATTAGGTTGGACAAGAATAAAATTATCTACAGAGGCCTTGTCCCACTTGTCCCGGCTGTACCACCTAATTCCACCATCCAATGCCACAAAGTTTTCTTTAGCGGCGTGCATCTGGCGAGACTGAAGTCTAAATGGCCTTTATTGATTTGGCGGATATCGGGTCGCGATGGGGTCCAGACACACTTCTTTTCCTGATGTCCACTTATGAAATAAACCCCCTCCCGGTAGATGTCGCCGTCGCTGATGGCGGAATGTGCGGATTGCATTCCTGGATATCTTTCTCAACAAGAACTTCTGACTTACCTCCCGAACAAAAGGGTCTCATTCGCAAGTGCAATATCCCTGAAATCATGTCATCTAGGTAGGGAAGCAGTATGCGAGTAATTCTTCATGTCGATCTGGATGCCTTCTTCCCTTCCATAGAAGTTCGAGAGCATCCGGAATTAATGGACAAGCCCGTAATAGTTGGAGCTGATCCAAAAGAAGGCAAAGGCAGAGGTGTCGTTAGCAGTGCCTCTTACGAAGCTAGGAAGCTTGGCGTTAGGTCAGCCATGCCCATATCCAGAGCCTGGAAGCTATGCCCGGACGGCGTTTATCTTAGACCCCATTTTGACCTCTATATTAATGCATCCAATAGCATAATGAAAATTCTAAAGAGTCATGCCGATAAATTTGAGCAAGGTGGGATAGATGAAGCATACCTCGATATATCGAGTCGAGTAAAGGACTTCGACGATGCAAGGGAATTTGCTAAGAAATTGATGGAAGAGGTCTTGGATAAAGAAAAATTGACATGCTCTATAGGTGTCGCGCCCAATAAAATGCTTGCCAAGATCGGTTCCGATTACAAGAAACCATACGGTCTGACCGTAATTAGAGAAGAGGATGCGAAGGATTTCCTTTCTCCTTTGAAAGTCAGGAAGATACCGGGTGTGGGGCCTAAGACCGAGAGAAGGCTAAAAGACCTCAAAATCGAGAAGATAGGCGATTTGGCCGCCATAAATCCTGAGCTATTAACCCGACTCTTTGGCGTTTGGGGTAGCAGGCTTCATGAATACGCCAATGGCATCGATTACAGTGAAGTCAGAGAGGAGTATGAGACAAAATCGATAGGTAGGGAAGTGACGTTCGAGAATGATGTAGACGATGAAGGCCAAATTCTTGGGATTTTAGATGAGCTGGCAGATGAGATACACAAAGAACTGATCGATAATGGATTCCGCTTTAAAACCATCACCATTAAAGTCAGGTACGAGCATTTCGATACCTATACTCGCGCCAAGTCTTTGTCTTTTCCAACGAATGACTTGGATATTCTCAGGAATAATGCCAAGAGATTGATTGATGCCTTCTTGAGGGGCAATAAGAAGATCAGATTGATCGGGCTAAGAGTCTCAACTCTGATATATAAAAATATCAATATAGACCATGAAGCTTACCTTTGATAAAGGCACAATCCAGATTCAGGGAGACATTCGGGTCCCGAATTCTACCTGGGATGAACGCTCCAAGACCTACCGGGCAATGGCTCTGCATTACAGGGATGTCATCGATTTCTTGAAGATATCTGGCTTCGACTTCAGAGATGATGTCCTAGATCTCATTGCCTGTCCCGAACTTCAAAGCTGCATTGTATTGAGGGATTACCAGAACCAGGCCCTGGATGCATGGATAGCTAATGGCAATCGGGGCATAATCGTTCTTCCGACAGGAAGCGGCAAAACGCTTGTCGGAATAAAAGCCATATCCTTGCTGAATACCCCAACATTAGTAGTAGCTCCCACCCTCGATCTGGTGGATCAGTGGCGTACCAGGCTGAAGAAAGAGTTCAAAGTGGAAGTGGGCGTTTTTGGTGGAGGTGAACGGGACATAGAAGCCTTAACGGTATCCACCTATGACTCTGCATACATCCACGCCGATAAGCTTGGGAATAAGTTTGGTTTGATAATCTTCGATGAAGTCCACCACCTCCCTGCCGCAGGATACAGGAACATAGCTGAGATGTTTGCCACTCCTTACAGGATGGGCTTGACGGCCACCTTTGAGAGGGAGGATGGTTTACATGCGGAACTCAACCGCCTCGTGGGCGGAAAGGTCTTTGAAAAGAGGGTAAAAGATCTTACTGGAGTGCATCTTTCACCTTTCCGACTTGAGAAGATAGTGGTCGAGCTAACTGAGGAAGAGAAAGTGGAATATGAGAAAAACCAAAAAGTTTTCTCAGACTATCTGGCAAGAATCAACCTCACCATTCGAGGTCCAGCCGACTTTCAGAAGCTGGTTATGAGGAGCGGCAGAGATCCAGGAGCCAGAAGGGCATTGCTTGCCAGGAATAAAGCAAGAGACATCGCCTATAACAGCATCTCGAAGATAGGGAGACTCTCCGAGATCCTGAAAAAGCATAATGATGGCAAGATATTCATCTTCACCGAGCATAACAAGCTGGTCCACCGAATCTCAAGACAATTCCTGATTCCCTCTATAACCTATAGAACCACAGGCAAAGAAAGAAGCGAGACTCTGGACAGGTTCAGATCAGGCATATACAGGGCGGTTGTCACCTCCAAGGTCCTGGATGAGGGCATTGATGTTCCAGATGCGGATGTGGGCATTATTCTGAGCGGAACAGGGAGCGAGAGGGCCTTTATCCAGAGGCTGGGCAGGATTCTTCGAAAGAAAGAAGGTAAGGAAGCAGTGCTATACGAAATTGTATCCGCAGAGACAAGTGAGGTCAATACGGCAAGGAGAAGAAAAAGGCCATTGAAGCAATAGGATAAGAAAATGCTTACTAGCGACCTACTTGTAACGAAGATTTCTAAGGGAAAGATAGAGCCTATTTATGCTCTTCTGGATCAGGATAACCTGGAGATTGCTTCCTCGGTTATAGATGTTTTTCAGGAGCATGTAGGGAGAACATACGGTGAGCTTATCGAAGAATTAGAGGGCATTGAGGAGATCAACTACCGCTTGATAAGGGGACTTGCCCAGATCCTCGAAAGGAGATGCATAATAGAGACGGACTCGGCTATTGATCCAATTGCTGCCAGAAGGACAGTCTTCGAGGAATCCAGGGGATTTATTACCAGCGAGGAGGAGCGGAAGACGGTTCTCGATAAGGTCGCCAGAAAGCTATCAATCGAGGCTGATGGCCTGGAAAATGCTCTCTGGGCAGATCATGAAGGGAACCTGGTTATTAAAGAGTTTCAAACCATAACTCCAAAGAACCTGCTCAGGGATTATAATCTATCTCTGGCTCAGACTCTACTCTTTAGGGCTACGGGAATGGAGATTCAGATAGAGGATAATTACCAGCCAGTGTTCAGGAAGATCAAGCAGCTGGGCCTCATTTACTCTATACGTGATGACAAGATATCCCTGGAAGGACCTATCTCCCTATTCAAGCTAACCGAAAAATATGGCTCTGCCTTCGCAAAACTGCTACCTACCATAATGGACTCCACTAGATGGAGTTTGAGAGCCAGCATATCCAGGAAGACATTTCAGGGAAAGAGGATCTATGAGTTCACTCTTGACCATACCCAGAGACCAATTTTCGGCAATGAGTTAGAAACGGCGGAGATTGCTTTCGATAGCGCCATTGAGAAGGAATTCTATCAGCTTGGCTTCAAAGGCTGGACAGTCAGAAGAGAGCCAACAGTATTGAAAGCCGGCCAGTATGCATTTATTCCAGACTTTTCCCTGGAGCGAAATGGCACCAGGATATACGTTGAGATCATAGGCTTCTGGACACCTGAATATCTCAAAAATAAAATTCAGAAGCTAAATCAGCTGCAGGAAAAAGAAAGCATGATCCTGCTCGTGAACAGAAACCTGGCATGCACGGGCTCAGAATTCCAGGCAGACAACCTCAACCTCCTTTTCTATGATCGAAAAATTCCACATCTGGAGATAATCAAGATTTTAAGGAGATATGAGGAAAAGCAGCATGCGGAAGAGATTACAAAGCTGAAAGGTATAGAAATTTCATTTGACAGCGATGCAAGTGTTATCAACCTCGATGAGGCTGCCAAGAGATATGGCGTTAGTGTAGAGGCTCTTAAAGAAGTGATCAACGGCCAGAAAAATCCCGACTATTCACTATTGGGAGACCAGCTTGTAAGCAAGCAGGTCCTCGAAACAATCCAAGGCGAATTGATGGGTATGAAGAGGCATGTTGATGCCCTAAAAATCTTCGAGCGATATGGAATAAAGGCTCACAGCCAGGCACTCAGCATGCTCGGATATAAGGTAAAATGGAGCGGACTAGACCCGGAAAATGCAGAAATTCTCAAGGCATAAAAAGAATCATATCTTTTAGAATGGTCCAGCCTGCTTGCCCCGTGGCGAATGGCCAGCTCCATGGTATCTGGATCCTCCTGCCTCTCGATACAACTCCCGCATCTCCATGGCCGTGGCCTGTGTTCTTATAACCTCTCCTGACTCTTCGCCTCAGCCAAGACATCTCTTCTCGTTCTCAAAGCTCCGCCCCATAGCTACTCCCTCAGGCAGAACGTCGCCGGCCACCACCTTTCCTCGCACTCCGACCCCCCCAGCACTAATTTTCGAATCTCTCTATCCAGAAACTCTTTTCTTTGGTTAATAGACCAAATTCGATTATGCATGGATGCCATGAATGATCACAATAAATTGGTCGATGGAAGCAAAATGTTCCTGGATTCTCAAAACAATACTTTTCCATTGCTCGGAATACTTTCCCGCGTGTTGATAAACCTTGATTAATATCCCTTCGCTGAGGGAAGAGATTTACATCGAGATTCCCACCAATGACATGACCGATGAAATGCCCTTTGTCATAGTAATCTCCAAAGACTTCTGAGGAGGGACCAAGGAATCCTCTCATTCTGTTCTTATCACGTTTTATATATCTTGGGCGTGATCTCCCAAAAACTACAACCAAGCGGTCTTCAACAACTTGGTCATTAGGAACGATTCCTTTAGCGATCAACTCTGAGGAAAAGTCGAACAGATACTCAAAACCACCATCATTGAATTGGAGTATGTTTGTTGTAGTAGGTGTCATTTCCATATACTTTTCAGACCACAAATTTGGAAGTTTCTCAGAAAGAATTTCAATTATACTGTATCCGCCGATCCAAATTTGACCCCCCACGCCGATCCGATTTTGACCCCCTATATAAAATAACCAACCTCCTTGTGTATAAAGCTCACGTCTCTCTACCTTCTCCGAAAGCTCTGTCCGTTCATGTTCAGGATCAGTGCGTGGTGGGTAATCCTATCTAGAATTGCGGCGGTAAGGG
>Ga0315294_10009523_pt1 | contig 10673 bp, 8 predicted proteins | sample YL17G13_40_MG_FD_203626 | JGI IMG/M metagenome (GOLD analysis project Ga0315294, IMG submission 203626) | Sediment microbial communities from Yellowstone Lake, YNP, Wyoming, USA - YL17G13_40 | ecosystem: Environmental > Aquatic > Freshwater > Lake > Sediment | place: USA: Wyoming | collected... | reverse complement strand
AGATTCGCCCGTAGGGCCGGCTGCTTTTCGCCGTCAACTTCGTGAAATCATCTCGCCGTAGGTCATCCAGGCTTAAACCGAACTCCTCACAGTATGCCGTCAGCGTCTTGCTGAGGTCGGCCCAGTCCGCCTCGTTCACCGCATCCGTTCCCACTTCGCTGCCCAACTGATGCGGCTCCACTATCCCCCGCAGATAGATCACGCCGCCGTGCATTCCCGTGCCCACGTACCGGCCTACGGGAGAAAGGCCCGCTGAGTTCATCGCCAGCACCACCATCATCCCTCCAGCCATGTACTCCCCCAGGTAATCCTTCGCCGTCCCGCCGATTACGATCACCGGGTAATACTCCTGGTAGGCCTTCATGTGAATCCCCGCCCGGTAGCCGACGTTGCCGCGCAGGAAGATACGCCCCCCTCGCATCGAATACCCCACGACGTCCCCGGCATCCCCATGGATCGTGATCCGTCCGGCATTCATGGTATTGCCCACGCCGTCCTGCGCGTTGCCGTTCACCCTGATCTCCGCCCCGTTCACGAACGCCCCCAGGTCATTCCCCGGCACGCCGTTTATGATTACTTTGAAGCCATTGCCAAGTCCTGTCCCGATGTAACGCTGCCCCCGCACGTTATCGAGCGTGACTGCCTTCTCCCCATTGCCAAGCGCGGCGTGAACCTGCTCGTTCAGTTCTCGATAATGGATGCCGTCCGCGTTGATCCTCATACTTCCGTCCCCATGCCCGAGACCAGGTGTTTCCGGTACTCCGCCGGCAGCGAGAGCAGCCCAAACGCGTCAGTCAGCAAGAGCGACTTGAAGCCGGACACGCTGATTCTCTTCTTGATGAGGCCGGTGATTATGCCTGCCCTATCTATCTGCCCTACGAAGATCGCCCCCACGATCCTGTCGTCCTTCAAGACGATCTTCTTGTAAACCGGCGCCTTCTCATCCAGAACGCTGAGCACCTCGTATCCTTCGCCCTGCGGAGAGGTCATCCCAACCGAAATCGTCGGCAGATCGCATACATCCACCGCGTTCATGACCAGCCCGCCCTCGTATTTCGCCTCGCCTCCCGCCATGTTGCTCCCTGCTATGAACCCCTGCCGATAGGCCAGGGGAAGTATCGCTATGCAGCGCTTCTCCCCGCTCAGGAGATCCTCCGCCTGGGCAACGTCTCCAGCCGCGTATATCCCCTCTACTGAGGTGCGCATCGAAGAATCAACCAGGATGCCGCGGTCGGTCCTGATGGCCGTTCCCTCCACTATGCTCTTCTCCGGCGCAACCCCGATGGTGAAGACGACCAGCGAACATGAGACCTCCGTCCCATCCGTCAACGCTACGCCAGCCACCTTGCCCTCTTTCGTCAGGATGCGGGAGGCCGTGGTGGAGCATCTGACCTCCGCCCCGCCCTTCTTCAGCGAATTCAGCGCCAGTTGCGAGGCCGTCTCGTCGAAGGCCGTGCTCAAGATTCGCTCGGCGAGTTCCGCAATCGTCGTCTTGATCCTCAGCGCGGTCAGCGCCTCCACACACTTCAGCCCAATCAGCCCGCCCCCGACTACCACAGCCTCTTTGACCTCGTTCTCCTCGATGAAATCTCGAACCTTTTCCGCGTCGTCCCAGGTGGTGAAGGTGAAGACCCCTTCAGCCTCCCTCCCAGGGAGATCCTTCGGCACTATCGGCCTCCCGCCGGTAGCGACCAGGAGATTCTCAAAACCAAGCGATTGGCCGTCGGCTGTCTCCACTATCCGTCCGCCCACGTCAATTCGTCTTGCCTCTACCCCCTGCAAAAGCCGTAGATTACTCTCGCCCATCGCCGAGGGGCGGTAGGGCATCTTCCCCTCATCCACCTTTCCGCCCAGAAGATACGATATCAGCGGCCGGTAGTAGGCCCCGCGCTGCTCCCTGTTAACGATCGTGATGAGCCCATCCGCATCCCGCCCCCGGATTCCCGCCACCCCTCCCATCGCGGCCGCCGAATTCCCGATGATGAGGTAGGGAGACCTATTCTTCATCGTATTCCCCATAGATCAGCGCCTCATTGGGGCAGTTCGCCACACAGGCCGGCATCTCCGCCCCGTAACAAAGGTCACACTTCGACGCCACCGCTCGATTCGGCCCTGTGTTTATCGCCCCCACCGGGCACACCATGATGCACATCCAGCATCCCACGCACCTGTCTTGCTCGCACAGCACCGCCCCGGTCTCCGCATCCCAATGCATTGCCCCCGTCATGCATGCCTCCATGCAGGGAGCATCCTCACAGTGCCGGCACTGGATCGCAAACGAGACGTAGCCTGACTGCTCCACCTGCACCCCGGAAACCAGGCTGTCCCGCTCGTTTCGGAAAACCTTGATTATCTTTTTTGACTTCGAGTGCTGCACCAGGCAGTTTATCTCGCACAACCGACAGCCGATGCAGAACTCCTCTTTTATGATTACTCGCTTCATCCGCTATTCTCCGGCTGCCTTGATATCCAGGATCGCCAGTTCCCGGCCGGTCAGGTTTATCCCCCGCAGGTGGTCCCGATTCCCACGCAGGCTCTCTATCGCATTTATGCCCATCCCGCCCATCATTTCCTTTATCTCCAGCGACCAGGCCCGCAGCAGGTTCACCAATCGCCGCGTGCCGATGTTCGGATTCAGCCGCTTGGTCAGAATAGGATCCTGGGTGGCGATGCCCCAGTTGCATTTCCCCGTATAGCACTTCTGGCAAAGATGGCAGCCCATCGCCACCAGCGCCGCCGTCCCGATGTTCACCGCGTCCGCCCCCAGCGCGATCGCCTTCACCACGTCCGCCGAGCACCGAAATCCCCCTGCCGCCACGACCGAAGCCCGGTTCCGAATCCCCTCCTGCCGCAGCCGGGAATCCACCGCCGCCAGGGCGAACTCGATCGGTATCCCCACGTTGTCCCGGATCATCGTCGGCGCTGCCCCCGTCCCCCCGCGGAACCCGTCAATCACGACCACTTCAGCCCCCGCCCGAACCATTCCGCTCGCGATCGCAGCCACGTTGTGAACCGCGGCGATCTTCACGAACACCGGCTTGCTGTATCGTGTCGCCTCCTTGAGGGCGTAGATCAACTGGCGCAGATCCTCGATCGAATAGATGTCGTGATGAGGCGCCGGCGAGAGGGCGTCGGTCCCCTGCGGGATCATCCTCGTGGCGGAGATCGAAGCGTCCACCTTTTCCCCCGGCAGATGCCCTCCTATCCCCGGCTTGGCTCCCTGCCCTATCTTGATCTCCAGCGCTGCCGCCGCGTTCAGGTAGTCCACGTCAACCCCGAAACGCCCCGAGGCCACCTGCAAGATCATGTTGTCCGCGAAGGCGCGCAGATCCTTGTGCAGCCCGCCTTCCCCGCTATTGGCGAAGGTGCCTGCCTCCCTCGCCGCCTGGGCCAGGCTCAAACACGCATGGTAACTGATCGAACCATACGACATCGCCGAGAACATGATCGGCGTCTCAAGTTCCAGTTGAGGTTCGAGCCTCGTAGCCAACTTCGCCGGATTCGAAGCCGGGGACAACTCCACCCGGTCCGGCTTGCACCCCAGGTGGGTCAAGAGTTCCATCGGCTCGCGCAGTGGGTCAATCGAGGGATTCGTCACCTGGCTTGCGTTCAACAACATGTGATCCCAATAGATCGGATAAGGCCTGTCGTTGCCCATGCCAGACAGGAGCACTCCGCCGCTCTCCGCCTGCTTGTAGGCGTTTCGGATCATGTTCCCGTCCCAGTTCGCATTGGGACGAAACTCCAGCGGCGCCTGCTCGATGGAGATGGCATTCGTAGGGCACAGCGTCGCGCAGCGGTGGCACCCCACGCATTCGGCGCTGTTGCTGATCACCACCTCTTCCTCTGCGTCGTATTCGTGCACGTCGTTTGAGCACTGCCGCACGCACACCTGGCACTGAATGCACTTGTCAGGGTCCCTCCTCACCAGAAAATCGGGTTGCACTAGCCACTGCCGCGCTTTCAGCATCTTCTCACTGCCTTGCCGTTACGTCCGAATTCACCTATCCCAGTGCCGACGCAAAGTCTCCACCGGTCAATGACCTCTGAGGAGCAGACGATGGCGGCAAAGTAGGACTCCTCACCTCGCCCACGATCGGCACGCCGCCTTCCGCATGCCAAACGCTCTCCGCATTGGGACAGACCTCCCGCACCGCCGCTTCTTCGCTCGCCACGTAAAGCCTGTCTCCATCTCGCGCCGCCACCATCGGCCGCAACTTCGTCCGGTCATTTAGCCCGACCATCCCGCCCGCGTGCCCCACCAAGACCGAGAACGGACCGTTCAACAGCGCCCCGCCGTAAACCACCCGGAGAGCGCGTGCCAACTCCCGCCGGTCGGCAGACATCCGCTCGATCTCCGCCCAAAAAGGTGGCGCAAAAACCATGCTCGCTGCCTCGAAGGAAAGGCCATGCTTCCTGACCAACAGATCGAACAGGTAGGCTATGACCTCGGTATCGGTCTGAAGCGTGCAGTGGTAGCCGAAGTTAGCAAGATACCGCCGATTGATCCCGTATGAGGATATCTCCCCGTTGTGCACCACCGCCCAGTCCAGCAGTCCAAACGGGTGCGCCCCGCCCCACCACCCTGGTGTATTCGTCGGGAACCTCCCGTGGGCGATCCAGATATAGGCCTGGTAATCCTCCAGTCGGAAGAACTCCCCGATCTCCTCCGCATACCCCACCCCCTTGAATATCCCCATGTTCTTTCCGCTGGAGAAGATATAGGCTCCCTCCACCTCCAGGTTTATTGACATCACCACCGCCACGATGGCGTCGCCCTCGGTTTTGTTGCTTCCCCCCTCCAGTTCCGACGGCCTCACGCTCACGAAATACCTGTGCAGCATCGGCCGCTCCCCTATCCCTGCCGTCATCCGCGTCGGTATCGGCTCGTCGGCATGGATGGCGCACCTCTGAGAAAGGATCCTCTCCGCCGCTTGTCTCGCCTCCGCGCTCTCACACATAACGTGCAGGGCGTAGTGTTCTTTCTGCTCCGGATAGATCCCGTAGGCGGCAAACCCCCCGCCCAGACCGTTGCCCCGCTCGCGCATGTTGCCTATCATCCGGATGACCTGCTCGCCGTTGAAAAGCCTACCGCTTTCCGACATGATGCCGGCAATCGCGCATCCGCCCATGTCCTTCTCGTTGTAGATTCCCCGCATTTCCTTCCCCTACCATTTGAGACCAGCCCTCTGCCGGCCTCGTGCTGTTGGCGACCCTGCGCTAATGCGTCTCTCTTAAGGCCTCCGTCGAATCGCCTCCCTCACAGGATCGGCAGATACTTGTCTATCTCGTACTGGCTCACGTGCACGCCGTATTGTTCCCACTCGATCTTCTTGTTGGCGATGAACTTCTCAAAGATGTGATCCCCCAGCGCTTCCCGCACCAGCGCGCTATTCTCCGTCTCCGCCACCGCCTCGCCCAAACTCCCCGGCAGCGCCTCGATCCCGCGCTGCGCTCGGGCCTCGGCGCTCATCTCGAAGATGTCCTCCTCAATCGGATCCGGCAGCACGTAGCCTTCCTCGATCCCCTTCAACCCCGCAGCCAGCATCACCGAGAATGCCAGATAGGGGTTGCAGGCCGGGTCGGGGCAGCGGAACTCCGCCCTGGTAGCGGATGCCTTCTCCGGCTTATACATCGGCACCCGAACCAGCGTCGAACGGTTTCTCCTCGCCCAACTGATATAAACCGGCGCCTCGTAGTTCGGCACCAGTCGCTTGTAGGAGTTCACCCACTGCGCCACAACCGAACACGTCTCACGCGCATGAATCAAAAGGCCGGCAATATACGCTTTCCCTGTCTTCGAAAGGTGGTACTTGTCGTCAGCATCGAAAAAGGCGTTCTCCCCCCCTTTGAAGAGCGATTGGTGGGTGTGCATCCCGCTCCCGTTTTGGCCGAACAGCGGCTTCGGCATGAACGTCGCATACACGCCTTTCCGCATCGCCACCTCTTTCACCACCAGCCGATAGGTCATCGCCGCATCCGCCATGCTCAGCCCGTCCATGTATCGCAAGTCAATCTCATGTTGGCTGGGCGCCACCTCGTGGTGGCTATACTCGACTCGAATCCCCATGCTCTCCAGGGTCATGATCGTCTCGCGCCGCAGGTCGCTGGCGAAATCCAACGGTGTCAGGTCGAAATAGCCGCCCGCGTCCAGGGTCACCGGCTTCCCCTCACTACTCGCAAAATAGAAATACTCCAGTTCGGGACCCACGTTGAATGTGTATCCCAGGTCGGCCGCCTTTTTCAGGTTCCGCTTCAATGCCCAGCGGGGGTCTCCCGCGTAGGGCCTCCCATCCGGCTCCAGGATGTCACAAAACATCCGCGCCACTCCCGCCCCCTCGTCCGGGCGCCAGGGCAGAACTGCAAAAGTGCTTGGGTCGGGCTTCGCCAGCATGTCGCTCTCGTCAATTCGCGCGTAGCCCTGGATCGAAGACCCGTCAAATCCCATCCCCTCTTCAAATGCCTCCTCCAACCCCTCCGCCGTGATCGCAAACCCTTTCAGAAAGCCCAGCACGTCAGTGAACCACAGGCGGATAAACTTGATCTTCTTCTCCTCCACCATCTTTAAGACTTGCTTCTTGTCCATGCCGGTCATCGTATGTTTGCCTCCTCTTATTTACGGGGCAGCGCCTGTGAATGGCTCCACCCCCGCTGTCCGCGTTCAGGTTTTGACCTCTCCTTTCACCTTTTCTCACCTGACCGCTGCATCCCACTCTCCCAAGTGGCTTCCCTGGCTGTCAAATCCTGGAAGACACAGTGCCGCCCTTACCATATCCATTGATCGTCTCGTCCCCCATTTCGGCTCTCTTGTCTCTTTTCCCCCACGGGCCCTTGTCTTGCCTTCCTCCCTTAACTGTCCCTGGCGGGCGGCAGCCGGCTTCCGCTTGCCCCCAGTCTACCACCTCTTCTCCTCCCTGTCAAGCCCTTTCGGGAAATTTCTCGGATTTTTTCCCGGTCGCTCCTGCAGGAGAGTCGCAGGGCTCCCAAAATGTGCTTCCCGACACACCCGAAGACGCCTTCCGGCATCCTCTACTTGGCAATCCAACCTGATAGGTGTAAAATGGAAGGGAAAATCGGGGCTTTTGCTTGCCGCCTAAACCATGAGGGGGCGATTTTTCAGGTGATCGAATGGATAAGTTAGCAGTGGCTCAGCCATCAACTGAGGATTGGGCCGTTCAGCGCAAGATGATTGCCATCTTGCGTATCTTGGCCCAGTCAGAGCAGCCTTTGGGCGCCACCACCATCGCCTCCCAACTCGAAGAACAGGGAATCAGGCTCAGCGAGCGCCAGATCCGCTATCATCTGAAGATCATGGAGGAGCGCGGCCTGACCCAGAGCATCGGGCAGGCTGGCCGCGTCCTGACTGAAAAAGGCTTGGACGAGATCCAGAGCGCCATGATCTCCGACAAGGTCGGCTTCGTCGTCGCCAGGATTGACCGCCTCGCCTACGCCACCACCTTCGATGTCAACACCGGCAAAGGCGAAATCGTCCTCAACGTCTCTTTTCTCCCCGCCGATGAACTCCCAGCCGCCCTCCAGGTGATGAAGCCGGTTATCGAGGCCGGCCTCTCCATGAGCGATCTCGTCATCATCGCCAGGGAGGGAGAACGCCTCGGCGAGAGGGTCCCTCCTGGCATGGTCGCCATCGGCACCGTCTGCAGCGTCACGCTCAACGGCGTCTTGCTGCGGGGCGGCGTTCCGGTCGAGTCCAGGTTCGGAGGATTGCTGGAGATACGAGGGCGAAAGCCGCTCAGGTTCGTCGAGTTGGTCAGTTACGCCGGCTCGACCCTCGATCCCCTCCAAATCTTCATCACCGGCCAGATGACCTCCGCCTACCAGGCAGCCGTCACCGGCAACGGCAAGGTCGGCGCCAGCCTCCGCGACCTCCCTGCCGTGGCCTTGCCCCGGGCCCTGGAACTCATAGAGAGACTAAAGGACTATCGCCTCGGCGGCGTCATCGCCGTGGGCGATCCCAACCAGCCCCTCCTCCAGATACCCGTCGGCTTCGAACGTGCCGGCCTGGTCGTCATTGGTGGCCTGACGCCCATGGCCGCGGTCACCGAGCATGGCCTCCAGGTCAAGAACCTCCCCATGTCCACCACCTGCGACTTCTCCCTCCTCCAACCCATCTGGGAACTCTAGGCCGCCATTCGTGAACTGCCGTCTTTTCCATGGCACTCCCTTACCACCCCGTAGCGCAGACCTTTAGGTCTGCCAGCCCCCTCGAATCGAAGGAGACGTCCAATGAAAACCGACGACGACATATTCGACCCCAAGTCCCTGGTGGCACGCGTGGTCAATCTCGCCAACCTGGTTGACTACCAGGACGGCGCCGTCGTCAGCCGCACCGTCATTGACAAGGACAAGGGCACCGTAACCCTCTTCTCTTTCGATCAGGGTCAGGGACTCAGCGAGCACACCGCCCCCTTCGACGCCCTCGTTTACCTCCTCGACGGCGAGGCCGAAGTCACCATCTCCAAAAAGCCCTTCACCCTCCACCCGGGCGACATGATCATCATGCCCGCCAACGAACCTCACGCCCTCCGAGCCATCAAGAAATTAAAAATGCTCCTCGTCATGATCCGCTCCTAGCAACCCGCCCATCTTCCTGTAGGGGCGGACCTCCGTGTCCGCCCGTCTGTCTTCATCTGTGCCAATCTGCGTCATCTGCGGATGATCAGTCTTCTCCGCCCACCGCCCCTCTCCTATTCTACCGGCGGGTTTCGTACGGGCGGGTTTCAAACCCGCCCCTACCTCTTAATCCGCGTAATCTGCGGATAGGAACTCTTTTCTTTCCTCCGGTCACCGGCCACTGTCGTTTCAGAACGCCGTCACGTTGTACCCGAGGTAGTTCTCGAACGCCTCCTGCACCGGCGCCAGGACGTGCCCCGGAGTCGCGCTCACGTGGTGCCGATGCCCCAAATACCCGATCGCCTGGAGCACGTCCTGCAGATCCTCGATCTCCGCAACGCCCGGGCAGCCGAAGAAATCCGCCGGAACCGGATCTTCCGTGAACCGCCCCTGTCCCAGGTAGAACTCCAGTTCCCCATCCTCCGTCATCAGGCTGCCGAAGGTGAATCGGGTCGGTTTGATCCGCCCGGTGTTGCACCCGTAACCGCAACCCTTTCCCACGGCGTTGGCCAGGATATCGTGGTCGGTGATCTTCCCCTTCGCAGCCATCATGCTATTCGGGACGGGGCCGCAGTGGAACAGGATGCACTTGTCTTCCTCATCTCCGTAGTTGTTGTTCCAGTCCAGGCAGGCCGCCGGCTTCCCCGAAGCCTTGCTCAGCGCCCGCATCGTCACCGCATTCCCCACGTCCACCTCGCAGGCCGCCGCTACTCCGCGGTCGTTCAGTTCGCTCAGAACGACACACGGTGAAATCCCCATCAGCCGCTGCATCTCTAACCAGCATCGGATACTCACCGCGTCCATCGCGTATTCTTCGATCACGTTGTCCACGACTACTCCCAGCCTCACCAACTTATCGAAGGCCGCCTCCGGCACCCCCTGCCAGGAAGCATAATTCCTCAGCCGTTCCGCCTTCTCCTTGTGTTTCTTGCTGTTTTGCCTTACGCCGGCCATCCTCGCGAAGATGTCGGACAAATCCAGCGTCTCCACCGTGATCCCATGCCTCTGCAGCGCCAGTTCGTCTATCCGAACCGTCTTGAAAGGCGTGGTGCGCGCCCCGACGGCTCCCACTACCATGTCCTGCATCCCATTCACCACCCGGCATATCCGGTCGAAGTAGTCAATGTTCGCCGCGAACTTCCCGCTCTTTGGATCCACCGTATGTGGCTTAAGCGCCGTGAACGGCACCCCATACTGGCAAAACACGTCCATGATCGAAAACTTCCCGCAAAACGAATCCCGCCTGAACTCCGGCGCCATCTTGTCCATCTCATCCGGATAAGCCTGGATCAATATCGGCACCCCAGCCTCCTTAAGGGCGGCCACCGCCCCCGTCTCATCCCCGAAATTCGGCAGGCTCAAAATCACCCCGCCGAACTTGCCCCGGTTCTTCCTCAGAAAGTTCGCGTAGATCTCCCCCTCCTTCACCGTTTCCACCGCGCCGTGCCGGGTGGCGTTCTCCTCCAGGATCAGATAATCGTGGCCCAGCCCCTTCACTGTCTCCGCCACTTCCCGACGGGCCTCAGCGATTATCGAGGCGGGAAAAAATCCTCGATTCCCAAAAAACAAGGCAAAAGTTGTCTTCTCACTCTCCATCTCTTCCTCCTTCTGATCTCTTCCTTCTCTTCCCAACTGGCCGCCCAGTCCGCCATAGCTTTAGCGAAGGCGGATCCGCCGGTCCCCTCAGTTTTATCCTTTTGTCTAGCCTCACGCAACCCCTGCCGCCCGTTTCCTTGCCCCCCGCCCCACTTCTGTGTAGGGGCCGAACCCGTGTCGGCCCTCTTCTGGCCTCTCCTGCAAGTCCCCCACCGGTCACTGACCACCGGCCACCGACCACTGACGTCCCCGGCCACTGCTCACTTCCCCTTCCCCCTCGCCCCGCCGGCCAACCCCGCCAATACGGCAATGAAGATTGCCACCTTCAGCGCCGCATACCAGGATATCTCCTTCGCAATCAGCCCCGCCGCAACCGCCCCCGGAAAAAGATCTGGAACCGTCCACGCCCACAACGCCTTCACCAGAAGCACCATTACTACAAAGAC
>Ga0315294_10009522_pt1 | contig 10673 bp, 11 predicted proteins | sample YL17G13_40_MG_FD_203626 | JGI IMG/M metagenome (GOLD analysis project Ga0315294, IMG submission 203626) | Sediment microbial communities from Yellowstone Lake, YNP, Wyoming, USA - YL17G13_40 | ecosystem: Environmental > Aquatic > Freshwater > Lake > Sediment | place: USA: Wyoming | collected... | reverse complement strand
TCGAACTAAAAAGAAACTATCAGACAAGAAACGAAGCGAAAAAAGCAGCAGAAGACTTCCTGCACAGCATGCAAATGAAAATCATGAAAATCCCGGAAAAGACCAAGCCATTAAACGCTATTGCGACGATCAGAACAAGACACTAATCGTGACGAGCACTTAGCCCTTTAAATAACTCTCATCAAAACGTTATCTTACCGTCTGTGCCATCTAGTCTAAAAGCCTCCACCTCAGAATTTTGCTTCATTATAGCGACGGATCTAATTCCGTCAGAGTTGAATAAAAAAAATGTCTTACGTCACTTCTTGACCGCTGAGGCTACAACAGGACTTGCCGACTGCGAGACAATCATAGCTAGAATACAGCTATAGTTGATTGAAACATAATCGTAATAATGGCGCCGGGGAAGGGACTCGAACCCCTGCGAGCCCATAAGGCCCACTGGCTATCCTGTCCTTCGTATTCTAAGCCCCTTTTTTGCTACTCAGATCTCGAGGCCAGCGCGATAACCACTCCGCCACCCCGGCTCTTCACAGAATTCTCTGAACAGTTGCTTTTAGCTTTATCCGATTTGACGTTCAGGTTCTCTGAAGGAGAGGAATTTACGGATCTAACATCGTTCTTGTTTCTTGAACGCCGAAAAAGGAACCCATATCCTTCACGGCGTGTTCAATTTGCTTCAGAATACTCTTGTCCAATTTAGAAAAAGGTGTTACCATAATTGCGAGTTTCTCGCTGGACTTTTTGTGAATCCATGTTCCGCTTATTCGCCCGTTCAATAGGAGGCAGGCAGCTATGTCTGCTGCCGGGCGATAGACTAGTTTCAGGTGCTCGTTGTTCATGATTCTCGTTTTGTCTTTGTGGCCAAGGAGATATGGATCAAACTTGGGCAGCAAGCAAACTGACCACTCTTCAGACATGCTTGTTTTCTCTAAGCGTTTGAGGTCACGTTTCACTGCAAATAGAGACCTTTTGCAGTTCTTTACTCGAATTTCGGCAAGATCTGATAGGACACCTTCAAAAGCGGCTCTAGTTTCTCCAGCCAATAACCCGCTCCAGTACGAGAAATCCTGCAATGACGCCGGTCCGTAGCCCTCCAGATACCTCAGGAGTAACTGCTCCTTTGCTTGTTCCTCTCCAATTTCGGCAAGATTCACACGGGGAAGCCACAAATCAGTTCTCGCAAAACAGGTCTCTTTTCCACACGGCGTTCCGCAAACAGTCAGACCCGAATAGGCTGTGTCTTTGAGGATTCCTCCCCATCCTGAGAAGAGTCTTGGATAGGGCTGTGCCAAGTCACCTAGCTTTTGGCGCAACGCACTTGACAACTGTTTTCGTGTTAATGGACCTTCAGCAAGAGCTTTTGAAATCTGCGGGTATATGACTCTCTGTCGCTGTTCAATTGAGGGCCACTCAGGTGGGCGCATATAACGTCCATGGTGCTCAAACCACATTCTCTTCAGAGCATTATGGTAAATCGGAAGAGCTTGCGATTGGATTATGTGTAATGTGCCACGCATGCACCAAGTCTTAACCAGACTTTTTTCTTTGTAAAGGGCAGTATCCAGCAATTCAGATTTGAAACAACGGATTCTGTTCCAGAGCGAAAGGTACGGTGTCAAGCTATTCTGTGCGTGTAGGCCACAGAGCGTGTTAACCACATCTCTTAGACCAGCTTCTCTGTCGCCACTTGCAAGAAATTGCTTATGCATGTAAAACTGAGTTAATTGCTCTAAAGTCACCGTTAGAAGATTATCGATAGACAAGTGAAGGGCTCCCATCATCTAGTGTTAACAAGCGAAGGAAATAGCCAGCGCTTCTCTTCACGCATTTTCTTTTTATCCCATTCTCTGAGTATTTTTATGGCCTCATTTGCCACCATTATAGCGTTCTCTTCACCTGCTCCCGTCCTAAACTCATTCCTGCAACGGTTTGCAAATACAGTGCACACAGAACCCGCTCTCAAACCATAGAGACTTGCTAGAGTAAATAGAGTTGCTGTCTCCATTTCAAAGTTCAGAACCTTTGCTCTCTTCAACAACGATAGCAAGTTCTAAGTTGAAGACTGATAGCTTGCAGTAGTATGTCGACTCTGGCCAGCATAAAAGTCGGCGGTGGTTGCCGTGATGCCAACGTGATAGTTTTTTATGCCTAGGCACTCGGCTGCCTCAATCAGAGCTTGAAGAACCTCAAAACTAGCGACTGCCGGGTACTCGGGCATAATATAGCAGTTGCTTGTGCAGTCCAAACGAACTGCTGCTGAAGAAAAAACTAGGTCTCCGCATTCAATGTTCTCCTGTATGGCTGCGGTGCTTCCGACGCGTATGAAAGTATGCACGCCTACGCTTGCCGCTTCGTTGACAGCAATAGACATGCAAGCTGGACCGATGCCACTAGACAAAGCTGAGACAGGGATTCCTTTGTACTTGCCTGTGAGGCTGCGAAATTCGCGGTGTTCAGAAACTTTCTTCGCTGAATCCCATAGCTTCGCGATCTTGTCAACGCGTTCAGGGTCTCCGGGGACAAGAAGATACTCCGCCAAGTCGCCCTTTCGACAGGCAATGTGGTATTGTTCACCGTTTGCACTTGCTCTATGCAAGGTTGCTCACCAAAATTAAGATTAAGCACACAGCATTTAATAGTGTGCTGGAACTCCGAGGAAATGGGCCTTTGTCAGAAGAGCGCAGAAGAACAAAATACGACATCTATTCAGACATCATAGAGATAATCGCAAGAAAAGATCTTTGTTCGTTAACCAGAGTTTCTTATGGTGCCAACATGCCAGTTGATCGCACAAAGAAAATGCTGGCTTTCTTGGTAGCACATGGTTTCATAAGAGAAGTGAATCTGGGCGATTCGAAGAAATACAGAGCCACAAAATGGGGAATGGAGTATCTGGAGACTTTCAAGCACATGCGCAAATTCTTTGCGGCCCTAGAAGAAGAACAATAGTAACATTTTGTGACTACAAATCGTGTTTTCGTTATGTGCGTCGCCTTTTAAGGTCACATCAGACTCAGGTCTTCTCAAGAAGTAATGAGGTGGTAAGAATGGAACGTCAAGTAAAAAATGAAGAGAATTGGCATGGGAAAACAAGAGCAGAAGAGAACGCAGCAATAACTGAAAGAATTCTTGCGTTGCAGATAGTCACCAGACGTGAGTATTCCTTTTAAACAGTCAGCAACAAACGTGTAACGAGGAAGGGCAAATGAACAACAGAACAACAATCCCATCCAGAAGCACAGTGACACTGGACTCAGTGAACGGAGATCTCATAGTGGAAGAACATACAGTCGTCAAGGGAACGGGCTCGCCACCAACAGTCAAAGTCTCAGGCACGATACATTGCAGAGGGCATAACACTTTCGAGTGTGACCTATCAGCAGAGCGATTACAGACAGAAAGAGACGTCAGGATAAATGGTAATTTGAACATTCGTGATGAAGTAAGGGCTGAAGATGGTCGGCTAGAGGTGCAAGGATCTCTGTCAGCAAAAGAAGTAGATGTGGATGAGGCTTTGTATGTAGGAAAGTGGTTGACCGCAGAAACCGTTGAAGTGGGAGGACGCCTCGAAGTCGTCGAAAAGACCAAAGTCAGAAGTATAGATGTCGGAGGCAGTTTCAGAGCAAAAGGCGAAGTTGAAGCGGAAGACGTTGATGTTGGCGGCAGCTTCTCAGTTGAATCAAACGTCGTAATAGAGCACCTAGATGTTGGCGGAGCGGCCAGGGTACATGGCGGCAAAATTAAAAACATTGACATAGGCGGCAGCTTTGAATCCAACGCTACACTCGAGTTCGAGGAAATAGAAGTAGGAGGAACGGTCCGCTTGACTGGCAATTGCAAAGGTGGAGACGTGGATGTGGGAGGAGTTTTTGAAGTCAAAGGAAACCTGAAGTTTGGAAAGATCGGCGTAGGTGGCAAAGTAACGATCTCGGAATCAGCTGAAGGCAGAGAAATAGAGGTTGGAGGAAAAGTGGAGATTGAGGGCTCGCTTAAACTTTCCGGAGACCTTGAAGTTGGAGGAAAAGCTGAAATCGGAAAGGAACTTTCAGCTGAAGATATCGAAATAGGGGGAGTGCTAGAGGCTCAAAAGGTTGCAGCTTCAAACCGTGTTGAAGTTGGTGGCTCAATAAGAACAGATCAAGGTCTTACTGCAGCTTTTATTGAGATAGGAAGAAGAGGCGAGGTTCGCGGCGATCTGAAAGCAGATGAAGTAATAATCGGGAAAGATGCTCAGGCAGAAAACGTGTTTGGAAAAAGGATACTTCTGAGAAGAGGAGCATCTGTAGCAAATGTCTATGGAGAGGAAATTACAATAGAATCTGATTGCAACATAGCTGGCGAAATTCAGTACACTCATGAATTAAGAGCGGATGCCCATGTCTCAATGGCAAAGACACCAGTGAAGGTAGACAAGCTCCCCTTCTAGGAATATCATCAATCTTTTTTTGGAATCACCAAGTCTGCAATATCTACGCTATGCTCATAGATCTGTCTCAGGAAAGAGGCAACTGCAAGGATCTGCGGAACAACATCAAGTGACTGCTCTCTTGCAATCTTTTCAATATTAGCGAACGTCTTTTCCATCTTTTCATGCTTTGCCCGGACCTCTTCAGCTAACGCCACATTGCTCGTCAGGAACGCGTTCAAAGCACCTTCGTGGGTCTCGAAACAGGCCAAGTGAAAATCGACAAACTGTTTCTGCAACTCCTCAGCCAATTTCGCACCTTTCAGCTCAATTACCTTTCGTGCTATGCGCACTCCCTCATCACCAATTGCCTCAACCAAACTTGCAACCAGACGATAGTCAAGGCATTCAATAGGAGTCACACCCAACTTCTCACTCAGACCTGGGTTCTGTACAATCGTTCGCAGAATACGAACTAGAAGAAAGTAGAGCCTGTTTCCCTCATCATCACGAGCCACAACACTTCGAGCCAACTGCACGTCTCCATCCACAAAGGCGTTAGTAACATCGCGATGCATACCAGCGGCTATAGAGTAGCCTCGGCGCAGAATTTTCTCAGGCGGAAAGCTTGACGGCTCTAACAAACACTGCAGAACGATCTTGGAGTTGTCTTCCTCAACAATCTCCAACCCAATCAAACGATTAACTGCACTCTTAACAGTGTCCCTAACTTCGAAACTGATGCGCGTTTTCGGTTCAACCCGAATTATGTCGAAGCCCAGCAAGTATGTGCCTATGATCTCACGATTCAGATACGTGCCAGGGGTCAGTGTTATCGAGTGCGGCAATGGCTCAACATCGTGTCTTGGGTCAATAACAAGTTTGCCCCCTTCAGTTTCACTTATAGCCACAAAAGAGCCCTTATTCACAGAGTACTCCTCAGCCCAAGCCTTAGGCAGGCAAACAAAAACAGTCCCACTGAGCGTACTTTGAATCTTACGGACAGTGCTCAACTATACCACCATCGACAAGTCACTATTCGAAACTGGAATATTGACACATTTAAACGCGGCGCCAATATATAAATTTAGGCACGCATGTTAGAATGGAAAGAAGACGTTTTTGTTGGTATAGACCTTGCGGCAAACCCGAACAACCCAACAGGATGGGCGGTCCCTACGCAACAAAGTCTTGGAAACATGCCTCCTTCATAAAGACGTCGAAATTCTAGAAAATCTCATTTCTGCAAGATCCGCATTAACAGTCATAGATGCTCCTCTCAGTCTTCCAGCAACTGGTTCCTTGAGAAAAGCAGATAGACAAAGGGTCAGTAGAGGACTCAGAATCTATTCCGCCAACGTTTCCAATAACGAAAGCTCACAGAACGTGCTATAGGATTGAACAGGTTAATAGCAGAGAAAGATAATGAACAATAGAAGTACATCTAACATCAACACGAAAGCTACTAGGCACGTCACTGAAAAACTGGAGAAGTATACAAAATGATCCTGCAACGCATGCGACTGAAAGAAGAGATAACACGACAGTTCTTAACGAATCGCGAGATCGATGCGACAACAGCAACACTGACTGTTTATCTACATTCAACGCATCAAACTGAAGCGATCGGAGACAAAGAAGAAGGCTACGTAATTATCCCAAACGGAATGGATTGGAGAACTATCAGGTTATGAGTGAACCGGAAAAACTTCGCAGAGCAATCGAGCTAACAATGTCAGCAGGATATCAGCTGAATCCGGAGGCCTTCGGACTATTGTCAACGCTCGCAGCTACAGAGGATCCTTCCGAAATCATGGTTAAAATCATAAAGAAGTTAGAAAGCACCAGCGAGAAACCAATGTTCATAGACAGACCGTTTCTAGAACAATTACTAGAGGAGAACACACCGACGAAGGAAGTAGTCAATCTTGATATCTCGTTGGAGAAGCCACAAAAACTTTCTGAGCTGCAAGAAGTTCAGATGCTCGATGGGAAGACAGCTTTTCATCCATATGCAAAGGAAGTTGAGTCAAACGTTCATGTGATCGAAGATCCAAGCACGAAATTGAACACGAACGGTACAATCCAAGACTTCTTGGGATATTTCCAAGATAGATTCAAACGGACAGAGCACCTACTCAGACAGAGAATGGACGTTAAGAGCGCCGCTTCAATAATAGACGCTTTGAAAACTCCACCAAACACACGACTCAAAATTATCGGCATGATAACTGAAAAGCGAGAATCAAAGAACAGAACGATACTTATGGTTGAGGATTTACAGGCAAACATCACTGTTCTTGTTCCCCAGAATGCCTCAGAAGAACTTCGAAAAAAAGTTTGTATGCTGTTGCTGGATCAAGTTGTTTGCCTTAGTGTAGTCAAAACGAGAAGCACGCTTCTTGTTGCTGAAGATATAATCTATCCAGAAGTTGGGCAAAGAACCCCGCATAGAGCTCCTGAACTAGTCTACGCAGCATTAACCTCAGACATGCACGTGGGTAGCGCAAAATTCCAAAAAGAATCATTCCACCGCTTCATACTATGGTTGAATGGCAAATACGGCAACGCCCAAATGAGAGAAATGGCAAGTCACGTCAAATACGTCCTTGTCGCAGGAGACATCGTCGACGGAGTAGGGATATACCCTAACCAAGTGAAGGAACTCGTAATTAGAGATGTTTACAAGCAGTACCGCCTCGCCGCAAAATACATCGAACAAATCCCAGATTACATAGACATAATAATAATCCCTGGAAATCATGATGTACCAAGAAAGGCTTTGCCCCAGCCAGCAATAGCAGATAGTTGTCTAGAGCTACTTCAAGAATCAAGAAATGTTTATTCTCTCGGGAACCCATGTGCCGTGAGCCTCCATGGAGTTGAAGTCTTGATGTACCATGGGCGCAGCCTTGATGACGTAATATCCACAGTGCCAGAGATGAGTAACAATAACCCAGAGAAGGCCATGAAACTGCTTCTCCAATGCCGTCATCTGGCACCAATATACGGTGGGAAGACAACACTTTCGCCAGAAAACAGAGACTTCCTAGTTATAGATCACGTCCCAGATATCTTCCACGCAGGACACATTCACGCAATAGGACAATGCAACTATCGAGGCGTCATGATAGTCAACTCTGGGGGCTGGCAGGAGCAAACCGAGTACATGCAGAGGCTTGGCTTTATACCGACACCTGGAAAGGTACCTGTTGTCAATCTCCAAACGATGGAGACGTCGGTTGTCCCATTCAACTAGCTCATTACTGTTTGATTAACAAATGGTTATTTGCCGCGATCTGCACCTTTCTGTAGGCACTTTGGTTCGTACTCGATTAAGCGCCCAAGCCTATCGTCGGTGCCAAAAACATCTTTAACTATTCCTCTGGAGACTGCCAGTCTGATTTTTTTGGTTCGACCATATCTACCCATGCTCACGACTTTTGCGTTCAGAAGGCCCATAGAATCAAGCTCGTTAACTAATGAGCCTAGTCTGCGTTGTGTTAATGGTGTCATCCCTATGAACCCGCAGACCTCACTGTACACTTCAAAGATCTCTCCAGTAATTGCTCGATGACCCTCTGCACGGTTAAGGTGATAAACACTTAAGACCACAAGTTTCGAATGCAAAGTCAGATTCTTCAGCCCTTCGAAGACGCGGTTGTGCTCAATGTGCTTTTCAGCTTCCCGCACATGATCCTCAACCACAACAGTAGCATTGGCCCGCTCTGCAACCTCTCCAGCGACCCGCAACAAGTCCAGCGCACGCCGCGCGTCACCGTGTTCTGCCGCCGCCAAAGCTGAGCACAAGCTTAGAGCTGAGTCAGATAAGGCATCCTTGCAGAAAGCTGTAGCTACACGTTCAGAAAGAATACGTTTCAGTTCAGCAGCATCATAAGGTCTGAAAACCATTTCTTCCTCACTAAGTGAACTCAAGACCCGCGGATCCAAAAATTCCTTGAGCCTGAGATCATTAGAGATTCCAATAAGCGATACCTTACTACTCCGTAAAGACTCATTTATTCTCGTCAACTCATAAAGCAGGCCATCACCGCGATCCTTTATCAACGCATCCGCTTCATCCAAGACTATTATCAGAATAATCCGCGAAGTATCCAAGCCAGCGCGGAATCTCTCAAAAACTTCACCCACGGACAAGCCTGTAAATGGGACAGAGATTCCTATTGTCTGGCATAGACTTGCGAAGATCCTATACTCAGAACCCACCATTCTGCAGTTAACATAACAAAACCTGATTGGCGCGCCGAGTTCCTTCGCCTTAATTTCTAGATGATTCAAAACATACTTTGTCACAGCTGTTTTGCCCGTGCCAGTCTTGCCATAAATAAAAATGTTCGAACCGCGCGCTCCTTTCAAAACCGGAGCCACGATCTCACCAAGCTGTCTAATTTGCTCCTCCCTATGAGGTAATCGGTTAGGCAAATAGTCATGCCGAAGAACTTCTCTATCTCTGAACACTCTCGCTTCATTAACAAACCGTTCAAACACGTCATCTAAGATAGTTGTTTCTTGCAACCACGTCTTCCTCCCTCTAATTTCAAAGGTAACACCTCTTCTTCGTGTGGAGAAAATAAGTCATATCGTACAAAAAAATCGATTTGCGTGTTGACAATCTTACAGAAGGATAATGGCGCCTCCCAAACAGCTATTTCAATGACAGCCCCACCCCAATGATTCCAGTGGAAAATTTTTCCTAATGTTAAGAATTAGTGTTTATTTACTTTCTTGATAAATATACTCTATAACGTCAGTACATTAGACAAGATATAATTGTAATTGTTAAAGAATTTAGATGAATTGAAGATAAATATTTGTACTGCGTTTTTTGAAGTGATATACACTCCGCACTTTCCAATAGAAATGAAGGGGTGGCCCATAACCTATCATCAATTTTTTAGTGATAAGCATAAAACTGAAGTGACTCGATAGTTACAGAAGTGGTTTAGTTTTAAAACAGTTAGTGATTGCTGATCTGTAGCTATTCACTTTAGTTCACTTTTTTGTGAAGCCTTTGTGAAGTTGATTTTTTAGTGAATGTTTTTGAATTCCTTTTGAGAATTCTTGAGTTTTTCATGCTTCTTCTGTGTGAACTAACCACCCCTTCATTTCTTCTGGAGACACGGGGGCGCCACATGTTTTACTTTTTTTCAAATTCTAGAACCGTAGTGAAGTTAGTTTAGGTAAAGTCTTTGCAAAATCTGCCCTTTTTGCATTTTCTGTTTCTTTACAGCCTTTTTAGATATGGTGCGTTCACCGCAACACCTATAACATGTGAATTGTAAAGTTGTGAACACTTTGAAGAGATGGGCAGTATAGATGCCTGCGAGAAAAATGCGTGTAGAGCTATTCGACAGCGAAGGCAATCGATACACAATAGCCTTCGAAGGCCAGATAACTAGAGACAAGGCTGTCCGGCTCTTAGATATAGTAGAACTTCTAGGCGGAGTGCCAAACGAAAACATCAACGCTGAGCAAAAACAAACAATTGTAGATCTGAAGCTGTCTAAGTGTGAAAAGGTTCGTATGGTTGTTCAGAGAAACTTCCAACTTATTTGGTTTTCTTCGAAGGACTTACAATCAGCGTATGAGCAGGAGCTCAGGGAACCCATAGGATTAAGCACGGCGGCTACATATCTCTCACGGATGGCCTTGAAAGGCATGCTTGTTAAGGCTGGCGCAGCGAATAGTCTGAAGTATCGTTTGGCTCAAAAGGCCCCGCAAATACACCTCAAACAGCAGATGCCCGTACAGAAAGATTTATCAGAAAACTAGACTCGAGCAGAAACGGCAATCAACAGTGCAACAATTTTATAGTTGGAGACTACTACAATATCTGTTAAGGGGAGATCGATAGACCGGACTGTTGAAAGAGACTTCTTTGATCTGGAGCGAAAGCCCAAGACCTATGTTAATAATGGCCGAATTGCAGGTCTCATTGAGACCAAGGAAGAGCCACCAGTAAACACGAAGGCAGATGTTACCCTAATAAAACCTTTAAAAAAACAGGCCACTTCTCTGGAAGTTTCTTGGCTGTTGACTGCGCGATAAGGACGCTTAAGCGGGCAAACAACTGTAAGTATACCTCATGCATTCTGTATGCACAATCGTAGAAGGACGCAATGTTAATTGGGGTTATGGCGAGCGAATCTGTACGGCTGTTGAAAATACACATGTACGCATGAGTTACCTGCAAGATTTTAGGATTGAAATGGAAAGCCAGACAGCTTTAAATCTTCTCTCGGGC
>Ga0315294_10009519_pt1 | contig 10677 bp, 7 predicted proteins | sample YL17G13_40_MG_FD_203626 | JGI IMG/M metagenome (GOLD analysis project Ga0315294, IMG submission 203626) | Sediment microbial communities from Yellowstone Lake, YNP, Wyoming, USA - YL17G13_40 | ecosystem: Environmental > Aquatic > Freshwater > Lake > Sediment | place: USA: Wyoming | collected... | reverse complement strand
GGATCCGCCGCAGGGCCGCCGCGCTCAGAACCGCGCCCACGAGCGGCACGGCCGTGAAGGCGCACGTCACCGGCCAGGCCGTCATCAGCGACGGCGCCCAGAATGCCGCCACCCCGGCGACCGCAAAGATCAGGCCGACGATGGCGGCCGTGCTGACGGCGGCATACTCGGCGTCCGCGGCCCGGTCCAATGGGCCGACCAGGAGCGTTGGTTTGCCGCGCCGCTCTCTTTTCGCCATGGTTCTACCGCCGCTTTCGCGGCGGCCTCACGGTAGCACACACAACCCGCCGCTTCCGCGGCGGCCTCACGGTAGCACACACAACCCGCCGCTCCCGCGGCGGGCTCAAGTCCGCAGCGGGCTCAAATCACTCCGCGCGGGCGATGCACTGGACGGGAATCCCGTCGCAGAGCCAGACGGCGGGGCCGGCGCCATAGAACTGGACGCCGGCCTTCAACGCGCATTCGGTGTCGATGCAGAGGATGACGGGGTCCGGGCATCGCCGCAGGCCGATTTCGCGGGCGGCGGCCGCATCGGACGACAGGTGCACGCGCTGCCGCTCCCTGGGCTTGAGGCCTTGAGCCAGAATCTGCCCCACACGCTGGGGAGTTGTCCCATGAAAGAGCACCGAGGGCGGTTGGGCCGGCTCGTACCGGACCGCCCTCGGAAGGCTGTGGCCGTAGCGGGCCCGAATGCTTTCGCCGACGATCTCGAACCGCTGACCCGTGGGGCCGGAAACCACGAGGCGCTCGATCTTCTCTCGGGTGACGTCTGGGAACTTGCGTCGGACCCGGAGGGCCTGGACCAGGGCATCGAGGCCGGCCAGCCCTCGTTCGTCGAGCCGGAGTCCAATCACCTCGGGATGATGGCGCAAAACGTAGGCCAGGAACCGGCCGAGCCGCTCGTCCGGCGAGAGGTTGGGTCGGCGTTTGCGTTTCTGACCGGACCGCCCTTTTGACGGTTCGTCGCGTTGGCTTGCCATGGCGATTACCCCTGCTGGAGGACACAGTTGCGCTCCATAGTATACGCCGAAAGGTGTTGCGGCGAAAAACAAATTGGGTGAGAAAAACGGTCGCTCCCCCGGCATGGGTCTATCCAGAAGGGTCTTGCCCGGCCCGCTCGCCTCCCTTAAGATGAAGGGGTCGAGCGCCGGGGTGCGCGGCATCGCGATATCGGCGCCGCGCGAAGGCGACCTGGCGTGGTGTGCCTTTGGAGCGCGGAGATTGGCGGGCAAGGAGGATTGACATGCGCGACGGACGGTTGCTCCTCATCCTGGTGGTGGCCTTGGGTGTTATCGTGGTCGGCGGGGTGATGGTTCCGATCCTGCTCAGCGTCCTTTCGCCGGTGTCGGAGCATGCGGCGTCGCCGAATGCGAGCGCGGCGGAGCCGTCGAAACCGCCGGCGGAGATTCCGCCGGCCGTGGTGGCGGCCGCCGAGCGGCTGTCGGAAGCGTTTCGCGGCGCCGCCGAACGCGTCAAACCCGCCGTCGTCGCCATCGGAACCAGCCAGACCGTCAACGTTCCGGCGATGCCCTTCGGCGGCGCGCCCGACGATTTCCTCCGACGATTCTTCGGGATGGGGCCGGACGAGGGAGAGGGCGGAGGCGAAGGGCCGACCCGCAAGTTCCAGCGCCAGGGCCTGGGCTCCGGCGTCATCGTGGATTCGGACGGGTACATTCTGACCAATAACCATGTCATTGCGGGGGCCGAGGAGATCACCGCCCACCTGGCCGACGGACGCGAGTTCAAGGCCAAGGTCATCGGGGCCGACCCGCCCACCGACATCGCGGTCATCAAGATCACGGCCGAGAACCTCCCGGTGGCGGTGCTCGGCGACTCCGGCCAGAGCCAGGTCGGCGACTGGGTCCTCGCGATCGGCGCTCCGTTCGGACTGGAACAGACCGTGACGGCCGGCATCATCAGCGCCACCGGCCGCCACAACGTCGGCATCGCCACCTACGAATCGTTTCTCCAGACCGACGCGGCGATCAACCCGGGCAACTCGGGCGGCCCGCTCATCAACCTGCGCGGCGAGGTCATCGGCATCAACACCGCCATCGCCTCCCGGTCCGGTGGATACATGGGCATCGGGTTCGCCGTGCCCATCAACATGACCAAGGAAGTCTTGAAACAGATCCGCGCCACGGGCCACGTGACGCGCGGATGGCTGGGCGTGGCGATCCAGCGGATCACTCCGGACATCGCCAAGTCCATGAACCTCAAGACCCAGGAAGGCGCGCTCGTCAGCCAGGTCATGGAGGACGGACCCGCCGCCAAGGCCGGCTTGAAGACCGGCGACGTCATCGTCGAGTATGCCGGCAAGGCCGTCAAAGGTCCGAGCGAACTTCAGGAGGCCGTCGCGTTGACCGCCCCCGGCACCAAGGTGGACGTGGTCGTCCTCCGGGAGGGCAAACGCGAAACGCTCAAGGCGACCGTCCAGAAACGGACCGAACAGGAGGTCGAGGAAACCGCCGGCCAGCCGCCCTCCGGTCCGACCGAACTGAAGGAACTCGGCATCGAGGTCTCGAACCTGACGGCCGAGACCGCCCAGCGGCTGGGCTACAAAGTGGGCCAGGGCGTCCTCGTCACCGGCGTGGACCCCGCGGGTCTCGGGGCGATGAAGGGCCTGAAGCCGGGGATGCTCATCCTCCAGGCCGCCAACCGCAAGGTCGCCAATGTCGCGGAACTCAAGGACGCCCTCGCCAAGGCGGACCTGGCCGTGGGCATTCCCCTGCTGGTCCGCGCGGGCAACGTCCAGACGTACATCGTGCTGAAGAAACGCGGCTAGGGCTGTTCGCTATCGGCGATACTGGGATATCGCGTGGCGGGTGGGGACACCCGCCACGCAGATTTATGTGGAGACGGGACCGGGTGCGGGGTGTCCCCACCCCGCACTTCGCGCGGCGGGCAGTCTTGCCTGCCGCGCGATATTCTTGAACCCCGTCGCTGTCGGCGGTATTCTGAAAAGTCATGGGCCGCACGGCCCGCACTCCCACTGACTGAGGAGACCGAGATGGCGAGCATGGACCTTCGACCGCTGCTTCAGGCGAGCGGTGCCAAGATCATCCTGTACGTGTGGGACGGCTTGGGCGGAATCCCCGCCGGGCCTGACGGCAAGACCGAACTCGAGGCTGCCCGGACGCCCAACGCCGACCGCCTGCTGGCCCAGGCGACCTGCGGCCTCCTGGAACCCGTCTATCCGGGCGTGACGCCCGGGAGCGGACCGGGGCACCTCGGCCTCTTCGGTTACGACCCGATCGAGTTTCAGATCGGACGCGGGGCGCTCGAGGCGGCCGGCGTCGGGTTCGACCTCCAGCACGGCGACGTGGCGGCGCGCCTGAACTTCTGCACGCTCGACTCGAAGGGCGTCATCTCCGACCGCCGGGCCGGACGCATCCCGACCGACGAATCGAAGCAGGTGGTGGCGAAGTTGGCGGCGGCGGTCAAGAAGGTGGATGACGTCGAGGTTTTCTGGGCCCCCGTGAAGGAGCATCGGGCCCTCCTGGTGCTTCGCGGCGAAGGACTCGGCGACGGACTCCTCGACACGGACCCGCAGAAAGAGGGCGTCCCGCCGCTGGAGGTCCGGACGAGCGATGAGTCCAAGGAAAGCGCCCGCGCGGCCAAGGTGGTCCGGAAGGTCCTCGCGCAGGCGATGAAGGTCCTGGCGGGCGAGAAGAAGGCCAACGGCGTGCTCGCGCGCGGATTCGCCAAGCGGCCGCACTGGCCGAGCGTCCAGGAACGGTTCGGCCTGCGTGCGGCGGTCGTCGCCGGGACGCCGATGTACCGCGGCGTCGCGCGGCTGGTCGGCATGGAATCGCTCGATGCCACCAACGAGGTCGCCAAGGACGTCGCGAGCCTGGCGGCCGCCTGGGACCGGTACGATTTCTTCTTCCTCCACTACAAGCACACCGATAAGGCGGGCGAGGACGGCGACTTCAAGGCCAAGGTTCATTACATCGAAGAGGCCGATTCGGCCATCCCGGCTCTCGAAAAACTCGGGCCTTCGGTCCTCGCCGTGACGGCCGACCACTCGACGCCCTCGGCCATGAAGGCCCATTCGTGGCACCCGGTGCCGGTGATGCTCTGGGCCAGGACGGCCCGCGGCGACGGCCTGGCGACCTTCAGCGAGAAGATGTGCCGCCAGGGCGGCCTGGGCCTGAGGCCGAGCACGCACCTGATGCCGCTCATGCTGGCCCACGCCGGCCGCCTCGCCAAGTTCGGCGCGTAGGCGGCGCCGCCGTGCGGCGCCGAGGGGCTTATCCATGCCCGATGATGCCACCGGCCCCGACGACGCTCCCGCGTTCTGGTGCGACGCGATGCTGGGCGGCCTGGCGCGGTGGCTTCGGGCCGCCGGGTACGACGCCGCTTGGCAGCCCGGCATCGCCGATCCGGAACTCGTGCGCCGGGCGCTCGCCAGCGGCCGCACCCTCCTGACGGCCGACGCCGAACTGGCCCGCCACGGGGCCATCCAGGCCGGCCGCGTCCGGGCGCTCTGGATTCCCCCCGGCCTCGGAAAGTTCGAGCAATTGCGATATGTCGTACGGGCCCTGGGCCTCCCGCGGCGCGAGATGCGGTGCATGGCGTGCGGCGGAGCGCTCGTGGCCGTTCCCAGGGAATCCGCGCGGCCGGAGGCCCCGCCCCGGACCTTCGCCTGGTGCCAGGAGTTTTACCGCTGCGGCCGGTGCGTGAAACTGTTCTGGCGCGGCACGCACTGGCGCCGCATCGCCGACCGGCTGGACCGTCTGTGAGGTCCCCGGCCCTCCGTCGAACGCGGCGCGGCATCTCTCCCGTCTCTTTTTTCTATATCTCGCGGTGGAGCCTGCTTTTGCTAAGGCGAAAGCAGCGAGGTGCCGATAAAAAAGTGCTCGGAACGTCTGATCTCTGGTATGCACTGACACGGGATAGGGGGACACTTGAACGGCTGGTACATTCCCGACAGCGCGATCTGCATAGTCGTCCTGGCGATCGGCGTCGCCGTCGTTCCCACAGCGGTTCGGCACCGGGTGGGCGGCAAGCAGTCCAGTTACACCGGCCTCGTGGGCGGCATGCTGATCCTGATGGCGGGGCACGTGGTGGAGTTGCTGGGCGCCCTCGTGCCCGCATGGTCGGAATCGCTGAGCGACATAGCGGTCCTGTTGCCGATCCACGCCGGCGGCTATCTGATGGTCCTGGCCGGGTTCCTGTCGTTGATCCGCGATTTGGGCCGCGCCCAGGACGGCGCGCGCCAGGCGACCTCCGACGAGCGGGACCGCGCCGAGCAGGCCCGTCTCCACGAGGCGAAACTCCGCGCCATCCTCGACTGCGCCACCGAGTACTGCATCATCGCGTGCGACCCGAACGGCCGCGTCATCTCCTACTCGACCGGCGGCGCCCGCATCTTCGGCTGGGAGGCCGAGGAAGTCGTCGGCCGGATGAACGTCATGCAGTTCAACGCGCCCGGGCAGCAAACCGTGTTCGGCGAAGTCTGCTCCATCGCCCAGGCCCAAGGACACTTCGAGGCCGAGATATCCGAGGTCCGCAAGAACGGCGAGGTCTTTCCGGCCCTGCTGACGGTGACGGGCCTGCGAGGCGCCGACGGCCGGATCGAAGGCTATGTCGGCATCATCAAGGACATCACCGCCCTGAAGGCGGCTCAGAACGACTTGCAGCGCGAGCGCGATTTCGTGCGGGGCATCCTCGAGACGAGCGAACTGTGCATCGTCGGCCTTTCGCTCGTGGACGGCCGCATCACCATGTTCAACCACGGGGCGGAACTCATCACCGGCTATCGCCGCGACGAAGTGCTTGGGCGTCCGTACACCGAGGCCCTCGTTCAACCGGACAAACGGGAGGATGCCCTGCGGGCCATCGAGGCCATCCGGGCGACACCGGGGGCCGCCGTCGGTCCGGCCGAGCGTCTCATCGTCACCAAGTCGGGCGAGGTCCGCCGGATCGCCTGGACCTACAGCATCTCCCAGGATGAGGACGGGCGGCCGCTCTTTGCCGTCAAGTTCGGCCACGACGTCACCGCCGAACGCCAGATGCAGGCTACCCTCCAGCAGGCCAAGGCCGACCTGGAGCGCGCGAACGCCGAACTGGCTCACCTGGCCACGACGGACTACCTGACGGGCCTCATCAACCGCCGCCAGGCGGACCTCCTGTTCAACCATGAGATCGCCCGCACCAGCCGCAGCCAAAAGCCCCTGGCGGTCGTCCTTATGGACATGGACCATTTCAAGATAGTCAACGACACCTACGGCCACGAGGCGGGGGATGCGGCGCTCCGGCACGTCGCCAGCGAGATGCGTCGCCGCCTCCGCGCCGGCGATATCGTCGCGCGCTACGGCGGCGAGGAATTTCTCATCCTCCTGCCCGAGACCGACGACGCGCCGGCCGCCCGGCTCATCGAAACCCTCCGCCAGCGCATCGGGGCGAGCCCGCTCGCCTGGGGCGACTCCCAGATTCACATGACCGCCAGTTTCGGCATCGCCGTCCTCAAGCCCGGCCAGGACATCCATCCCGACGTCCTCGTCCGGATGGCCGACGAGGCGATGTACTGGGTCAAGCATCTCGGCGGCAACCAGGTGGCTTCCTGGGAAGGCATCCACGACGGCAAGGTCGAATTGACCGAGGCGAATCCGCCGAGAAGTGAGTGACGGCCGCCCGGCCTGCCGGCAGGCCGGTCAGGCCCGGAAGATCGCCCCCAGGCGTTTCCCCATGAGGGCGCTCGCTCCCGCCAGTGTCGCCGCCAGGAACACCATGGCCCAGACGCCCAGGGCGGCCGCCGTCGCTTCGCTCGTGACGGCGTACTCGCTGGAGTAGATCCGCCAGATGGTCCGCGTGATCGGGTTGAAGGCGTCCTCCTGGGCCAGGATCAGGCTGTCGGACACTTCGAGCATCGAGAGGGCGAACACGAGGATCGCCCCCGCCGCAAGGTTCGCCGCGATCAGCGGCACGGTGATCCGCCGGAGCGTCCGGACCGGGCCGGCGCCGACGCTCAAGGCCGCCTCCTCGAGCGTGCGGCTGGTCTGCTGGAACCCGGCCACCGACGAGCGGACCGCCAGCGGCAACCGCCGCACGGCATACGCGATGATGAGCAGTGCCACCGGGTTGGTCTGCGGATAGAGGTAGTTCTGTGCCCACAGGCCCTTGCTGACCAGCCAATCGCCCCAGCCCGCGTAGCAGTTCAGGTAGCCGAACGCCAGGACGATGCCCGGCATGGCCAGCGGCAGCATGACGAGCGCGTCGAGGAGGCCGCGGCCGATGAACTTCTTGCGCGCGAGGACGTAGCCGACCCAGACGGCCACGAGGAGCGAGATCGCCACCGCTCCCGCCGAGTAGATCACCGAGTTCCAGATGCTCGGGACCGTCCAGCGCTCCGAGAGCGCCGCCCGATGATGTTCCAGCGTCAGGCCCGACGGAAGGACCGTGAACTGCCACTCGGTCTTGAGGCTGAAGAGGATGACGGCGACGTGCGGGAGGAGCGCCAGCGCCATCACGCCGCCCGAAAGGAGCCACGCCCCCAGCGTGCCCCGGCGGCCGAGCGGCTGGGGCGCGGCCGGACGCGTCGCCACCGACATCATCCCGAAGGCCTCGCGTCCGAGCGTCGCCCGCGCCGCCCAGTAGACGAGCACCACCACCACGAGGAGGATCACCACGAGGGCATTGGCGTCGGGGCTCGACGGTTCGTTGACGCGCTCGAAGATCTGGACGGCGATTACCTGGCGGAAACCGAACATCAGGGGCGTTCCGAGGTCCGTCAGGGCCCAGATGAAGACGATCACCGCCCCCGCGAAGTAGGCCGGAAGGACCAGCGGAAACGTCACGCGCCTGAAAACCCGCCACGGGCCGGCGCCGGCGCTGCGGGCGGCGTCCTCCAGCGACGGGTCCACGTTCGCGAGGCCCGCCACCAGGTTCAGATAGAGTATTGGGTATAGGTGAAGCGCCTGGAGGATGACGATCCCCGCCAGCGGATAGACCCGAAACCAGTCCACGGCCTCCGCGCGGTCCATGAGGCCAAGGCCCACCAGGGCCGCGTTCAGCGCGCCGTAGGGGCCCAGGATCTGCTTCAGGCCGATCGCCCCGACGAACGGCGGCAGGATCATCGGCACCAGGACACCCGCCGCGAAGAACCGCTGGCCCCAGAACGCCGTCCGGGCCTGGACGTAGGCCAGCGGCACCGCCAGCACCGACGCCAGGACCGTCGAGAGGATCGCCAGGTAGAGCGCGTTGACAAAACCTTCGCGGACCGTGGCGCTCGCCAGCAGGTTCCGGACGTAATGCAGCGTCGGGCCGGTGGATTCCCAGAGCGCGGACTTGAATACGTTGAAAATCGGGTAGAAGAAGAAGAGGCCCAACAGCGCGACCACCACGAGGACGAGCAGCCACGTTTTGCCGTCGGGTCGCATCGGGTTCTTGGCTTGTACCTCTAGCAGTGTAGGCCGCAACACGTTGCGGCCTACTAGGGTGCGGCGGAAGCGGTCGCCTTGGCGAGCGCGGCGTAGCGCTCGCGCACGGCGGCGCCCCAGGCGGCCTCCAGGTCGCTCTTGCGGCGCTGGCGCTCCTCTTCCTGGCGCGTGAGCGACGCCTTCCGGTCCGCCGTCGCGTCATCCGGCACGAGCAGGGGCGTCCAAACCTCGCGGCCGAGGCGGCCCATTTCATCCTCCGAGACTAGCGGCCGCGTGAGTTCCGCCACGAGGTCCTCCGGCGCGCCCGCGGCGATGACCGCCTTCCACGCCGCCGCCAGGGCCGCGTGATTTTCGACGAGCGCGACCCGCAGGTAATCGGCCAGGATCACCTGCCGGTCGTTCTCCTTGGCCACGTCGTAGAAGGGGGGAGGAGCGACCTTGAACGGGTCCAGCCGCTCGCCGGCGCTCGGGATCGCCTGGTACAGGCCCGGGAGGACCGCCAGCCGCTCGAGCGTGAACTGCCGCGGACCGCCGGGTGACCCGGCCGGGAGCATCCACAGGCGCTGCCCCTCCGGCCGCATGACGAACTCGACGAACTTCCGGGCCGTCTCCGTGTGCGGCGCGTTCTTGAGGATTCCGATCGGGTCGCACGTGACGACCGTCAGGCCCGACGGCGCGAGAAATCCGAGGTTCCGGCCGCCTTCGCTTCGCATCTGGCGCAGCGCAAAAAAATCAATGCACGGGCCCAGGGCGATGAACCCCTTCGCGCAGTCCATTGGAATTTCCGATGAGGAGCGGTAGAAGTTGCGGGCATTCGCGCCCATCAGCGAGAGGACCCGCATGCCGCGCTCGTAGCCGTAGGCCTGGAGGATGATCTCGTAAGCCTTGCGGACGCTGGCCGACTTCGACGGGTCGCCCGCGCCCACGAGGCCGAAGTAGGCCGGGTCGGCCAGCGCCTGCCAGTCCCGAACGGGCGGCAGGCGCTTGTCGGCGATAATTGTTTTATTATAAATGAGTCCGAACGTCGAAATGGCGGCGCCGTACCAGGTGAAGTCGGGGTCGTAGAGCGGCTGGCCGGCGACGGTCTTCGGGACGGCCGCGAGCACGTCCTCCGGGAGGCGGTGTGGCTGGAGCATGCCGAGTTGCTTCATCTGGTCGAAGATCGGCCCCCCGCCGTACACGAGGTCCACGTCGTACCGCCCGGCGCGGAACTTGTCTTCGAGACGTTTGAGGATGTCCGTGCCGCCCCCCGCGTCGGGCCAGGAAACCGCGACCTCGCGGCCGGTCTCGGCCTGGTACCACGCCTGGAACGCCTCGGTGAACTCCTGCTGGATCTCCTTGCTGTGCGGCGAGTAGATGACGAGCGTGTCGGCGCCGGCGGGCGCCGGCGACCCACCGCCGCAGCCGCCGAGCCCAAGCGCCGCGCCGAGCGCCACCGCTAACGCTGCCAATCGCACGCCATGCTCCTTAATGTGATGCCGCGCTCCCCTGCGGGTCGCGGCTAAACGCGGCCGGTGCCGCCTCGCGCGCGAAGACCCGCACGGCGTCCGCCGGAATGTGGACGCGGGCGGGTTCGCCAGGGCGGCCTTGGCCGACCAGCGGCAGGGCGGTCGGCCGGTCCGAGAGGACCATCTCCTGCGACCCGATCCGCACGCGGGCCTGTTCCGTCTCGCCCTGGAAGGTCCGCCCGAGGACCGTGGCCGCAAACATATTCTCGGCCGGCGCCGCGCCCGAGGGCGCCATGAGCCGCATCGCCTCCGGCCGCACGCTGACCGTGACGGCGGTCCCCGGCGCAAGGTCCTCCGGCGCGCGGGTCGCACGCAGAAGGCCGATGGGCGTCTCGACCTCGGCCGCGGCCCCCTCGCGCCGGCGGACCGTCCCTTCCAGAAGATTCGTCGCGCCGAGGAACCCGGCGACCCAGACCGTGGGCGGATCGAGGTAAAGGTCGCGCGGGCCGCCCATCGCCTCGACGCGGCCGTCGCGGACGACCGCCAACCGGTCCGCCAGGGCCAGGGCCTCGTCCTGGTCGTGCGTAACGTAGACGCTCGTAACGGCGCTCGCGCGCTGGATGCGCCGGATCTCGGCCCGCATCTGGAGCCGCAACTTCGCATCGAGGTTCGAGAGCGGCTCATCGAGGAGGAGGAAGTCGGGCTGGATGACGAGGGCCCGCGCGAGGGCCACACGCTGCTGCTGGCCGCCGGAAAGTTGCGTCGGCCTGCGCCGGGCATACTCGGCCATCTGGACGACGCCGAGCATCTCGAGCGCCCGGCGCCGCCGGTCGGCCCGCGAGAGG
>Ga0315294_10009517_pt1 | contig 10678 bp, 12 predicted proteins | sample YL17G13_40_MG_FD_203626 | JGI IMG/M metagenome (GOLD analysis project Ga0315294, IMG submission 203626) | Sediment microbial communities from Yellowstone Lake, YNP, Wyoming, USA - YL17G13_40 | ecosystem: Environmental > Aquatic > Freshwater > Lake > Sediment | place: USA: Wyoming | collected... | reverse complement strand
CTTTTAGCTTCAGATTGCTAACGGATATTATTACGGCAGTCTGGTTTTGGTCCACATTATTGGTATTGTTGTTGATGACCTTAGGATATTTTAGTCGGATTATAGACGGAATCTCAATTATCTCAATGTTTATTTGCTGGATCCTAATGAATGCTACTGCAATACAGACGAAAGCAGCTGTATTAAATCACCCTTGGTTCGAAATCGCTGTGATTGCATTCCTGCCGTTGTTAGTCATTGGAATGATTGACTATACATGGGGGAGTTTCTTAATCCCTACAAAATAGTTTGCTTTGAAAGGAGAGACAGATTTTTTGTCTCTCTTTTTATTTTAAAAATTTGAATAACAATTCGAGAAGATGTAATCTATTTGAGAAGCTCTTTTAGATTTTAATATATGGCGATTGCTAAGGAGGCAGATCAAAATGAAAAAAGGAGCAATTGAAGCTATAACCGGATGTATGTTTTCCGGGAAAAGTGAGGAACTGATAAGGCGTTTAAAAAGAGCTTTGATTGCAAAGCAAAAAATCCAAGTTTTTAAACCCGGTATAGATACGAGATATGATGTCGATAACGTAGTTTCTCATTCGGGAAGCAGAATAGAGGCTGAAGTCGTGGAATCTCCGGAGGATATATTTCGAAAGATAGGAGAAAATACTCAGGTTGTCGCGATCGATGAGGCGCAGTTTTTTTCTGAAGGAATTATCAATGTAATAAATAATCTGGCAGATAAGGGGATTAAGGTTATTGTTGCGGGGCTCGACACTGATTTTAAGGGAGAACCATTTGGTCCAATGCCGCAGATTCTGGCAATTGCGGAAATGGTGGATAAATTGACGGCTATTTGCGTACTCTGTGGAAGCGAGGCCACGCGAACACAAAGAATAATAAACGGCCAGCCGGCGTATTACGACGACCCTGTTATAATGGTCGGGGCGAAAGAATTATATGAAGCTCGATGTAGACAGCATCACGAAGTACCGATCCGTAAGAGTTAATTAGTGATAATAGCGACAGGAAAAGCCCACTTTTTTGTTGTCAATTTCAAATCAATCAAAAGAAGAATCTCTTGACTTATTTTTTTAATTGTTTTATCTAATAAAAAGAGGACAGCGACGTTGTGTCCTTTGTAAAAGATATGCAAGGAGGTAGGAGGCAGAAATGGACGAAAGATTGAAAAATAAAGTAGCCGCCGAAGTAAAGGGTCTTTACCCGGGTTGGCAGATTGAAGTTGTTGATGCTGGCAATAGACACGATTTTTACACTACAAGATTAAAGAAATTATGGCTTATTCCTTTGCGGTCCGAAAGGCTTCAGATTTTTTCGATCATCGAAGAAGATTCGGGAGAACTTCGGCTAGTTGCGAAGAGTGGAAATCAGCGCACTGTGGAAATCATCCAGAATTTTCTTACAAGAGAGTCTGTCAGAAGCGTTATCAAGCGCTCTTGATGCAGTTGCTCTTTAATTAGATGAAGAGGCTTGAGCTTAAAAACTCTTAGCCTCTTTTTTTGTCGGGAACAACTTCGAATCTCGGATGTTAATAACTTATTGGAAGAATATTACATTTGAGGTATAATACTAGAAAAGAAGAGCGCTAAGTCAACAAAAATCGCCCTATAGGCGATTTTTGTATTGGCAGAATTTTGGTTATTTTATTTGTTGTTCAAAATAGTCGGTTATTAAAAAAAAGGAGGAAAGTTAAACCAAGAATTTCGATTTCTTACCCAAAAACCTTAAAACAATAATTCTAATCAAAATAAGTGGGTAAAAGGCATGGGATAAAAACATTTAGGAGCTTTCTTATACTATTTATTCTCTATTATAATAAATTCTAAACAGGCGGTATTTTTAAAATCTAAAAAAGCCCTATTCTTGAGCTTTTCTCGTTATTAATTGTCTTTCCATCAGATAAGCGTCTTCTCCTTTTCCATAAAAATCCTTTATAGTCTTTTTTATTTTAAACCCCATTTTTTCATAGAAAGAGATTGCGTTTTTGTTGGTTGCCCGGACTTCAAGAAAAGCTTTCTTAAGCCCTACTTTAGTGAATTTTCTGAGCATAAAAAAAGCAAGCTTTTTTCCCATTCCTAATTTTCGATATTTTTTATCAATAGCTAAAGAATCAAATTCGGCAGTATTTCGGAATTTATAGGCGATAATATAGCCTGCGACATCCTTTAGTGTTTGGGCTACGATAAAGCCATCGGGGTATTTTTTATATAGATACTTAAACTTTTCTTCAGAATATGCGTCTTTCGGAAATGAAGATTTTTCTATCCGCATTATTCTATTAAGATCTTGAAGAGAAAATTTTCTAAGCTTTACCTTGTAATTCATGATAAGAAAAGACCAGTTAAGTCTAATTCTTTTCGTACTTAAACAACGGAACCGCTGTTAGCCAATTGTCTTTCCATTCGAAGTTATTTTGCAAGAAATCAACTTTATTGCAGCCGAGGGAAATGGCGTCATCAATTTCAACAAGATTCATATAGTTACCGATTCCGGAAAAATCCTTAACATCATAACCGCCGCTTAAGGCGAAGTAAGTTCCGTTATAAACACAAATTAAATCGGCTCCGGCTATCCTGTCTCCAATTTTTATCGCAACCATCCTTGCGGTATAGCTTTTTCCGCTTAATTTGATTACTTGGCTGAATGTTTCAACGCGCCTTGAATCGTTCCAGCCGGAATCTTTTTTGAATCTCTTTTTATTAAGCGCAATCAAAGAGGGGAGAAGCGAAAAATCATTAATAATAATTTCGGGATTTTGGCGTTCAATTCTCCGCCTGTCTTTTCTTAAGTTATGACGAGTGTTTTTTTTCAAGCTCATTAGATGGTCTTCGTGCGTTTTCAGTCCTTCAAGTTCCAAAATGTATTTTGCGTCATCAATCTGGAATTTTTCCTTATTATTTAACAAAGCATAGCTTTCTTCGGCTATTGCGTTTAGAAAAAGAGGCGATGGCGAGACAGATAAAAGCCTCTCCATTGAATCAGGATTTTTTGCAAAAAATCTAACTTCTTCCTGCCAGTCGCTCCCAAACCAGGTGTATTTTTTCTTATCTTCATCGTACCAGAGGGGCAATAGAGCCAAATTATCTTCATTATTCTTTAGGAGAAGGAAATGAGGCTTGAATCGATAGCCTTTGTAAAACGCAAATCTGAATTCCCAGGTGTCAAAAAGAGTTTTTTTGGAGCTTAACTCCTGCCAAAGACCAAAACATCGGTCGATATCTGATATTATTTCTATATTATTTTGCGACAGAATATCCTGGCGTCTCCTCGAGTCTGAGCGACCTCGGAGTCGAAGACTTGCCGCAGGGATGAAGTCGCAAAACCTGTCTGCCGGCAGGCAGGGAACTTGCCCGACCTTCGTCCCGCTAAGCGGGACTACGGTCGGCGAAGGTCGAAGGGATATCCGTCCTTTGGGGCGGGGTAGTTCATTTTCCGCAGGAGCAACAAAAAAAGAACCAGTTGCACCAGGAGGCTCTTTTAAGGAAACTTTTTGTTTTGAAAGCTGGCTACTATCAGGAGGATCGTCTTCGTTTTTATCGATTGAAGTAGTGGGTTCCATTGCTTGTTATAATATTATTATATTAGTCCTTTACGTTTCTTTGTCAAGTGTTAATAATCAAGCTGAATGAGTTTAAAATTAATTAAAATGAAGCTAAATTTGACTTTATTATATTTAGTGGTATAATTCAATTAGTTATTTTTTGGCATCCCAATCGGTTATAAATAGGAAGGAGAAGATCATGAATCATGGACTGATATTTGGATTTTCCGTAGGCACTGGCATTGCCCTGGGACTAACCATATTATTCCTGGGAATTGCCTTACTTCTCTTGGGAGCTCACTAGAGCTCAAAGCCCCGGTTACGATTTATCGTGACCGGGGCGATTTATTTAACATAAACGTCTTTATTCTTGATTAATTTTTCTAAAAAGATATAATCTGCCTATCGTTCGTTCTTTCTACGAATCCATATTCACACACGGAGGTAACATGATAACACAGGTGTCTGTCTTGAGGATTAGTGCCAGCGGATTGTCCAGCGCAACGTTTTGTGACTATCCCGAAAAAATGGCAGAGTGGGCAAGGATCAGTAAGCTTGATCGAGTTGATTATCCTTTTTTTGATTTTAACCAAAAGCCCGATGAAAAAAAGATACTTGAAGGATTGAAGGAAACGATCAAGCGTTTTCCAAAAGAGGGTGGATTAATTATCGGAGTTCCTGGCCCAACGTACGAAAATTCTGTACTTTTTTGTCCTCAGATACCAATACTCGTCGGAGACTTTGTAAAACAGAATGTAAGGAAAATGCGGCCTCAAGATTTCACTGTTTTTAATAACACGAATCTGTGGGCAGAAGCAGAACTTCACCAGGGGGCAATCAGAGGAAAGAATAAAACATCTTTGCTTATTTCTCTGGGCAGAGGAATAGGTTCAGCTCTTGTGATAGATGGCAAAATCCATCTTGGGAGCCATGGGCTGGCCGGAGAGATCGGTCACATCAGCTTGGATCCGTTTGACGGACCAACTTGCGAATGCGGTCAGAAAGGATGTCTTGAGCTTTATGTTTCAGGGCCTGCCCTAATGAAACTTGCCCGGGAAAAGGGGATAAAGATAGATGAACCGAGCGGATTGATTAACATGCAGGGTGCCGCACCTTTAGTTGAAGATGCGCGTCAGTACTTGGTTGGCGTTATAGCTTCAGTGATTATCCCGTATGATATTTCCGATGTCGTTTTGGGCGGACAATTAGCCGAACTCTATGGACCGGAATCAATTCAAAAAATACTGAACGAGGAAATTCCTTATTTTCTTCGTCAAGTCTGCGTTTATCCTGCCGAATATTCGGCTCAAGAAGGAACGCTTGTCGGGGGTGGCATCATTGGATTCAGGTTTCTGAATATAGAACCAAGTGAATTGAAGAGCAACGAAAGAAAGAACAAAGGGTCAGCGTGTTTGAAAGCTGATTAATACCAGGCCCCGGTGAAGAAATCTTTACCGGGGCGTTTATTTAAAACCAGATTAAATATTTCTGCTATAATGAACTATCCCGCCTCAAGGGGCGGGGTATCCCCTTCGATAAGCACTTCGGCCATGAGCCCTTCGGTCTTGAGCTCAGGGTCGAAAGACTCAGTGCCGAATGGCTCAGGGGCAAGTTCCCTACCTGCCGGCAGGCAGGTTTTGCGGCATCATCCCTGCGATAAGACCGCAGGGTATTCTACCGCAAAATAAAAAAAAATCTATGAAAAAAGATTTTGATGTTGTGATAATTGGCGGGGGTCCGGCTGGAATGATGGCTGCAATAAGAGCAGGCGAGTTAGGGACAAGAGTGGTGCTTTTGGAAAAAAATGAAAAGCTTGGTAGGAAGATTCTTTTGACCGGAAAAGGCAGATGCAATATCACTCATGCCGAACCTAATTTAAGAAAACTTGCTGAGCAATATGGAAAGAACGGAAATTTTCTTTTCCACGCTTTGTCTGTTTTTGGTGTAAAGGATGTTGTTAATTTTTTTGAATCAAGAGGCTTGAAAACAAAAATTGAAAGAGGTAATCGTGTTTTTCCGGTTACCGACAATGCTCAGGATGTTCTGGACGTTCTGATGCGCGAACTGAAAAAAAATGGCGTGGAAATTATGACCGGGGCTGAAATAAAAAGATTTGAAAAAGAGGGAGGTACTATTAAAAGGGTCGTTTTGGATAATAACGAAATTACTGCAAGAAACTATATTCTTTGTACGGGCGGGAAATCTTACCCTGTGACGGGTTCGACGGGTGACGGGTACAGGATTGCAGAAAAATTAGGCCATAATATAATCGAACTCAAGCCCGGGTTGGTTCCTTTGAAAATAAAGGAAAAATGGCTGGGGAAGCTTCAGGGTTTAAGTTTAAAAAATGTTGAAATAAGCGCTTCTCAAAACAACAAAAAAATAACCGGCAGATTCGGAGAATGCCTGTTTACTCACTTTGGCTTGAGCGGGCCCATAATTTTGGATATAAGCGGGGAAATCGGAGATTTGTTGGACAAGGGCGAGGTAAAATTATCTCTTGATCTGAAACCCGCGCTGGATTTTTCTACCCTAGACGAAAGAATACAAAAAGATTTCAAAAAGTATCAGAGCAGAGGTTTTAAAAATTCTTTAAGAGATCTCCTGCCTCAAAAATTAATCGTCTCAATAATTTTCCTTTCCAGAATTGATCCCGATAAAAAGGTCAGTTCAGTTACAAAAGAAGAAAGGCAGAAGCTTGTGCGGTTACTGAAAAGCGTCAGCCTGACCGTTGAAGGATTAATGGGGTTTGACCAGGCGATTGTAACAAAAGGCGGAGTCGATTTAAATGAAATTGATCATAAAACAATGAGATCGAAAATAATTGATAACTTATTCTTTGCGGGCGAAATCATCGATATAGACGGTCCTACCGGCGGATATAATCTTCAGGCGTGCTGGAGTACTGGTCATCTGGCAGGCCAGAGCGCGGGAAACGAAGCTAAGAATTCTCGTTAAAGAGAAAAACTGTTATTATATAGAAATCCTTAGCCTAAGGGCCAGAATTCTTCCCGAACGACGAGAGGAGCCTGCGCAACTTTTCAAAAATAATTAAATATTTTTACAAAATTACTGGATTTATGTTTTCTCCCTCCGGTCGCCTAAGGCGACCTACGGGGCTGGCATTCATCTCTGCCCTAAGGGGCAGAGTGTACTGCCAGAGAAAATAAAAGCAATAATTTTTAATCCCAAAAAGATATATGAAAAAAACAATGGTCATTATAATTTTTTTTATAGCCTTGGTGATTGGATTAATCTTGTTGATTATTTTTGACTTTCCGGGGAAATTTTGGGGCGCCAAACCGACGCCTTCTCAAACCCCCAGCCCCACGCCAACGCCTGCTTCTGGAATAGTAATAACTTCTCCGAAACCAAACGAAGTAATCGCTTCTCCTCTAAGAATAACGGGATATGTAAACGGCGATAATTGGATTGCTTTTGAGGGGCAGGTTGGGGTGGTGAATTTATTTGACGCCGGAGGAAGAATGATAAGCTCTTCTATTCTGGCGGTAAATGGCGAGTGGATGAAAGAACCTCCGATTGAATTTGAGGCAATGTTGATGTTTCAGAAGCCGCCAACAGAAACGGGATCGCTCGTTTTTTCTAACGAGAATCCGGCCGGTATTCCTGAAAACAACAGGGAATTCAATCTTCCTATAAGATTTGTGGAAGGGCCGCAAGAAAAAATGCAGGTTAAAGTTTTTTTTAACAATTCGAAGCTCGATCCTGAATTTTCCTGCAATAAAGTTTCGCTTGTTTTAAGAGAAATACCAAAAACCGAAGGCGTAGCCAGGGCAGCTTTGGGAGAATTGCTGAAAGGACCGACGGAAGAAGAGAAAGCAGAGGGATATTTCACAAGCATTAATCAGGGCGTAATAATACAGAGCTTGATTATTGAAAATGGAGTCGCAAGGGTTGACTTTGACGAACAGCTTGAATATCAGGTTGGAGGTTCCTGCAAGGTAGCGGCAATAAGAGCTGAAATTACGCAAACGCTAAGGCAATTTCCGACAGTAAAGAATGTTATTATCTCAATTGACGGCAGAACGGAAGATATCCTTCAGCCCTGATTTTATGCTGATTAAGGTGAAAGTTTTTCCAAATTCAAAAAAAGACGAACTGATTATTAAATCTGCCGACGCTTTCGAGGTAAAAGTAAAAGAAAAACCCGAACAAGGGAGAGCGAACAAAACTGTCGTCAGAATTCTTTCCCGATATTTTAAAATTGGCGGATCGGGAGTAATAATGGTAAAAGGAGGAAAAAGAAGAAATGAAGCTCCACGGGCTAACGCCCGCGGTATCTTCTCCTCTTTCGGTGGAGCGAAATCCGCCGAAGCAGAAAACTGGCATTCATCTTCGACCTTACGGCCGCGGTTTTCTGCGAAGGAGGATAAAATTTTTGAAATCAGAAGAGATGGAAAATAATTATGAAATAATAGCGCGCGCGGTGATTGTAAAAGAAGGAAAAATTCTGTTCTGCAATAAAAAAGGGCAGTCCTATTATTTTTTACCTGGAGGCCATGTTGAATGGAAAGAGCTTGCTGAAGAGGGATTGAAGCGTGAAATTTCGGAAGAATTAAGAGGCAACATAAAGAACCTTCATTTTATCGGTGTTGTGGAAAATATCTACAACGATGAAATCGGAGAACATCACGAGCTTAACCTTGTTTTTGAAGCTGAATCAGAGGATATATCTGATTTATCAAAAGAAAATCAGCTCGACTTTTCCTGGAGGGATATTAAATTTTTATCCAAAGAAAATATTCTTCCTCTCGCATTGAAAAAAGCCCTGGTCGGTTGGATCGAAAATAAAAAAGTATTTTGGGCAAGCCAGATTGAATAATACTTCAGTAAAATGTCGAGAATGCTTGAAGTAAAAAATTTAAGTATTGAGCTGGAAAGAAACTTGGTTCTAGAGAACCTAAGTTTTGGTGTTGAGCCAGGCGAAACACTGGTGATTCTCGGGCCGAATGGTGCCGGTAAAACCGTTTTATTAAAAACTTTATTAGGGTTGCTGTCTCACAAAGGAACGATTGAATGGCGGAAAGGGATAAAAATAGGGTATGTTCCCCAGAGCTTGCCCGTGATAAAAGATATTCCAATGAGCGTTCAGGATTTTTTTGAATTGGAGAATATTTCAGAGGAAGAAACGAAAGAAATCCTAAAGTCCGTTGGCATAAAAGAAGACGCTTTAGAGAAGGGGATAAACCAGTTTTCTTCGGGGCAGTTTCAAAGAATATTGATCGGATGGGCGCTTGTTGGAAATCCAGACGTCTTGCTTTTCGACGAACCTACTACGGGAATTGATATAGGAGGGGAGGAAACAATATATAATCTGCTTGAGAAACTGAAAAATGAAAAGAACTTAACGATGATCCTTGTGTCGCACGACTTAAGCGTAGTTTATAAATTTGCGGCAAACGTTTTGTGTTTAAACAAAAAACTGATTTGTACCGGCCTTCCGAAAGAAGTTTTAACCAAGGAAACCCTTGGCCAGCTTTACGGCAGCGAAGTAAAAATTTATAAACACGAACATGAATAGCCAATTTATCCAAAGTTTAATAGCAGGAATCTTTATAGGCGGCCTTGCCGGGTACCTCGGTTCTTTAATGGTTGCTAAAAAAATGGCTTTAGCCGGTGACGCTTTGGGACATGTGGCTTTACCCGGGATGGGATTAGCTTTACTTCTGGGCATTGATATTTCCATTGGCGCTTTTCTTTCCTTATTTGTGGGCGTTATCATTGTTTGGCTCTTCGGACTGAGAACTCCTTTGCCGATGGAAACTCTCGTTGGAATTGTATTTGTTGCGAGCTTAGCGATAGGTTTTTTGATCATTCCCCAGTTCGAGCTTGTCGAAGCGTTGGTTGGCGATATTTCTAATGTTACTCCATTAATGGCCGTAGTTTCTGTTTTCTTATCGCTCGTGATATTCTTCATTCTAAGGAAGCTTTATCCCGGCATGATTTTAATTAATATCTCCGAGGATTTGGCAGAAGTACGCGGTATAAAAGTAAAATTATATAACCTTGCCTACCTTCTTTTGATTACCGTAGTCGTGTCGCTCGGCGTTAAAATCACCGGTTCATTGCTTGTCGGTTCCTTGTTGATTATTCCAGCGGCAACATCGAGGAATTTAAGCAACAATTTAAGGCAGTATTCCCTAATTAGTATTTTTATGGGACTATCAAGCTGCGTCGTTGGGGCTTTTCTTTTCCAATACTTTAATGTACCGGCCGGCCCTGCTATTATTATCGTAAGCACTATTTTTTTTCTATTATCTTTGTTGTTAAAAAAGAAATAGACTAACAGCAGAAATATGGATAAAAAAACATTAATAATCATTATTTTAGTTTTAGTCGCTACGGTAGGAGGCTATTTTGGTTTGAAGTTTTACGCTTCAAAAAAATTACAGGAAGCCGAGTTAACTCCTCAAACAACTCCGAATCCAACCTCGACGCCAATGCCGACAGCAACACCCAATCCAACTGATATAATTAATCAGAAAATAAACAATATGCATTTAATTAAAATCGAGACCAATGTTGGAGAAATTCAGTTCCAGACCTATGATGCCGACGCTCCCAAAACCGTAGAAAATTTTATTTCCTTAGCGAATAAAAACTTCTATGATGGGCTTATCTTTCATCGGGTAATGAAAAATTTTGTCATTCAGGGCGGTGATCCGAACGGAACCGGGACAGGCGGACCAGGTTATAAGTTTGAAGACGAACTGAACCCAAATACCGAATCCTATAAGGAAGGGTACAAAAAAGGAGTAGTTGCTATGGCAAACTCCGGTCCGAACACAAACGGAAGTCAGTTTTTCATAATGCTTCAAGATAATCCCTTGCCGCACGATTACACAATTTTCGGAAAAGTTGTAGTTGGTCAGGATGTCGTTGATTATATAGGGAAACTTGAGACAGATTCCAGCGATAAGCCGCTGCAGACTGTAGTTATGCGCAAGGTTTCTGTTGAAGAGCTTAACAAATGATTTTTTAAGATGACGTTTGACGAATTTATTGTGAAAAATAAAATAAATCTTTCCGATGAAACGGTAAGAATGTGCGAAGCAGGTATTGAGATAAGCCGGAAAAGCGTTTCACCGCTTTACGACGAAAGGCACA
>Ga0315294_10009516_pt1 | contig 10678 bp, 10 predicted proteins | sample YL17G13_40_MG_FD_203626 | JGI IMG/M metagenome (GOLD analysis project Ga0315294, IMG submission 203626) | Sediment microbial communities from Yellowstone Lake, YNP, Wyoming, USA - YL17G13_40 | ecosystem: Environmental > Aquatic > Freshwater > Lake > Sediment | place: USA: Wyoming | collected... | reverse complement strand
TCCGAGGAGCGCGCCGCAGTAGTAACCCACGATGGTGCTCACTATTACAAAGAATCCCCTTATGAATAATACTGTCATATGTTATTCCCCCCGTGGTTTGCTCAAGAGTTTCCAGGGATGCTTCTTGATGTCCTCGACGAAGGCTTCGAGGTCCCTATATATCTTGTCGTTAGTAAGAAGTTTGCCGATCGTCCCCTCGCCTTTGCGCAGATTCCCGGTCACCGCCTCGACATCGGTATAGACCGTATCGCTCGTGATCAGTTTTCCCATGGTCCCCTCGCCCTTCTCCAGCTTGTCGAAGACGCTGCTGACCGATGTGAGAAGCCCCGACATCTTTTGCGTGATCTCCTGCATCGGGACGGAATTCTCCCCGACAAGCGAATCTTTGTCCTTCAAGATCCTCTTTCCCGGTGTTCCGGGAAATATCTCGAGGTACTTCTCACCAAGGAGGCCCAGGGTGTTGATGATGGCCCTTGAATCCTCCTCTATCTGCGCCCCTTCCTGAATCCATGCATGGAGCTTCACCTTCGTCTTATTCGCCTCCTCATCGCGGAATATCTCCACGCCCTCGACCTGGCCGACGCCGACCCCTGCCAGGCGTACGGGGGCGCTGCCGCCTATACCGTCCGCGAAATCGAAGACCGCGGTAATGTGATATCCCTGCTTCACGACATAGATGTCACCGATGGAAAAGACGATGATGAAAAGGATGATGATGCCGATGAGCGCAAATATCCCCACCTTCAGCTCAAACGCCCTGACTCCTTCCATGTGTCCTCCGTGTTAGCTGATAAGATGTTCGAAGTCGATCCCTTCGGTAATAGGCCCCTGGCTCGCGCCGGTAATGAACTGCTGCACGATCGGGTCGTCAGAATTCTTTATCTCGTCGGGCGTGCCGACCATCCGTATCCTGCCGTTATAGAGCATCGCGATACGGTCGCCGATCTTGTACGCGCTCTTCATATCATGCGTGACCGCGATCGAGGTGACCTTCAGCTTCGCGTGCAGCTTGACGATGAGGTCGTTGATCGCGTCCGCCATGATCGGATCGAGCCCCGTCGTCGGCTCGTCATACAATATGATGCGCGGCCTCAAGGCTATCGCGCGCGCCAATCCGACGCGCTTACGCATGCCGCCGGAAAGCTCGGCCGGCTTCTTTGCCTCGATGCCTTTGAGGCCAACAAGCGTGAGGCACTCTTCCGTCCTCTTCGCGACATCGCTTCTGTGCGCGTTATAATGCTCTATCATGCCGAACGCGACGTTCTCCATAACATTCAGGGAATCGAAAAGGGCCGCCCCCTGGAAGAGCATGCCGAAATCCATGCGCAAGGCATTCAGGTCCTTGTCTTCCATCTTCGTGACGTCCCTGCCGTCTACGAGGACCTGGCCGGAATCGGGCCTCATCAATCCGATGATGTGCTTCAAAAGGACGCTCTTCCCGCACCCGGAGCGGCCGATGATGACCATCGTCTCGCCCGTATTGATATTAAGGTTCAGGGTATCGAGGACCGTATGGCCGTCGAATTGCTTGCGCAGATTTATGATTTCGATCATTGTCTACCTTGAATGCATGCACAGATGATCACAGATTTCGTGATAACTCCTCGTTCTCACAGATCATCACAGATAACGTCATATCTGCGATCATCTGTGAAAGTGGGTAGATTTCACGAGATCTGCGACAATCTGTGCGCTCTTTTACTTCGTAACGAAGTAAAATAATGCCGTGAAAAAACAATCCGATGCGATGATCAGGATAAAGCTCATGACCACGCTCGATGTCGTCGACCGCCCCACCCCCTCGGCGCCGCCCTCGGCGTTCAAGCCCTCGTAACAGGCGACGATGCAAATGATGATCGCGAAGAAGAAGCTCTTGGCAAGGCCGGTAAAGACATCCTTATAGCGCAACGCCTCCCAGGTCACCTTCATATACATCGCGCTCGATATATTCAATTTCCCGGTGCCGATGATGTAGCCCCCGAACCCTCCGATCACATCGGAATAGAGCGTCAAAAGCGGCAGCATGGCGACAAGCGCGACGAAGCGCGGTATGACGAGGTACTTCACGGGATTCGTCGCGAGCGTCTCGAGCGCATCGATCTGCTCGGTCACTTTCATCGTCCCGAGCTCCGCCGTCATGGACGCCCCGACCCTTCCCGCAACGATGAGCGCGGTGAGGACCGGCCCAAGCTCGCGCGTCATGGATAAAGCGACGAGCGAGGCGATGTACATTTCCGCGGAGATCTTCTGCATCTGGTACGCGCTCTGGAGCGCCAGCACCATCCCCGTAAAAAGGCTGATCATCGACACGATGGGGAGGCTGTCAACGCCGATCCTCGACATCTGCTCCGCGATCTGCTTTCCCCGCAACGGGGGTATGGGCAGCCAGAAGAGCGTCTGGCCCATCAGCATGGAGATGCCGCCGGAATACCGGATGAAATTAAGTAACCGCGCGCCGAGCCCCTCCAAAAGCCGCATCGTCTTTTCTCTGATCTCCATGGCTATCCTAGAATGATAACGTTATAGAACATACTGCCTTTATTACACACATTATCGCAGATCTCGTGGCATAGACAGGATACCGCAGATGATCGCAGATGTTCAGTATCTGTGATCATCTGTGCTTTTAAATCTGTGATCATCTGTGCATGAATGTCGGCATAGCGTATTACCGTATCCCTAGAACCTGTCTTTGTGCTCGAACCCGAAGAAATTTTTGTCCTGCCCTACCTGCATCTTCAGGCTTTCCGTCGGATGGAGCTTATATTCGATCTCGACCTGGTCGCGGTCCCGCAGGCTTTCGTCTATCCGTTCGTCTGATAAGAACTTCTTAAAATTGAGGTTCACCTCATCGCTCATCTTCTTCTTCAGGTGCATCTCGTTCACACCGCCTGACCTTTTCGTCTCAAGCTCATCCCAGGTGATCGCCTCCTCGTCGCTCACGATCCTGACGCCGCTGAAGATATTGCCCCTGCCGACCTTCGAAAGGTCGATGTCGCCTGCGAGCTTCAATGTACCGCTCTCCCGCACGATCCTGGAGTCCTCTATCCGAATAAGCGGCCCATCGCCCGTCAGCGTCGCGCTCAGGTGGTCAAAATCGAGCACACCGGCCAAGATCCCCGACCGCACCTCAAGACGGGCATTGAGCGCGGAATCTTCACTTGGCCCCTTCAACTCGAATTTACCGCTCATCGTCCCGGTCAAGAACGATTCTCCCGCTTTTCCCTTCATGCTCGCAAAGACCATCTGTAGGTTTACGTTATCGGCCAAGACGGTAATATCGAGGCCGTAAGGGGCCCTCAATCCAATGGTGCCGCTTGCCTTGGCACCGTCTCCCACTTCCAAACGATCGATATGGAGTAAACCCCCCTCGACCCTGTATGAGGACTTGATATCGACAAAAGGCTCGTAGTCAAGAATGATATGCCGTGTCTCAAACTCCCCTTCGACAGAACTGGCACGCAGCTCGTCGGAAAGGTGCATGATACGGTTTCTGAATATGGCGTCACCGACGATGTCGAACCCGCGGACTTTCAGGTGATGCGCGCGCACCGTCATGAGGATCTCCTGCCGCGGGATATCAAAGAGCACCACCGACGTAAGCGCTGCCTTCTTTGCCGTCAGGTCGAGCCAGATATATTCATCATCGATCTTCCCGGTATAATCGATCCGCCCTCCCCGCGCGACGGTCACATATCCCCGCAGCCTGGCGCGCTGTAATTCTCCAGCCACCCTCACGAAACCGGTGAGCTCCTGATCCTTCATCGAGAAACGGATATCGATGCATGACTCACCGGAAAGGAAGTGGGAAAAGGTGTTGACGATGCCTTTATGAAAGAGCACATCCCATACGCGATAGTTCGTCCGTATACTGTCGATCTCAAGCGACGGTATCAACGATGCATACAAACCTTTTTTTATAGAGATACGATGCAAGGTAAAAGGATGGATGATCCCGCCATCGAGGCTTCCGATAGAGATATCGATCTTGCGATCAAGGGACTCTTCTATCTTCGACTCGGCGAAGAATTTCAGCTCTGGGATCAGCGTCTCGATCTTCGCCTCGATCGAAATGAGCAGCGCGAAAAATAAGAGAACCGTCAATATCGCCTTCAGACGACGCCTTGTGCGGGTATGCCGCATATCAGTTCCTCGCAACTAGCAAATAAGACCTGTCAACTGATAACTGTTAACTGGTTTTCTATGCGACCCTGAACTCCAAGTGGTCGCCTTGTACGGTAACAATCGCCTTGCCGCCCTTCTTATAGGTGCCCCTGATGATCTCCTCGGAAAGCGGATCCTCAAGAAATCGCTGGATCGTCCTTTTGAGCGGGCGCGCGCCGAAAATCCTGTCAAAACCGCGCTCGACAAGGAAATCCTTCGCTTCCTTGGTAAGCTCTATGGAGATATCCTGCTCTTTGAGCCGGTCGTCAACCTCCTTGATCTCAAGCTCGACTATCTTATCGAGGTCGGCCTTGGTCAGGGACCTGAAGACGATGATATCGTCAATCCTGTTCAGGAATTCCGGCTTGAACGTCTTCTTGACTTCATCGAGCAGGCGGTCCTTCATCGCCTGATAGGTCACCTCTTCGGCCTGGGATTTGAACCCGATCGAGCCCTGTTTTTTCAGGAGCTCGGCGCCGATATTCGACGTCATGATGATCACCGTGTTCTTGAAATCCACCTTCCGGCCGAAAGAATCGGTCAGGCGCCCTTCGTCGAGCACCTGGAGGAGAAGGTTGAAGACGTCGGGGTGCGCCTTTTCGATCTCGTCAAGAAGCACCACGGAATACGGACGCCGCCTCACCTTCTCGGTGAGCTGCCCCCCTTCCTCGTACCCCACATACCCCGGAGGAGCCCCGACGAGCCTTGAGACATTGAACTTCTCCATATACTCCGACATGTCGAGCTGGATGATCGCGTCTTGGTCGCCGAACATAAACTCCGCGAGCGCCCGGGCGACGAGGGTCTTCCCGACGCCGGTCGGGCCCATAAATACGAAGGAACCTATGGGCCTGCGCGGATTCTTGATCCCTGCCCGGGAGCGCCGCACGGCGCTGGCGATCGCGCCGATCGCCTCGTCCTGGCCGATGACGCGCTTGTGCATCCCGTCTTCCATCTTCAGGAACTTTTCCTGCTCCTTCTCTTCCAGCTTGATGATGGGGATCCCCGTCCATTTCGACACGATGGTCGCGATATCGTCCGCGGTCACTTTTGGTTCGAACTTACCGCGCGTCTCTTTCCATTCCTTCTTGATCCTGCCCTGCTCATCCTTCAATTTTCTCTCTTCGTCGCGGAATTTGGCGGCCTTTTCGAAATCCTGGTCCTTGACCGCGGCCTCTTTCTCTTTATGGACGGCCTCAATCTTCTCATCGATGTGTTTCACGTCGGGGGGGGCCGTCAATACCGACAGGCGCGACCGCGCGCCCGCCTCGTCGATCAGGTCGATCGCCTTATCGGGCTGATAGCGCGAGCTGATATAGCGGTCCGACAATTTCGCCGCGGCATCAAGGGCCTCATCCAGGAATTTCACCCGGTGGTGCGCCTCGTATTTATCCCTCAATCCTTTCAGGATCTCGATCGTCTCGCTCACGCTGGGAGGCTCGACCATGATCGTCTGAAAGCGCCGCTCAAGGGCGGCGTCTTTTTCGATATGCTTCCTATATTCGTCAAGGGTCGTCGCGCCTATGCACTGGATCTCTCCCCGCGAAAGGGCGGGTTTGAGTATATTCGACGCGTCGATAGCGCCCTCGGCGCCTCCCGCGCCCACGAGCGTATGCAGCTCATCGATAAAGACGATGATATCTTCCGAGCGCTTGATCTCATCCATCACCGCCTTGATCCTCTCCTCAAACTGGCCACGGTACTTGGTGCCCGCGACCATGAGGGCGAGATCGAGGATGATGATGCGCCTATCCTTCAGCACTTCCGGGATGTCGTTGGCGATGATCTTTTGCGCCAGGCCTTCCACGATCGCCGTCTTCCCGACGCCCGCCTCCCCGAGAAGCACGGGATTGTTTTTTGTGCGCCGCGACAGGATCTGGATGACACGCTCGATCTCGTTCTTCCTGCCGATGACCGGGTCGAGCTTGCCGTCTTTCGCCAATTTCGTCAGGTCCCTCCCGAACGCGTCGAGCGCCGGCGTCTTCGCGTGCGAGACCTTCTGTCCGCTTTCGTATCCAGGCACTTCTGATCCCAAAAGATTCATCACCTCTTCTCTGACTTTGTCGAGCTGCAGCCCCAGGTTCATCAGGACCTGGGATGCCACACCCTCGCCCTCCCGTATAAGACCCAACAGGAGATGTTCTGTTCCGATATAGTTATGGCCGAGGGCACGCGCCTCGTCCATCGCCAGCTCTATCACTTTCTTCGCCTTGGGCGTGAACGGCAGGTCGCCGGAGATGACGGTGCTCGGCCCTGGTTGCACAAGCTTCTCCACTTCAAGGCGTATTTTATCCGAACTTAGGCCGAAGCTCGCCAGCACGGCGGCCGCTACGCCTTCTCCTTCTCGCACCAACCCCAGTAGGATATGCTCGGTCCCGATATAGTCGTGGTTAAACCGTTTCGCCTCCTCTTTGGCGAGGAGTATAACCTTTCTTGCCCTTTCAGTAAAACGATTGAACATCGCCATTGTGCACTGCCTCCGTAATAGAAGCGTTGTGGGTCTTGGATCAGGGGTGGGGGGTCAGTGGTGTGGGGAATTACTTTAATGTACTAGTTACTAGGCCATGATCCCCAGACCAAAAACCCCACACCCCACACCCTGGACCCCAGACCCTACTTTAATTTCTCCCTCAACAACTCCGCGCGTTTCACATCGCGCTCGTTCGACGTAAGAGGTTTTCCCTCGAGCTTTTGCAGGTGCGCGGGCTGCGTCAATATCAGAAGCTCATTGACCATCTTCCTGTCGAGGTTCTTGACGATCCCGAGGTCCACGCCGAGCCTGATCGCCGAAAGGAGCGCGGTCGTCTCATTGCTGGTGATGATATGCGCGCTCTTCAGTGTCCCGAAGGCCCGCCACACCCTGTCGGCGAGGACATCCCTGTTTTTGGTGAGGATATTCTTGCGTGTCGCCTCTTCCCGGGCGATGATCTGGTGGATGATCTTGTCGATGCTATTGACAAGGTCCTCTTCGGTGCGTCCGAGCGAGACCTGGTTCGAGACCTGGAAGAGGTTGCCGCTCGCTTCGGTCCCCTCGCCGTACAGCCCTCTGACGTTGAGGCCGAGCTTCGACGTCGCCTGGAGGATCTTGCTGATCTGCCCGGTAAAGGTGAGCGCAGGCAGGTGGAGCATCACCGAGCCCCGCAGGCCTGTCCCCGTATTCGTCGGGCACGCCGTCAGATACCCCCATTTTGGCGAGTACGCGAACGGAAGGCGTTTGCTCAATTCGGTATCGATCTGGTCGATGATCCGCCATGCCTCCATAAGGTTCAAACCCGATTGAAGGACCTGGATCCTCAGATGGTCTTCCTCGTTGATCATCACGCTGACGACTTCCTTTGGGTCGACGATGAGGCCCTTATGGTCGATCTCTTTGGCATGCTCGGGGCTCATCAGGTGGCGCTCGACGAGAAAGAACCTGTCGATCTCGGACAAGTCTTTTATCTTTAAAAAGAGCGCGCCCTTCAGGAGGGGCAGCTGTTTTGCCGCATCCATGACGATGGCAAGGATCTCGGCCTGCTGTTTTTCGTTCGCCCAGTGCGAGAAGGGGATCTTGTCGATATTTCTCGCAAGCCTCATGCGGCTTGACATGACGATCTCCGAGTTGGGGCCTTCGCCTTTCAACCATTCGCTGTCTTTATTGATGAAATCGTCTATCTTCATTTTGTACCCGGTTCTCTCTTCGCACCATTCCCCGAATTCTTTTCGAGTTCTTTGATCTTATCCCGCAACCGCGCCGCCTCTTCAAACTCCTCTTGCTCGATCGCCTTATCGAGTTGTAATTTCATGTCCTGGAGTGTGCGTGTATCCTTCGCGGTCTTGCCGACGCGCAAAGGCACCTTCCCTATGTGGCGGTCTGCCCCATGGATACGTTTCAGAAGGGGCACGAGCTCCTTTTTAAATGTTTCATAGCACTCACCGCACCCAAATCGTCCGATGCGGCGAAAATTCTGGTAGGTAAGGCCGCAATTCGGACACTTGATGTCAACGCCCTTCGACTCGATCGTCTCGCCCAGGTCGGAAAGGCCGGCCAGAAGATCGCTCAAGCCGAAGTGCTCCTCCATCTCCGCGCCCTTCTCCTTCGCGCACTCTTCACAGAGATGCAATTTCGTCACCTGGTCGTTCACGATCTCCGTCAGGTGGACCGTCGCTTCTTTCTTATTGCAGATGTCGCACATCATGCGTAATATCCTTGTAAGTTCGTTGCGTTTATAGCGTCTATTGCGTTCATGGCGTTAACCTACTTTAACGCTAAAAACGCCATAAACGCTACAAACGCTATGAACGCTAGTATCTCACTCCATCCGTCTTCGTCAATTTTCTGAACTCCGCCAAGAGACGCAGGGTCACTTTGCCCGGAGCGCCCGACCCGATCTTCCGGTCGTCTATCTTGACTACGGGAATGATCTCGGCAGCAGTCCCGGTAAGAAAGACCTCGTCCGCCGCGTAGAGATCGTCCACCCGCAGCATCTTCTCGCAGAAGACGATGTCAATCCTCTTGGCGATCCCGATGACCGCGTCCCGGGTAATGCCTTCGAGGGCGCCTATATCGACCGGCGGGGTGATAAGCTCCGCGCCTTTCACCATAAAGATGTTGTCGCCCGTGCATTCGGCGACATAATCGTCATAGGTGAGCATGATCGCTTCTTCCGTGCCCGCCTTGATCGCGTCGATCTTCGCGAGGATGTTATTGAGGTAGTTGAGTGATTTTATCTTCGGGTTGAGCGCAGCGGGGAGGTTCCTCTTCGTCATCGCGGTGATGATCTCCAAGCCGTCCTTATAGTATTTCTCCGGGTAGAGGGCGATCTTATCGGCGATGATGAAGATCGTCGGCTTTTTGCATTTGCGCGGGTCGAGGCCGAGGTCGCCGACTCCGCGTGTGATCACGAGGCGTATATACGCGCCCTTCAGCTTGTTCGCCTTCAAGGTCTCGACGACGGTCTCTATCATCTTGACCTTCGTCATCGGTATCTTAAGCTCTATCGCGTCCGCTGACTTATAGAGCCTGTCGATATGCTCTTTCAGCTTGAAGACGAGCCCGTCATAAGAGCGTATCCCCTCAAAGACCCCGTCTCCGTAAAGGAGGCCGTGGTCAAAGATTGAGATGCGCGCCTCGTCTTTCTCAACAAATTTACCATCTATGTATATCTTCATACCAGTCACCTAATATTGGCAATATATATTACTCAATTATATAGAATAAACGGGCTTAAGTCAAATGGATTGCTCTGATTTGCTTAGATTGTTCGGGAAGGTCGGAAAAGTAGCCTTGACAGGGGGCGTTATAATCCGGTCCGCATCTACAAAAACTCCGCAGGGACTATTTCAAAACAAACTGTTTGCCGATAAAGAGGTCCTTCTTCAGCTTCCTTGCCTCAGCAATATTCACCGTGTATTTCAGATTATCGGAGACAAACCGCACATATTGATCCATCGTCAATCGTTTCTCATTGTGTCTTATTTCTTTAAAAATCGGTAAGTTAAGATGCTCCATATACTACACCCCGCTCAAGATCTTATTATACAGTTCTTCCGTTCCATATTTTAAACATAACTCGTGAAATTCTTTGCTCTTACAATCAACGCCATTCACCCTTACCAGGTTTATAATATCAGGCAGATCTTTGTATTCACGCAGCTTTTGGTTATATTTAATAGCATGAAGTTTCAGCGCGATAAGCGTATTCAGGGACGGAACAATGAATTTCTGTTGTGCGACAAGGATTTCTCTGCCATCTCTAATAATCTTATCAAGAGTTTCTTTGTCAACGAACATAAAATCGATGTCCATTAAGTACTGAGCAGGCCCCTTAAACCGGGTAAACAATTCCTGCGCATACTCTAATTCAAAGCCGGCCTTTTTGAGCCGGTCCGCTATCTTATTAAAATCCTCTTTCGTTATCAGGAAATCAACGTCTATTGTTTGCCGCGTCACTTTATAGTAATTGACGGCGAATCCGCCTACCAAAACACACGCCGCGCCTTCTTTGTCGGAAACAGCAGAAATGAAATGAAATATTGTTGGATACCGCATGAGTGAATTATACCATATCCGGGACACCCGTCAATGATCTGGTTATTTAAGGGCCGAGGGTTACGCGCCTTTACCTCGCGCGGAGGTCGTACTCGTCCTCGATCTCGCCGACGATCTCTTCGAGGAGGTCCTCGAGGGTGATGATCCCCTGGATCTTGTTGCGCGCGTCGACGACGATGGCGATATGGGTATGGCCTTTTTGGAATTCCTTGAGGAGCTCGCCGACGTTCTTCGTTTCGGCAACGAATTTTGGAGGGTATATGATATCCTGGAAGACGACCAGGCCCTTGTTGCACGACAGGTTGAGGAGGTCTTTCATGTTGATCGTCCCGATGATGTTGTCGGGATCGCTTTTATACACGGGAAAGCGGGAGTAGCCTGATTCGAGCACCCGTTCGAGGATATCCTCGAACTTGCCGTCGACATCGATCGCAACCATCTCTTTCTTTTGGGTCATCACGTTCTTGACGACCGCCTCGCTGA
>Ga0315294_10009515_pt1 | contig 10680 bp, 19 predicted proteins | sample YL17G13_40_MG_FD_203626 | JGI IMG/M metagenome (GOLD analysis project Ga0315294, IMG submission 203626) | Sediment microbial communities from Yellowstone Lake, YNP, Wyoming, USA - YL17G13_40 | ecosystem: Environmental > Aquatic > Freshwater > Lake > Sediment | place: USA: Wyoming | collected... | reverse complement strand
GAAGCCGAGAAAGAACAATATATAGGTAGTTGTGATGACTGTGAATCTGATGCAAAGTTCTATTTTTGTGTGGATTGTATGATGAAATATATAGAGAAAAAAGTTGAAGCAGAACGCAACCGAATCCTTGACGAAGTGGAGAAGTTATTTACTGAGTGGGAGTTACTACCTCATGCTTACCAAGAGCTTTCCACCCTGCGAGGTGAGCAGAAATGTAAATGCTGTGGCAGTGAGTTTTCAGGAACGTATCACTGTAGCCCCTGTGTGAAAAAACATATAGACGATGAAATAAAGAATGCCCAGAAAGAACTTATGAAATGGTTTCTGGAAGAAAGCGTGACAGACGAGAACCAGAACAGAGTAATTGATGGCTATACTTTTGCCATGAAAGAAAAGGAGGTTAAAGGATGACTGTTGACAAAGATTTTTGTTTCAATTCAAACTGGGAAAACCACAGGCACATGATTAACAGGAAAACCGGAAAGTGTTATTGGTGTGGTAAGAAGATTAAAGGTGAGAAGATATGAAAACAATAAGATCAGGAATGTTCTGGCACATACACCATGACGTGCTGTGCGAATGGACGGATGACATACAGGAACGCATAGCTTATATCAGGAAAGAAAAGCCAGCAAACGAGATAAAAACACGGCTCAAATTGATGAAGCCCGTAAAAGGAGAATTGCCTGATGAATTCGTCAAAGCACTGGAAGTCTTCAACATAGCACGGAAAGCCTACCACAAAAGCTTTATCTGGGAAGCCCACGTCAAAACACGGAAAGACTACGACAAAGCACGGGAAGCCTACGACAAAAAACGGGAAGCCTGCAAACCGCAATTAGAAGCCCTGCACAAGAAGGAATGCGGATGCAAGGAATGGAATGGGATAATGCTGATATTCAAGAAAGGTGAGAAGAAATGTTGACAACTGAAATGTGGTTCGCTATTCATGGTCATTTACACGAATGTAATGATGAAAAATGCTCTTGTAAAAGAGTTAAGGCAGACGATTTAGCATACGATTTACGGAAGAAAGGTGAGGAGAAAACCATGTCCAATGCCAGACAGGAAATCATGGGCATTAGTCTGGAAGTGTGGCAAAGTATTGATAAGTATGCTTGTCCGTTTAACAGGAAGCCCAAAAAGGAGATAAAAGAATGACCTTCAAATACAAATGGCATGTAGCCGATGAACTGCTAATGACTCCCACAAAGGAAGGCAGATATCTGGTCTTCAGGATTCCTCTTTCCATGATTGAGCCTGTAGGCGAGAGATGGATGGTCTGCAACAGTGGAAGAAGATTTATTTTCAAGTGCTCGAAAAACAAGGACAGAAGGGTTTTATAAACTAGGTTAGAGAGATGAATATTATGCCAAAGAAAAAAGCGGTTGTTCCCTATGGCTACAGGGTTTCTTCAACCAAGCATCCTTCTGGAAAATTTTTTACTGAATACTCGGATGCCTATGAATACATGCAAAAAGAAATGAAGCATGGAGCAAGGGAAGCTGGCATTTCTGAGATATTTCATTCGAGAGAAAGTGTTCAAAAGAAAAAAAGGAAGATGAGGGATGTGGCATGAGAAAGAAAGCATCATTTCAGGAATTAAAGAAAGGAGATGCAGGCAGGCAGGATGTTTTCAAGACCATTGCTGTTGATTTTTCCAGCCATGCAAGTTTAAAGAAGGCTGAAGGTCAGCAGAAAAAATTATTCAATGAAGGATATTCTACTGTTGATACAAAGCAGGTCGGCTTTGACAAATTTAAAATTATTCTTGTAAAATCAAAAAGAAAGATGAGGGATGTGGCATGAAAAAGAAAAAAGAATTTGATATGTCTAAAGGCTGGGTAGCAACAGATGGATGGAGAGGCTACAGTCAGCCTGTCTATGCTGTGGCTGGAGCAAGCGACACTGGAATGGCTTCTGATTCTCCTGCTCCCTCTGCAACCAGCAAGAAAGAGCTGAATAGTTTTGCCTCTTACCTGAAAAAGAATAATATTAATTCAAAGAAAATTATTTCCAGAAGTTCCAATGCCTTCATGGCAAAGCGATGGATTGTTGTTGCTCCTGCCGACTATGCAAAAAGCAAGAAGTTGTTTGACAAATATTTTGCAGAAAATGAGACCCAACAGCTTCATGATGCAGATGATTTACGAAAACCGAAGGAGAAAAAAATAACTGAGCATAAAAAACGAAGGCAGTTAAAGGAGCTGTCCTAGATGGGAAAAAACGAACTTGACTTTCCGAAAGAAAAAGGCTATCAGGCTTATTCTGCTGTCTATGTTCCTTCAACGAAAAACAAGAACCAGCCTATCCGACCATCCGAGCATGAAAAGCGTGCAAGGGAAGTTGCCAACTTTATGACAAAGGAATTCGGGGGAAGCACATCGCTGAAGGGCAAGGGTCAGTATGTTGAATCCGAGGGAAAGCACAAAGGACGAATTGACAGGGAAAATGTTATCATAGTCGAAAACTTTTCTGACTATTCTGATTACAAGAAAAAGGATGAGAAGGTAAAGGCATTTCTTGAGCAGAAGGCAAAAGAGTGGGGTCAGGAATCCGTTGCCTTTGAGTTTGAAGCTCCTGACAAAGCCAGAAGGTCTGTGCTTGTTTTTCCGTCAAAAGATAAAAGAAAGATGAGGGATGTGAGCTGATATGTCAGATGTTGAATGGGTCGTAAAGTCTAAAAAATTCAGGAACAAAAAAACAGGCGAGATAGTTACCCAAGTTCCTCTGCTTGACATTAACGACTATGATGAAGTTGAGGAACATGATGGAAAGTATATTGCTGTCAGAGAACCTGACACGAAGAAAAAAAGAAAGATGAGGGATGTGTCCTAAAAATGTTTGACAAAAAAGCTGAAGGCAAGAAGCAACTGCATGACTTCGAGCAGATGAAGGATGTTTCTGAACTGAAGGCTCTCAGCAATGTTTCCCTTGAAAGACCTCTCTCGGAAAAAGAATATGCAAGGTTCAGGGAGCTGGCTGACAAGGTTCTCTATGCCAGCGAGAAAAGAAAGATGAGGAATGTTTCATAAAGAGGATTTCAAAAGAAATCCTCTGATGACGAAGGAAACTCTTGTTTCCTTCTTTCATAGGTGATAAGAATGGCAAAGACAACACAATATAAGCCTCAAACTTCGGAAGAATTAGCATCTGCTTCCAGAGGCTATGAAAAAAGAATCAGGGAAGATGAGGAACGAATCAAACTTCGGGATAAAATTGCCTCTGAAAAGAAGAGATTGAAAAGCCTTGAATCCGAATTGCATCCGACTATTTTTTCCAGACTTAACCAGACATTGAAAAAACTTCACGAGGAAAACGAGGCAAAAAGAAGGCTTGCCAGAAGGCATCATAAAACTCGCCATTCACGAAGAAAAATAAAGGATGTGATGTGATGAAGCCCTCCAAGAAGAAGCTGAAATATTTCATCAAGGATGAGAAGCAGGCATCCAAGACCTATATAAAATACGGATTCCCGAATCTTGCAAAGGATGAGAGGAAGCATAAAAGATTTTTGCAGAAGAAGCTGAAGAGAATGAAAAAGATTTCCTGATTCAGTCTGGTGAATAATTATGGTTCTGATGACAGATACGACCCACAAGAAGTTTAAGCGGTCTTGTTCTCATCCTGAATGCAGAAATTCTAGGAGATGCCTGAAGTGAGTGAGGGCTGGTTCTCTCCAGTTTCAATGGGCAGATTTCATTATTTTATAGAGTCCTCACAGGACTACCGATGCCTCTGCGGATTCCACAAATTGAAAAAATCAAGGTTTAATTTCAGGCATGAAGTCAGAATGGAAGAAAAATGCTATGACTGCCTTGCCATCTTCATGGAGATGAGTGGAATCAGTTTCAGGCGAGCTGTTTCTTCTCAAAGGGCTTGTAGGGATATTTTACCCAGAGTTCAGCCCTGATGTGATGCTGAAGGGCAAAGGATTCGATTCTCCTGAACTGTTCCTTCTCCCTTGCCGATGGATGATACTTTTTCTGATGGCAGGCTTTGACTTCGACAATCTTATGGATGACGTTGTCAGAATTTCCAAGAACAATGAAGTCTCCTCCGAATGAGCCGATGGCTACCTTGATAATATTAATCTTTCCATAGGTTTCAGAAAGTTCTTCCTTTGCCAGCAGTTCTTCTGGGTATCCTTTGCGAGTCATAATATTCTCACCATACTTGCAAATGGTTTTTGAAAACCTTTTCTTGCCATGCTCTATGCTTTATCCAGCAAATATTTAATGCCTCCGATGATAATCAGCACAGCCACAATCACGAAGAACCAGAACATGAAGTTAATCTCGGACTGGGATGGGTTGCAGGCATTGGGAGTCTGCTCTGAATTGCATCCATTCTGGCAAATATGGGATGATTCGAGAACAGTTGTAGTGCATGTTGAATTGCCACAGTAGCCATAGGTTGTTGATGTCAATAGTATAGTGCCAGAACAGGTATTAACCTTCGACAATTCTGTAAGAGTGGTTTGTGGAACAACATAATTCGGAACAATCAGATTGTCAATGCATGTGCTTAGAGGATAAAAGTCTGTTACATTGACATTGAATACTTTTGGATTATCACAAATTCCATTGCAGTCAAGGTCATCACAGTCCTCATTGTAGAAATTTCCTGCTATTATATTCGTGCCAAGAATTCCATTTCCCTTTCTCGGACTGACATCCATCTGGATGAAAGCGATGTCCGAAAGAACATAGGGCAACTGCCCAAAGTAATTGTTGTATATTTTATTGTTGCCATAATAATTTGGGTCAACGGGAGAGATGATAACTGGATTGTAAACACTGGCAGAAAAATGATTATTGCGAACAAGCGTATCTTTGCCACTAATCGGCACGCATCCATTTGCAATATTATTTACCGTATTATTTTCCCAGAGCAAATCTGAATTATAATATCCTCCAATGCAGGATGGCACTCCTGTGATTGTATTGTTGATGAAATGCGAACCTACGTTATCCTCACCGCCAACCAATGTATCATAGAAATTTTTTACGATGCAGTTTTTAAGGGTGAAATATTCAGCACTTGCAATGAATGTGCTGGTAAGACTGTTTCCTTCTATTGTATGTCCCTGACAATCTAAACTTGCTCCGTTCACTGTCTGATAAAAGCAAAAGCCATAGTCATAGCTGAGGTTCAGGTCATTCTGCAAAAGATAGATGTCAGCAATGTCAATCGTTCCACAGTCAGTGATGTTTATTTCCGCAAAGGAGACTGAAGAAAATAGCATCATTGCAACAAGTCCCAAAATCAAGAAACTGAGCCTACTCATAGGTAATTATATCCCTGTACGCCTTTATAAATGTGGAAAGATAAATAAAATGCATGGACAAAAGGTTTGTGCTTGCTCTAATCCTGTTTGCTGTAGTTCTCTCTGGTATTGCTCAGGCTCAGATTGCCACAACTGCTTCTTTGGCAACGATAAATGATACTTATTCATCCTATCCCTTCAATGACACAACAAACTGCGGAGCTGAAGGAAATCCCTACATCTCTCATGGAGCAGAAACAAGCTTGTATCCTCTCTGCAACGGGGGCTCGAAATACTCATGGCACGCAATGCTGAAATATAATATGTCGGCAGTATTGACAAAAGTTATCACAGCAGGAAACTTTTCTGTCTACAGGACAAATAATGTCCAGTGCCCCTATAGAATAATTTCACTCTTCTCATCCCAGAATAATACTTGGCTGGATTCTGATGTTGTCCAGTCTCTTGCATCCTACCAGACCGTTGTGAGCAGTCTCAACACAAACACAACAAATGGCTATCATTCAAAGGCTATCGATGTAACCATAGCATCGGTCATGCGAGGGCTATATAATGCTTCATCATCTGACTTGGTTTCATTCCAGACTTCCAACGACAATACAAACTGTGCAAATGTCGGTGACAAAATTTATTTGTCATCAATGGAAGGTGGCTATGCTCCTTTGCTGGAATTTGAACTTGCCGACTACCAGACAGGGCAGAGTATTTTTACGTTCAATATCTTCAACAGGGTAGCTTACTTTGACTTTGAATCCCAGACAGGCTCATTTTCTCCATTTACAGAAGCTGATTTCTCCTACAATATAGACACAAATACAATCACTCCCTATGTTTCCATGACTCCAGTGATTGCACAGCAGGATACCAACAACACATTATTTGCCATTGCCTGCAATCAGGAAACTGGCTACACAACAGCTCCTTATCCTTCGGTGAATATTCCCACAGGAAACTATCATGTTCTCTGTTTTAATCTTGCCTCACAGCATGGCAACAGGAATTTCTACGGAGCGATAAAAGTTCTCAACAACACTGCTGATACTTTTGCATTTTACTGGGCAGAATTCTCACCCCAATACACCACTTTTTCCACGCCAATAGTATCTCCTACAGTGCCAGAGGGAAGCAGAAACATAACAATCTCATGGACTTCAACCCAGTCCTCAACCACTGGATTAAGGTATAGGTACACACTGAATAATGTTACCTCTGCCTATGCCACAATCTTCAACGGAAGCTTTGCAGTGACCCACTCAGTGACCATTCCCTCTGCACTTTCTTTTGGAGGAGCTGACTATGACTACTATGTATATGGAAGCATGACCGATGATTCAAGCTTCTCCTCGCCAACATATTCTTTTCATGTAACTGGATTTCAGGAGACGATACCAGACATCACTGAGGGCATAACAATCATCGTAACGAATGAAGCCAATGTTCCCCAAAGAGCAAGAGTTTCCATTGACGGAATCTCTCCAATCTCGACAACCCAGATACTTTCAGCAGGCTCGCCCTATGGATTTGTGCAGGCAATAACCTTCTTTGGTTTCCCGAATGCAAAGCATAATATTACTGTGTCGGCAGACACGAAAGCAACCCAGAAAATAGAGATAAATGTTTTGAGCCAGCCTTTCTTCCAGACAGTAAAGCTTCTTCCATCCTATGCCTGTTTGCCAGTTGAAGAATCCTTCACGAATGTTTCCTGCATCGTGAACATGCAGAGGATTATTTCCACGAATGTTTATCCTGAGCTTAATATTACCGCATTCTACTGCCAGTTCGACCCTTCAGGATGCACGCTCTTCAATTCAAACGGGACATGCGTGCAGTCTCCGATGGGAAGCTGGAAAGGATATGCATGCCTTGATGCTTTCTTCCCTGCTGGATTTCCTGTAAACTCATCAGTGCCATCAGGACAGATTCCAACTGACCAGCAGTCCCAGACAGGAATAATTGCAGACCCGATTGCCTCAGCTCTTGGAGTTTCACAGGCATCGGCACTGGCTGGGCTATTTTTATTGCTGGTTGGAATTTTGTCAGTCTGGGCAGGAGTTTATGTCAAAAGTGGACTGGTAATAGTCATTGGAGTTCTTGCATTTGTGTTTGCCTTCACTTTCTGGGGATTCATTCCAATATGGATATTCCTGATATTTGCGGTCATTTCTGCCTTCCTCATAGCAAAGTTTCTGAGGCAGGGAATGACACCGCAGTAGGTGTTTAGATGTGCTATTCCTATCGTCCGAAGAAAAAAGGTCAGGCTGAGACACCATTTATTTTTACAATGGCTATAATAATTGTTTTTCTTATCTGGTTCACGACACAGATTCAGGGCATGTATCCTCAGTTTCAGGGCATTCAGGCTTTTGACTTTGCATATTTTGGAGGAGCAATTTTAGGTATAGCTGGTGCATGTAGTATATCCACAGGTCTGGTTTGCGGGGGAGCATTATTATTTTTTAGTGTTACAGGATTTTTTATCGTGCAAAACACATTGATATACACCATGATTTTCATTCCAATAGCATTAACTGTTGCATATATCATAAGCAGACTTGCTCGTGGAGGAGGATAACTGCAACTTTTTACTTTTTTCTTTAGCAGATTTCATAAAGAACATAAAAATATCAGCCTTTTTAAAGATAAAAAATAACATGAAATCATGAATCTTTTTTCTGCCATACTTCTCATTCTCGGAATCATAACCTTCATGGTTGGAATTCATTCCATTGACAATGCTTGGAATCTTGTTTATGTCAATAAAATAACAGGTGATGAATTCATTGACCAGAATATGTTTGGAGGTCAGTTCACTCCCAACATGCTCTATAATCAAGGAGTTCAGATGTGCTTTGCTGGTTTTATCATGTCCCTTCTGGGAGCAATAACCATTGACAAGGAATTCAAGAAAAAAGCCAAGATTCCAGACGATGACTGGAATATATAAACCCAGACTTCTATAATACGTTACATGAGAAACTCATCTGCTGTCGCAGAATCGTTTCGCTTCAGAAATATGGGTCGAAACTTTCTTTTGCCGATTCTCTTTGCGTTCATTCTTACTGCTCCTGTTCTTGCAGACACCTATGCCAATACGGTTCTGGCTACTACCTGCCCTGATGTTACAGGAATTGCCGATGACACCTATGTTGTTCTTCAGAATGACCTAGACTGCTCTGCTTCAGGATGGAACTTTGACAATGAAAACACTGTAGCCCATATCAAGGTCAACCTCAATGGCTATACTATTAACACTGGCTCTCTGGGATTGACAGTAGCAGGTGATGTCTATGACGGTGAAGCCTATGGAGGAACAATCCTTTCCACTGGAAAGGCAATTAACTTTGCTCCCAACTGCGAAGTCAAGTCGTTCTTTCTTCATGATTTAACATTGAATGGAAGCATCTTTTCCCAGAATGGAGGTCAGGGCGGTGACGTGGATGACTTTTATCTGAAAGATTCCACAGTCAATGTTGACAGCCTTCCTTTCATTGATGCTTCTTCAGGAGCTGTAATCACCTTCGAGAATGTTGAAGCCAACTGCATCGCAGGAACATGCTATGATATTAAGGCAGGCAGTGCAGTTGTATTTGGAGGAAGTCTGACCTTCAAAAATTTCAGGATGAATGGCTTCTCTGTTCCTGTTTCAACCAACAGAATCGGTCAGGCTTCCATTGAGCTGATTAACGCCAGCCTTGCCTCAGAAAATCCCTTTGATTATTCCCAGACTGGAAGTGCTGGAAGCACAAAAGGTCTGATGAAATGGGTCAAGTATGATGCACTGACACTCACTGCCAAAGACCAGAACAATGCCAACATTGATGCAATGGCTAAAATAAAGAATGTGAATCCTACAGCAAAAAATCCCTTCAAGGACAGGAATCCAACAGATGATGTTGATTTTGGAATCAACAATGGTCTTGGAACTATATTTCTTGTAAAGAATATCACATGGATTGGAGAGGGAACTTCACCCACATCCTTTACAACGGATTATAAACAGTATAATGTTACCGTCAAGTCCAGAGGAAAGTCCCAAAGCAAGATTGTTATCTTTAGTTCACCTGCATCCGAATCCTTTGCCCTTGACTTCACTTCCGAGGACACAGGCACAAATGTTGTTATCGACCAGAGAACCATTCCAGAGAAAACTGGCAATGCAATCACAGGACTGATTTCATTTCTCTCTCCACTGGCAATGATATTTGCTCCACTGTTGATGTTGATATAATGAAAAAAATAATATTATTCTTGGCACTGGCTCTTCTGATTAGCCCTGCCTTTGCAGATGTTCTTGTGACCCAGTGTTCTGATTTGGCTACAGTGAATGACAATACTACCTATACTCTGGTAAATGACCTGCCCTCCTGTGATGTTGACCTAAGCACTAGAAATGCAAACATTACCATAGACCTGAATGGCTACACACTTGATGGTCAGTTTAAGGTAACGCAATTCATTGACCCTATAGAAATTTATGGAGGAACAATCACAGGCAACCTGTATCTTTATGCCCAGTATGCAAATAATTATTATATCCATGACCTGACTGTCAATGGAAGCAGTAACTATTTTGACGGTTACCTTAGCCAGAAAATATTCCTTGAAAGAGTCACATTCAATATTGACGATTCTGAATACTGGATTGACTGGATGTCTGGAGGAACAACGGTAAAAGATTCAACTGTTAATTGCCTGTCGGGAACATGCTATGACAATCTCAATGGCATGGGTGCAGGAGACATAACATGGGAAAATGTAAAATTAAATGGAGTGTCCAATGAGCTGAACTCACCCTACATGATTTCAGGAATATGGACACTGATTAATACTTCCCTTCCTGCCGACCCTGAAATTTATCTTGCTGGCTACACTGAAGCTGGAGCAAAGATAATAAATCTTCAGCCGTTCTATCTGGATGTAAAAGACCAGAACAATAATCACATTGATTCAATGGCTGAGATTCATGGCTCTGGAGGAATTCATCTTACTGACACAGGCTACAATCCTACCAGAGACGTTTACACAGGCATTCCAAATGGAAAGGCAGTAATTTACCTTGCCACTAATATAACATGGATGGATGGAAACAAGAACATCCACAGCTTCCAGTATCCTGCCTACAATGTCACAGTTAAGTCAAGAAACAAGGCAGACAGCAGGATTGTTACCTTTCATTCTCCTGCATCTGAGAATTTTACACTGACTTTTCCAACAGCCAATGGAACTACTACCTATGTTACTTCTGCCTCTGTCAATGCCCAGCAGATTAATAATTTGATAGGAGCAGGAGCAGTTGCTCTGGTATTTGCCATTATCATGTTTCTTCTCATCAGGAAATGGAAGGAAAGCCACTAATTTTCAAACCATCGCATTTTATAAAGGGTCTAAGT
>Ga0315294_10009514_pt1 | contig 10682 bp, 10 predicted proteins | sample YL17G13_40_MG_FD_203626 | JGI IMG/M metagenome (GOLD analysis project Ga0315294, IMG submission 203626) | Sediment microbial communities from Yellowstone Lake, YNP, Wyoming, USA - YL17G13_40 | ecosystem: Environmental > Aquatic > Freshwater > Lake > Sediment | place: USA: Wyoming | collected... | reverse complement strand
CCTCTGCGATCAGCTGAACCTGCCCTCGATTATCTCCTTCAAACCCGGTTTGCTCGTGACCTCCAGGCTGTAGCTGACCCGCACGCTCGGTTTGTCGATCTTGACGATCCGTCTCAGGTCGATCGGCGTCCCTATCACGACAACGTCGCAGTCGACCGCGTTGATCGTGTCCTGGAGGTCCTTCACCTGCTGATCCGAGTAGCCCATCGCGGGCAGGAGCGCTCCGATTCCGGGATATTCCCTGAACGTGTCTTTCAGAGTTCCCTTCAGGAACGGCCTCGGATCGACAAGCTCCTTCGCGCCCGACGATATCGCCGCTACCGTGCCCGCCCCTATCTTCATCCCGCCATGAGTGCACGTGGGACCGTCCTCCACCACGAGCGCCCTTCTCCCCCTGATCATCTCGGGATGCTCGGCGACCGCGGGCGAGTTCGCGTACACGACTGTCGCTTTCGGATTGTATTGCTTCGCATTGGCCTCGATGATTTTCACGTTCGCGGGATCGGCCGTGTCCATCTTGTTGAAAAGGATGACATCCGCGTTGACGAAATTGTCCTTTCCCGGGTAGTACTTGAGCTCATGCCCCGGACGGTGCGGGTCGACGACGGTGATCCAGAGGTCCGGCTTGTAGAAGGGCGTATCGTTGTTGCCCCCGTCCCACAAAATCACGTCCGCCTCCTTCTCCGCTTCCCTGATGATCGCGTGGAAATCGACCCCCGCGAAAACCACCGTGTGATTAATAATGTGAGGCTCGTACTCCTCCATCTCCTCGATCGTGCATTCGTTTTTCTTCAGATCCTCGATCGTCGCGAACCTCTGCACCGCCTGCTTCGCGAGATCCCCGTACGGCATCGGGTGACGTATCGCCACGACCTTCTTCCCCATCCCGATGAGGATGTCCCTCACACGACGGGTGGTCTGGCTTTTTCCCGACCCCGTGCGGACCGCGCACACCGCTATGACCGGTTCTGACGACGGGATCATCGTCTCCTGGAAAGTGGCGGTACGGAACGATGCGCCCGCGCCCTCGCATCGCTTCCCGATCGCGTCTAAGTAGTCGAAGCTGACGTCGGAGTATGCAAACACGCATTCCTCGACCCCGGATTTCCTGATGAGCTCCTCGAGTTGGTCCTCGTCCCTGATCGGAATGCCTTTGGGATATCCCTCCCCCGCCAGAGCCCGCGGATAAACCCGGTCCTCAATCCAGGGGATCTGCGTCGCGGTGAACGCAACCACCTCGTATTTGTCCCGCTTGCCTCGGTACACGCAATTGAACGTGTGAAAATCCTTCCCTGCCGCTCCGAGTATCAGTACTTTCTTAGCCGCCATGAGGCGCCTCCTTAGGGGTTGATAAGGAGGGGTCGTTATTCCCGGGCATGCAGGAGGCCGACCGGGGACTCGACGGCAGGACACCCGACCGCTTCGAGTCAAGCGGGGAGTGTAACGAAACGAGGCGTTCTTGGCAAGTAATCGACCGGGCGATTCGGGCCGTCCGAACGCTCGGGTACCGTCGCCGGACTTCGCTTTCCAGCGAACCTTTTTAAGTGCTGCGAGAAACACGGGGACTGGCACACAGCTTTGTCCGGCAACAATGGTCACACCGTCGACACCGCTCGGGGGCAAAGCCGGGTGCCTGTCCCCGTGTTCACATGTATGGATGCAGAAGAATGTGCGGTGACAGGCCCCGCACCCCACGGCGCCATCCGGGGGCGTCCGAGCGTGCGCATACTCCCGCCGGACTTCGCCTTCCAGCGAACCTTTTTAAGTGCTGGAGTGTCTTTCTCAGGTTAGGGGGCATCTTTTGTTGTGCTTTTAGTGTGTCAAGTGCGGTAGAATCCCTGTCCATTGATCTGCACGCCAAAGACAAAGCAAGGGAGACTGATCCCGCTATGATTGAAGTCAAGAACCTGGTCAAGACCTACGGGGCCACCAGAGCTGTGGACGACATCTCCTTCAAGATCGAGAAGGGTGAGGTGGTAGGCCTTCTCGGTCCGAACGGGGCCGGGAAGACAACCGCCATGCGCATCCTGACCTGCTACATTGCGGCGGACGACGGTGACGCGACGGTCGGCGGATACAGCGTCCTGACCCGCCCGCTCGAAGTCCGCAAAATACTCGGTTATCTGCCGGAATCCGCCCCCCTGTACCAGGACATGAACGTCATCGACTACCTCACGTTCATCGCCGATATCCACCAGATGGGCGCAGCCAGGGCGGGGCGTATCGACGAGATGGTGGCGGTCTGCGGTCTGAACGAGGTCGTCTACAAGGACATCGGGGAGCTGTCCAAGGGCTATCGCCAGCGAGTCGGCCTCGCGAGCGCCCTCATCCACGATCCTGCGTATCTTATTCTCGACGAGCCTACGACCGGCCTCGATCCAAACCAGATCGTTGAAATCAGGAATCTCATACGCGAGATCGGACACCGGGAAGACAAGTGCGTTATTCTCTCGACGCACATCCTTCCCGAAGTGGCGGTCACGTGTGACAGGGCGATTATCATCCATCAGGGGAAGATCATTGCCGAGGGCACAACAGCCGAGTTGGCCAGTTTCGCTCGGGGCTCGGATGTGTACCATGTCGGTGCGCTCGGTAGTCGCCAGAAAGTAGAAAAATCCTTCTCCGGCAACCCCCTTATCGCCGGCTTCGTTACGGCCGACGGCGGCGACGGAAACGCCCTGAAGTATCGCCTCACATCGTCGGCCGATCGCGACATCTCCGAGCAGATCTTCGACCTCGCGGTGTCCAACGGGTTCAAGCTCACGGAGCTGCATCGCGAAGTCGCCTCCCTCGAGGATATCTTCCGCACCCTGACAACCACGGAGGTGGGCTGAGATGAAGCGTGTGACGCCCGTCTTCTCCCGCGAGCTGTCCCAGTACTTCAACACGCCGCTGGGATATGTGTACATCGTCGTTTTCCTGCTCGTCACCGGTTTCCTTTTCTTCGAGATGTTCAAGTTCTTCCTTGGCGGCCAGGCGAACGTCCGAAACCTCTTCATGCTTCTCCCCTGGATTTACCTATTCTTCGTGCCTGCCATCAGCATGAGGCTCCTCGCCGAGGACAAGAAAGTCGGCACGGTCGAGGTCCTCATGACGCTTCCGCTCAGGGACTGGGAAGTGGTTTTGTCGAAGTATCTCGCGGCGTTCATTTTTCTCACCCTGTCCCTGCTTCTCACATTCCCCATAGTCATCGTGGTCGCCCGGGCTGCAGCAACGGGAGTGACCCTGGACTATGGTCCGATCTTCGGCGGCTATTTGTCCGCCATCCTGATGGGGGCCGCGTTCCTGGCGGTGGGGATTTTCTTCTCGAGCCTGACCGACAACCAGATTGTCGCGTTCATCCTTTCCGTCGTCACCATGGCCATCCTTCTGTTCATAGGTCTACCGAACATCGTTTCGTACTTCCCGCCTTTCCTGCAGCGTTTCGCGTCCAGCATCAGCCTGGTCAGCCATTTTTACTCGGTCGAGCGCGGTGTGATCGACTCCCGCGACATGCTCTACTACGCTTCCATCGTCTTCCTCTTCGTATACCTGACGATCCGGAGCGTCGAGAGCCGTAAATGGAGAGCATGAGGAGGTTATCACCAATGCGCAAAGCAGCACAAATATCACAGACGACCATTGAGATCATCATCGTCATCGGCATTGTCATCACGCTCAATATCCTGGGCCAGTTCTATTACACCCGCGCGGACCTCACGGAGGATGAGCAATACACCCTCCGCAAATCGTCGCGCGACCTTGTCGCGGGCCTCAAGGACCTCGTCTACATTAAGGCCTATGTCTCCCCCAACTTGCCGACCGAGGCCCAGCCCGCTCTGGACAAGTTGAAGGACCTGCTCGAGGAATATCGTGCGGCCGCCTCCTCCAAGCTCGTAATCCAATACATCAATCCCGGCGACCTCACCGAGGAGGAGAAAACGGGTCTTCAACAGAAGGGGATCACCGAACGCACTTACACGATCAGCGGCGCCAATGCCTACGCCGAGAGAGCCGCGTATTTCGACCTCATGATCAAATACATCGACCAGGACGTGGTGATCCCTGCAGTCCCCGACAAGGACAACCTCGAATACGAGATCACTTCTGCCATCGTCAAGGTTACCAGCGATAAGACCTACACGATCGGCTTCCTGACCGGGCACGGCGAGTTGACCAGCGCGGATGCCCTCACGAAGCTGACCGAGCCCCTCAAGAAGCTCTACACCGTCCAGGATGTCGACCTGCAGGACGGGCAGCCCGTTCCCGACAATGTGGACGTGCTCGTCATCGCCCAGCCGACCCAGGCGTTCACCGAGAGGCACCGCTATGTCATCGACCAGTTCCTTATGCGCGGGGGCAAGCTGGTCGTGATGGCGTACGGTATTCAGATGGACCAGATGGGCGGCCAGCAGGCCACCTATGCGGCTGTTCCCCTCGAGAGCCTCCTCGGAGCGTATGGAGTCAAGATCAAGAACGACCTGGTCGCGGATCCTGATTACAGCCTGCTCATTCCTGTCCAGGCGCAGAGCGGTCCGACCATTGTCAGGTACGCCCTCTTTCCCTTCGTTTTTTCCGGGGCCGGCGGTTTCCCCTCGGGGAGCCCGGCTACACGCGGTGTCGGCGCAGTGGCGTTTCCGTACGTGAGCTCCCTGGAGATTGACTACGGCAAGGTCCCGCCCGACTCCAACCCCGAAGACGATGTGGACAACGTCATGGAGCTCATGAAGACAAGTGAGAAATCATATTCGTATCCTGCACCTGTGGACCTCACCCCTCAGCAGGATTTCAAGGCCCTGGCGACCGACCCCAAGAAACAGCTTATTGCCGTCCAGGTGAACGGTGTGTTCACCTCGGCATTCAAAGACAAAGCCGTCCCACCGTTCGACCCGGCTCCGGATGCCCTGGAAGGCGCAGTCCCCAAGCCGGACACTGCGCCGATGACCTCCACAAGCCCCGAGACTTCCCTTGTCGTTATCGGTAACGGCAGCTTTGTGGAGGACGGGTTCCTTCAATTCCTCGACAGGTTCGCACCCCTGAACCAGTTCCGTCCGTCCAATGAGATCTTCATGACGAACCTCCTCGAGTCCCTTACCCTGGGCGAGACGCTTATCGGCATCCGCTCAAGGGCGATCACTCCCAGGCTTCTCAAACCCGACACCGAACTCAAGCCCAGCCAGAAGAACGCTCTGAAATTCTGGGGCTATATCTTCCTGCCCTGTCTCGTCGCGGTAATAGGCATCACACGTTTCTACCTGAAGGTCCAGAGAAAACGTCTTCTCGCAGCGATTCAAACGAGCTCTCAGACCCCCAGGAAAGAGCGCATCGAACCGGACGAGGAGAAACGGGAAGACTGATTCCCGTCGATCGCTCTCAATACCGTTCCAGGTGGGATGTGATGAAAAATGAACGATGCAACTAGGACAATCCGAATTCTGGTCAGAATCTCCGCCTTGCTCCTCCTTCTCATCTTCCTCGTGCTGCTGGTTGTGTTCATTTACCAAAAGGATATCCAAAAACGCCGGACCACGAGGATCGGTGAGACGACACCGATCTTCGAGGGCCTGAGCGCCGACCAGATCGCGCGTATCGAGATCGACTCCGTTCAGAAGGAGAGCCTCATCCTCAGGAAGAACGCCGGAGTCTGGGAGGTCGCCAAGGGGAAAGATGTCCTTGGCGAGCTCATGTCCAAACAGCAAAACAAAACTGCCGAGGGGCAGGATGGGGAAACACAGGAAACTCAGCCGACCGATCCGCGCAACGATCCCGGCCCGTCCGGCGACTCGTTTCGCGTCTTCCACAGGGCCGACGCCGACAAGGTCCAGTTGATGCTCGACGCGATGGTCGAGCTCCCGAGCGGACAGGTCGTCACAAGCACTGCCGACGACAAAATGAAGATGAAACTGGGGGTGTCCAACGCCATCGTGGGGATCGAGGTCGTCTGCTATGACGCCCAGATGAACAAGGTCGCCGACATCATGATCGGCAACTCGGTCGAGGCCTACTCGGCCACGCTCATCAGCAAGCCCGACAGCGACGAGATCCGTCAGGTCCCCGGCCGGCTCGAAGCCACCTTCGGCACCAGCCTCATCATGCTCAGAGACAAGAAAATCTTCAACTCGACGCCCCAGTCGATCACCTCCGTGGCTATCCAGGACATAACCGGTCCGAACAGCTTCGACCTTTCCCGCTCCGAAGGGGCCTGGGTAGGCGCCGGCGCGCAGGGGAACCCCCTCGATCTCGATGCCGCGAAGGTCGATAACCTGCTGAGCGCACTCGGAACACTCAGCGCGAACTCGTTCGTCGATCCCAACGATCCTCGAAGACCGCCCGTCGATACGGAGAACGAGCAGGATCCATACGGCTTGCTCAGCCCCAACAAAACCATCGAGTTCAGGACGACCGGCAACGAGACTCTCAAGCTGATCGTCGGAAAACTCGAAGGCACCACATACTACGCAGCGGTCGCTAATAACCTCGAGGACATCTTCAAGGTCTCCAAAATCTCGATCGAAAGCGTCAGCCCCGACCCCGCGACCCTTGCGCCCGGCGCAGCCGAGCTCCCCGGCGATATGACCGACACGGGAACCATGCAGGGCGGCTCCCTGGAGGAAATCCCGCCGGAATTGCTTGAACAGCTGAGACAACAGGGGCAGTAGGCGCAACGCATGACATAGCAGAAACAAACCGAGGAAAACCTCCTCGGCTTTTTTCTGCTGACTGCTTTCCCGTGCCGCACTGCCGATTCACTGCATCATATCCAAGGCCCGAACGTAAGGGGCTGTTGAAAAAGTCCAATTTCGCGCAAGGAGAGCATATCAGGCGTGGCACCCTCAGGCGAGTCTTCGAGCCTGGGGGTGCTGGACCAATCACCTGAATGCCTCATGAATAGAGGGATTAATAGATCGAACACCCCCAGGCAGAAAACCTGCTCGCGCAGTCTTTCTGCCTGAGGGTGCCACCGATTCCGCATCGAAATAAGTTCTTCAACAGCCCCTCACGTTCGGGCCTTGGATACAACTTTTCAGAATGCCTCGAAGCGCTCGATCTCGCCGGCCGTGACGCATCCGAGCACGCTCATCCGCTCATCGAGAAGAGCATGGGTCTCTTCGGCGCCCTTCTCGCTCAGCCGTATGATCGACTTCTGCGCAAGCGATTTGAGGGGATCGATGTTCCCCTTGTCTTTCTCCAGATTCCTGGACGTGGACTCGAAAGTGCGCGCGCCCAGCCTGTTCATAAGCCGGTAGGCCGGAATCCCCTCCCCGACCGCTCCCCTGATGAACCTCACATCACCGAGCCGGATCGCGTGAGGGAACCTGGCAAGGTAGCCGTCGGACGCGCGTTCGTCGTCGGTCGCATCATCGACAAGAGGCCGGTACGCGACCGCGTGAGCTCGACCCACGACGTACGATTCCGCCTCGCCGCCGGGCCTCCGCGACAGCACCACGAAGAAAATATCGTCGCCCGACTTCACCCCGGTGGGACGTCTCCCCGCAGGGAACCTGATCACTCGCTGCGTTCCGCGCTGCGCCGCCCAAACCCTCACGGGAAGAAACGGGTTCACACGCTCGTCGGAAGTGCCGTGGAATGTCCACCATGCGCTCGGACTCCGGCCTTCCGACACCCGCTTGCTGCCCCTTCGCTTATCGAAAAGCGTCAGCTCCGCCAGAGCGACCTCCTCGTGCTCGGTCGCTCGGGTTTCGTCGCCACTGTAAGATTCGCCGACGATCTCCTCGAGCCAGCGCCTCGTGGTACTCAGCATCCTCATGCTGAAAAAGAGCCCCGCGTTCCGCCAGATTCTGTCCCCGAGCTCGAACAGCTCCTGCGCTGAGTCCTTCCCGATGATTACGGGATGCTGCCACCTCCCCGCAGTCCATCCCCAGTGGCTCGGCAGAATGCAGCAACCGTCCGGCGGCGCAAGGAGCATGGACGGCAGCACGCCGCGCTCCGTGGCTCTTACCTTTACGCCGATTTTCCCGAGACGAATGAGGCCGTCTATCTGCCTGCGCGTCGACACCGGCCCGAGACCGTACAGCGACGTCACCACCTGCAGCTTCCTTGCGTGCTGACTGGACACGATCGCCGCCTGGTCCAGCACCGAAGGCGCCGGAAGCTGCGGAACGATAAGCGTCACCGGCTCCTCACCGGAGGCCACGAGCCGGCCCAGCAGATCGCCGGTCGATCCCTGATACACGCTTATCATAATGGAAGCAACCTTCAACCGAGCACAGACACACACGCATGTTATCACAATGAATTCCGCGGCAAAAGGGAAAAGGGCGAAAGTTCAAATGCAGGACCGTCACTTGACCGCCGTGCAAGGAGACAGGCTCAATGCGCCGCTCGGGGAGCCCGGGCCATGGCGCCTGCACAGCGGCTTCCCAGACATCGAAAACGCCCTCCCGGAGGAGGGCATGGTACTGGTCATTGCATCACGACACAAGCAGATGAGCGCTACTCACACGAGGCGTTGATTGCCGCGTTGACGGCAATCATTCCTCTTCGGCGTAGCCCATGCAGCCCTGCACCAGATTGAGCATGGCGGTGGCAGCTGCTGTCCCTTCGGAAGGCAGGTGTTACCGTCACACCGCAACATCCCAGCTTGTGTCGTCATCGAAGACGACAATGTCGCCCGCGACGGCGCTCCCACCCCAGACTACCGATGCAATGTCGACGTCGGAGCCTCTGGTCGACTCGTCACCGAAAATCGGTTCCGCCGAATGAAAGTCCATTGCCTGTCGCTGCAAGTCGCCTGCGAAGGGAATGATCGGATCGGCTGATGGATTGCGCCCGGTGGTGCATCCAGGGACGAACACGCCAATAATGACCAACGCCGTCAAACACCTGAATACGAGTCTCTCGAGTCTCATTTCTTTTTCTCCTTCCCTGAGTCTCACTCCAGATCAATGGTGAATTCGAACACTGAATACGCGATTTCCTCTCTCGGACCGTACGGAGGCAGGTGGTAATTCACCGCGATGCCGATGTAGTCGCCGTCGGGGAACATGCCGGCGGAGAGACCGTTGACACAGTACTCGTCAGGCCACGCATCGCCGCACGCAGGCCACCCGCTCCCCTGGCTGGAACTGTAATCGGTGAGCCACGTGAAATGGAGCGCCGTGTGGCCGCCCCATTGCTTGGAATACATATAGCCCTCAGAGGGATCATAAGGGTCCCCGCAACAGTTGGGATCGGTGATCGGCTCCCCGTTGTTCACGTTGTAGTAGAAGCTGTACGCCTCCGGCTGGTTCGCGGTTGACGGGAAATCATTGATCGGGTCGGTCACCGGCATCGTCGTGGGCAGCTCCCAGCACGCCTCGACCGCGTAGCCCGCCACCACCGGCTCGCCCGGCGGCAGCCATATCCGGTACGTCCGCGTCACCGACCCGTTATGCGCAAAGATGTGCCTATTTGCATTCGTGTAGAAATCCTTGTACGCGTTCAGATTCGCCGTCGGGGTCCCAGTCGCGTACTTCCCCTCCCAATAATTGAATATAGGCTGCGGCAGGCCCGAATCGTACGACGGGCTCCATCGAAGCGTGAACCCGTCCGGATTCATCACCTGCGGGTCCCCGAGCTTGCGCCACGACACACGGAACGGCTCCGGGTACGGAGGAAACTTGTAGTCCCCTTCATTTACGTATGAACCGTTAAACATGATGATCCCCTTCACGTCGAATCCCGTGTACTGCGGGAAACCGGGGAACGGATGGGTGATCTTCACCGTGAGATCGATCGTCCCGTCGCCGTTGTTCTTGATCTTCGTGATCTCAAGGCAGTTAGTGCAGTATTCCTCGAGGAACTTAAGCGCGTTCAGGTGAAATCGCCCCCCTCTTCGCGGCACCACATCGACCCGATCATGGCTCGACGGGATGAAAAGTGTCCACTCTCCCCAGAGCCGGTGCGGCCCGTCGTCACTCCCGGCACACAGAGCGCTTGAGCCGATATCGAGCCTCGGCGTCACTGGCCCTTGCTGCGAATGGGCACAGCCAACCAGCATCGCCATGACGATGACGACAACCACTCCTCTGAACATATCGATCCCCCTTTCAAAAGGGAATGTTGATAATGGGGTCAGGCAATTACAGCCTTCAGTCTGAAAATACCACAAGTCTGCGCATTCGTCAATAAGGCAATCGGTGTTTTGCATAGAAAAAGGCACATACCGGCATAAGTGGGCGTTTGCCCTGAATTCGGTGAAAGACGATGGCTCAGGGTGCGAATCCCCGGACATTTCCGGACAAAAAGTAAGCCCCCCTCGTGAGAGGGGGGCGTAGTGCAGTGTTTTGTGTGTGTTGCACCTGACGACAACTAGTTCGGGGCTGGAAGGATCTGCTGCCTTCCGCAGTCGGAACAAACTTGGATCTTGTTCCCCGCGAAGTCCAGAATCTTGACATTGAACGACTGACAGTACGGACAGCCGACCAATGTCATCATGTCTTCCAGGTAGTCGAGAAGGTCTTCCATCCGCTCCTGGCTTGACACATCCACCTTCCCATCCCGAACAACTTCGTAATCAGGTGACAGCAAGCTCTGGTAAAACCGTAGATCGTTGAGCATGTTTCACCCTCGGTCTCGCATGAGATGGGGTACTGGTGTGGACAACTGTATGTTAATGTAAATGTACAGTGTACGACCCGATAGAACCGGGCCCAGTCTGAGTATAAGGTGTGGATTGCGGCAATTCAATACCGCGGGGAGGC
>Ga0315294_10009512_pt1 | contig 10683 bp, 9 predicted proteins | sample YL17G13_40_MG_FD_203626 | JGI IMG/M metagenome (GOLD analysis project Ga0315294, IMG submission 203626) | Sediment microbial communities from Yellowstone Lake, YNP, Wyoming, USA - YL17G13_40 | ecosystem: Environmental > Aquatic > Freshwater > Lake > Sediment | place: USA: Wyoming | collected... | reverse complement strand
GGGGCTTGCGACCTCGAGGTCGACGAGGCGGCCGAGCGCCGCCAGGCGCTGGAGGATGAAGACCCCCCAGGTCCGATCGACGCTGCTCGGAAAGCAATAGGAGAATGAGAGTATTCTCACGTCACGGACCTGCCGTCGGCCGCCCGCGCGAGGCGACCCGTTCGAGGACCTCCCGATGCCGCGCGGCCATCCGGCCGACGCCGAACGCGTCGACGGCCCAGCGGCGCGCCCGCTCCGGTTCGCCGAGCATCAGGCCACACCCCGTGCACACCACGGGCCAGGGCATCCGGAGCCCACCGGCCAGTGCGACGTAGGGTGGACTCCGGCGCTCGTGGACACGCACGACGTCGGGGTCGAACCGTCGGAAGATCCCTCGCAGTCGCCACAGGCAGCCGACACCATAGCCTCGCGTGCTGCCGAGGCATGCCAGCGAGGGCATCCGGCCTGCCGGTTCTCAGGCGCCTTATGTCCGGTACGGCGCCGGCTCGCGGGCCCGGACTCGGACACTCACCGTCTGCTCGCCCCCAACCTCCTCAAGTAGCCCATGGTCTGCCTCGAGACTCGCCACAACCCGCTCCAGACAGACCGGAAGCATCAGGATCCACCAGAGAAACTCGACGTACAGCAAGGTCATCGTCAGACAACAGCCGAGCAACACGGCCAGAGAGACCATGATGCCGAAGGCGAGATAGGTGACGTCGCCGCGAAGCGCCGCGGGCAACCGGTCGACCTGGCGCAGGACCTTTCTGAGGGTCCAGAACGCGTTGACGATAAGCGCCACGAAGACCAAGGCCCCCTGGATCCCGAGTTCGCACACGCACTTCATATAGGCATTGTGGGCGTCCTTCCCCGGATACTGGGGCAGATAGCGGCCCACCGTCTGGTACCAGTTTCCAGCCCCGATCCCCAACGGGTGGTCGGCCAGCATCCTGAGCCCGCCTTCGGTCAGGACGATGCGGCTCTGGGCCGAAGCGTCTCGGCTTTCCTCGCCGCTCGTGATGGTCGCCGTCCGACTGATGAACTGGGGATCCGCAAGCCGCAGGCCGCCGATCAGCACCACCACCATCCCCAGGATGATCTTGACGCGGTGCTTCTTGGGGGCCCCCATCGCTGCCACCACCGCGCCCAGGGCCAACCCGACGACCGCCCCGCGGCTGCGCGTGAGCACAATCGCGTTGACGGTGAAGACCCCCGCGGCCAGGCAGAGGGCCCGCCCCAGCCACCCGGTGCGGAGGAACTGCACACCGATCAGCGGCACCATGGTAGCACAGAAAGCCCCGAAGTAGTTGGCTTCCACAAAATCCGGTCCGCCGATACCCTCCAGACGGCCGCCGGAGAACGCCGACCGCGACATCGTGAAGGCCCTCAGGCCCAGCAGAAGGGCGCCGCCGACCAGCACCCAGAGGAACCACTTCAGGCGATCCCGGTTGCCGACGACATGGGTCAGCATCATGGTGAAGACCGCGATCTTGGTGACCTTCAGCGAGGGGTGATCCCACTTCTCGTATCGACCGACCGTTGGCTCCCCTATCAGCAGCGACAGCCAGACCACCGCGAGGAAGACGAGGAGCAGTTTCTCCTGGCTGAGGAGCAGGGGCTTGCGGAACTCCAGTCTCCGCCAGTTGATCGCAATGCCCACAGCGGTCACCAAGGCGAGGACGTACGAATACCGGATGCCCAGGACGCGGAGCGGGGCGTTCCACCATTGGGTATCGGGCCCCACGCAGTAGACGCCTGCGTAACCCAGCACGCCGAGGAGGGGGACAGCCAGGGCGCCGGCGGCACAGCCGACGAAGGCCAGGATGAAGAGGATGGCTTTCAGTGACATCGGTTCAGGCGTCCCTGCTTCAACGCGGTCCCCTTGTCCTCCGGGCCGGGCCGGCCTCCGTCGTCTTCCGGGCGCGGCCGGCCCGCCTGGTCGCCGGCCGGCGCAGACGCACACGCGCCGACATGCTCCGGGTTCCCTCGCGGGCCGACCGAAGGTCCACGGCAACGACCCCGTCGAATGACGTCACCAAGCACCGCCGCCAGGCGCTCGGCCATCCGGCCGCGCGTGAAGGCCGACCGCCCCGTTCCCACGGACGGCGCCGCCGGACGGGCCCGTCCCTGTTCGCGCACGATCTCGCGCAGCGCCGCCGCCACCTCGCGGGGATCGTCTCCCCCGACGCTCCACACGCGGCAGCCTCCCCGGCACAGAACCTCCAGGGCCTCTCCGCCAGCGGCGACCGCCAACACCGACTTCTCCAGGCCGACGTACTCGTAGGTCTTGGCCGGCACGGGCGCGAGCGTCCCGTCTTTCCCTCCCTGCCCGAACAGGACGGCCACGTCGGCGCCCTTCAGATACGCCAGCGCCCGCTCGTGCGACGTGGGCGACATGACGCGCACGAGATCCACCACGCCGTAGTCCCGGGCCAGGGCCTCGAGCGGCCGCCCGTTGTAGTCCGTCCGCCCGAGCAGAACGACCAGCAGCCGCGCCGCCTCCCGCGGGGCCTCGTCCCGAAACCGACGCAGCCCTTCCAGAAGCGGCGACGGGCTCCTGAGACCGTAAAACGTGCCGGTGTGCAGCATGACGCAGCGCCCCTCCTCCACGCGCTCGGCGCCGACGTTGTCGATCCCTTCGGCGTCAAAGCCGTTGAGGATCGTGAGAAAGCGGCCGGCCCGTTCGGGGTAGCGGGCGGCCAGGTGCTTCCGGATGCCGTCCCACGCACACGTCACCCGCGTCGCCCTCTGGACGACCAACCGCTCAAGCGCATCGTCGACCCACCGGTGGGAGGCGTGCGGAACCTTGTGCCACGCGCTGCCGCACCACGGATCTCGAAAGTCCGCCACGAACGGCAGCCGCAGCAGCCGCGAGAGCGCCGCCCCCAAGAGGTGGCTTGTCCAAACCGGCCCCGAACTGTAGACGACGTCGGGTCGGTGCCGCGCGGCCTCACAGAGCCCCGCCCACACCCCCGGCACGAACCAGCCGACGTTCCCGTCGGGAACGCACAGCCACCAGGAAAGCCAGCCCACGGCCCGGCGCATCGCGCCCGGTCGGCTCGACGGCGTGCCTTGCGGTGCGCCGTCGTCCGGCGCCGCGGCCGGCTTCTTACGGTCGGACCCGCGCCCGAGCCAGCGGGCGGCAAGATTCAACAGATGCGGACACGCCGTCCGCACCACGCAGATCTGGACGGGCATCCGCGCGAGCAGTCCCGTGTCCAGAGGGTACTCGCCTGTCGGCCGCCCGGTCACCACCGTCACGTGCCAGCCCTGCTGCACCAGGCAGCGGCAGAGCGCCACCGTGCGGTGCGCCCCCACCGCGTTCACGGGCGGGAAGACATGGGTGATCACGAGGGCTGACCTCGCGGATCGCATGGCTGTGTCCTCGCCCGCCCTCGGGCCTGGCGGGTCAACGGCCCAGAAGCCCCCGCACCACCCGGACGAGCCAGTGCGCGCCGGGGCGCAGAATCTTGCGGCCGCTGGCGCACTCGACGCACTCCCCCCCGAACGCCTTCTTGTACTCGTAGACACCGTGCTCGGGCGACCCCGGGTCGGCGGCCTCGACCTTGCACCCGCTCAGGTTGAACCACCGCGCGCCCTCCTGCTTGTAGCGCCGGATCGTCTCCCAGAGCAGCAGCGTCGGCGCCTGGACCTCGAGGCCCTTGCGGCTGTGGCCCGAGAGCATATGGTAGACGAGGCCGTTGAAACACGTGAACAGGCCCGCGCTGACGACCTCGCCATCGGCGACAGCCCCGACCAGTCGTGCGAGACCCGATTCCATGAGCACCAGCACCGGGTCGGCGGCACGGATTCCCTTGCGTCCGATGTCGCGACCGCCGCGCCTGGCGATGCGCTGGCCCGACTCGATCTGGAGGCGGCGCAGTTCAGCCGCGCCCCCCTCGCCCGACAGGTCCGTCAGCGACACGCCTTGCCGGGCCGCTTTCTTGATGTTCTTGCGGCGCTTGTACTCCAGGGTCTGCCACAGTTCATCCTCGCTGCGCTGAAGATCGAGCACAAACTCCCGCCGCGCGATCATCTCGAACCCCAGACCCTCCAGTTCCGGCCCGCCGCGGCGAGAGGCGGAACTACCCACCGTCAACTCCACGCACGCCGCCTGTCGGGCATAGCCTTCGACTGCCTTGAGGAAGTCGGCAAGGGCAGCTTCATCGCCGGCGGACACCGCGGGCGTCGAGTCCAGGACGAGACGGCCCGTCCACGGGGCCAACCACGCGCGGCCGGACCGGACGTGGAAGGCCAGTGCCATGCCGGCCGCCTTGCCGTCGCTGCCCACCCAGTCCAGGAAGCGCGGCCGTGCGTTTCGGTCCGCGGCCTGAATGTACCGCGCCCAGGCGGTCGAGTGGTGAATCGTGCCGCCCATCGCGCACAGGCGGTCGTCCCACCCATCCGGTGCGACGCCCTCCGCAGCGTCTAGGCGCATGCGTCCTCTCCTACTCCGGACGCCGAAGCGGCCCCCTGGGCCTGAACGTCGCTCTCCAGGAGATTGGCGTCGATGAAGAACTTGCACGCCCAGTTGAGGTACTGGTACCGCCCGTAGGCGCCGTCGACCGGGAAGGACCCCTTGACGCCGCCGCGCGTCTCGGCCGGCCCGTCGAGGCGGACCGTCCGGCGAACGTATCGGTTGGCCGCCAGGGCGGCATCCCGGTATCGGACGTTCCCGGTCTCCCGGTGCAACAAAAGCCAGCAGGCCGCGATCTGGACGGTTCCCGTCAGACACGACCACGGGACGGCGGCGCCCCACGAAGAGTCCAGGCGGCCCGCCAGGAACCCATCACGGTTGATCGCCGCCAGCAAGCCGTCCGCGGTCCGGCACGCCGCGCCCAGCAGGGCCGGGTCCCGGCCGAAGCGGTACGCTTCGACGACGCCGCGCAGCGCGTACCCCAGCGTGTGCGTCAGCGGACGCGAGGGATCCGCCAGGCAGCACTTGCCGAACCAGCCGTTCCCGCGCTGGTGGCCGAGAGCCCACCGCACGTTCGCCAGAGCCGCCTCCTCATAGCGCCGGCCCGGGGCGACCCGCGCCGCCTCCAAGAGGCCCCACGCCACATGGGTGTCGTAGGCCTTCTCGCCGGGCGCCGTGAGGGGCGACGGAAACCGCCGCCAGCAACCGTCCGGATCCTGGGCTTGGACCAGCCAGTCCGCCGCGCGGCACATGGCCGCATGATACCGCTCGTCGCGGAACTCCCGGACGCCGGCCGCTAGGCCCATGAGGACTTGGCCAGTGTTGAACGGGGTCGGTACTGCCGGGCTGGAATCGATCGTGCCAGCCTGGAACCCGCCGTCCGGAAACTGAATGGAGACCAGCCAGTCCAGCATCCGACTGGCGCGAACGCGGGCACCCTCGTGGCCGGTCAGTCGAGCATAGTGCAGGAGTGTGGGCACTATGTAGCCGGTTGTCTCGGGGTAGGACGAACTCCAGCCGTCGATGAGACTGTAGTGCCGGGCCACACCGCCGTCGTGGTATTTCGAGGAATCGTGGGCCCGTCCCAGCCAGCCGACCGCCTCCCGCACCGCCCGGTCAACTCCGGCATCGCCCGCCGGAAGCCCACGGCGGTCCTTCCTGTACTCCGCTCTGGCCGCCGCAGGCAACTTCATGCGCTCCCAGGCGTCTGCTATCGTCTTTCCTAGTTCTCGGAGCATTCGTCTGCATCCTGACGTGGAGGACCACCTTTTCATTATGCTATGGCGGTTCGGCTCACCGCCACCCAAGCGCACGTCCTAGCATCGTCTCGACCAAACCGAACGACAGGAAACCCTAGACCTGAAAGAAGGCCCCGTCAGCTTTCAGCCGGTAATAGTGTGCGGGGTCTCTCATCTTTACCACCCGAGCCGGACAACCCGCAACGACAGCCAGAGGAGGAACGTCCGAAGCCACAACCGCTCCCATTGCCACCACGGCCCCCTCCCCAATAGTCACCCCAGGCACGATCATGGAACGAAAGCCCATCCACACGCATTCTCCTACAGTCACTGCCTCGCCCAGGCTGGTTTCGTCGAATGGCAGCTTGGCCCCGTCAAGATAGCGGTGATTGTCCGTCCAGATGGCACACTCATAGCTGATGACGGCGTGAGAGCCAATCGTCACACCACCTTCGCAGTGGATGAGGGTACCACCTTGGATAATCACGCCGTCCCCGAGAGTCAGATTCTCTGGGCTGGATATCCGCATCCCACTGGCGAGTCGACAGTTCGCTCCCATCTTGCCAATCCGACTCGACCAATCCTGATGGTATTCTCGCCACTTTCGTGCTGTCCAGATCAATGACTTGACGACATCAAGCATTGGGCTCACCTCCCCCAACAGTGCCTCCCAAGTCCCCACGCCTATTGGCCATGCCTCCCTTGGGCTCACGGGTTGGCTCGCTTGTACAACACATGAATGTGCGATCTCCGCTGACGGTGCCAAGGCATCCGGTTGTTCACGTAATCGCAGCCCATCGCCACCAGGCTCCGCCCCCTCTCTGGCGGCTGGCCGCACTTGGGACAGATCGCGTGCTCCCAATATGCATACGTATGACCGATATGGTGGCGAATCCAGAGCAGGAAGCGGCCGTAATCAGTGCATTCGCCGCTGAACACGCTCCGGACCGGCCGGAATCCCGGCAGTAGCCCCGGCATCGCGGATTCGTGGAATGTGCGAAGGTGGCCGTATAGCGTGTAGTACTCGCTGCAGGAGCGGCATCTCACCATGATCTGATTGAGGTCCTCGGCGTTGGGCACCGCGATGAGCGCATACACACAGGTCACCCGGGTGATCTCCGCAAGGGCGCGCCTGTAGCGGCCGTCGTCCAGGTGCTCGAGCACTTCAGCGCATACAATCATGTCGAACGACAGGTCTCGGAAGGGCAGGTGCTGGCAGTCGCCTAGGACCCGCGGGCCCTCGCAGCGGCGCAGGGCCATTTCGCTGTAATCCGTTGCGACGACCGCGAGCCCCCGATCTCGAAAGGCCTGTGTGATGACACCGGTTCCGGACCCAATGTCCAAAAGGGTTTGAATGCCTTCTGGAACGAGTTGCATCATGGTCTCCAGCCGGTTCTGGTCCGCCGGCGTCCAACCCTCGCGCGTGAGGTTGGCCGCAGTATCATAGTGACGCTCGTTGTACAGCAACTGGTGTTTCATGTGATGGGCTGCCTCACTCTTCTGACGGCCACGCGGCCTGTGCGGCCCTGCGGACGCACGGCATGCGCGGGCCTTCTGCCCTACGTCTGCGACCGCACTCGATTGCGGCCCACCCACCCCCGGACGAGCCGGAAGAGGCGCTCGCGGTCGCTACGGGGAACGAGCAATACGACAGCGATCACGGCGTAGCCAACGAGGGCCGCAACCACGTCGGCCGCGAAGAGGCCCCATGAACTAGGCGGAACGACTCGCACGATCAGAAGGCACCATCCGCCGAACAGGGCCGCTGAGGCCCCCGCCGCAACGGCCAGGCCCAGAAACCGGCGCCACCGTATCCCCAGCAGGTAGTTCGCTCGCCACGGGATCACGAGCCCACGCACCAAGACCATCGCAATCAGGCTACCCAGCGCTACGCCGTAGAGGTCCAGGTCGAAGACCAATACCAGCACCACGCCGAGCCCCAGATTCGCGGCGGCTTCCACGGCGCTGAAGAGGGTGTCGAACCACACGTATCCCCGGGCCCAAAGGAGTGATGACGGCGCAAACGAGTGCAGGGCCAGGAGCCTGGCCAAGCTGAGGATGGCCATCACGGCGGCCGCCTGGGCAACGGCGGTCTCGTCGAAACCGGGACCGCCCATCCAGAGTCGGATGAATTCGCGACCGAGTAAAATGAAGCCGAGGTACGCGGGCAGCCCAAACATTATCGTCATGCGAATCTGACGCAGGTAGTACCATCGCTCGGACTCCTCGTCTCCGCGGGCGGAGGCCTTTTGAAGCGATGGGAAAAGCGTCTGGCCGATGAGCTCCAGGAAAGACCAGGTGTAAAACACCAGCATTGCCCCCACCGAATAGGTTGTGACGGCGGCCACGCTGATGATGGCGCCAACGACAATCAGGCTGGTCTGGCCGATGACCTTCGCCGAGGCCCGCCCAACGAACGCCGCAAGCCCATACCCCAGCAGTTCTTTCAGCCGCGCCCAGGTCAGGGCGAGAGGCCATGCCTTCATCGCGGGGTAGACGCGCCGCGCCAGCCACCAGTTCCCGCCAAGGCCGATCCCGTGGCACGCCACCACCACCGCCGTCATGCCGAGCAGTCCATGGCCGCACTTCAGGACGAGGACCATCCCCCCCGTGCGCACGGCCAAGACGAGAAGATCCACGCCGCGCGCCAAGTCAAATCGCTCGTGTCCCGTCAGGACGCTGGAGAACACCGCCTCCAGGGCGGAGCACCAGACGCCGATCGCAAGCACAGGTAACAGCCAGGCCACGAGGCCCTGGTACTGTGGAGGCGACGTGGGGAAGAAGACCGGGAACAGCAGCCCCGCCACGAAGCCGGCGGCGAGGATCAGCAGCCCGATCACCGAGAAGAAACCGAGCCCCGTCCGGATGGTCTCGCCGACGCTCTTGTGGTCCTCCCGGCCGAGGTAGAAGATGATGTATCGGCCCGTGCTCGACCGGACCCCGATGTCAAACAGGCCCATGTAGCCCGTCACGACGGTCAGCAGGCTCCAGATGCCGAACTCCGTCTTGCCGAGCGTGTGGACCACAAACGGTGATAGGAAAAAGAGCGCGACCATGTTGGCCCCGTGGCCAACCCAGTTGGCGAGCAGATTGCGGACGTGGACCTGGGCGCTGCTCATGGCGTTCCCCCCGCGAGGCCGGCCACGGCAGCGCGCTGAAGGTGTGAGCAGATGAAACTCACCTTCTCCTGCCAGGTCTCGGCGGCCATGGCCTCGACACGCGCGCGCCGGGCCTCCGGCCCGGCGGCCAGGCAGGATGCAACCGCTTCCACAAAGGTATCGGCAGAACCCGCAATGCGGATGAGATGCTCGTACGGCAGGACCTCCGGCATCGGCGTGGAGACCACCGCCAGTCCGGCGGCCAGGTACTCCCGTAGTTTGATGGGGTTGACGGCTCGCGTCAGTTCATTGACCTTGAACGGGATGAGACCCACGTCGAACGCCCGGCAGTAGGCCGGCAGGTCCTCGTAGCGCTTCCGGCCCAGGAAGTGCAGGTTGGCCGCGCCCCGGTAGGGCGCGAGGTTCACCGTCGAATCGCCCAAAAGCACGATGTGCCAGTCCGGCCGCCGCCGCGCCACCTCCGCCACAAGGGCCAAGTCCACCCAGTCGCGGATCAGGCCGAAGAAGCCCAGGATCGGGTGCGGGATGCCCCGCAGGTCCTCCGGGACAGGCAGGTCTTCTCTTGCCGCTCGAGAGAAGTGCTCCCAGTCGACTCCGTGCGTCACCAGGATCGTGTTCGGGTTCAGCGGCGACTTGGCCTCCTGGAGCGCCCGCGAGGTGGTGACCACCAGGTTGGCCCGGCGGCACAGGTCCTCCTCATCGCGCAGCACCTGCCGACGGTCGTATCCCGAGAAGGACGCGAAGTCGTCCACGCAGTAGTAGACCACCTTCTCCTCGCCGAACCGGCCCAGGAGGTAACTGACATCGGGCGTGAAGGACCAGACCTGCACGGGGCCGCGTCCGAACCTCACCAACGCCGATCGGATCCGCCCGACGAGCAGCCGTCGGTTCAGCCTGCGGGCCCATGCGTGCCCCGGTAGCGGCAGGACCGGCGGCGTCAGGACGTAGAGGTTCTTCCGCGGGTTCCTGACGCCCCGGAGAATCTGCCCCGCCTTGCGGACAATGCGCCCCAGGTCCGACGCGCTCGCCGTCGGCACCCGCGACGCGTGGTAGTTGACCCAGATCACGACGTTCCGCTCCGCCAAGAGGTGCATCACGTGATGCTTGCTCGTGGGCGGCGCCTCGTAGCCGCTGGCGAAGCACAGGATGGTCTTTCCGTCGATCATGTCACGTCGTCGGTTCAGCGGGGCCGTCTTCCGGCGCAAGGCGTGCCCCGCGGTTGCGTCCGCGCGGCACGGACCTGCCGGGGACGCAAGACTCATTTCAGAGTGTGCGGCACCCCCTCCGGCGGCGATCCCGCGCCCTGGGCGTTCTTCCGGAGGCGAAGAATCGCCAGAACAGCGACTGCCGTGATCACCTCCATCAACGTCTGCCAGGCCCTTCCGACCATGGCCAGGAGCGAGGCGTTCTGCTCGCCGATGATTGGCCCTAGCAGCAGCAGGAGGACCCACTCCCGGACGCCAAGCCCGCTGGGCGCGAAGACTGCAAAAAACCCCAGGACCTGCGACGCGCCGATGGCGGACGCCACGGCGAGCACCTGCGACGGCTTGACCTCGGTCAGCGACGCCGCGAGGGCGCCGTAGGCAAGGCCGAGGACGCCCCAGCAGACCATCTGCCATGCCAGCAGCCGGGCCATGTCCCATCCATTCGGCCGGAAGGCGAGAGGCGGCCGCCGTGCGATCCGCAGCGCCAGGTTGAGCATCCAGGCAGTCAACCGAGGATGGAGCGCGATGATGGCCGCCAGGACGAGGACAGCGGCCCCCAGCACGATCACCGTCTGCTGAGGTTGAACCAGCGTGAAGCCCCCGGGCCCGATCAGCAGGACCATGCCGGCCGCGGTGGAGGCAATCAGGCTCAGGAGCACCGTTGCCACGGCCTTCTCGATCGGAAGGCCGGGGCCCTTCAGGTACAGGGCCGCCCCCGCAACGGC
>Ga0315294_10009511_pt1 | contig 10685 bp, 9 predicted proteins | sample YL17G13_40_MG_FD_203626 | JGI IMG/M metagenome (GOLD analysis project Ga0315294, IMG submission 203626) | Sediment microbial communities from Yellowstone Lake, YNP, Wyoming, USA - YL17G13_40 | ecosystem: Environmental > Aquatic > Freshwater > Lake > Sediment | place: USA: Wyoming | collected... | reverse complement strand
CGGGCGCGATACACCAAAAAAAAGAAGGAAAAAAACAACAACATCACGCCACCCGGTGGCGCGATTGGGGGGGAGTGCGGCGGGCGCCGCTCCGCCGCCCGCGCCCTGCGCGGCGCGCGGGGCGGGCGCAAGGGGGGGGTGGGGGGGTGGGGGCCACGGCGGTCGACGGCGGCCGGCGCGCGGGGGCGGGGCTGTCGCCGCCCCGCCCGCCCCCGCCGCCGGCGGGCTGTAACGGAAGGCGGACGAGGTCTCGCCGCCCAAAAGTCGGGAGAAAGCGAGAAAGAGGAAAGACAGATGGGTCGCACACGCCGCCCTCCACCCTCACCGGTCCTCCTCCCCTCCGCCCCGCAGTCTCAGCACGAGCGTGCGCGCGTGGGGCGCGACCTCGCCGCCGCCCGCGGCAGCCGCGGCGGCCGCGGCGCGCAGCAGGGCGACGCGGCGGTCGATATCGTCGGCGAGGGAGACTGCCGCGGCGGTTCCGCCGTCGCCGTCGTCGCCCTCGCCATCTCCCGCCTCTGCCAGCGCCGCCAGACGGTGGCACGCCCCAGACAGCGCCGCCAACAGGGACTGGGTCGGCGCGTCCCAGGCGAGGGAGCCGCCCGCAAGCGCGCGCGCGGCGCGCGCGAGCGCGCGCCGCGCGCCGGCGAGGCCGTCGGCCGCTGCCAGCTCTCCTTCCAGCTCGCGCAGTGCGGGATCCACCACGTCGTCGGACAGGTGGCAGCCGGCCGCGGTGATGGCGGCGCGCGCGACAGCGTGCACGCGCCAGAGCGGAGAGCGTGGCGTGGTCTTGAGCGCGCCGCACGCGCGGTCCAAAGCGGCCGTGGCCCGCTTGACGCGCAGCATCAGGCGAAACAGGGCGTCGGCCGCCTGGAGCAGGCCTGGCGGCAGCGCCGCGGCGAGCGGCCACCGTGTCTCGGCCGCCAGCCTGACGCGCCCATCCCAGCCGTGCACGTGCGCGTCGGGGCCGGGCGCGTCGTCAAACGCCAGGCGCAGGCGCAGAGGCGGGCCGGGCAGGGCGGACCGCGCCGCGAGCGCGGCGCCGCCGAGCGCGGCCGCAAGCGCGGCGCTCGCGCCGGGGCCTGGAGGGGTGGCCATCATGGCCTGCGTGTCGCGCACGAAAGCGTCCCACAAGGCGGCGTCGCGGAAGAGGGCGAACGAGGCCACGGCGCCGACCGCGGCGCGCACGCCAGCCACGCCGCCGACCGCGGCCCACACGCGCGCCTCGGCCCGCTCCCGCACGCGGGCCAGGACGGCCTCGACAAAGACCGGTTGCGGTGGCGCGTCCTCCGCTATCAGCGACCGAATGTCGGCCCTGTCGGCGTCGGCGTCGGCCACCGCGCGCGTGGCCGTGTCGGCCGTCGGCCGCGCGCGCGCCAGCGCGCGCGCAGCGGTCCCCGCAGCCACCGCGTCCTCGGCGGCGGCCAGCGGGATGTAGGGAGGGAGGGCGGCGAGGGCCACGATGAAGGTGGAGGAAGAGGTGGAGGAGGCGCAAGCGGGGCCGCCGCGCCGCCCTGGCACCCCCCAACCTTCGCCGCCGTCGTCGCCGTCGTCGCTGTCGCTCGACCAGGCGGCGTCGTCGCTGTCGTCCGAGGCTGACGCAAAGGAGCCGGACGAGGCGGAGAGGAAGCCGTCGCCGCGCGCGGCGCGCGGCGGCGTCGAGGGGGGCTCCGGAAGAGCGCGGCCGCCGTCGCCACCTCCTGACGACCCGGCCACGACCACAAAGAAGTCGGCGCCGGCGTCGAGCGCGCCGTCGACGCACCAGGCTTCAAGCCGCGCGAGCTCGGCGGCGGCGGCGCGCGCGGCCAGAGCCGCGGCCGCGTCCTCGAGCGCCGGCCAGCCGCCGCGCGACGCAGCGTCCAGGAGAGCGGCGGCGGCGCCAGCGGTGGGGGCGGAAGCGGCGTCGGCGGCGAGGGCCGCAAGCGCGGGGAGCAGCGTCGGCCACTCGCCGAGCGCCAGGCGGACCTCGGCCAAGCCAGGCGGGGGGCGGGACTCGTCCAGGACGCGTTGCTCGAGCGCGAGCACGGTGGCGCGATAGGGGTCGAGCGCGGCGTCGACGCCGGCAAAGAGAGCGGCCGCCGTTGTGGTGGCGGTTGCGCCCGCGCCCGCGCCCGCGTTCCCATCGTCCAGCTGGGCATAGACCGCCCCGACCGCTGCGAGCGACAGCAGCTCGCCCGCGTCGGGGCGCGGGAGCCAGGCCGCGACTGCTGGGTTGAGGCGGACGGTGGGCAAGGCTGCCTCCGCTCCGTCGCCCTCCCGCTCGTCGCCGGTCATGAAGACGTCGCCCCAATCGCCCAGCAGGGCGTGCACCAGCTCCCGGAGGAGCGGCGCGTGCAAGGCCATCGTGGGGTCGGCCGCCCGCCGGCGATCCAGGGCGGCGTTCGGGAGCGGCGGCGCTAGCGGACACGTTCGGCGGAGCCCGCCGCCGCTGGGCGGCTGGGCCGGGAGTGGCCGTGGCGTGCGGCAGCGGGCGCAGTCCGCCGACGCGGCGCGACTGCTGCGTCTCCCTCCTTCTCATGACGACGCACGCGGTCGCCGCCGCCAACACGGCGGCGCCGGCCGACCCGTCCCCAGCCCCCCGCCCGCCGCGGCCGCCGCCGACTGTCGCCGACGGCGACGCTGCCATCCTGGACATCAACGGGGACCGCCAGGCGCTCGTCTGGGTCAAAAAAAATGGGTGAGAGGGTGGAGGGGAGGTCGGGAGGGGGGCAATGGGGGCGGAGGAGGGGGGCGGCTAGGCTGACGCGCCGCCGTCTCTCTCCTCTCTTGCAGCACGTTCCGCGTCGGCCGGGACACGCTGCCGATGGCGCCCCTGATCGGCGTCCCCTTTGGCGCCTGCTTTGAGGCGGGCGAGGAGGTCGGCGGCGGCGGCCAACCCGCGACCCTCGTCCGCGCCGCCCCGCGCCTCGCCGCGACCGCCGCCGAGTGGGACGCCTGGACCGAGGGCGGCGGCGCGGACGTGACGCGCACGAATCAGGACTTGACGGACGCGAGCAACGCGAACCAGGCCCTCACCGCGGCCGACGTCGAGGCGCTGCGCGCGGCCGGCGCGCGCGGCGACGCGGTCGTCGACGCCCTCGCCGCCGGGTCCGCCACCTATGCGGCCAAGTCGGAGCTGTCGCAGGCCAAGTGGCGGGCGCGGAAAACCAAAAAGCACGCGCTGGCGGTGCGGCTGGTCAGGCCGTCGGCGGCCGCGATTGCCTCTTACTTTTGGCGCGCCCGCCCGGCCTCGCTCGGCTGCCTGCGCCCCGACGGCGTCGCCCTGGCGATGCACTTGGGCGGGGTTGCCGCTGGCGGCCGCGTCCTGGCCGTCGACGGTGTGCGGGGCGTGCTCGCCGCGGCGGCCGCGGAGCGCGTCGGCGGCGTCGGCGTGGTCGTGGTTGCCGGCGTCGGCCGCGGGGCGCCGCCGCTGGACGCGCTCAAGGCGGTGCGGTTGAGTGTGGAGGCGAGGGACGCCGTGTTCCTGGCGAGCCTGGCCGAGTTGGCCGGCGCGCGCGCTGACGCAGCGGCGGGTCCGGCGGACGCCGCCGGCGAGCCCGCCGCCAAGCGCGCCAAGGCTGACGCTGCTCCCTCTCACCCCACCACCGCCCGCGCCGACCGCCGCGCCACCGCGCGGGCGGCGGCTGTCGCCGGCTTCGACGCCGCGGTCGTCGCGGCCCCCACCGCCGACCCCTCCTCCCTCCTCGACGCCATCCTCCCCCTCCTCCTCCCCGGCGCCGCCTTTTGCATCCACTCCCCCCACCTGCCGCCGCTGGCGACCGCGGCGGCCGACGCCCGCCGCAGGGGCGACTGCTGCGACGTGAGCGTCGCGGAACCCTGGTGGCGCGAAATTCAGGTGCTGCCCCGGCGCACGCACCCGGCCATGGCCATGAGCGGGTGCGGGGGGTACTTGATGTGGGGGGTGCGGGTGGAGGAGAAGGTGGCGGTGCCGGTTGTGGCGGGGGCCGACGGCGCGGCGGACGGCGTGGCGGCTGCCGACGGCCCCGCCGCCGCGGCCGCTGCCGCGGAGGCCGCGTACGACGCCGAGTTTAGCGATTGAGAGGCGGGACCGCGGCCGTGTGACCTTTCCTTTCCTGTTTCTTTCGTGGGCGGCCGCAAAGGGGGTCGACACGCCCTCTCACTCTTCCCAAACCCCCGCCCACGAGCGCGGCAGGGCGAGCGGAGCACACTCTCCGCTCGCAGCGGCCTCGATCACGGGCGGGGCCCCCGCGCCGGCGCGGGCGGGAGGCCCGCGCAGCGCGGGGCGCCCCCCCACTCCCCCCGCGCGCGCGAAGATCAAAAAGGGTGGTGGAGTCACGCAAACGGGGGTGGCAGCGCGGTGGTGGGGGGCGGTGCTCGCTTATTCGGCGGCGCCCGCGAGTGGCGCAACGCTATCAACGCTGGCGGCGGCGCGCCATGGGGGACACGTAGCCGTGCAGGCGGCGGGCCGACTCACCCGCTTCGGAGGCCTCGCCAGCTGTTGGAGGGGTTGGAGGGCGTCAGAAACGGAATCGGGAATAAAAAAAGACGCGGCCGTCGGCCCCCCCGATTTTGTTGCCTACCTTCCCCGGCCTCCCCGGCCTCCGAGGACGCGGCCACGGCCTCGCCCGCGACAGCAAACGCCTCGCCGCTCTCGGACGCTTCACCCGCCTCGTCGGCTGCGGCCAGGCGGCGACGCTGCTTCGGCGCGGCCGCGGCAAACGCCAGGAGCACGGCCAGGAGCAGGACGATGAACTGGTGAAGGGTGTGGGATGGTCTGCAGGGCACTGGACGACCCAGCGCCGGCGTTTGGCGCGCGGGCGCGGGCCGGCGTTGGTGGGCGGGCCTGGCGGCTAGGCAGCGACCGCCGCGCAGGCCCCCAACCGCCGGCGGCGGCCGCCCCGCCCCTCTTCCGACCGCGCCCGCCCGCCACGCTGATGGCACGCCATGTGTACGATCGCCGCGTGCAAGTTGGGGGTCAAAAAGGGCGGGGGGGAGGCGATGGGCGGGCGCGATGGCTGTCAGCGCGGGCCCCCTTATGTCCGCCTCCGCGCACCGCCAGGCGAGCCGGCCTCCAATCATCGCACCTGGCCGCGCATCGCTGACTCTGGCGTGGGGTTGGCGGGGGTGGTTGGGTGCGGGAGGAGTGGCGGATCGGCCGGCGCGCGCGCGCCCCGGCCGCCCTCACCGCTGCCAGCCCACACCGCCGGCTGAACCGCCGCCCCCGGTCACAGCGCGCCGCCTGCACCAACGCCGCGCTCTCTCCCTATCTCTCCCTCGTTCAATCGGCCCCCAGGTACCCTTCAGCAAAAGCGCGCCCCAGCCGCCCGGAAAACTCTTCTCCTTCATCGTCGTCGTCGCCGCCGCGCCCACCGCGGTCGCCGCCGGCGTCCATGGTGGGCCGATCCGCCAGGACCGCGCCCGTGACGCGGCAGACCGAGTCGCCGCCCGACGCGGCGACCGCTTCCGCGCATACGCCCGCGCCGCACTGGTGTGCGGTCCCGCAGTCTTCGCACGCATGCACCCCGCATCCCGGCACCCGAATCCAGGCGTGAGGGTGGCAGGCGGCGGTGGGCGACGCGGCGAGCCCGCGGGCGCGGCGCCACGCGGCCAACCGCGCGGCGGGCGACGCCGCCGCCGCGGCGACCGCCGCTCGTCCTCCCGGCCCCGCCCGCCCAACCGTCGGCCGCGGCGGGGGCACGGAGAGGCGGGCGGCGACCATGGGCGCGAAGAACGGGCCCGCGCGCGACACGTCGGCCTCGTGCGCGTCCCGGTAGCGGCGGCGCCACGTAGCCGCGGTGTGGGGCGCGCCGTCGTCATCCGCGGCGGCGGCGGCGGCGGCGTGCGAGGCGCCAAAGCGCGCCGAGTAGAGCGCGCGCCAGAGCGCACCGTCGGAAGACGACGCCGCCGCGCCCGCGGCGCAGGTGGCCGCCGTCGCCGCCAGCGCGTCGACCGGCAATTGCGACAGGATCACATCGACGAGCTCGGCCGGCAGGCCGAAGAGGGTCGGCGTCGGGCCCGCGGGAGAGGGGGCGGTGGCGGGCGCCCGGCGGGAGCGCGTTGCCCGCCTGCGTTCCGACATCGGCCGCGGGCCGCGGTGGGCGCGCGGGAGTGCCGCGCGGTCTGTGTGCGCGGCATTCGAGCGGGCGCACACTCCCTGCTGCGTGCCCCGCCGCACCGCGTCGCCGCCGGCCGCGTCGCGGGCCGCCTCCCGTCAACCGCCACCCCGGCTGCGCGCGCGCCCCTCGGACCGCGACCGCGCGATGGCCGGCGTCGTCTCGGCCATCCAAACGCGGCTCAAGCTGGAAGAGGCGACGTCCAGCAAGCACGACGTGACGCCGGGTACGATGGTGGTGGTTTTGGGCGGCGGCGGTGGCCGCGGGAAACGGTCCTTTGACCCCGTTCCCTCTCCTCTCTCTCCAGTCTACCTCCTCGACGAGATCGTCGCCCTCGCCCTCTCCTCGCCCGACGCCGGCGCCACCGTGCTCGATTTTGTGGCGAAAAAGCTGGCGCCGGCGCGCGCCTCCCCGGTCTCGCTCCGCAAAACGCTGCGCCTGGCCGCCGCCGCGTGCGCCGCGGGGCCGTCCGACTTCAAGCGCGGCCTGGCCAAGCAGGCGCAGCTGATTCGGTGAGGGGAGAGGAGGGGAGAGAGGGGGGAGGGGTCCAGCCGCGCGCGCGCGCCTCGTCCCACCCCTCGTCTCTTCTCCTCCAGCGCCCTGACCTCGTACCGCGGCACCCCGGACCCCCTGCACGGCGACTCGCTCAACGCCAAGGTACGGGCGGCGGCGACGGACGCGCTGGCGGCGGTGTTTGCCGCGGCGTGCGCGCCGCGCGCGGCGGCGGGCCCGCGCTCGGCCCGCATCCAGGGCTTTGGCTCGTCCTCGCTCGACAGAGGCGCCACGGACACTGGAGGCTTTGCCGGCGACGCGTTCGCCGCGCCGCGGGGCAGCGGCATGATTGGTTTCGGCAACCCGCGCTTCGAGTCGACCGCGCGGCCGCCCCCCCCAACCACCTCCGCCGGCCGCCTCCTCGGCGCCGCCGCCGCCGCGGCCCAGTCCCTGGCCGCACAGGCGACCCAGCTCGCGGCCGACAACGGCATCAGCCTGCCCGGCGCGGCGGGCCGCTGGGCCGGCGCCCCCCCGCCGCAGCCCGGCCGCACGCCGCCGCGCGCTGGCTCGCTCGCCGCCGCGCGCCACCCCGGCGCCACGCCGCCGCCACCAATCCGGCCGCCACTGTCCACTCCCGCCCCTCCCGGCGCTCGAGAGGAGGCCCTCGTCGACGCGCTGTGCGCGCCGGGCGGCCTGCGAGCGGCCCCGCGGCCGGACGAGCTGTCGCGCTTTGTCGACGGCCTGGCGACCGCGAACGGGGCCCTGGTCGCATCTCTACTCGCCGAGCGCATGCGGTCGCCCGCGTGGCAGGCGGCCGCGCGCGCGCTGGCCGCGGTGGAAGCGGTCGCCGCGTCGGGGTCGAGCGCTGCTGCGGGCGCCGTCGCGGTCGCGTTTCAGGCCGACCCCGAGCCCGTCCTGGCGGCGGCCTCGTTTCCGCAGCCCGCGGTGCAGGCGGCGGCGCGGCGGGTTTTGGCGGCGCTGGGGGTGGAAGGTGGTGGGGGCGGCACGACTGCACCCGCGGCTGCCGGCGACCTCCTGGGGGACCTGCTGGCGCCCGCCGCGCCGGCGCCGGTGGCGGTGCCGGCGGCGGGGTTGGCCGACCTGATGGCTGGGCTGTCGACGGCGCCGGTCGTGCCGGCGCGCGACCCGTTTGCCGCCGCAGCGCCGGCCGCGCCCGCCGCCGACCCGTTTGCGGCAGCGCCCGTGGTATCCGCACCCGCCACGCCGGCGGGCGACCCGTTCGCGGCGGCTGCGCCGGCCGCGGCTCACCCTACGCCCCCCCCTGCCGCTGTCGCTCGCCCGGGCGCGATGCGCCCCGCCGCCGCCGCCGCCGCCCCCAAAGCAGGCGCATTCGACTTTGTGGGCGACCTGATGAAGCAGTGATCGAGGGCGGGGGCGTGACGCGGCCGCGTGACACGCCCTCTTGAAAAAAACAGTCACCCCTTTCCTCCTTCTCTCTCGCCCTCGAGCAACCCCACGTCGCGCGCGTCGTCCGCCAGCAGTGCTTGCAGGCGCCCCAGGGCGCGCGCCTGCTCGGAGAGCAGGGCGAACGCGTCGCGCAGGGCGTCGTCGTCGGCCGACGGCAGGCGCGGCGCCGTCGGCGCGCCGCCGCGCCCGCCCGCGCGCAGGCGGGCCGCGGCGGCCGCGGCGGCGGCGCGCCCTTCCAGCCCTCCCGCAGCCCCAGGCGCGACTGCGGCCTCCAGGCGCCCCAGGTCGGCCGCCAGCGCAGCGGCCGCGCCGCGCGCGCGCGCGCGCGGCGCGCCCGCCGCCCCCGCCCGCCGCGCTTCCGCCGCGTCCACGTGCCGGCACAGGGCCAGGAGGCGGCCGGAGAGCTCGGCGTGGCGCCGGCGCAAGGTGGCCAGGGTGAAGGCGGTGACACTCGCGCGGCGGCGCGCGAGCGCGGCTGCCGCGTCGGCCGCCGCCGCCGCGCGCGCGGCGACTTCGTTGAGGGCCGCCACCTGCGCACCCCTCCGGTCGCGCAGCGCCCTGAAGCCGACCGCGGGCGCGGGCGCGAGCGCGGCGCGCGCGGGGGCCGCGTCGCGCGCGGCGCGCGCGCGCGCGAGCGCCTCGCGCCACCGCAGCTCGTCCACGCCCGGGGGGCGGGCGCGCGCGGCGGCGTCGGCGTCGGCGCCGGGGGGGAGCACGTTCAGCAGCAAAGCCGTGAACGGCGCGGCGGACGCCGCGGCGCCGGGCGGCGGCACGCCGGCGCCGCCGCCTGCGGCCGCGGCGAACGCTTCGCGCAACGACTCCAGCTCGCGCACGGCGGCGCCGTCGGGAGGGGCGCCGCCGCCCGCGGCGCCGCCAAAGAGGGCGAGGGCGCCGGGCTGGGAAGTGGCAGGAGCGCCAAAGAGGCTGCCGCTGGGGGCTGGGGCGCCAAAAAGGCCGCCACCGGCCGCAGGCGCGCCAAAGAGACTGCCGCCAGCCGCAGGGGCGCCAAACAGGCCGCCGGCGGCGGGCGCGGCTGACGCCGCGCCGAAGAGGCCGCCTGCGGCGGGCGCCGCCGACGCGCCAAACAGGCCGCCGCCCGCGGCGGGCGCGGCGGGCGCGCCGAAGAGCCCCCCACCAGCCGCGGGCGCGGCCGACACGCCAAAAAGGCCGCCGCCGGCCGCGGGCGCGGCCGGCCCGCCAAACAGGCCGCCAGCGGGCGCGGCGGGCGCGCCGAACCCAAAGCCGGGCGTCGGCGGCGCCGCGGCCCCTCCTCCAAACAGCCCTCCCGACAGGAGCGGGGTGGACGCCGCCTTGTTGATGCCGGCGCCGGCGCCGCCAAAGGAAAAGGCCGGCGCAGCGGCCTGACGAGGGGAGAGGGCGGGGAGGGGGGCGTCGGCGCGCGTGCGCGGCCGACGCGCGCCGCGCGCTCTGTCCGGCGGCCGCCGTGGGACGCGCGTCACCGCGCCACGCCGCGGGCGGCGCCCCAATCGCCCCGTCGCGCTCGCCGCCCCCATCGCGCGCGCGCCATCGCGCCGCGACCCTCCTTTCCCCCTCCTCCCACGCACCAGGGATGCGGCGGGCGCCTGCGCGGGCGCGCCGCCGCCAAAGGTGAACGCCATGCCGGCGCGAAGAGGGGCGCCGGCGTGGTGTGCGCACAAACCGGCGGCGGCGCCGCCGGCGCGTCACTGGCGCCCTCCCCACACTAGCCCTCGCCGCCGCTCGTGCGGTCGCGCAGCCGCCGCCACGCCGCGCGCGAGCCACCTGTCGGCGGCCCTCGGCGGCGCCGCGGCCGCCGCCAAGCGCGGCGACCGCCTCGAGTTTGTACCCGCGGCCGCGCCAGACGCCGTGCCGCCGCCGGTGGGGGTGGACGTCGTGCGACTGGTGCGCCAATGCGGGAGGGATGGAGGGCGTGGGAGGGCGCGGGAGGCTGCCCGCTGCTCGTGCCGCGCCGCCGGCGCGCCGACGCCCGCATGCCCCCCCCAGGAGCCGCCGCCACCGTCCCACGTCCCCGCCGCCGCCATGGCGCCGCCCAAGCAGTTGCGCCGCGTCATTGGGGCTGACGGGGAGCTGTTTCCGTCGGCCGCGCTCGCCGCCGGCTGGGCCGAGCCCCGGCGACCGGTAAGGGAGAGAGAGAGGGGCGTGGGCGTGGCGAGGGTCGCGAAGGGCGCGCACACACGTGGCGGCACGCGGTCAGGGGTAGGGGGCGAGACGCGCGCCCACCCCCCCCCCTCCTCTTTCCTCTCTCTTCTCTCCAGGGCGCCGGCCTCTCCAACCTGGGCAACACGTGCTTCATGAACGCCGTGCTGCAGTGCCTGACGCACACGCCGCCCCTGGCCGAGGCCCTGCTCTCGCCCGCGGGCGCCGCGCTCGCCGCGCGCGAGCCGCGCGCGCGCGCGGCGCCACCCGGCGCGCGCCCGCCGGCCGGCCCCCCTTTCGACGCTTTGCGCGCGACCCAGGCGCACATCGTCAAAGCCCTGGCCGCTGCAGGGGGCGGGCGGCGGGCCACCGTCGCGCCGCTCGCGCACGCGCGCGCCCTCAAGGCAGTGTGCCGCAGGTGCGATGAGGAGGAGAGGGGTGGTTGGTGGCGTCCCTCCTCCTTCCATGCACCTTGCCCCCTTCGCGGATGACGATCGCTCTACTCTCCGACCGCGGGGCCTAGACCCGCGCCGCGGGGCGCGCCCCGGTTACCGGCGC
>Ga0315294_10009508_pt1 | contig 10688 bp, 14 predicted proteins | sample YL17G13_40_MG_FD_203626 | JGI IMG/M metagenome (GOLD analysis project Ga0315294, IMG submission 203626) | Sediment microbial communities from Yellowstone Lake, YNP, Wyoming, USA - YL17G13_40 | ecosystem: Environmental > Aquatic > Freshwater > Lake > Sediment | place: USA: Wyoming | collected... | reverse complement strand
CTTTAAGATACATGCTCTCGATAAAATGCTGAATTTAAACGAAGGCATAACCAAGAAGGAATTAGAAAAAGCAATGGAAGGGCACATATTAGGGCAAGCCGAGCTTGTTGGATTGTATAAGAAAACCAGATAAAGATGAATAAAAAACAATTAATAGTTGCTTGGGGAGGTAAGAAATGAATAAAAATCAATTAGTAGTAGCTTGGGTTATGGGTATAATTATTTGTTTAGTTTGGGCTATGTGGTGGTTTGACTCCACAACAACAACCCCTAGGTGTTTGTTGGTATCCCATATCATAACTTTAATCATCGGTAGTCTTTCAATCTATACTTTAAGAAATAAGAAGAAATAAAGGTGACTCTCTAAAATACGGGGTTGCCTTGTTATTCGTTTGTTCGTAAGGAATGAATAAATGGAAAGATATTTTACTTTCTATCCAGAATTGCGTTGAATACGGCAGGCGACGTAGAAGTATATAGAAAAAGAGTTAAACAAAGTCCTAAAACTAGAGGACAAATGAAGGGAGGTGTTATTACAAATGCTAAAAGATAAATTGCAGTCTATAGTTAAACCTAAGGTCTTTTGGTCAAGCATTACAATTCTAGTTGTCTTATGCGTTTGTTTATATGTCCTTAAAGAAAAGGAGAAATCCTCAAGGATATATACAGAGAAAGAGTTAAGCAGGACCATTGAGGTAAAAAAGGTAGTTGAGAATAATCTAGCGGAGGCGAAGAAACAAATAGTATCCCGGGATGAACAAATAAAGCTTACTTTGGATAAACTTGAAAAAGAAATAACCGCCAGAAAAGATACAGAAGCCAAGTTGCTCGCAGTTATTAAAGGAAAGAAGGTTTTAGAGGAAAAGATTGCAGAAATAGCGGCTCGTTCTCCAAATATTGAATTAGAAAAAATTGTTATTAAGACTGGCTCCAAATTAACAGGGAAAGTTTTAGCTTTAGATAAAGAACATAACTTTGTTGTAATTGACTTGGGAAGCGAAAGCAACTTAGAGTTAGGTGATATTCTATCAGTGTATCGGAATGAGCAATTTATCGCAAAGGTGCAAATAGAAAAGATTGAAGAAAAAACTTCTGCAACGGTTATTTTGCCAGAGTGGCAGAATGCCGAGATTAAAGAAAATGATGTGGTAAAAAGAATATAAGCATAACAAACTTAAAACCAAAATTAACCTTAAAACAGATGAGATTTACGCTCAGTGTGAACATTTTGCCATAGGGTAAAGGAGCAGTTTTCCCGCCTATAGCAAAATAATTTGAGAAAGGAGGGAGGATGGAAGAGAATAAACCTATTTTGTCTTTAGGATTGGAATTAGATAAACAAAGATTAGTGACTGATATTGATAAAGTGATTGAAGCTACGAAGCAAAGTGAAGAGCGAATGCAAACCATTGAAAAGAGCCTTAACGAAACACAATGGCATCTAGGAGAGGAGAAGGCGAGAAACCAACAGTTAGAAAATGATCTGCAAGGGAAAAACCAATATATCCAAAAAATCGAAGAAGATTTTAAGAAACTTAGGCAGCAGTCTGATGAAGCACAGTGGTATCTGGGAGAAGAAAAGACTAAAAGAGGACAATTAGAGAATGCCTTGAAAGATTCTCTTGCCAGATGCCAGGATTTAGAATCTCAACTTAACCAGCTAAGAACACAATTGCAAACAGTACAAAAGGAGTTCCAAGATACACAATGGTATTTAGGAGAAGAAAGAGCAAAACATACAGTCAGTTAGGAGGAAGAAATGGAGTTAAAAGAATTGAAAGAAAAGGCAAGGAAGTTAGGAATAAAACCTAAACTAGGTACGAAAAAAGAGATTCTGATCCGCTCCATTCAGGCTGCCGAAGGTAATTTCCCTTGTTTTGATACAGCCAATGATTATTGTGACCGATTAGAATGCTGCTGGAGAAACGACTGTTTACCTAAATAGGGCCGCTAAATAGGACCGAAAAGATAACAAAAGAAAGATAAAAGATAAAGATAAAAAGATAAGACGAAAGATAAAAAGATAAGACGTTTTACGGAATAGCTTGAAAACTATAAAGTTACGAATTAAATATTTTACCTTAGTGAATACATATTTGTTTTATAACTATATAAAATACATAACGTTACATAAAGCGTCTTAGTATTTAGTATTTAGTATCTGACTCTTTTTGAATCAGATAGTTATTGATACGCATTGAAATTGGTTATAAAATCTAATATGTCATATGAATAAGAAATATTCAATAGAAGTTCCGATCTATTCTAGTTCCATTAAACATTTAATCGAACTTAACCAGCTAGAAGATATTGATATTGTTATGTATGGAGGAGTCCCAAACTCTCCATTAAATGGCGGTCGATTGAATTTAGTTTTAGATGGGCTTTTTATTTGGAATAGATTTTTTTTACGCTTAACTAAAAAGCAGCTTTCAAAGGCCTTATCAAATTTTTATAGTACCATCACAAAGGCAAATCAAAACGGCATTCCCTTTCGCATAGCTTATACAAATATGTTTATTAGCCATGAAGAATTAAATGAAGAGAACTTGTACTCGGTTAAGTGGCTAGTTGAGTCTTCGCAAAAATACGGAGTGAAAAACGGGGTTATTATTTATAATAAGCTTCTCGAAGATTTCATTCGCCAAAAGTACGGAGACAAATTAGTTTACGTTAGTTCTCTTACAAAATATTTCTCCCCGCATAAGATACTTACTCCTCAAGAAACTCTGAGCATGTATCTGGAGGATAGTCGAAGGTTTGATTTTATTACAATAACTCCACAAGATTCACGGCGAGAAAATCTTCTTAAAGATTTATTGCGTGACAGTAAATGCGGGATCATTGCTCTTTGCAATTCTTATTGTGCTTATCATTGTAAATCTTATTATCATTATGAATGTTTTTCGCATTATAATAAGAAATCATTACTTACTATTGACTATACAGGTATGAATTTTCTGGCCACAGCATTTACTTTCTTTATGCGTCAGGGTTATAAGTGTCCTACATCTATATTAGTCTTCCCGCCGTTGCGTAATGCGAGTTTTAAAAAAATTACCAAGATGCAGCTGAATGCAGGAATAGTAAATTTCAAATTAGGAAGAGGGTTAGGAATGGATTTTCTTAATAAACTTGTTTCACTTATTCTGGAATTTAACGAAAAGAAAAAAAAACAAAAAACAAGACGTTTTATATAACTTTCTTCAAACAAATTAGTTACAAAATAAATCCATGCCCACCCTTAATCCCAACTCCCTCAAAATCGGCTACGTAATTTTAGTTTCCACCCGCAAACCTGCCATTGCACAACTCCAGCGCAAAGCCGGCTACGGCAATAGCTCCAAATGGACCCACGTCGCTGGTAGCCTTGGTGGTTTAGATATAGTAGAAGCTAATATTCCGCGTTCACGAGTTATTAATCTACAAAAGGAGTACGTTGACAAAGGTTACGAGATTAAGGTAATACGCAGAAGAGGCCAGCAAGAGCAAAAGCGTTATAAGGTCGCTCTTTGGTGGGCGACGATGAATAACCTTCCGTATGATACTTTGCAATTTTTTTGGTTTCCTTTGTCTGTATTATGTGGTAAATTAGGCATTGTTTTCCATAACCTATTTAGCAGCCATAGAAGATTTCTTTGTTCTGAGTTAATAGCTACAGGATTCTATAAAGAAGGGGATTATGTTTTTGGCAAGCCAGCTGAAAATGTTTTACCAGCTGATTTTGACAATCCAGAGCTCTTTGAAGAAGTAAAAGACATTTGGTTTTCCTCGCCCTAAAATACACCTTGCCCTATAGGACGGAAGCACCCGGCCTTATCGGATAGGCCGGTGTCCTGCCTTCTGCAGGAATGGGCAAGTGCGACACTTCTGTGGTATGCACCTTGCCTTAAAGGATAGGCAAGGTGCCCCGCCTTCTGCGGGGATTGCGGCATAGCGGCCACTTTTAAAAAATCAGGAGGTAAGCATGGGAGTTAAAAAAACAGGCGAAAAATACCGTTGTAGCGTATGCGGAAATGAAGTAGTGGTAACGAAAGTAGGCGGGGGCGAGTTAGTTTGCTGTAAAAAACCGATGGTAAAAATAGAAGATTAGGAGGAATCTAAGAATGGGAAAATCATTAAAAGGGACAAAGACAGAGAAAAATCTTTTAGCTGCTTTTGCCGGCGAATCGCAGGCAAGGAATAGATACACCTATTTTGCCTCAGCAGCAAGAAAAGAAGGTTTTGAGCAGATCGCTAACATCTTTACTGAAACGGCGGAAAACGAAAAAGAGCATGCTAAGGTCTTTTTCAAATATCTGGAAGGCGGGGACGTGGAAATTACCGCAACTTACCCTGCCGGAATAATCAAAGATACCAAAACCAACCTTGAAGAAGCGGCTGCAGGTGAAAATTTAGAATGGACAGTTCTTTATTCGGATTTTGCCAAAACCGCAAAAGACGAAGGATTTCCTGAGGTAGTACGGTCTTTTGAACAGATAGCCAAGGTAGAGAAATTTCACGAATCAAGATACAGGAAATTGATTAATAACATTAGTAACGGCGAAGTGTTTAAGAAAAAAGCAGCAGTCAAGTGGCATTGTATTAACTGCGGTTACGTAATAGAAGGAAGCGAGGCGCCCAAGGAATGCCCTGCCTGCAAGCACCCGCAGGCGTTTTACGAAGTATTGGCAGAAAATTATTAAAGCAGAGTAAAAAATGAAAAAAATTATCTTGCTATTAATCTTAAGTTTTTTATTCAGCTTTTACGGTTATTTATTCGCTGAATCTCGCCGAAATAAGGTTTCCTCAACAAGGCAATATTCAGTAGTGAATGAAACAGACACGGAATTTTTCGCAGGACCAAGATATCATCCAGCGCAAACCAGTTCGTTTGTGCCTTGGTGGAGGCAGAAAGGTTTAGAAGAACTATTTCAATACGAAGTAGAGGCCGCAGATATCCTCGGCATTTTAAGAAATCCTGCACAATATGAAGGAAAAAAAATAAGAATCGTGGGAGAAATTAAAACAGGCTTTGAGTATGCTGATATTTTCGATAAAGAGGGAAAGCGTTTAGGAATCTGGCCGGATGAGAGTCTTGAATTGCTGCAGTTACTAAAAGATACGGGCATTGGCAGTGAAATTGACAAATCAAAATATCAGGAATTTGTCGGATATTTGGAATTTGAAGGAAATTACGGGCACCTAGGTTCATGGCCGTTTCAATTATTTATAGTAGAGGTTTATCCTTATACGGTTGATGGACGGCAAAGAGAGACTTACAGGGATATATATAAAAAATATTTGGATTCACTCGCAAAAGACAAGACAGAAATACGGAATGTATTTAGGCAATGGATATTCGCCATGCAGACAAAGGATGTGAATAAATATAGAGATGTTTTGCATAAGAATAGCCAAAGATATCGGCTTACTAGGGATGAAGAGATTGAAGCAGGATTGAGGCAAACTAATATGTCCGATATAACTATTATCAACGTTGAAAAAATGCCCATCTTCGTTGAAGGTCAGTCAGCCCGGGCAGATGTTGATGATACAGTTGTAACACCGTTCTATCGAAATGATACAGGTAAAATGATAAAACTGATGGGGGAAATAGATAAAGTACGAAGTTACAAATGCCAGATTGAAACCGTTATTTTTAAAAGAGACGGTGACTCGTGGAAGATATTTGATTACTTTTTGCCATGTATACCTTTAAGCGAGAACCCCCATTAACTAATTTTCCAATAGGGCATTCTCTGCGCCAACATTAACGAAGCGAACCGCCAAGCGAGCGCCAAGTGAGGCCTGCGCCCACGCAGGCTGAGCGGTAGAACGCGAGATACGGGAGCGCCCCCCCACAGGGCGCGGTGCATTTTAAGCTATTTCATTATAAACCGGATTTACCCCGGTATTAGGCACCCAAACCTATCGGATGGTTTGGTGTTCCGCATTCTGCGGGAAGACAAAAACGGATGAGGGGGTTTCAGGTGGGCGAAAAAAATCGCGCGGATGTAGGCACCTCAACTTATAGGCGCCCGGCCTTATACCCACCCCACCATATCGGATTGGTGGGTACGCCGCCTTCTGCGGCGGGATCGGCCGGTGTCCTGCCTTCTGCAGGAATGGGCAAGTGCCCCGCTTTCTGTAGGATGTTCGGGTTTAAGGCATATCGATAAGTCGCATTTTTGAGATTAACCGGCGCAACAGATTAAGGGAATAAATGCAAAAAGTTAAAATATTCTTTTCTATTTTTACGGCAGTTTTTATGGCAGTGATAGTCTTTTCTTACTGCCATCAAGCGTGCGCTGATGACGGCTTGAAAAAGATAACATTTATTCCTATGTGGAGTCCTCAGGCGCAGTTTGCCGGATATTACGTCGCATACGAAAAGGGATTTTATAAAGAACGCGGCCTTGACGTAGGGATATTGCAAGGTGGGCCGGATTACCCTCCGATGGAATTGCTAAAAAGCGGAAAAGCAGATTTCTGCGTGATGTGGCTGGCCAGCGCGATTCAACGGCGCTCCGAGGGTTTAAAACTGGTTAATATCGCCCAAATGGTGCAGCGTTCGGCATTGATGCTGGTGGCGAAAAAATCCAGCGGTATCTTCAGGCCGCAGGATATGGACGGCAAAAAGGTAAGTCTTTGGGAGGGTGATTTGCAGCTTCAGCCAAAGGCTTTTTTCAAAAAATATAACCTTAATGTCAACGCAATCCAGCAGTCCTATACCGTCAATCTTTTTTTAAGCGGCGGGGTGGATGTGGCATCGGCAATGTGGTACAACGAGTATCACGCTATTCTGAATTCCGGAATCAATGAAGATGAGCTATCCATATTTTTATTTGACCGTTACGGATTAAATTTCCCGGAGGATGGAATATACGTACTGGAGGAGACTTTCAACAAGGACCCTCAAGCAGCGCGAGAGTTTATAAGAGCGTCGATAGAAGGGTGGCAATATGCCTTTGAGCATCCGGATGAGGCAATCGAGATTATTTTAAAATATATGAAGCAGGCTGGAGTGCCCGCAAACAAGGCACACCAGAGATGGATGCTTAACAGGATGAAGGATATCGTGATGCCGCAGGGCGCCGCCGGAGGTATGGGCATATTAAAAAGAGAAGATTACCAGAGAGTGGCCGAGGAGCTTAAGAATAACGGCCTGATAAAGGAAATACCCGATTACGCCGAGTTTTTTAAAGCGCTAGATTAAAAAATGTTTAGAAACAGAAGCCTTGCCTTTAAACTTATCCTTTTCTTCTCGGGAGGTACCGCCATTATCTTCCTTTTGATTTTTTCCGTCAATTACACCTTTTCCAAAAAGCTGATCATGAGGTATGTCGAGGAAAATGCCCGTAACTTTACCCAGAGTATGGTCAACCGCATCGAGACGGTATTGCGCTCAGTCAAGAAAATACCGGAACATATAGCCTTTTTCCTTGAGGAGGGCGACCTGAGCAAGGAACAGATGATCAAGATGATGCGCCTGGTAGCCGCTAATAATGAAGAGATATACGGAATCGGGATCGGGTATGAACCTTACGCCTTTGATAAGGAGCAGCTTTATTTTGCTCCTTATTATTTTAAGGAAAACGGTCAATTAAAGCTGTTTGAGAATATGGGTTCGCCGACCTACCGCTATTTTTACCTGGACTGGTATCAGATACCCCGCGAGCTAAACCAGCCGATTTGGACCGAACCGTATTTTGACGATACCTTGATGACCACCTACTCGACACCCTTTTATAAAAATATAGGCGGAGAGAGGAAATTAACGGGAATTATATGCGCGGATATTTCGCTGGAGTGGCTTACCAAGATGATCAGCTCTATAAAAGTACTTAAGACCGGAGATGCCTATTTAATCTCTAAAAACGGCACCATAATAACTCATAATGTAAAAGAGCTGATTATGAATGAGTCGATTTTCAGCGTCGCCGAAGACAGGGCTGATGCGGCTATGAGAAAAATCGGCAGGAGCATGATTAAAGGGGAGTCTGGTTTTGTGCCTTTTAAGTCGATTGCGCGCGGTAAGCAGTGTTGGATGTATTATGCGCCCGTGCCGACGACTGGCTGGTCCCTGGCAGTGCTTTTCCCAGAGGATGAACTTCTGGAAGACGTCCACAGGCTTAACCGTATAGTGGGTATTTTGGGCTTATGCGGCATGGCGCTGCTTTTAGGAGTGATTGTTGTAATTTCACACACCATCACCGGCCGCTTGAGATTAATGGCAAAGGCAGCGCAGGCAATCGGAAGCGGTAATTTGGATGCTCCGATTCCAGTGGCGGCTTCGGGCGATGAAGTGGGAAAGCTGGCGGAGGCATTCCGCTATATGCAGGCTTCATTAAAGGAATATATCAGGAAATTAATGGAAACTACCGCCGCCAAGGAGCGCATTGAAAGCGAGCTTAAAATCGCCCGTGAAATACAAATCAGCATGCTTCCGAGGATTTTCCCGCCTTTCCCGCACAAAAAAGAGTTTGACATCTTCGCGACTATGGAGCCGGCTAAGGAAGTGGGCGGTGATTTTTATGATTTCTTCCTGATTAATGAGAATAAGCTATGTCTTATTATGGGGGATGTTTCGGGCAAGGGTGTTCCGGCGGCCTTATTTATGATGATAACCAAAATCTTGCTGAAAAACGCCGGGCTGCAGGATTTGCCGGCTGACAGGATACTTTCAAGGGCCAATGATATCATAGCGCTGGATAATGATGCTTCGATGTTCGCCACCGTCTTTTGCGCAATACTCGATATTGAGACGGGAGAGGTGGAATTTGCCAACGCCGGCCATAATCCTCCTCTGATTTGCCGAAGCGGCGCAGGGGTTGAATTCTTGGAGATAGGCAAGAGCTTTGTCCTGGGGCCGATGCAGGGTTATAAGTTTACTTCCCGCAGGCTTAAGCTTAACCCGGGGGATATTATTTTTCTCTACACGGACGGTGTCACGGAGGCGATGAATACCAAAAAAGAGTTATTCTCAGAGGGAAGGCTTAAAGAGGCCCTGACGCAGTTAAAAGAAAAGAGCATAACAGATATTATTAAGGCTTTGAGGCAGGAGATTGTGGGATTTACTCAAGGCGAGCCGCAGTCGGACGATATCACTATGCTGGTCGTTAAGTATAATAGCCGGTGATTAAGTTATCACGTTCCAAAATCAACCTTTTTCTAAAAAAATAGAACGTTTCTATTTTTTTATAGGTTATTCGCCCCCTAAAAATTGCGGTATAGCGGCCACTTTACTTCGTAAAGTGCAAGCTCGCTTCTTTCCTAACTGGGGGCTTGTTTCTCAATCTTCTACCATGGTTTCCGGCCCTCGCAAGAGGCAGAAAAGTTAGAAATTCCTACTTGACATACTTTCTTACTTATGGTATACTCCTTGTGGAGGTGAGACAGATGACTATTGCAAAGCTTAAAGCAAAAAATCAGCTGACAATTCCAAGTACAATAGTAAAAAGGCTACACTTAAAGATGGACGAACTCTTTGCGGTGGATGTAGAGGATAACTATATCAAGCTCATTCCTGTTAAGGTTGAGCCGCGTTATACTGCTGAAGAACTAAATGCAATTAGACGTCTTGTGGAGAAAGAGAAGGGCAAGGGTAAGGTGTTTAAAGCTGGCAAGGAATTCTCTGCCTACATCAAAAAACTCACCAAATGAGACGAATAATAGCGCTTCCTTCCTTTGTGCGTTCAGCTAAGAAATTGTCCCATCAATAGGATTACGCTAAACAAAAACTTGCAGTGCTCAAATTTTATGATATAATTACAGGCAAATGAAAATTAAGGGATGGGCTAAGATGCAAGGAGGATATGTTGGCAAGAGATAATTATTCATATAAAAAGCATCAGAAAGAATTGGCCAGGAAAAAGAAGGCAGAGGGAAAGAAACAAAGAAAACTGGAGAAAAAAGCGATGGAGGCGAGCCTTGAGTCTGGGCAGGTTCCCAAGACCCAAGTCGCCTAAAGAAATAAAGAAATAGTTGCAATCTTTTTTAAAAGCCCTATAATCATAACTCAAGGCTAAATCTTTAGCAGAAATAAAAGGAGGAAACATGGTATATCAACAAGGCGGCGGCGGTGGATACGACAGAGGGCCCCGGGAGATGCACAAGGCGATTTGCGCAGAATGTAAGAAAGAATGTGAAGTCCCTTTTAAACCCAGAGATGACCGTCCCATATACTGCAGGGATTGCTATTCAAAGCGCAAGAACGAAGGTCGTTAACTTCTAGCAGAATGATACAATAAATACAGTAATAGCGTAGAAGTCTAAAACCGCAAGGACAGGATACTTGGCCTTGCGGTTTTCTATTTGCTCATTAGTTTCTTTGATACTACGCCGCTCGCAAACCCCGCCCTTAAGGGCGGGGATAAGGGCGGCTTTAGTATTCCGCCCTTGGGTACCCCGGGCTTTAGCCCGGACGGGCTCCATTATGAAGCTTTACCGAAGTTCGTTAAAAACTATAATTATATGGTATAATAACATATCATAAGGACAGAGTCTTAGACCCTTCCTTTAAAATGTATAGGAAGGTCTACCCCTGTGGGGTTAGGATGCTGAATATGTCTTACTCTTCTAGGACAGATATAGTTTTTGTACCGCGCGCTACTAAGGTATCGGAAAATTAGTTACGAGTTGTGAGTTTGTAAGGGGTAAAAAAGGAGGAATTAAAATGAATAGCTGTATGAGATGCGGAGAGAAAT
>Ga0315294_10009506_pt1 | contig 10689 bp, 6 predicted proteins | sample YL17G13_40_MG_FD_203626 | JGI IMG/M metagenome (GOLD analysis project Ga0315294, IMG submission 203626) | Sediment microbial communities from Yellowstone Lake, YNP, Wyoming, USA - YL17G13_40 | ecosystem: Environmental > Aquatic > Freshwater > Lake > Sediment | place: USA: Wyoming | collected... | reverse complement strand
AAAGGCCGTGACTTACCACAACCTGGTTATCCGACAAACACCGCGTGGCTTGGAGACAAGGATTGTTTTTGACGTATGAGGCCCCAGCGTACTTTTCCTGGACGTGTGGGTCTTCAGCAGCGTGTGCTGCCAACCTATCGGGCATCATTCTTTGATATGCTGGCTGCTAATTGTGAGGGAGGATTGAGCATATTTGCCGGGTCACCTCGTACAGATGAATCTATAACGACGACTGACCAGTTACGGGTCGCCCACTATGCCCGAGGACGGAACCATCATTTTTTTAACATTGTCTCCCCATTTTACATATGTTGGCAGGGAGGTCTATTGAAATGGCTTAATGATTGGCAGCCGGATATTTTAATAGTAGAGGCCAATCCACGTTACAAGAGTACACAGGCTGCTGTAGAATGGATGCATCGGCGCAATCGCCTCGTCATCGGGTGGGGGCTAGGTGCCCCTCCTATAAGTGGACTGATGACAGCCTGGCGTAAAGCTGAGCGTAATCGCTTCTTAACCTCCCTCGATGGTTTCATCGCATACAGCCGACGGGGCGCGCAGGAATACCATTCGACAGGTTTGCCTCCTGGGCGTATCTTCGTAGCATTGAATGCTGCAGCTCATCGCCCAACAGAACCACCACCGAAGCGCCCTCCAGACAAAAAGGGTAGCTTAACAGTCCTCTTTGTGGGGCGTTTACAAGCCCGGAAACGGATTGATCTCCTGCTGCAAGCCTGCTCCTTACTCCCCCAAATCCTGCGCCCACGTTTGTGGATTGTTGGAGACGGCCCGGAACGGGAGTCTTTACAGGATCTGGCGAAGTCTATTTATCCTTCCGCGGAGTTCCCAGGCTCTCGTACTGGCCCTGACCTGGAACCTTACTTTACTGGTGCCGACCTATTTGTGCTCCCAGGCACAGGTGGATTGGCAGTTCAGCAGGCTATGGCTTACGGATTGCCAGTCATCGTTGCAGAGGGGGATGGAACACAAGACGACCTGGTCCGCGAAAATAATGGTTGGCGAATACCTCCAGGCGATTTAACAGCTATGGTAGAGGTCCTTAGTGATGCTCTTTCGGATGTTGAATGCTTACGCCGCATGGGAGTAGAATCCTACCGTCTTGTCGTGGAGGAGGTCAACCTGGAAGCGATGGTGGATGTTTTTATCGAAGCGCTTTGCAGTGTGACTGGACATATAGACACTTAAAATGTGATCATTTACCATGAAACTCCTTTTTATCGCTGACGGTCGATCGCCTACTGCCCTTAACTGGATCCGCCATTTCGTGGATACTGGACACGAGGTTCATCTGGTATCCAGTTATCCATGTGCACCTGAGCTGGCACTGGCTTCGCTGAATGTGGTGCCAGTTGCCTTCAGCAGCCTTGCTGGTGAATTCATAGAAAAAGGGATAAGGGATAAGAGAAAAGGTGGGTTGATCTATCGGCTTGTCCCACTTGAAACGAGGACAATGGCTCGGCAGTGGTTAGGCCCTTTGACGCTACCATCAGCCGCAAAGCGTTTGTGGAATGTGCTAATTCGCCTCCAGCCCGACCTGATCCACGCTATTCGTATCCCCTACGAAGGCATGCTGGCTGCTTTGGCGATGGTTCGATATGGAGGCCGGCATCCATCTGGCATAAAGATGAAACCAAGTGAACCTCCATTCGTCCTTTCAGTCTGGGGGAACGATTTCACGTTGCATGCTCCGGCGAATCCCTGGATGGCTCATTACACGCGGCTGGCTTTACGCAATGCGGATTTGCTGCATACGGATTGTTATCGTGATGAGCGTCTGGCCCATTTCTGGGGATATGCTGCGGATAAGCCGGCTATGGTCCTTCCTGGAGGGGGTGGTGTACAAATGGATACTTTTTACCCACCTGAGAATTTCCCTGAGGGTATTGAGGACGGAGGACGACAGCCTTTGAAAGACTTTACTGTTATAAATCCGCGAGGGCTGCGCGCTTATGTACGTAACGATATTTTCTTCCAGGCAATCCCTCTTGTCCTGGAGCGACAACCCCAAACACGATTTCTATGTCCGGCAATGGCCGGTGAACCACAAGTAGATCGCTGGCTGAAAGAGTTAGGGATTGCCGAGTCTGTCAGACTCCTTCCCAGACAACCGCGAGATAAGATGGCTGAGCTTTTCCGCCAGGCTCAAGTGGTTGTTTCGCCAAGCACACATGATGGTACCCCAAATACCTTATTAGAAGCCATGGCATGTGGGTGTTTCCCGGTGGTCGGGGATATTGAGCCGTTGAGGGAGTGGATTGTAAATGGTGTGAATGGCCTGCTTGTGGATCCGAACAATCCTGAGGACGTGGCGAAGGCTATCTTGCGCGCGATTGAGCAACCTAGTTTTCGAGCGCGTGCTGCCGCTCAGAATGTCCGTTTGATCGCCGAACGTGCTGAATATAGTCAGGTGATGGCACAAGCTGAGGGGTGTTATCGGAAGTTAATTTTACGGCCTCAAACCATCGGGTAGGATGAGCGGGGTGCCGTACTCGGGGTGTGGGACAACATTCAATTGGAGCTGGTAAGCTTCTGACAACCTGGATGGGGTAAGCACTTCATTTGGTGTTCCTAAAAAGCTCAGCTGACCATTGACCAAGAGAGCCACACGGTCGGCATATATTGCTACTAGATTAAGGTCGTGTAAGGCCATCAGCACTGCCAGCCCCTGCTCACGAGTTAACTCTCGAACCAGGTTGAGCAATCTGGCCTGATGGTGGAGGTCCAGATGGGCAGTCGGCTCATCCAACAGCATGATCGGTGTCTGCTGGGCAAGGGCACGCGCCAGCAAAACGCGCTGCTGCTCACCACCGGAGAGCTCACCGATCCGGCGATCCGCCAAAGACAGGGTTTCGGTCCGTTCTAATGCCCACGTCACATGCTCATGATCTGAGGAGCTGGGCTGTCCCAACCAGCCCAGGTAAGGCGTGCGCCCCAGAAGAACCGTTTGCCGTACTGTAAAAGCCTCTGGCAGGTTGCGTGCCTGGGGGACCACTGACAGATATTTTGCTCGCCTGGCCGGTGAGAAATCGACCAGGTTTTTCCCTGACAAAGAGATTTCACCAGCCTGCGGGTGTATCACACCGCTCACAGCCCGGATAAGGGTGGTCTTTCCAGCCCCATTTGGGCCGATCAGCGCCAGGATCTCCCCTTTTCTGATGCTGAGATTCACATCTCTAATAGCGGTATGTGAGCCGTAAGTCACTGTTAGGGATTGAATATTGAGTATATCCTGATTACTCATGCGGAGTTCCTCTGAGAACGTCTTAAAACCCATAAAAAGAACGGACCACCGGCCAAGGCAGTGATTATGCCTACCGGCAGTTCCTGAGGGGCCAGGATCACACGTGCCAGTAGATCAGCCAGCAATAGCAGACTGGCTCCAGCCAGGATGGATAGAGAGATCAACCGGCGGTAATCCGGTCCCCACAGGATGCGGATCAGGTGAGGGACGATCAGCCCAATAAAACCGATGATCCCAGAAAACGAGATAGCAGCTGCTGTCGCCAATGTAGCAGCCAGGATGAGCAGGAACTTGACCCGTTGTACAGAAATCCCAAGTTGCTGCGCCTGCTCTTCGCCGAATTGAAGCACATTTAAAGCGTGCCCTGATATCGCGAGTATACACAGGCTCAGGATAACGTAAGGGAGGGCGGCTAAAACTGGTTCCCAACCGCTCATATTAGCCCCGCCAAGGAGCCAGGCAAGCGCCCGGTGCAGCTCGCCCTGTGACTGCAGCATCAAGTACGAGGTTAAAGCGCTGGCAAACGAACCCACCGCGACCCCTGCCAGGATCAATGTTGTATTGGGAATAGCACCGCGGGAGTAGGTCATCAGATATACAATACCCACGGTCACCAAGGCGCCGATGAAAGCTGCAGCTGGAATTGAGAACAGACCTCCCAAAGTTCCAGGCCACCGGAGAGCCATGGCAAGAACCGCACCCAGACCGGCCCCTGAGGCAACTCCGATCAAATAAGGGTCAGCGAGTGGATTGCGGAAAAGCCCCTGATATGCTGCACCGCTTCCTGCCAGAGCTGCGCCGGTGAGCAAGACCAGGGCAGTGTGCGGAAGGCGGATCTGATAAACAATGACGTTAAAGGTTTCCGGCCAATTCGCGGAGATTGAAATACCGGGAAATTTCGTTAAAAGCATACGCACCAGGGTGCCGGGAGGGATTAACACTGCCCCTATGGCGATGCTGAGCAGCACAGCTAGGACTAGCAGAAGGATATTCAAGAGATAAGGACGGAAGCTGTTGCGCATAATTTTTTTACTGATCCCTTATTACCTTATCCCTACTCCTTTTTACTGAAACACCTCGGGATGGATTAATTTCGCCATCTGTTCCAGACCATCCACCAGACGTGGACCAGGGCGGCTGACCAGGTTGTCATCAAAAGCGTAGACACGTTTGTTCTTAACCGCGTCCAGGGCACTCCATCCGGTGCGGGTTGCCACAGATTCAACCGAGACCCCATAAGCGCTATCACCGAGCAGGATAATCGCGGGGTTCTGAACTACGAGCTCTTCCAGGCTGATCTGGGCCCAGGGACTGCTCAGTTTGTTACCAATATTAAATCCTCCTGCCATATCGATGATTAAATTAACAAAGGTGCCAGGTCCCGAGGTGTAAGGTGCATTGGGGTCGGTGCTATCCAGCTCATAGAATACGGATGGTCGACTGGAGAGGGGGAGAATTTTATTTTGAACTGCTTTGACACGAGTCTTAAGCCTCTCAATCAAGCTGGAAGCTTGAGTTTCGTGGCCCGTCAGTTGGGCCACAGTCATCAGGTATTGATACATGCCATCAAAATCGGTCGGGTTTGGCAACAGGTACACAGTTAAGCCTAAATCTTCCAGGGTTTTAACCTGCTCTTTGGTATTTATCTCTGTGGCAAGGACCAGGTCGGGCTGCAAGTTCACAATTGCTTCCATATTATATTTACCATAAGAACCACCGACGCTGGGTAGTGACTTAGCCTCAACAGGATAATCCGAGAACTCGTCGCGCCCCACAACCTGGGACCCGGCGCCGATCGCGAACAGGATCTCAGTGTTGGATGGCGCCATGCTGACCACCCTCTTAGCTGGGGTTGGCAGTGAAATTGTGCGTTTTAGACCATCCGTCAGAACGATGGGCTTGGGCTGTGTTGGTGTTGGAGTGGGTGCTGGTGTTGCAGGAGAAGCACACGCACTTAAAAATAATCCAATGATCGTTACCGCGGTAATGGTTCTTGATAATGAGTGACGAAACATGAAGAGTTCCTCCGACTAGGATTGGGTGAAATAAAAACCCCTGTCTTCGGGACAGGGGTGAGGATATGACGAAGCTTTTGCGAGAACTAATTGCGTTCCCACCTCCTTTCCGCGAGAGTGTGGTGAACCCAACCAGGGCGGTCGTCCTGGCTTAGGTCAGTTATCAGTCAATCGTGGTCAGTAATTAGTATATAACCTGATTACTGTTTTTTGATTATTGACAACTGGCCTTTACAGTTGCGCGACAGCGCCGGTCTCTCACCGGCTTCGCCTCATTCTAGTGCCTGAGCCTTCCCATCCGGGGGTAAGGTACCCTGGTTATGGCGTATAAAATTGTGAATTTATTGTAAGCGGAGTCCAAATCGGTGTCAAGGGGCCGTGATCCGATTAATCATTGACTCCACAATTGCTCCTGTAATTTAGTGACTAATGTCTGGCGTTCCCGTTCGGGTAAGAATGCGGCCTTTGCGGCAGCCAGAACCCGCCCTTGCAGCGTGGCGAATGATATTCCCAGCCCTTCACAAGCCAGTCGATATTCGTCACTCAAAGTGATCTGGGAGATGCTTGGGTCGTCGGTGTTTATGGTTACATTCAAACCCGCTGCTAGCATACGCGGTAGTGGATGATTGTCTATTGAGGCGATCGAACCTGATTGATAGTTACTGGTGATGCACACCTCAAATGTGGTATTACGCTCGCGGGCCAGGTCCACCACAGCCGGATCTTCTAATACGCGCACACCATGACCAATTCTCTCTGCTCCCAGGCAGGTGATCGCTTCTGCTACGTTAATCGCGCCTCCCCATTCACCTGCATGGACGCTGATATGCAAGCCAGCCTGCTGAGCTTCTTTGAATATACTGGCAAAAGGTAGTGCAGAAAAGTTCGCTTCATTACCAGCCAGGTCCAATCCGGCGATGCCATCTGTGTGGCGTTCGATTGCCAGGCTCACGACCTCTTCAGCTAGTTGCGGGCTTTCATGGCGGTTGACACTGACAATCAGGCGGGTCAGGATGCCGGTTTCTTCTTGAGCCTGGTGGACCCCCTCGATGACCCAATCCATGACATCGCTTAGTGAGAAATCCTGTTCTTTACCCAGTGCTACGGGAGTGAAGCGCAGCTCTAAATAGCGGACGTTATCGGCAGCAGCATCGGCAATGGCCTCACGCGTGATCCGCCGGATGATCTCTTGTGAACGGTAAAACAGACGCAGGGTCTGGAATTTGGAAAGGAAGTTTTTGAAAGTATAGGGTTCTTCTTTTGTGACTTGTACTAGTGAGCGTAGTTCTCCAGTGCCCGGTATGGTTACTCCGTAGATATGGGCAACATCGATCAGTGTGCTCAAACGGACAGAACCCTCCAGGTGGCGGTGGAGATCCACCTTGGGGAGCTCCTCATAATATTTATTATGGCGATGGGGTGTCCGGCGCTTTTCCAAAATTTTACCTCACCTGATGCCTCCGTTTGAGAATATTTTACTATACTATGCCAAAACAGGTTTAATGTCGGCGGCGACGTTTTTTTTGTTTCCCAGGGGTTTCAGCTGTTACGACCCCAGGTTGGGAGGCTGGTGAGGTGGATGGTGCCAGGCTTGGTTCTTTATGGTCTGTCTCTGGAATTTCTTCTCGTGGTGGCTCAGATTGAGTGAACTCTTCTGGTATTTCCTCGGTGCTTCGTACACTGCTGATACTCGATTGCACGCTGGTCAGATCGCGGGGCTGGTAGATGAACATGCGTGAAACGACACCCAAGCGCATATTGCCGACCAGTTCTTGAAACAGCTCCGAAGCACGACTCTTATACTGGACGAGAGGATCGCGTTGGGCATAAGCTTCCAGGCCAATTGAGACCCGCAAGGCTTCCATCTGGGTCAGGTAATCAACCCATAGTTCGGTAATAACACCTAACAGTAGCTGACGATAAACCTCGGTCAGCGAACGGCGACCCAATTCATCGATCACCTGGACGATTTCCTCCCGATCCAGGTTTTGTAAAGGCTGGTGTTGATATTTAAGGTACTTGTCTTGACCCAAAACCCGCTCGAGTCCGGCTCGGGATCGGTCATCGAGATCAGCCGGGCAGGTATTGGCCAGGCGGGAAAATTCACTCAACCCCCAGGCTTTACGGATAGCGCTCTGGGCTTGCTCCAGGTGTTCCAACACCTCGTTAGGGATTTCTTCCTGCGAGCGGTTCTCAAGCAGTTGAGCCGCATAGTATATATAGGTAAGGCGTGTGGTCCGCTGCCACATCCGGCGGTGCGTTTTCTTATCGAAAGTAGTACGCGTCCCTTGAGGCATCATTAATAATAAACCGGTCAGGCGGTCCGAAGTGAGTGGACCGCTGAGCCTCTCGAGGCTATTTTCCAGGTCTTTCACAATTTGACCGTTGTTCTCGTCGTGGTTGCCTAAAAGCCGCTCTCGCCGCCGGATAAGAGCATTCTGAACTGCATCTATGACCATGCCGGATAATGCCTGCCAGTCAGCGTTCGAAAGCTGCGCCGGGTTCACATCCAAGGGGTCTTCCAGGCGTCGTGCGATAGCTCCGAAGAGGCGTGTGACCGCCTGAGCGTTGAGGGTCGCCGCTGTTTGGCTGCGTACCTCTTCACGGGCCTGGTCAGGATCTTCTATCAATTTACGCTGCGCCTCAGGAGAAAGGCGAATAGGGATGTGAATGAGGCTGGTTAGCTCATCAACTAGTTCACGTGGGCTTCGTGAACTGTCTCCTCCTTCCTCTTCTTGTGCACCGCCGTTTAAGTTTATCCCTTCAAAGAAAGTATCGACAGTTTCGAGGCGTTCACGGAGCTGGCTTTCTAAACGATCCTGGGTTTGTTCCACCAACAGATTAACCGCACGCAACAGATGGTATTCCTCGGCTTTGAGCGATTCGCTGGCAATCTCTAATAAAACGGACCGGAGTTGATGGACAGATATAGGCTGAATGCCCGATGGTTGATCCCTGGTTGCTAATCCCTGGTCGCGACGTTCTTCACTTAGTTCCTGTCCCTTCTTTCCTGATACCTGATGACTAATATCTGACAACTGATTATTAATATATTCCAGTAACAGTCGCAGTGAATATGAGGTGAAAATTGCTTCTCCAAACTGTAGAGGAGGTTGAACCTGGTCTAACCAAGCCAGCAATTTCCAGGGACCCTCCTCATCACCTAGGGCATCAGGTACACGCCGTAGAACCTCGGTCCGTAGCATCTCGGTCACATCCTCGCTCAGGTCTTCCTTTGTAAAAATGAGATCCCGCTGGGCGTATATCTTGGCACGTTGGCTGTTAAGCACATCGTCATATTCGAGCAGATGCTTGCGGATATCGAAGTTGGCGCCCTCAACCCGAGTTTGAGACTGTTCCACAAGGCGGCTGACCAATCCCACCTCGATGGGCATTGCATCGTCCACTTTTAAACGTTGCATCAGGCTGTTTACTTGTTCACCACCAAAACGGCGCATCAGCTCATCTTCCATGGAGAGGTAAAAGCGTGACGACCCCGGGTCACCCTGACGAGCAGAACGGCCGCGTAACTGGTTGTCGATCCGGCGTGCTTCATGACGTTCGGAGCCGATGATATGCAGACCGCCCAGGCTCTTAACGCGACGCATATCTTCCAGATACTTCAGGAAATAATTTACTTCAGCTTCGTAGATGCCGTAATCAACCGGTTTAAGAGCCAGGATTGCCTGGTGGCGTTCTTCTTGGGTCATATTAAAAGGATCATCATACCCGGCTTTCCGTAGGACACGGTTGACAGCTGCAATGACTTCCTCTGCCAGTTCACCGCCCAGCTTGATATCGACACCACGTCCAGCCATGTTGGTGGCGATTGTCACTGCACCGAAAGCTCCAGCACCTGCAATGATCTGGCTCTCCTCGGTATGCTTACGGGCATTAAGCACCTGGTGAGGGATACCTGCCTGCAAGCTGGTAACCAGGCGTTCTTGATCATCTTCGGTTAATTTCATGATTGCCAGGAGCTTGCTTAAATTGGACGGTTCCTCAGGGCTGAATGAAATACCCAGGTCACGTGCCATTTTGCGCAAGTCCGGAATCTGAAGCTGTTCGAGTGGGGCGTACAGAAACTCGAGCTCCTGGATCACACGCCCATCCTCCAGGCGGTTATTTTTTTCCATCCAGATACTACGTAGCAGGAGGACCTGGGCCAGGCGGTGGAGTAGCTCAGCTTTCAGGCGTCCGGAAAGGCGTTCGGACAGCTCAACCGAGGTCGTGCCAACCAGCAGTGGAGATCCTTTCGTATGGTAGTGCAGGATTTCCTGGGTGATGGATCTGAATTTTGCCTCCTCAGTCCGGTAAATAACATCCGGATAATCCTTACGCTTCCAATATACTTTGCGTTTTCCCTGATCGTCGCGCCGGGCATAATACGAGTATTTATAACCCGCCCCATCGCGATCTTCTAACTCCACCAACGCTGAGTTATTACCGAAAGCCTGGTATTCCAGGTTGGTCGGGATTGCCAACACCTCTAATTTATATATTTTGTCAAATTCTTCCGCCTCTGTAACGGCGGTCCCGGTCATACCGGACAGTTTTTCATACATGCGGAAGTAGTTCTGAATGGTAATGGTGGCATAGGTGACGTTTTCGGCCTGCACACGTGCACCTTCTTTAGCTTCAACAGCCTGGTGTAGGCCGTCCGACCACCGGCGCCCGGGCATTAAACGGCCTGTAAATTCGTCAATAATAATGACCTTTCCAGCCTGAACCAGGTAATCTTTGTTGCGCCTGAATAGGAATTGAGCGCGCAGAGCTTGCTCCAGGTGGCCGATTAAACGAGCCTGCTCTGGGGTTACGTCCTCCGGACGGTCGGGATCACGCAGTGGGATACCCAGGAGTTCTTCGACGTGGGCCTCGCCGATCTCGCTCAGTGTAACGGTACGGTCGCGTTCATTGATTTCATAATCCTCAGGGCGGAGCTGTCTGGCGACCTGAGCCATGCGCACATACCATTCAGTCTCTTCTTCAGCAGGCCCCGATATGATCAGCGGGGTGCGGGCTTCATCGATTAGTACGTTGTCAACCTCGTCGACGATGGCAAAATAATGGCCGCGCTGGACACGGTCATCCAGGCTCATCGTCATGTTATCGCGCAGGTAATCAAAGCCGAACTCACTGTTAGTCCCGTAGATGATGTCAGCGGCGTAAGCCTCACGGCGTGGGACGATGCGCAGCTGGTGCTGATCTTCATGGGGAGAGCTGCGCTCCAGGTCAACCAGGAAGGCTTTCTTCCCGTTTTCGGTTCGGGCAGCCATCTGCAGCACCCCCACGCTCAAGCCCAAGGCGTTGTAGATCGGTCCCATCCAGCGTGCATCGCGTCGAGCAAGGTAATCGTTGACGGTGACCAGATGGACTCCTCTTCCGGTTAAGGCGTTCAGATAAAGTGGGAGT
>Ga0315294_10009502_pt1 | contig 10691 bp, 8 predicted proteins | sample YL17G13_40_MG_FD_203626 | JGI IMG/M metagenome (GOLD analysis project Ga0315294, IMG submission 203626) | Sediment microbial communities from Yellowstone Lake, YNP, Wyoming, USA - YL17G13_40 | ecosystem: Environmental > Aquatic > Freshwater > Lake > Sediment | place: USA: Wyoming | collected... | reverse complement strand
CCTTCATCAGCTCCTTGACCCGCTGCGAAAAAGCCGGGTCGAGCTTCTCCCCGCGTCCACCGCCCGACAGGTCGTCCACACCCTTCGTCTCCGACACGTCGGCGATGAGCGAGATGCTCTCGGGCGTGGAACCCAACAGGTAAGCCTTGTCGCCCAGCGCGACGATGTGAAGCTGGCGGTTGGGGGCGAGGCCGATGGTGTCCATCACGCGCAGGGCTCCGCCTTTGGCTGACCCGGCAGCCCGACGCTGGCTGAACCGCTTGAGCGCCAGCATGCACAAGTACGCCAAGATCAGAACCAGCACCAACTTGAGCGCGAAGTCGAGCGCCGTCATGATGCCGTATCCGCGATTCTTCTTGGCCGACGACGAGAAGAGGTCGCCGTCCGATTTCAGGCCCGCGAGCGCGGATGCGACACCGCTTTGCGTGGTCTCGGAGGGAGACAGCGGAGCTGCGGCCGGCGCTTCGCGCAGCTGCGCGGGTTGGGCGGGCGCCGATGTTCCGACGGGCGCAGCGGCTTGGGCGGCGCGGTTGTCCACGCCCGCAGCGGCAGTTTTCGATGCCGCAGCGCGGTCCTGGCGAGCAGCCGGCCCGGTCGCGGGGCTGCTTATGCTGGCCTTTGGCCGCGATGCGGTTGGAGCGGGCGTGAGTGCGAGCGGCGCCGCCTGCATGCCGCCGAGCACGTCGGGCGCGGCTTCCCGGGTGGACGCGGAAGCCCGATAGGCCGACGTGGCGGGTTCGGGGCCGTCGCTGCCTTCGCGGGCCGCGGGCGGTGCGCCGCCTGCGGCGGGAGCCACGCCGTCATCCTCGACAGCCGCCGCATCGCGGTCCGCCGCCTGCGGGATGACGAGCCTGAGTCCCGAGTGAATCTTGCGCGCATCGCGCAGGCTGTTGGCGCGGGCGATGTCGTCCGCGCTGACCCCGTAGCGCTTGGCGATCAGCCACAGACTGTCGCCCGAGCGCACGGTATGCACCACGGGTTCGGCGCAGGCGGTTTCCCAGACGAACGCCATCGCCAGACCCAGGACGAGGGCCAGCACTGCCCTCCGCAGCAATGGAGACATGTTGAACTCCCCCCGGCGATGGTATCGCCGTCGCGGCGGCCACCCAGACCACAGCCGCCGCAGGCTGGTATCAGTGCTATCCGGCTATCCGGACGGGATTCCTGACGATCTCGGTCACGCGGACGCCGAAGGACTCGTCCACCACCACGACCTCACCGCGGGCGATGGTCTTGCCGTTGGCCAGCAGGTCCACCGGCTCGCCGACGACCTTGCGCAGCTCAATGATGGAGCCGGGATGCAGCTCCATGAGGTCGCGGATAAGCATGGCGGTGCGGCCGAGTTCGGCGGAGAGATCGACCTCCAGATCCATGACGGCGTCCATGGAGGGCCCGGCGGCGCCTTCCGCGGCGCCAGACAGCGAAGCGAACTGCGCCTCGCGCACCGCGCAGGCCTCGGCCTGCGCGCCATTCTCCAGCGCCGTTTCGGGAGCGGGAGGCTGCTCGGTCGAAGTGGGTGCGGCCTGCGCGCTCTGGCGCATCTCGTCGCCAACGGCGACTTGATCGGTCATCTGGTTCCCTCCCCAGGGGCGGCCTCGCGCGTGACCTGCACGGCCAGGCGGCCGTCGGTCCTGCCCGGGCGCCCGAAGAACTTGGTCCTGCCGCCGACGATGATTTCGGCTTCGTCGTTTGCGCCCTTATCGAGGCGCACTATGTCACCGACCTTGAGCTGGGAGATGCGGCCGAGCGTCATGCGCGCGCCGCCGAGCATCACCTGCACCGGCACGCGCACCTGGGTCACCCGCTGCTCAGAGAGCTCCTCCTCGCTCGGCTCGGCCTGCGCCCGCCCGGCTGCGAGCCAGTGCTGGAGAACCAGCTTCCCCAGCACCGGCTCACAGGCGAGCACAGGCAGGCAAAGGCTGAAGGCTCCGGTCGCTGAACCCATCTCCAGTGAGAACTGGGCCATGCACACGATGTCGGCGGGCAAGGCGACGTGGCTGAACATCGAGCTCGAGGTCACCGCGCGCAGTTGCGACGATACCTCGGTCAGGGGGCGCCACGTCTCCGCGTAGGCGCCGAGGATCTTGCCCAGCGCCCCCTCCATGAGCGTGCACTCGATTTCGGTAAGCCAGCGCGGCTCGGGCAGCGCGGTGGCGGCCCCGCCCAGCAAGCGATCGAGCATGAAGAGCGCGGTATCGCAGCCCGCCACCAGCAGCGCCGGCTCGCATTGCGACGACATGCGGAAACTGCCGGTGACGAGGAAACCAGGCAGTTCGGCGGTGAAGTCGGCATACGTCATCTCGCGCACCGGCGTCGCCGTCACGTGCACCGACAGGCGCAGGGGCATCGACATCACACCCGCCAGCTTGTGGGCAAAGGACTCGTGCACGAGGTGGAGCGTGCGCAGCTGCTCCTTGGATAGGCACGCGGGGCGCACGAAATCGTAGCTGTGGATGCCGCTGCGACGGCTGTCGCGGGCGCCCGGTCGATCGGTCTGGGCATGAGTTGCGATCATTTGCTAAGGCCTTCGCTCCGAGGCTCTGCCTTCCCGAGGCTCTGCCTTCCCGTTGGGGAGGCAACGCCTTCCCCAGAGGGACTTGCGGGCTGCCGCCAGGCTCCTCGTTGAGGTGACTACCAAGCGTTTTCCACACTTTCGAGCCTTTTTGAGATGTTTGTCAGGGGTTTTTCGCGCTGGGGCTAAAGTTGAGGCCTTGGCAGGCCGAAGGTAATAGGAGCGCAGCGCGGCAAGACGGGTGGCAGGAGGGGTGGCCGACGGTCTGTGCGCCCGCCAGCCGCTGCTCCCTCAGTAGGGGCTTCGCGAGGTCAGAAGAAGGAATGAGGGGCACTGGGCGCGCGGTTTACTGACCGCGCGAATACCCCGCAACTTCAGAGAAGTCGCGCGCAGAGGCACGCCTGGGCGCGATGATAATCAGCAGGGGTATGGGCCACCTGCTATGGCTGGGCCTCGTAGGCGGCGATGCGCCCGGCGACCAACCCAAACAGGCGTTCCGCGTCGGCCTCTACGCATACGGAGGCGTTCGGTTCGCCTTCCGTGGCGACCGTCAGCCCGTCGCCGGTGACATCCAGGCGCATCTCCTCGAAACGCCCCAGGCTTCGGTCGAAGGTGAGGGCCACGGTCAGCGGGTCGTGAAGCACGGGGCGCTGCTGGCCGCCGGTTTGCCACAAGGGTATGAGCTCCTTGAGCGCGAGGGCGAGGGGGCCGTTGGAGGCGCGGATGGCCTGCAGGTACTTGTCCGGCAGCATCAGCGTGCCGGTCGCGTCAAGGGGCACCACCGTCAGCTTGGCGCCTGAGTTGAAGACCCGGGCCGCAGCTTCGGGATCGCAGGCGATGTTGTACTCCGCCACCGGCTCCGACGCGCCTGCATATCCTTTGCGCACCGAGCCGCCCATTATGACCAGCTCCGCCGTGTCCTGGGCGACATCCGGCTCCTCCACCATGCACCTGGAGAGGTTGCTCAGGGCGCCGATGGCGACGACGGTTACCTCGCCCGCGTACTCCTCCACCTCCTGCAGGATGTAGTCCACTGCGGCCTGAGCCGGGGGTTGGAGGCCCACTCCGTTCGCCCACGGCGCCTGGTTGGGCTCGTGCTCGGGCGCGCCGCACCCGCGGAACCCCGGGATGACCGGAATGTCGGTTCGTCCCGCCCAATTAAGGATCTTGCGGGCGATGCGCGCTCGCTTTTCGACCGGGCCGTGAACGGTCGTCACGCCCATGAGCTCCAGTTCGGGGGAGCTTATCGCCAGAGCCAGGGCGAAGGCGTCGTCTATGTCATCGCCGATGTCGGTGTCCAGGATGATGCGCTTGGCCATGGTGGAAGCCTCCTGCTCACGCAAGGGACTGTCCCCGAATGGGGACTGTCCCCTTCCGGGCGGGTACAGTCCACGTAGGGACAGTCCCCGCCCGCACTTGATATTCCGCTTCTCCCCGTCGGCGCCTGCCGCGCGATGGTGCCGATTGTTCATCATGTCGCACGCCCGCCCCATTCGGCAGGCTCAGAGCCTGCCCTGAGTGTAACGAAGTGGCAAGCCTCGGGCGTGATTCGGACCGGACACAGGCGAGGTTTACCCGCCGTTCGTTAGGCGGGGCGCCTGTGCCACATTGCCGCAGTGTCACGCCATGGTGCGATAGTCCCGGGGCTCATGCCAGCCGACACCATCGAGGTAAGCGCGAATCTCGTCGCGCGCGCCGTGGGCGCCCACCGCCACCAGCAGGTAGTGATCGCGTGTCAAGCCGCCCACGCCGGCCACGGGCGCGCCGAGGACGGTCATGCCGATCTTGCGCGGATCCACGTCTACGAACGCCGCGATGGCGATGTTCTCGCGCCGCAGGTGCCGCGCCAGGGCCTTGCCTTCCTTGCCCGCGCCCCAGATGGTGACAACGCTCTCTTCGCACAGGTGCAATGCCTTGAGGTGGTGCACCTTGCAGCGGCGGAAAGCGGCCGGCGAGTAGGCGCCGTGCACGCGGGACAGGCGATCGGCGCGCTCGCGCCACCAGTACAGGCACCGCGGCACCTTGGCAAAGCGCAGACCCGCGGCATACGCGCGCATCCACAGGTCGTAGTCCTCGGGCCACCCCTGGTCGCGATAGCCGCCCAGATCGCGCTGGGTGCGCGCGAGCAGCATAGCGGTCGGGTGGGCGAGCGGGCTTTCGACGAAAAGGTCGCGCGCGATCTGCTCGTGGGTGACCAGGGAGTTGAGCCAGCGCTCGTAGCGACGCATGCCGAGGCGCACCTGCGACCGCGGAAAGCACCGCACCAGGCAGCTCGCGATGTCCGCGCCGCCGCGCAGCAGCGCGAGCTGCATCTCCAGGCGCCGCGGATGCGCGATGTCGTCGGCGTCCATGCGCGCGAGGACCTCCCCCCGCGCAGCCGCCAGGCCGTGGTTGAGCGCGGCCACCAGCCCCAACGGCCCTTGCTCGATGATCCGCACGCGACGGTCGCGGCGCCTCCACTGGGCGAGCAGCTCGGCGGTCTCATCGGTCGAGCCGTCGTCAACCGCCACGACCTCGAAATCCGAGAAGCTCTGCCGCGACAGACTGGCGATACAGAGCGGCAAGTACGCGGCGGCGTCGCGGCACGGCAGGAGAACAGTTAGCATCGGAGACTTCGCGCCCATCGTAGTGTACCCGGACCGATGAGATGTTCTTCGGCCCGCAGGGCAGCCCTGCTGGCGGGTCGGCCGGCCGGCGCAGTTGGCTGGCGGCCCGCGGCGCGGCGGGCCGAGAAATGCGCCGGCAGCGGAAGGAATTGGGCGTCCAGGCGCTGAAAGGGCAGCCAATCGGCCCCGCGTGGGATGCGATCTTGGGGCTGTGCATGGGCGCAGCGGGGTGGATTGGAGCAGCGACGGAATCAACGCGTCCGGATTGTTCGCGGCGCGATGAAGTAGGGGCGCATGGCCATGCGCTCCTACCAGTGGAGGTGCTGCCATGACCGCCGAGCCCCAGTCTCGGGCAGTCCCTGCCCGCAGAACCCCAGCGGCGCGTCCCCGCACGAGCGAGAGACTGCGTCGTCAGCTTTTCGTCGAGCGCGCCTTCTTCCTCATCGTCATCGCCGCCTTGGTGCTGGCGATGGCGCGCCAGGCACGGGGCCTGACCGCATACCAGATCACGGTGGACGGCCGGCCGGTTGTGACGGTTGCGAAGCGGGCGACAGCGGAGAAGCTGTTGACCGAGCTGCGGGGAACTAGCGACAACGCGCGCTTCCGCCAGAACACCGAGGTGGTGCGACTTGACCCGCGGCCGCCGGCGCTGATGACGGAGCAGGCGGCGCGTTCCGCGCTGGCGCAGGCGGTGAAAGTCGTTGTGCCGGCGCACGTCATCCTGGTCAACGGGAGAGTGATGGCGGCGCTTGAGTCGGGGGAGCAGGCCGAGCAAGTGCTGGCCCGTCTGCGCTCCAGCTACGCAGGCCCGAAGCAGAAAGCACGTTTCAAGGAATCGGTGCGCGTAGAGGAGGCCGACATCGCGCGCGACAAGGTGCTGTCGCCGGACGGTGCCTTCGCGGCGCTCACCGGCGCCGCCCAATCCGGCGGCGGCCGCACCTATCGCGTGAAGTCCGGGGACAGCGGATGGACGATCGCCAGTGCCCACGATCTCACGGTGGAGCGACTGGCAGCGCTCAATCCCGGGGTCGATCTCAACCGACTGCACAACGGACAGGAGCTGGTCGTAGCCGACGCCAAATCCCCGGTGACGGTGATCACGGTCGAGGAGCGCACCGAGCTCGAGGTCGTGCCGCACACGACGCAGGTGCAGGCGGCGCCGGACCTGCCCAGAGGGCAGCGCCGCGTGCTGGCGGAAGGCCAAGACGGACAGAAGACGGTGCGCTATCGCATAACCCGCGAGAACGGGCGAGTGCTCAAGCGGGAGGTGCTGGCGGAAACGGTCATGCGCCCGCCCAAGCCGGAGCGAGTGCTGTCGGGAACCGGGGCGTGAAGCACGCCGGCACGCGCGCGGCCCGAGGCCGCTAAGGGCAGGCGCGACCTGGGCGCGGAGGGGTGTGCCGTGAGTGCCGTAACCCGCATGGCCGGTGCAGATCGGATGCTCGCTCATGCCAGCATGGGTGCTCGAGCCGCCCGCCTGGCCAGGCGCTTCTGGAACAGCGATTTCAGGAAGCGGCGCATCTCGTGGACGAGATTCAGAGGGAAAAGGCTGACCCGCCGCGGCTTCCTGTCGTTTGACCGCAACGCGCGCCTGAGAACTTACGTCTATCTCGCGATCGGCGCCGCTTACTTCATATCCACGAGCGGGCCTGGCTCCGTGCAAAGCCTGGTGCGCATCGCCTGCACAGCCATCGAAGAGGCAAGCCTACCGCGTGCGGTCTATTGCGTGATGAGGTATGAGAGGGCGATGCAGGTGTGCGCCCTGCGCGATGCCCTGGCCGCGCACTATGATGCGAATGACGACGGACGCATCGGCCCGCCGGAAGCCCGCGCTTTGACCGCGGAAACCGGGCTGGCGCCGCGCGATCTCATGGTGTCGTGCACGGAAGGCGACCTGGGGAAGTTGCTGGCCGCGTGCTACCGGCGGCACCTCCTGCCGAATTGGATCACCCGCGAGGTGAAGGGCGCGTACCAGTTGCCCCCAGCGGCGCTCGCGCGCGCCCTGCGCCGCGCCAACTACCGGAAAGGGCTGGCCGAGTACGAAGGCCAGCGAGCGGCGATGTGGGCGGAGGCCGACCCTTACTTGACGACCCCTTACTTGACGACGCGGTACGCCGAGCCCGGGGACTACCTGAAGTGGGAAACGTGGCGGCGCGGCGGCGAGCGATTCTACTTTACGGGGAAGTACTTGCTGATCTACGCCGTTCACTGGCTGAGGCACCCCAGGGAAGTTTACTCCGCCCTCGGGTCCGGGTGACGGCGACCGCGCAGCATCCGGCGGTCTCTGACTGGCCGCAGGCGGGGGCAGAGGATGTCGGCCCGCGGGCGCCGAACTACGTTGGTCGCATGTGCCTGCCAACGAACCGGGTGCTCTCGCATGTGGAGCAGGAAACCGCCTGAGGCGCAGGTTGGGCGCTTGCCGCGGCGCCGGCGCAGCCTGCGGCTCATCGTGCTTATTGCCGGGCTTCTCGCCGCCATATGGGCGGTGCACTGGCACTTCTTCGAGGTGCCGCGACGTGCCCTGCCGCCGGCCGCGCCCTCGACGGCGCAGGTGACGTTCGGCCGCAGTCGCTAGCCCCCTGTTTGCAGGCGTGTCCCGGGCGGCCATCGCCCAGGGCTCACCGTGCCACCGCGGGCATGCGCGCCGGGCGCGGCGAAGGTCGGCCCCGGGAAGGACTCCATCCTTGATACATCTCCAACGCGACTACCGGATGGTGGCGCTGGACCTTGACGGGACGCTGCTTAACCGCCAGGGCGAAGTGTCGCGCGACGACGCGGCAGCGCTGCATCGCATGCGCGACCTGGGCGCGCTGGTGGTGCTGGCATCGGGGCGGATGACGGCAGCCATTCGTCCCTGGTACCATCGCCTGCACATTGACGGGCCGGTTATCGCGTACAACGGGGGCATGGTGCGCGACTCAGCGGCGAAGGGCGAGGCGGTGCTGTTCGAGAAGGCGCTGCCGGCGCGCTACGGGGACCCGCTTATCGACTACGCGGACGAGCGCCATTTCCATCTCAACTACTACCTGCACGATGCGCTTTACGCCAAGGACGACCCCGCCCTGCGGCGCTTCGCCGACCTCTACGCCGACCAGACGGGCTCGATCTACCACTTCGTGGACAGCCTGCAGCAGTTCAAGGGCTGCGATCCGACGAAGATCATATTGATCACCGATCCCTCGACGCCAGAGCGTCCTGACCCGCGCCATCGCGACGAGCTCTATGACGAGTTCGACGCGCGCTGGGGCGGCGAGGTGTCGCTGTTCAAGACCAACCCCGAGTACCTCGAGTTCCTCAACCGCGAGGCCGACAAGGGCGTGGGGCTGGCGGCGCTGGCGGCGGTGTACGGCATTCCGCGCGAGCAGACGATCGCCTTCGGGGACGCCGGCAACGACGGTCCGATGCTGGCGTGGGCGGGCTGCGGGGTCGCCGTGGCGAACGCGCTGCCGGAGGTGCGCCAGCAGGCCGACTATGTCTCTCCCTATTCGAATGACCAAAGCGCCGTCGCGCGGGCGCTGGAGGAACTTGCGCTTGGATTCTGAAGCAGCGGTGGTTTTGCGGGGCGTGCGCGCGGGAAATAGCGAGAGTGGCGGCATGGCTCCCAGAGTACAATACTAAGTAGGTGATCCGAGGCGGCGCGACTGGCGAACGGCGCCGTCGGGGGGAAACGCATGTATATCAAGGCGATGAGAGTGATCCTAGGCGCGGTGCTCGGCCTGTGGCTGGCGACGGCGACCTCAGTCGCCGTCGCCAAGCCGATGTGGATCGGCGACTGTTGGGGCATCGGCCTCAAGTCGAAGGCCGGGCGCGAGATACTGCAGCGCTCCAACATCAACTGCGTCGAGATCCTGGCGCGGGTCGAATACATGGAGGGGGACGTGCAGAAGGCGTTTCAGAACTCCCGCCATCGCCCGTGGCCGTGGCTCGACTCCGAGTATCGTGAGAGCCTCGATTCCCTGATCCGCAAGTGCGCGGCCATGGGGCTCAAGGTGCAGCTCAACCTCGACCCCGGCTGGACCGCGGTATCACCGGCCTTCCGCCGCCGCGTGCGCGAGGGCTCGAACGCACCCGACGAGGGCAGCGCATGGCTGTTTCCCAACCGGGAGACGGGCTACAGCGAACGTCAGATCGCCCTCTACGCGGACCTGTTCTGCCGCGCCGCCGCCTATTGCGAGAAAGCATATCCGGGCGTGGTCAAGTGGATCCAGGTGGGCAACGACCTGGGTTTTCCCGATGACAACTACCGGGCGCTGGTCGAGGCGGTGGTGGCGGAGGTGAAGAAGCGCGACATTGATATCGCCGTCATAGCCGGTGCGCTCCAGGGCCGACTGCCGCGCGACATGTCGAGCGGCAAGCTCCCCGACATCGTCGGCTTTCGCCATCTGCCGGCGTTCGCAGCGCCCGACAGCAAGTACCCCTCGCAGGCGGAGGTGGTGCTGGAGCTGCGGCGCGGCCTGGCCGGCAAGCGCTCGTACCGCGGGCGCCCGGTGGAGATCTGGGGCGAGAAATGGAATCCCCTCGTGCGCGGCGAATCGATGCGCGAGCAACAGGGGTGGCAGCGCGTGATCGATCTGCTGGATGAGCAGCGCCGCCTGGGCGTAACCGGCAGCACCTTCCTCACCTTTCACCTCGACGCCAAGAGCAGCAACCAAGCGGCCGGGTGGGCCCTGAGTTGGTCCGACGGCGTGACATCGCCGGGGTTCGACGACATCGCGGCCAAGATCAAGGAGCTTACCGGCGCGGCCGTCGCCGCGCCTCGCAAGCCCGGCGCCCCCAATTCGAGCCCATAGCGCACAGCGAGAGCCTTCGCCGGCCTGCGCCGCGCGAGCGCGATGCAAGCTCCCTCATTCGCGACGAGCAGCCCCCACGTTTGCCAGGCGGCCGCAGCCGGAGCATCAGCGTACGCGCGCCGAGAGCGGGCGCTTGCCTGCTTTGCGCGCCTCTCCAGCATTTTTTCCAGAAGCGGTTTTCTTTTTCGCGCGGTTATGCTAGAATAGCCAGCGCCTTGGGTCGGCGCTCTCGCGCGGGGGCGCGCGGGAGATTGGCAAGTGCACCTAAAAAAGCTGGAGCTGTACGGATTCAAGACGTTTGCCGACCGCACTGAACTGGAATTCGGCCCCGGCGTATCGGCCATCGTCGGCCCCAACGGCAGCGGCAAGAGCAACATAGCCGACGCCGTCCTGTGGGTCCTGGGCGAGCAGAGCATGAAGACGCTGCGCTCGCAGCGCGCCCAGGACGTTATCTTCTCCGGCTCCGCCGGGCGCAAGCGCGTCGGCTTCGCCGAGGCGCACCTCACCCTCGATAACTCCGACGCCAGCCTCCCGCTCGACTTCACCGAGGTCACCATCACCCGCCGCGTCTTCCGCTCGGGCGAGGGCGAGTATTTCATCAACGGCGTGCCGTGCCGCCTGCGCGACATCCGCGACCTGTTCATGGACACCGGTATCGGCCGCCAGGCGTACTCCGTGGTCAACCAGAACGAGATTGACGCCATCCTGTCCATCCGCTCCGAGGACCGGCGCGCGCTGATCGAGGAAGCCGCGGGGGTGCAGAAGTACCGCCACCGCAAGCAG
>Ga0315294_10009501_pt1 | contig 10692 bp, 5 predicted proteins | sample YL17G13_40_MG_FD_203626 | JGI IMG/M metagenome (GOLD analysis project Ga0315294, IMG submission 203626) | Sediment microbial communities from Yellowstone Lake, YNP, Wyoming, USA - YL17G13_40 | ecosystem: Environmental > Aquatic > Freshwater > Lake > Sediment | place: USA: Wyoming | collected... | reverse complement strand
GGCGCGGAGGGTCTCGATGCGTTGAAACAGGGTCTGGTAGTCCACGGGGCCGGCCGCGTCCACGATGGCGGTGCGTTGAGGCCAGGTTTCGGCGGATCGGGCGGGGATGTCTCTGAGGTCCGGCATCGGACACAGGATAGCCGGGAAAGCGAAGGGGTGTCAACGCGGAAGATGATTCGGACATTCCCCATTTTCCCGCAAAGGACGGCTCCTTCACTCCGCAAAACACGCAACCCGCACGCTGTCGGCGATTCGGACCTGATCCACTCGGATTATCCGGGAAGGTCCCGGGATGATGCAGGAGAGTTTCAAAGTCTCTCCGCCGAGGAAAATGGGAGAGCAAAAACAGGCTGAAGCCTGGACTCTGAACCCGTTTAGAGTACAGGCTTCAGCCTGCTCACCGCCATGTCGCGACTTTGAAATTCTCCTGCGGGATGATGGCGTCGTCCCTCCGGATTCTCTTGCATCGGGCCGGGGGTGCGGTAGAATAATGCCAGAGGGATGGCGGCGGCGGCGTGAGTTCCCTCCACGTCCGGCATGGAAGATTGAATGCGGCCTAAACAGATCTGGGATACATTGTCTCATTTGTTCACGCTGGATGGCGAGGAGGGGCCGGAGCGGGCGCCCGCCCCATCCGCATCGGAGCACGGTCCCGCGGACGAGGATGGGCCCGCCACCGTTTTTCCCGAAAACGACTACCCCGAGAAGTTACTCCAATTGCACCACCAGATGATAGGGCAACAGCTCTATCAGTACAGCCTTGCGCGGTTCCTGGTGGTCGCGGGCATCGTGGGCGGCACGCTCTTCGCCCGCTACGCGGTGGGCGTGGAGAATCTGGACGTAAGCGGTCTGCTGACCCTCGCCTTCTGTCTGCTCGTGTATAACCTCGCCGTGTTCGCGTTTGTCCGCCGCTACCGCGACATGGTGATCACGCCGGCCACGCGGCGGCTGCTGGTGGGCGTGATGAACGCGACGATTCTTCTGGACTACGGTTTTCTCACGGTGACCCTCTGGCTGGCCGGAGGCACCCAGTCCCCCTTCAAAGTCTTCTACATTTTCCACGTGATCCTGGCGTGTTTCCTCCTGCCCAAGCGCATGGCATACGCGCACGCGGTTCTTGGCTACCTGATGTTCGCCGGATTGGTGGCGGGCGAATGGGTCGGCTGGATTGGCGCGCACTATCCCGTGGGCGCAGTAGCCTCTCTGGCGCGTATCCAGGGCCGGTACGCAGTAACGGTTCTTGCGGCCCAGGCCGTGGGCGTGGCGGTAACGCTGTATTTTGTGGTGGGCCTGACGCAGAGGTTGCGCCGGGGCGAAGCGGAGCTGCTGCGGGCCAACGAGGAGATCCGGCGCTTCTCGGAGATGCAGCGCAATTACCTGCACCTGGCGATTCACGACGTCAAGGCGCCGGTCGGCGCGGCCCAAACCTTCCTGAACAACCTCGAGGAGGGGCTTGCGGAGCCGCTGGGCCCCATGCAGGCCGCGATGGTCGGAGGCGCCCAGCGCAGGCTCTCGGGGCTATCGCAGCTGCTGCGGGACTTCGAGGTGCTGGCCGCGCTGGACACCGTGGAGCTGGATCGCCAGGAGCACGTCCTGCATGCGGCCGAGATGGTCCGCAACGTTGTCCGGGACAACCAGGACCTCGCCCAGATGCACCACCACGAGCTCCGCGCGGAAATCCCCGGCGATCTTCCCCCGATCCCGGGGATCGAGCGGCTGCTGAGCGAATGCGTCTCCAACCTGCTCACCAATGCGATCAAGTACACTCCCGACGGCGGCAAGATCACGGTGCGGGCCGTGCTGCGCGGCTCCTGGATCCGTTTCGAGGTTCAGGACAACGGGATCGGGATCGAGCCGGCGGACCAGAAACGGCTGTTCCGGGACTTCGTGCGGATTCGGCGCAAGGACACGGGCTTGCCGGCGCGCGAGGGCAGCGGGTTGGGCCTCTCGATCGTGCGGCGGATCGCCGAGATGCACGGCGGCCGCGCCGGCGTTCAAAGCGAACTCAACAAGGGCAGCACCTTCTTCATCGAACTGCCCCTCCTGTGACAAGGTTCTTCAGCCCCCCCGCCGGCAACATAGGGCGGGCACGCAGCTAGCAACCAATCCCGGATGGTTTCCTTCCTGTCATCTTCGCCATCTCCGCGGTGGCATTATCCGCTGACCACAGACCAGGAAGTGGTACAATTGCGCGTGGAGCTGCACGTTACCTCATGTTGTTGTGGATTGACGGCAGGCCAGGAAGTGGTACAATGCAGGGGCGGTGTGGGAAAACTTGGGGCCTTCATAACCATGACGCAGTGTCCCCAGAACTCGAAGCTATAGGGAGACCAAATGGCTCAAGTCGTCATCGAGAACCCCGTCCTGAACTCGCCGTTCCGCGAGCCGGTTCGCTATTTCCGCTTCAGCGACGAGGGTATTACGAACGAAGTGCTAAATGGCCGCAGGACCAGCTCCTATTTCGTGCCTGTCGCCAGGCCCAGGAAGAGGAAGGGCGACGCGCAACAGACCCTTTTCGACACCGAGTGGACGCAAGACCGTGTCGAAGAGAATAAGCTCGTCAACGACATCCGGCGCCGCGTCGCCTTGTGGCGCAAGGGCGGCTATCTCGGCGTCACGCCCACCACGGCCCGGCTGCTGGCGTACTGGACCGACCCCGTCCGCGAAAAGAAGCTCTTCTTCTGCCAGATTGAGGCCGTTGAAACCGCCATCTACATCACCGAGGCGGCGAAGAAGTACGGCGACGCATGGATTGAAAACGCCCTTCGCGACGCCAACGATACCTCGAACCCCGGCCTTCCCCGCATGGCGTTCAAAATGGCCACCGGCTCAGGCAAAACTGTGGTCATGGGCATGCTGATCGCGTGGCACACGTTGAACAAGCTCGCCAATCCGCAGGACGCGCGCTTCTCCGATGCGTTCCTCATCGTGACGCCCGGCATCACCATTCGCGACCGGCTTCGCGTGCTGCTGCCAAACGACCCGCAGAACTACTACCGCCAGCGCGACATCATCCCGGCCCAGGAGCTCGAAAAGATTGGGCAGGCGAAAATTCTTATTACGAACTTCCACGCCTTCAAATTGCGCGAGAAAGTGGCCGCAGGCAAGATCACCAAGGCGATTCTCGCCGAGGGCGAATCCGGCGTGTTCACCGAAAAACCGGACCAAATGGTCCGCCGGGCCTGCCGCGAACTCGGCAATAAGAAGAACATCATCGTCCTCTGCGACGAGGCCCACCACTGTTACCGCCGCAAGCCGGATGGCGAGGATTTAAAACTCACCGGCGATGAGCGCAAGGAAGCCCAGAAACGCGACGAGGACGCCCGCGTTTGGATCTCCGGCATCGAGGCCGTGAAAGCGAAGATCGGTGCCAAGGTCATCTACGACCTGTCGGCAACGCCGTTTTTCCTACGGGGATCAGGCTACAGCAAGATTACAGCCGACGGTAAGAAAATTACTGAGGGGCTTCTTTTCCCCTGGGTTGTTTCCGATTTCTCTCTCATTGATGCCATCGAAGCCGGCATCGTCAAGGTGCCTCGCGTGCCCGTTGCCGACGATTCCATGACCGGCGACCAGCCCACCTACCGCAACCTGTGGCTCCGCATCCGCGAAGACCTGCCAAGGAAGGGCCGCAGGACCGAGAAGGCCAGCGGCGAACCGAAGCCCCCGGTGGAGCTTCAGGGGGCGCTGCACAGCCTCTACAGCAATTACGAGAAGTACTACCGCCTTTGGGAGAACAACACCGAGGCCCGCGCCAAGGGGATCACGCCGCCCGTTTTCATCGTCGTCTGCAACAACACGAACGTCTCGAAGCTCGTCTTCGATTACGTCGCCGGCTGGGAGAAGCAGGTCGGCGAGGCGGCCATCGTTCAGGCCGGCGCGCTCCCCATCTTCCGCAACGACGATGCCAACGGCGGCTGGCTTCACCGCCCCAACACCATCCTCGTGGACAGCGAGCAGCTCGAATCCGGCGATGCCATGAGCGAGGATTTCAAGAAGATCGCCGCCCGCGAAATCGAGGAGTTCAAAGCCGATTACCGCATCCGCTTTCCCGGCCGCGACACTGACGTCCTCACCGACGAAGACCTCCTCCGCGAGGTGATGAACACCGTCGGCAAGGCCGGCAAGCTCGGGGAACACGTCAGGTGCGTCGTCAGCGTCTCCATGCTTACCGAGGGCTGGGACGCGAACACCGTTACGCACGTTCTCGGCGTCCGGGCCTTCGGCACGCAGCTTCTCTGCGAGCAGGTGGTCGGCCGCGCCCTGCGCCGCATGAGCTACGCCGCCACGCCCCAGCAGATTCAGGTAAACGGCAAGACGGTCGAGTTTGAGGGATTCGGAACCGAGTACGCCGAGGTCTATGGCGTCCCCTTCTCGTTCATCCCGTGCAGCGGCTCAACCACAGACCCCAAGCCCGGACCCATCCCCACCCGCGTCCGCGCCCTCGAAAGCCGCATTGCCTGCGAAATCGCCTTTCCCCGTTTGCTCGGCTACCGGTACGACCTGCCGGGCGAACGCCTCACGGCCACTTTCACCGACGAATCCGGGCTGGCGCTCTCGACCGCCGACGTCCCAACCAAGGTCGAGAACGCCCCCATCGTCGGCGAGACCAGCATCCACACCCTCGACGATCTCAAACGCCGCCGGCCCAACGAGGTCGCCTTCCTGCTCGCCAAGCTCACGCTTGAGAAATACTTCCGGTGGGACGGCGAGAAACGGACCGACCGGCCCCAGGAGCACAAGTTTGACAGCGAAGTGAAGTCTTGGCTCTTTCCGCAGATGCTCTCGATTACGAAGCGCTGGCTCGCCGAATGCGTCACGCTCAAGGACAACACCTTCCCGCAATTGCTCCTCCTTATCGAGTTCGCGCATGACGCCGCCGACCGCATCTACCGGGCCATCGTTCAGGGTGGCGCAGGCTTTCAGCCTGCGCGTCCCGGCCAAGACAACCAGCGCCCACCCGCCCTCAAGCCGATCTTCCGCCCCTACGACACCCTCGGCTCCACCCGTTACGTGGACTTCGACACGACACGCCCGGTTTACGCCACGCGGGACGACAAGTGCCACGTCTCCCACGTCGTGGCCGACACCGATTCCTGGGAACAAAAACTCGCCCAGACCCTCGAAGACATGCCCGAGGTCCTCCGCTACGTCAAGAACCACAACCTCGGCTTCACCATCCCTTACACGCTCAACGGCGAGGAACACCAATACACTCCCGATTTCATCGCCTGTATCGCCGACGGACACGGCCCCGACGACCTCTTGAATCTGATCCTGGAGGTCACCGGCGAAAAGAAGAAAGACAAGGCCGCCAAGGTAAGCACGGCCCGCACCCTCTGGGTCCCCGCCATCAACAACCATGGCGGCTTCGGAAGGTGGGCGTTCATCGAAATTGCGGACCCGTGGAACGCGGAGAATCTCATCCGAGCCAGCCTTCAGAAAGGGACAAAACCATGAGCAATGAACTCCCCGCCAATTCACAGGGCAAGATGATTGTTTTTGGCGCTAAGCAAATTCGCCGCACTTGGCACGAGGAGCAGTGGTTCTTCTCGGTCGTGGACATCATCGCCGCCCTCACCGACAGCGATAATCCGCGCGATTACTGGTATCGCATGAAGCAGCGAGAGAAGGAATCCAGCGGAATCGAGTTGTCGACATTTTGTCGACAACTGAAGCTCACCTCCTCTGACGGCAAGACTTACAAGACGGATTGCGTCAACACAGAAGCAGCCTTCCGCATCATCCAGTCCGTCCCCAGCCCCAAGGCCGAGCCGTTCAAGCGCTGGCTGGCCCAGGTGGGCCGCGAGAAAGCGTCGTCCGGTGTTGACCTTTCTATATTTTGTAGGAAGGTGCCCTTACGTGGTGCGGATGGAAAAACCTATAAGTCCGATGCCGTCAACAACCACGGCGGGTTCGGAAGATGGGCGTTCATTGTAGTTGACGATCTCATAAGATGCTGAGAGGATAATACGGAAAGTTTCTAAGGCTTGAAAGGCACCGCTATGCAAACACTATCCCCTCCACATATCCAAGACCGTTTTGACGTCTATCGGTTTTATAATGGCTTATCCGTCGAGGGAAAAGAAGGGCTGGATAAGCGCCGGACAAGAATTCCGCTCGTTAAGTCATTTTTGCTTGAGCATATAGATAATAAACGGAACGACGGAAGGCAGAAAACGCCCGAGGAGATTTTCAGAACCTTGGTGCCTGAGATCAGACGGATAGACGATACCTTCACCGAAATCCGTGATGATGTTAAAGACACTGAGTCAAAAACTATTTCCAGGCAAACCACCGGGTTCCTTGAAGTTCTCGATAACCGATTTTTTGCATACTATACCTGCGAAGCTTCCATCCCTGCAAAACGCCGCGTGGGGCGATGGGTTCAGTCGCCTGATCTCGACCACACTTGGTTTAGCAGCCCTCTTCTACAGGCACTATGGAATGGTGATGTTTCGAAGAGAGGAGACGATCGCTTTGGAAAACTCATCTTCAGTCACGAAAGCATTTTTGACATGCCTGATGACTCTGCCACAAACGATTCCGAGGATGAGGATTCCGAGGAAACCAACACAGAAGAGTCGGATGAAGAAAATCACAATGAAGAGAAAGTCGAATTCGAGAGACGAAAAGCCCGCTTTGAAATGAAGGATCGAGTAGGGAAGATAAAACAATCCCTCCAAACACTGCAAGAAAACTACGCTCCGCTTTATGCCCTTTATGGGCTTCGGTTGCCAAGTTTCTCTGGACGAGGCGGACACGATCTTTGGCAAAACGGACAAATAACCAATCGTACTGATTGTTTTGAGGCACACCGCAATACGGTCAATTACCTCTACAAGATTTATAAGGCCATTCTGGATAACACGGAAGAAGCCGCCTGGCCGGGAACACAATCCAAACAGGCCTTCCACATGGGAACGAGGGGCGCACCCCTTATCATGAAATTCGACGAACCGCTCTCTGAAGCCATTTTTAACCGTTGGGTTCAAAGGGCCTTTCAGAAGAAAAATCCTTTCAAACTTTGGGGTGTCCCCATCTCACTGGGACGAACCAAGGTGCATGTTTACGGCGCAGACCGTCATCTTTGGCAACCCATCAATTTGGAAATAACGGCAAGTGGAATGGTGGCCATTCTCCCCCAGGGTACTTGTGGCAATACCATCCATCGCCTCGTGGCAAATGTGCAGCACTATGTATCCCCTAAGATCGAGGCTTGGGTAGGCGGGACGCCTTACACGGAAATCGTGAAGCAAGCATCGGAGGTGCCTTATGAAGCCTGAAACACTGCTAAAAGACCCGGTTTTCCAACTTAACCTTCTCCTCTGGATGGCCATGGAACAACCCGATAAGGACTACCGCGTACGCCCTCTCTTTTATAGGTGGGGATTTAGACTCATGTATATTGAGCAGCCATTTTCGTTCCCTCCCCCCCTTGCTGCCGCAATTAAGGATTCAGAGTTGAAAATTCATTCCAACCCGGAACCCGAGATGATTCTTGGAAGAGACAAGGATCAGAAGGCGCTGTATTTTGAAGCAAAAGGCGACTCTTTCTCCTCCGGGAGCTCCAATGCCAGTCAGGCTTGTGGGCACCTTCTGGCTGTTGGACCCGCATTTTCTGAAGTACTTAAACCCCGCGAACAATGTCTCCTTTGTTACGTATTGCCTGCAGAAAAAAGAGACAAAATGGCGGAATGTCTGAGCGAACTAACCGCTACACTCATTGAGGAGAAGATGAAGCCAGGCCCACATTCCATACATGGGCTGGCTGTGCGCGGAACGGACATTGTCTATTCCTGGGATCAATGCTTTCAATCCTACCTTGATATTCCTGAGTTGGAATCCGTTGTCCTGTCTGACGTAACGGAAGACACCAACCCATCGCCTCTGATTCTGGTGTTCTCCGACGAAGACCATCATGACCCAACGATGAAAGATTATTATCGAGAGGTGGTAATAAATCAGATTCGGGCAACCTTGTTATGCGAACTAAAAAATCACCCGCTGAGTGAAACGTATTTTACCACGCCCGAGGATATCCTGATGAAGACAACCCATGGTCGATTCGGCTACTTGGGCCACAAACGGCAGATTGCGATGCGACGCCTTGTCCTGTCGAATGTTTTCAAGCGAATTGAAGATCACTGGAAAGACAAACAACAGGGGATCAGTTTGGACGCTGGCAAACTGTACATCAAATGGGTATTGTCCGGCGAGAGAGACGCTTTTCTGGACTGGCTTGAGGATCGCCGTACCAAGTTTGAGGCGAGCAAGCCCCTTGCTGAGACACCAGACGCTACTCCTGACATGTTTGACTCAATAGATGCCCAAACACAGGAAGATTGAGATATGGCGCGTAGCACAAAAAACACTCCCACCCCCGCAAAACTCGACTCCATCAAGCACAAGGACAAGCGCGCCAACATTCCCACCGAGGAACTGCGCGACTTTGTGGCGGCGGAGGAGGCTGCGCCGAAGACGATGCTCTATCCGCGCGATGCGTCGCTCGATCCGCAACTCGTCTGGAAGGGGAAGGACGAACAGGACCGCGAAGACCTCACCGTCCCCGTCGTGCCCATCTACATCCAGGAGAAGATTCACCCGCAGGCCATCATTGACGACCTGCTTGCGCAGGCGGCGCGCTCCAAGGGCGACCGCGTCGGGGAAGAACCCGCGCAATACGGCATGGAGCAGCCCGACCTCTTCGCCGACTTCAACGGCGGGCCGGTCGAGCTCTACCAGAAGGTCGAGTTCTACCAGCACGAGCAGAACTGGTCCAACCGCATGATCCTGGGCGATTCGCTGCTCGTGATGACCAGCCTGGCCGAGAAGGAAGGCCTCAAGGGCAAAGTCCAGAGCATCTACCTCGACCCGCCCTACGGCATCAAGTTCGGCTCGAACTGGCAGGTGAGCACCCGCAAGCGCGACGTGAAAGACGGCAAGGCCGAGGACGCGACACGCCAGCCCGAACAGGTGCGCGCCTTCCGCGACACCTGGAAACTCGGCATCCATTCCTACCTGGCCTATCTACGCGACCGGCTCGTGGTGGCACGCGACCTGCTCACCGAAACCGGCAGCGTCTTTGTGCAGATCGGCGATGAGAATGTTCATCTGGTGCGGTGTGTGTTGGATGAGGTGTTTGGGAGCGAGAATTTTGTAAGCCAGATATCCTTTAGGACCACGGGAGGAAGAGGCGCTATTTATATTGATAACGTAACGAACTTTCTACTTTGGTATGGAAAGGATTCATCTCATCTTAAGTACAGACGGCTTCACCTTCCCAGAACTTCCTCTGATGGGACAGAATATGACTGGGTCATGCTACCAAACTGTAGTTCAGTGCAATTAGCTAGAGAGCAGCTAGACGGCGACGAGATAATTCTTGACGGCAAACGCTTTGGGTTGACGGACTTAACGTCCCAAGGTGAAAGTCAAAGAGGTTCTTATGTCTTTAGATTTGACGGCAAGGACTTTGTTCCGCGACCCGGTAGACACTGGTCTACTACTATTGAAGGGTTGAATAAGCTAGTCAAAACAGGCCGAATACAGAGGAAAGGTGAGAACGTTTTCTATCGCAGGTTTGCAGACGATTACCCGATCCGCTCCTTGGATAGCGCATGGGATGATACAGCAATGGGTGGCTTCCTGCGGCGAGAAGAAAAGTTATTTGTGGTTCAGACTCCAACAAGAGTCATTAGTCGTTGCCTTCTCATGACCACCGACCCCGGCGATCTGGTACTGGATCCGACCTGCGGCAGTGGCACCACCGCCTACGTCGCCGAGCAGTGGGGCCGGCGCTGGATCACGTGCGACACCAGCCGTGTGGCCCTGGCGCTGGCCCGCACCCGCATGATGGCGGCGAAGTATCCCTATTACCTACTGGCCGACTCGCCAGAGGGCATCAAGAAGGAAACGGAACTCACCGGCAAGATGCCCCCCGACTACAAGACGGAAAGCGACATCCGCAAGGGTTTCGTTTACAGGCGGGTGCCGCACGTCACGCTCAAGTCCATCGCCAACAACCCGGACATCCGCGAACGAATGACGCGCGAGCAGATTGACACCGCCATCGCCCGGCACGCTGACATCGAAACGCTCTATGACGATCCCTACCCGGACAACAAGCGGGTACGGGTGTGCGGACCGTTCTCGGTGGAGAGCCTCTCGCCGCACCGCGTGCTCTCGACCGCCGACGGGAACATGAACGGCACGGTGAGCGAGCAGGAAGCCCGCAAACACCAGGACTTCGCCACGATGATCCTGGACAACCTGCGCAAGGCGGGCGTGCAGAACACCAAGAAGGGCGAGCGGCTCAAGTTCGACCGGCTCGACCCCTACGCCGGGCGCTGGCTCCACGCCGCCGGCGAATACACCGAAAGTGGCTCGGACATCCCGTCCGAGAAAACCACGGGCAAGATGCCCGTGCCACCCGAGAAAACCACGGGCAAGATGCCCGTGCCACCCGAGAAATCCACGGGCAAGATGCCCGTGCCACCCGAGAAATCCACGGGCAAGATTCCCGTGCCACCCGAGAAAACCACGGGCAAGATGCCCGTGCCACCTAAGACCCGGCGCGTGGCCGTCTCGATCGGCCCGGAGCACGGCACGGTCGGCCCGCAGCAGGTGAAGGAAGCCGCCAAGGAGGCGGTGCAGGGCATTGGTTTCGATCTCCTGCTCGTTCTTGGGTTC
>Ga0315294_10009500_pt1 | contig 10693 bp, 8 predicted proteins | sample YL17G13_40_MG_FD_203626 | JGI IMG/M metagenome (GOLD analysis project Ga0315294, IMG submission 203626) | Sediment microbial communities from Yellowstone Lake, YNP, Wyoming, USA - YL17G13_40 | ecosystem: Environmental > Aquatic > Freshwater > Lake > Sediment | place: USA: Wyoming | collected... | reverse complement strand
CTACAACCTTTCCAGAAACGGCGCTAGCCGCGCAGGGGCACGGCCGACCAACTCGCCATCAGGTCGAGGAGGACGGCGAAATCGTCGTCACCGCGTCCGAGGTTCTTGGCGGCGACGAGCATCTGCCGCACCTCCGCCGTCAGCGGCATCGGCACGTCCATCTGCCGCGCCAGTTCCAGCGCGAGGTTGACGTCCTTGAGCATGTGCTTGAGGTAGAAACTCGGCCGCGCGCCGGGGTTCACGACCGCCTGCTCGGCGCGGCGGAAGAGTTGGGAATCCATGGGGGACACGTGCAGCACGTCCATCATGGTCTCGAAGGGCACGCCACTCTTGCGGGCGAGGACGAAGAACTCGGCGAAGGCCTGCATCAGGGTGGCGCCGAGGAGGCTACAGGCGAGTATCAGCGTCGAGGCCCTGCCGATCTCGCCCACGTAGTGGATGTCGGAGGCCATGGTCTTCAGGAGCGGCCCGGCCTTGACGAAGTCCTCGCGGCTGCCGCCGACGAGCATCTGGAGTTTGCCCTCGCGTGCGGCCTGGACGCCGCGCACCACCGGCGCTTCAAGGTACCGGACCGAGATGCTGCGCAGGGCGGTCGCGGCGCGGAAACTGAGGGTCGGGCTCGTCGTCGAACAGTTGATGAGGACAGCCCCGCGCTTGAGGCCCCGGCTCAGGCCGTCGTCGCCGAAGAGGACGTTGTCGAGCGCCGTATCGTCGGCCACCATGACGATGACGAAGTCCGCGCCGCGCGCGGCCTCCGACAGCACCGCGACCTTCGTCGCGCCGGCCGCGTCCAGCGGCTCGGCCTTCTCGGCCGTTCGGTTCCAGACGAGGAGCGTGTAGCCGGCCTTCAGGACGTTGGCCGCCATGGGGGCGCCCATGAGGCCCAGGCCGACAAATCCCACTTTCGTGCGTCGTTTGGCCATCGAGGTTCTCCTTGCTGGTTGCGGCGACACCCGCCCGCCGAAGCCTTGGCGAAGGCGGGTCGGTCCTATGCCAGGATAATCGGGATCGCCGTTCCGCAGTGACCGCAGGCGGCGCCCCGCAGGTTCTCCATCGTGACGCTGAAGCCGTGCCGCGCGATGACCGTCCGCCCGCACTTCGGGCAGACGGTGTCCTGATGGCCGGCGATGTTGCCGGCGTAGATGAACTTCAGGCCCGCCTCGCGGCCGATCGCCAAGGCCCGCTCGAGGGTCCCCAGCGGCGTCGCCGGCGCGTCGAGCATCTCGAAGTCCGGATGAAACCGCGTCACGTGCCACACGAGGTCCGGCGACAGGCCCGCCAGGAACTCCGCGATCCCCCGCAGGTCCTCCGGCGCGTCGTTCTGGCGCGGCACGAGGAGCGTCGTCACCTCGACGTGCACGCCCGCCTCCAGCAGCCCGCGGATGGATTCCTTGACCGGCTCGAGGCGGCCCTTGCAGACCTGCCGGTAGAACGAGTCCTGCCACGCCTTGAGGTCCACGTTGGCGGCGTCGAGCCATTCGGCCATCTCGCGGATCGCCTCGGCCGTCATGAAGCCGTTCGTGACGAAGACGTTCTTGAGGCCGGCCTGGCGGGCCAGGCGTCCCGTGTCGCGCGCGTACTCATAAAAGATGGTCGGCTCTGTATACGTATAGGAAACGGACGCGCAGCCGTGGCGCCGGGCGGCTTCGACAATCGCCTCGGGCGCCGCCGGGTCGCCGGGCCACTCGCCGCGCCCCGTCCGCGGCCACTGCGAAATCTGCCAGTTCTGGCAGAACCCGCACTGGAAATTGCATCCCACGGCCGCAATCGAGTACGACGTCGAACCCGGCAGAAAATGGAAGAGCGGCTTCTTCTCGATCGGGTCCACGTGCTGCGCCACGAGCCGGCCGTAGGTCAGCGTCAGGAGGCGTCCGCCGGCGTTCTCGCGGACCTGGCAGATGCCGCGCCGCCCGGGCAGGATGTGGCAGCGATGCGCGCAGAGTCCGCAATCCACGGCCCCTTCGGCCGCCGGCTGCCACAGCGCAGCCTCCTGGTGCCCGGCGCTCGTTTGGCGTTCCTCTGCCATCGTCCGCCTGTCTTGGTTCCGACCGTGCCTCAAGCCGTCCCGGGCCGCCACCGGCCGCCCAGGTCGGTTCGCAACTGAATAAGAGTCATGATATCATGACGTGTCACAATGCCGGAGAGCCGCCCGTCCTCGACCACCGGCAGATGGCCCTTGTCCTCCTCGGCCATCTTGCGGAAGACGCTCGCCAGGTCGTCCGACGGGTGCACGAGGTTCTCCTCGCGGACCTGGTGCATCGCCTGGCGCACCGTCCGGGCCGGCCACTCGGCGCGCGGCACGGACTGGACGTCCCGGACGCTGATCATCCCGACCAACCGGTCGGCCTCCACCACCGGGAAACTCCGGTACTTGTGGCGGTACAGGTACTCGTCCACGAACCGGTCGAGCGCGAGGTCCGGGGCCACCGTGACGACCTCCGGCTGGATCACGTCGCGGACCGTCAGGCCGGCGAAGGTGTCGCGGACCGCCAGTTGCTGATAACTCGCCTTGGCGGCGTGCCGCAGGAACCAACCGATCACCACGAGCCAGATCGGCCCCAGCGACACAGACCCGGCCATGAACCCCAGCCAGAACTCAAGGAGTCCCCAGGCGATGAAGCCCGTGCCGATGGCTTGGCCCCACCAAGCCGCCACCGAGGTGGCGCGGGCCATGTTGTTGTAGTGCTTCCAGAGGATCGCCCGCAGGAGCCGCCCGCCGTCCAGCGGAAACCCCGGCAGCAGGTTGAAGGCCGCCAGCATCAGGTTAATCAAGGCCAGGTAAAACAGGAGCGACCGCAGTTGGGGCGGCTGGGCCGTGCCCAGGACCCCGTAGAGCGCCCCGAAGACGACGCCCAAAAGGACGCTCATCGCCGGGCCTGCGGCCGCCATCCTGAACTCGTCTCCCGGCGAGGTCGCCTCGTCCTTGAGTTGCGAAACGCCGCCGAAGAGGAACAGCGTGATCCCTTCGACCGGAATCCCCGCCCGCCGCGCCACGAGGCTGTGCGAAATCTCGTGCGCGAGGACGCACACGAACAGGCCCAGCGACCCGAGCGCCCCGAAGAACCAATACTGCCACCCCGGCCACACGGGGTAGCCGAGTTGGCCCGCCGCCTGGAGAAAGTCCATCCGGTCCTCTTGGCTGTGGGCTCGCGCGTATTTCACGACCCTTGCGGAATCGTCGAACGCATCCCAGTACGGCCCCCCGTTCACGAGGCTGCTCATGGGAAGAATATCGCTCGCCAGGCTCCACGTCAGAAGGAAGAAGATGATGAGCCAAGTGGCATGAACGCGGATGGTTATGCCAAACAGGCGCGCGATTGTGACGCCCGAAATACCGCCTCGTGACATGCTCTACCCCCGTCGCCCAGCGTGTAAGTTAGACGCATTATAGCGTCTTGACTCATAATGTTGAACGGAAAAAAGGTGGAAGCCGCCGCGGGCCTACCGCCCGTGGGGGTTGGTGGGCCAGATTGCCCAAGATATGGGGGTCCGGAGGGTCACTTTTTGCCGACAAGTTTCAGGAACTCCGCCTCCTGCAGCGTCGGAGTTCCGTACTTCTGGGCCGCCTTGGTCTTGCTGGCGCCAGGACTTGCGCCAACAACGAGGTAATCCGTGCTCTTGGAAACGCTGCCGACGGGCTTGCCGCCGGCCTGACGAACCAGGTCCTCGGCTTCGTCGCGTGACAGGCTCTCCAGTTCGCCGGTGATGACAAGGGTCTTGCCGGCCAAGGGCCCCCCGCCGGTCCCGGCGCGCCGGGAGCGGACCGCTTTCGGGTCAATCCCGTGGGCCTTAAGTTTTTCGAGGAGCCGCCGGTTCTCTTTGCTCTGGAACCATGCGAGGACGGACGCGGCCACTTCGGGCCCCACATCCGGCACCTGGACGAGCCGCTCCTCGTCGGCCGCTGCCAGCGCTTCGAGCGACCCGAACTCGTCGGCGAGCGTGGCGGCCAGGGCCTGGCCGACTTGCCGGATGCCCAGGCCATAGATGACCCGCGGGAGCGAAGCCGCCTTGCTCTTGGCGATCTCTTCGATGAGATTCGCCGCGCTCTTCTCGGCCATCCGCTCCAGGTCGGCAAGTTGCGCGGCGGCCAGGTCATACAAGTCGGCCACGTCCTTCACGAGTCCGCGTTCGACCAGTTGGTCCACGATCTTGTCGCCCAGGCCGTCCACGTCGAGGGCGTGCTTCGAGCCGAAGTGCTTGAGGCTCTCCTTGAGTTGGGCCGGGCACGAGAAGTTGGTGCACCGGGCGATGGCTTCGCCTTCGGGCTTTACGACCTCGCTGCCGCAGGCCGGGCACTTCGCGGGCAGATGGTAACGCTTCTCGTGCCCCGTCCGCTTCTCGGTGATGACCTGGACCACGTGCGGGATGACGTCGCCCGCGCGCTCGACGAGGACTGTGTCGCCCACGCGGATATCCAGGCCGTCGATCTGGTCCTGGTTGTGCAGGCTGACGTGCGTGACGGTGACGCCGCCGATCTCGACCGGTTCGAGCGTGGCGACGGGCGTGACGGCGCCCGTGCGGCCGACGTAGGCCTGGATCTCGAGGATGCGGGTGGTCTTCTGGCGCGGGGTGAACTTGTAGGCGACCGCCCACCGCGGATTGGCAGCCCGCATCCCCAGCCGCTCGTGGTCCGCGAGGCGGTCCACCTTAAAGACGCAGCCGTCAATCTCGAAATCGAGCGAGTCTCGCCGCGCCTCCAGGTCATGATGCCAGCGGATCGCCTCCTGGGCGCTCTCGATCCGCCGCGAGACCGGGCAGGTCTTAAGGCCGAGGTTCCGCATCGCCTCGAGTGCCTCCCACTGCGTTTCGGGCTGCCAACTGGACGACGGGGAAATCTCCCAGAAGAAAATCCGGAGCGGCCGCCCGGCCGTGATCCGCGGGTCGAGTTGCCTGAGGCTCCCGGCGGCGGCGTTCCGCGGATTGGCGAAGACCTTCTCGCCCTTCTCCTCGGCCTCGCGGTTGAGCGCCGCGAACTCCTTCTTCAGCATCAGGACCTCGCCGCGCACCACCAGGTGATCGGGAACCCCGGCCTTGCCCTCGCGGAGGTGCCGTGGCACCCCGTGGATCGTGCGGACGTTGGCGGTGACGTCTTCGCCGGCGGTCCCGTCGCCGCGCGTCGCGGCCGAGATGAGTCGGCCCTGGTCATAGACGATCTCGATGCTGACGCCGTCGTACTTCGGCTCGCCCACCAGGGGGACGCGGTCCTGGCCGAGTTCTTCCTGGCACGTTTCGTAGAACCGCCGCATCTCCTCCTCGTCGAAGATCGAGAGGAGGCTCCGCATCGGCGTCTCGTGGCGGACCGCCTGAAACCCCTCGCGCGGCCGGCCGCCCACGCGCTGCGTCGGCGAGTCGGGCGTTACGAGGTCGGGCCACCGCTCCTCGATGACGCGGAGTTCCCGGACGAGGGCATCGAACTCGCCGTCGGAAATCGCGGGGGCTTCGTGGTTGTAGTACAGATCGTTATGCTGCTCGATCTGGCGGCGGAGTTCTTCAGCGCGCTTGGCGGCTTCGGATTTCGTCATGTCGCTGGCGCCCTTGTGTTTCGTCACGGCGAAGCCTTTCGCAAAAAACGCGCCGTGCAAGCACGGCGGCTAAATATAAATTATTTACGCGACAAACGTTTCCGAAGCGCCGCGGCCGAGAGCGTATTCAGCACGTCGCCCTTCTCCAGCCATCCCCGCCGCGCGACCCAGACGCCGAATTCCATCAGGTCCAGGTCCGTGGTCCGGTGCGAGTCGGTGGCGATGGCCATCGTGAGGCCCAGTTCCCTGGCCCTCTTGCAGTAAACGTCCGGAAGGTCCAGCCGGTCCGGATACGCGTTGATCTCCAGGTAAACGCCGGCCTCCCGGCACGCCGCGAAGACGCGGTCGGCGTCGAAGCGGATCGGGTCGCGCTTCCCGATGAGCCGCCCGAACGGGTGGCCGAGGCAGTGGACGACGCCCGAACGGACGGCGGCGATCAGGCGGTCGGTCATCTTCGCCTCGGCCTGCTCGAACGCGCTGTGGACGCTCGCGACAACCCAATCGAGGCCGGCGAGCGTCTTCTCCTGGAGGTCGAGTTGGCCGTCCTTGAGGATATCGACCTCGACGCCCGCCAGGACCCAGAACTTCTTGAGGCCGGCCGAGTACTCGCGGATGCGGTCGGCGTGACGCCGCAGGGCGTCGTCGCCGAGGCCGTGGGCCACCGTCACCGCCTTCGAGTGGTCCGTGATGGCGAGGTACTCGTAACCGCGCCGGCGTGCGGCTTCGACCATTTCTTCGAGCGTGCCGGCGCCGTCGGTGAGGCTGGTGTGGGCGTGGAGGTCGCCCCGGAGGTCGTCGCGCTCGATGAGTTTCGGGAGGTTCCCCTTCTCAGCGGCCTCGACTTCGCCGCGATCCTCGCGGAGTTCCGGCGGAATCCACTCGAGACCGAGGGCCTTGAAGACCTCCTTCTCGGACCGGCCGGCGACGCGCTTCGCGCCGCGAAAGAGGCCGTACTCGTTCAGTTTCAGGCCCTCTTTCTGGGCCCGTTTCCGCAGGACGATGTTGTGGGCCTTCGATCCCGTGAAGTACATCATCGCGGCGCCCCACGCGTCGGCCTCGATGAACCTGAAATCCACCTGGACGCCGCTCGCGAGGCGCACGGAGACCTTCTCGCCGCCGCTCGCGATGGTCTCCTCGATCGGCTCGTAGGCGAGGATCGCCTGGGCGGCCGCCTCGCGGTCGGTCACCTCAACCAGCACGTCGAGGTCGCCGACCGTCTCGCGCCGGCGGCGGAAACTACCAGTCACTTCCCAGCGGCGAACGCCCTTGGCGCCCCGGAGATGGCGGCCGATGGACTCGGCCTGCTCGGCGGCCTGCTTGACGCCGATGCGTCCGGCCTCGGACTCGAGCGTGGCGAGGCCCCTCAGGATATTCTGCTCGGTCTTTTCGCCCATCCCTTCGATGTCGCGAATCTTGCCGGCTGCGGCGGCTTTCTTCAGGTCAGCGAGGCTCTTGATGCGGAGTTTCTCATAGAGAATCCTGGCCCGCTTGGGACCGAGGCCCTTTACCTTGAGGAGGTCCGTCAGGTGCGGCGGCAACTGGCGGCGCAGGTCTTCGAGGGTCTTGCATGTGCCGCCGGCGATGATTTCGTGGATCTTCTCGGCCAGGCTTTCGCCGATGCCGGGCAATTCCGTCAGGTCTTTGCCGGCGGCCGCGAGGTCCTCCAGCCGCTCCGGGAGGTCGCCCACGCTCCGTGCGGCGTTTCGGTAGGACCGGATGCGAAAGACGTTCTCGCCCTGGATCTCCAGGATATCGGCGATCTCGTCGAAGATGGCAGCCACCTGGCTGTTTTCCATCGGGGCCTCCCGCCGCGTTGCTTCTAGTAGCGCATAGCCGCCGCCGCGCGTCAAGAGTCCGGGCGCCTCGGTGGTTAAGTTTCCACGATAGGCTTGCCGATAAGGTTAGGGACGCCAGCCATTGGCGCCGGTCCAGCCGTTGTCCAGAAGGCCGAGGAATCGGAGCATGAGCAAGATCGAGGCCGTGACGAGGCGGATCGTCGGAAACCGGCGGACCCACCGCCGCAAGAGGTTCATCTATACGACCACCGTCCGCAACGAGCGCGGGCAGGTCATCTTCAAGGGCAAGACGATCAACCTGTCCCGCGCGGGCGCCCGCCTGGCGGGGTTTCCCAACGGGACCGGCCCTGTCAAAGGCCAGACCGTCCAAGTCGAGTTCCTGGTCATCCCGAAGGACGCCTCGCGGATCTCGCGGGTGGCCGTCAAGCCGGCCCGCATCTGGCGCATTGACGACCGCGAGGGGGCGTTCTCCCTGGCCGTCAAGTTCGAGCGCGAGTTTCCGGAGTAGGAGTAGGCCGGTCTCGCCGCGCCCCTTCTCCGCTACACCAGTTTCAGCGCCCTGTTGATACTCCCATCCCCAAGCCTTACAATATCTGGAGAATGGTCTTAAGGAGTGTGCGCCGACCATGTGGGACTACACCGAGAAGGTTAAAGACCACTTCCTGCATCCGCGAAACACCGGCGAAATCCCTCAGCCCGACATGGACGCGACGGTCGGCAACATCACGTGCGGCGACGCCCTGCGCCTGATGGTCAGACTCGACAAGGCCGGCCGCATCGCCGACGCCAAGTTCCAGACCTTCGGGTGCGCCAGCGCCATCGCCTCGAGCGACGCCCTCATTGAACTCATCAAGGGCAAGACCCTGGCGGAGGCCGAGCGCATCACGAACGACGACATCGCGGCCTACCTCGGCGGCCTGCCGGAGGCCAAGATACATTGCTCCGTCATGGGCATGGAGGCGCTCCAGAAGGCCATCGCCCAGTATCGCCACAAGCCGTTTGAACTGGAAGAGGAAGGCCAGGTCGTCTGCCGCTGCTTCGGCGTCACGGATAGACTCATCGAGAAAGTCGTCCGCGAACATAACCTCCACACGGTTGAGGAAGTGACGCATTACACGAAGGCGGGTGGCGGGTGCGGCGGATGCCACCGCGAGATCGAGGCCCTCATCGCCAAGGTCCACGGTCCGCCGCCCGCCAAGGCCGCCAGGCCTCCCGCCCGCGAGCCCGCCATGACCAACCTCCAGCGCATCAACCGCATCCAGGAGGTCATCGAGAACGAGATCCGCCCGCTCCTCCAGGCCGACGGCGGCGACGTGGACCTCGTGGACGTGGACGGCAAGAACGTCCAGGTCGCCTTCCGCGGCCACTGCGCCTGGTGCCCCGTGAGCGACGTCACCCTGAAGAGCGCCGTCCAGGCCAAACTGCGGGAACTCGTGGACGGGGAGATCGTCGTCGAGGACGTCGGCGAGCACCTCAACCAGGCCTGACACCGGAAGGGCTGCGATATGCCGAAAGTGATTTATCTGGATAACAATGCGACGACGGCCGTCGCCCCGGAAGTCCGCGAGGCCATGGCCCCGTTCCTCGACGACCTCTACGGAAACCCCTCGAGCATCCACACGTTCGGCGGCCAGGTCGCCCGGCACGTGGACGACGCCCGCGCGCATCTGGCCGAACTCCTGGGCGCCGACCCGAGCGAGATCCTCTTCACCTCCTGCGGCACGGAGAGCGACAACGCGGCGATCCGCAGCGCCCTCGCGACCCAGCCCGACCGCCATCACATCATCACCAGCCGCGTCGAGCACCCGGCGGTCCTGAACCTCGTGCGACTCCTGGGGACGCCCGGCCCGGGGCGGACGCATTACCGCGTCACGGAACTCGGCGTGGACGCCCAGGGGATGATGAACCTCGCGGACCTCGAAGCGGCCCTGGACGACGATACGGCCCTCGTCTCGATCATGTGGGCGAACAACGAGACGGGTGTCCTCTTTCCGGTCGAGGAAATCGGCGCCATCTGCCGGCGTCGCGGCGTCCTCTTCCACACCGACGCGGTCCAGGCCGTCGGCAAACTCCCCATCGACCTCTCGAAAACGCCCGTGGACATGCTGAGCCTCTCCGGCCACAAGTGGCACGCACCGAAGGGCGTCGGCGCCCTTTACGTCCGGCGCGGGACGCGGTTCAGCCCCTTCATCGTCGGCGGCCACCAGGAACACAACCGCCGCGGCGGGACGGAGTCCGTGCCCCTCATCGTCGCCCTCGGCCGGGCCGCCGAACTCGCCCGAAAGCGCATGCGCGACGAGCCGACGCGCGTCCGGGCCCTGCGCGACCGGCTGGAGCGCGGCATCCTGGCTTCGACGCCGGGGGCCATCCTCAACGGTCACCCGACGGAGCGCCTGCCGAACACCACGAACATCAGTTTCGAGTTCGTCGAGGGCGAGGCGATCCTCCTGATGCTCGACCAGCACGGCATCTGCGCCTCGAGCGGCTCGGCCTGCACGAGCGGGAGCCTCGAGCCCAGCCACGTGATGCGGGCGATGGGCGTCCCGTTCACGGCGGCGCACGGCTCGATCCGGTTCAGCCTGAGCATTTACAACACGGAGGAGGAGATCGCGAAGGTGCTGGAGGTCCTGCCGCCGATCATCCGGCGTCTCAGGGAGATTTCGCCGTTCGGCCGCGACAAACTCGCCGCCGCTAAATAGGTCGGCCGGCGGTTTCTTGGTTAGCCGCCGCCTCAGGGTTGTCATTCTGAGCGAAGCGAAGCCTGCCCTGAGAGAATCGAAGGGAATCTCGCCGTGAGGCCGTTTTGGCCTGCGTACGACGAGACTCTTCGGACCCGCGAGCGGGTCCTCAGAATGACAATCGCTTGGGCGCGGCGCGTTTTTTCCGAGCGAGAAGGAGCCAACCATGTCGCCGATGTTCTTTAGCGAGATCGAGGCAGCCCGAATCGCCCAGAACATGGAGACCCATGGCCGGGCCTTCTACGAGCGATTCGCCGCCAAGACCCGCAACCCGCGCGTCCGCGACCTTTTCCTCCAACTGGCCGAGGACGAAAAGAAGCACCTCGCGGCCTTCGAGGAACTCGAAGAGACCCTCCAATCGCGGCCGGGCGACACGTCCGAGAACGCCGACGATCCCGAGTTGAGCGCCTACATCGAACGCCTCCTCAAGACGCAAGTCTTCAGCGACTCCGGCGACGTGGCGCGACGGGCGGACCAGGCCAAGGACGATGGCGAGGCCCTGGCCGTCGGCATGAAGGCCGAACGCGACTCCATCGTCTTCTACCAGGAGATGATTGATTTCGTGGACACCAAGGTTGCCCGCAAGGCGTTCGATTGGATCCTGAAGGAAGAGCGGCGGCACCTCAGCCTTCTCGGC
>Ga0315294_10009499_pt1 | contig 10693 bp, 5 predicted proteins | sample YL17G13_40_MG_FD_203626 | JGI IMG/M metagenome (GOLD analysis project Ga0315294, IMG submission 203626) | Sediment microbial communities from Yellowstone Lake, YNP, Wyoming, USA - YL17G13_40 | ecosystem: Environmental > Aquatic > Freshwater > Lake > Sediment | place: USA: Wyoming | collected... | reverse complement strand
CTGCTCCAGCAAAATCCGAGCTTGCCGGTAGTCGTGCATATCTACAGAAAAGACTATCCGGTCGCTTCTGTCCGCATCGATGGGAGTAAATTATACCTTGACCTGTCGTAGGTCTGTCCTCACAATACGTTTCCCATCTGCCATGTCTATCACGGCTTGGACTATATCTTCTTACCACATAGCCCGTCAGCTAGACTGCGAACACTTGGATTAACGCGCGCGGTCTTACACGTTGCGTTGAACCCGTAGTTCTGCATCCACTTCTGTTTCTGCCTTTCGTGCTTTTACCCACCGCATGGTGAACTGCATTGTTCTCAACAGAGGAAACTGTTCGGGGATGAGGCGCACTTTCCCAACAGCCATGATATCGTGGGAAATTCTCTGGCAAAGGTCCCAAAGGGGAACAACGGTTCCCCCGCCGACTTTAGGGTGATTCTTTCGACTTCCCCAAAGAACCGCCCACTGCTCAAACTTTTTGTTGTGATGCAGCCAAGTGTCGCGAGGCAGCCAAGGGAAAATCTCTGGGATAATGTATTTTCTTCCCGCCTTGAATTTCTTCCGGAATCTGACCTCCCGTTTTCCCCATGAATGAGGATCAATCGAGGGTTCAATCTGGACAAGGTGATCGTCAATGGGATGATAAGCAACTATGTCCAGTTCTCCTTCGTGTCCGCCGTGCGAGAGTTTCCCGACTTTCACGTTTCGCCGAACGAAATAGCCCTTGAACTCCAGCCATTCCGAGATCAATTGTTCAAGATGGTTAGCCATTTCTTTTTCCTAATTAGAAGTAGCTCGAACATATGTTCCGTGTAAGTGATCCTGCCTGTCGTATCGGCTGTTTTGTTGAGCCGGTTTAGCTTGCCCTGGGCCGCTGCCGGCAGACCTGCGCTCGAGCCGAAACCAAAAAACCAGTGATCGCCGGCTTGAGCATTTTTTATGATTCCGCGATTATCTCCATTTTGACCCTCAGAGTCCCTACGGTCGATTTTGGCACTTTTGCGGTCAGTTGGTAGGGTCGAGCGGATTTCGGCAATTCTGCAAGGAAAAACCCCGCACCGATAAGGCTTAAATCTTTCACGGTGCGCCGGCTGAACAGTCGGCACGACCGCGACATGCTTGGCGATGGCTCGCAGCTTTCGATTTGGGGCGTCTGGTTGGCCGTGTGGCGCGCTGGAAGGCCAAACTCGACCAAGGGCCGCCGGCGGCTGAGTTTCGACAAGGAACTCGGCCGGGTTTGGCGGAGTTCACTCATAGACACACAGTCGTTGACTACTGACACCTTCACGAGAGCTGGGATTTTGGGGTTTTCTTTTTCGGAGTTTGCCAGTAGAATGAATTAACATGTTTGGGTGAGGTATTCGTGGAATTTCAGAACTGTTAGTTCGAGGGCTGAAGGTGGACCATAAGGAACTGCTTGAGATTATTGAGCGAGTGGAGCAGTGTTAGGAGGCAAAAAGAAATGCGGATAGCAAGAGTGCGTATTCAAAACTTCAGGTGTTTTAGTGATTCGTCAGAATGGAGCGTTGACTGGGTACCAAACACAGATCTTAACCTGCTGATTGGTGCAAATGGCTCGGGCAAAACGGCTCTTGTCGATGCGATCGACTTTGCGTTGAACTGTGATGGAAGGATGAATCCTGCTGTGCTGGTGACGGAATACGACTTTCCCCAATGTGATACAAGCAAGATCATCGAGATCGAAGTTACGCTAACAGAGCTTGGGATTGTTTTGGCAGACTTTGAAGACGACATTCAGTGGATCGACAAGAAGACGAAGGAGCTTGTGGATGGCGACGAGGAACCTCCAAATGAGGCTGACCACGAGCGTGCAGTGATCATCCGGTTTGAGGCGAAACGCGATGATGAGGACGGGGAAATACGGCCGAAATGGATTTTACCCAAGCTTCAGAAAACGGAATACCACGAACAGGACGAACTCTCATGGGCCCAACATGAGGCAATCGGGTACTTCCGTATACAGCCTGCGGTCTCTGCTGGGGCATTCACTTTGAGCCAGTACTCTAAACTGGGGCGGCATCTGCGAAAGCTCAAATACAGACTTGGCAAGCTGCCTGAGAAACTAAGGCCGACACAAAAGTTGCCCGAATGTATTATTAGTGAGGCGAACTGTAACGAGTGCGATAAAATAAATGCATGTAAACCTTCAGTTGAGGAAGCGGCAGACGCTAATGGGACTAAACCCTTGGGCAAAATGCTTGGCGATATAGCCACGCGCGCACAGGGAATGTTGAGTGGATCGAGTTGGTCTGCTATGAACGCCAGCCTCGGACCGCGTTATGGAGGATTACGGTCAAGCCTTGCTGCGATTACGCTTGGCCTGCGATCAGTCGGGGGTGACGATGTAGGCTTCATACCATTTGAAAGACTTTCAGCGGGAGAGAAATACGCTTTATCATTTGCTCTGGCGGACACGCAGATTCCCGGAGAGGTTACGCCAATAATTGTCATGGAAGAACCAGAGACAGCGCTGTTTCCTGCGGCAATTGGGCAAATCGTGGCGCGCCTGCAGGGTTCAAACGCACCTCAGTTGATTTTGACAAGCCATTCGGAGTCCGTTGTGCGTCGTTTTGAATTGGAGAGTATCTTCAGAATGGATGCGAAGCAGGGACTAAAGAGAGTAGATACAATCGTGAGCGATGACGCGATGCGTCGGGCGTTGGAATACTTGATTATGCCGGGTTCAACGAGCGTTCTGTTTGTTGAGAAGGTACTTGTAGTTGAAGGGGGTGGGGATGCTTTTGCTTCAGGGGTTTTGGATAGATTGGCAGGGGCTGTGTCGAGGAAAGAAAAACTTCAAAAGTCATTTGCATCTACAGGATGGACAGTACTGAGTGCAAACCAGGCAGACAATATTCCTGACACAGTTGAGGCTCTCAAGAATCTTGGGATTAAGGTTGCTGCGTTGTTTGATGCCGATGCGAAGGGCAGAGTGAATGCAGATAAAATCAAAGACAAGTGTCCGGTGTTTACCTACGAGAGGTCGAATAATGGGGAAGTAGACTTGGAGTTGGCGCTCCTTCTCGGATTGGAAAAAGCCAATCAAGACAAGGCAATCAAGGGGTTTCAGAGATACAGTGAATGCAAGACGTGTTCGCAGGGGAAGAATGTCAGAAATTGTCTGAACAAGAATGGATGTTGCTTATCCGTGCCTAAGGACACATTGAAATCTGAGTTTCGAGACTCTTGTCTTGGGCAATATCGCGAAACGAAGAGGTTTCCAAGAGCTTTCGCTTCTCTGGCAGAGAAGCTAGACACTGCTCAGACTGGAAAGATAATCGAATTAGAAGTGGATAATTGGAAATAGACTAATCACACAGAAAAGTGGACTTGTTACGTAAGAAGATTCTGGAGTCTCGCGCCAAAGTAAGGCTTGTAGAAGGGAAGCCCGGTATTGGGAAGACGTGGTTTGGGTGTGAGTTGGCTCAACATGAACTGACCAACCCGGATCTTGGTGTTCAAACACATCAGAAGATCCTTTTTCTGACCTTTGCTCGAAATGCAGTCGCGAGAATAAGACAGGTCTTCACAAAGCAAACCTCATTAGATGAAAGCAAAAAGAAAGAGCTGGCCAAGCGGCTCCGCATAGACACCTTTGCAGGTTTTTTCTGGTGGCTTGTTGAATCATACGGGCGCTACACCAAGAATGGAACAACAATGCGGCTGTGGCTGCTTGGTTCGAAGGAAGTGGTGGATGCGCCTGTTCCGGCTGGGCATCAAGGTTATACATTTGAAAAACTCGAGACAAAAGCGATGGAAGTTATTGGAATTCAAGCGGTACGGCGGCTGATCTGCGACATATACCCACTCGTTATCATAGACGAGTTTCAGGATGTACACGACAGACTCTTTGAGATCATAGACGCACTGGGAAAGAATAGCAGGCTGGTCTTGCTCAGCGGACCCGGACAATGCATTTACAGAGGCTTGCCCGGCAAAGAGTTCGATCCAGATCGCATACGGCAGAAGTGCATAATGCAACTAGGCGCCGTGCCATTTGACCTACCCTCTCTCGGGGAAGAAAAGCAGAGGTATTGTCCTGAGATCAAGGAACTGATTTCACAGTTTGATAAGGGTGCCGTGGCGGTTTTTCCAGATTGGCCAGTCAAATTGGTCACAGTTGAGAGAATAATTTTGAAATATGCTTTGGAGGTTTGCGCAGGCACATTGGCCAATGAAATGAGGGCTTTTTTGAAGAAGATAGGAACCACCAAACCTGAGATTGCAATCCTCTCCAGTACAAATCAAGGTGTTGCAGAGATTTATGCAAGGGTTACTAAAGGGCATGGAGGATTGCAGATAAATGGTGAGTTCAAGAAGCTGAAGTCCCGAAGTGCTTCCTTGTTGTTCGGCGACAATGTGTTTCTGCAGTATGGAAGATTGATGCTTCAATTGCTGAAGACGCATTGGATCGCAGGAAACAAGAAAGAAATCAAGTCTAAGGAAGTAGCAGTGCTTATTGCTATGCTCTTTCAGGAACAAGACAAGAACATCGAAGCAGGATCTGGTGCGTGGGAGGATTTGGCGCAGCTGTTAATAAGGAAAGCGAACGGGCAGTGTAGCGCATCTGGTTGGGAGGAACGGCTGAAGACGAATCTGTCGACACTGAACAAGTTGCTGCGAGCTACCCAAGCCGAGATGAGAGAAGAAGGCATCAATGACTGCCCGAGCACAGCTTTTGATAAGCGGGACAGCGGTTTTTTAGAGACTCTGGCAGATGAGTTTATTGAATCGATAAAGAACAATGTTAACACACGAGGTAGGCTAGACATTGAGAAGGCAGGTATTTCCTTTGAGAAGGCCAACCGGCAAAAAGTAATCTTTGAGAAGCTGGGGATCCAGAAGAGCGTCCAAGTTATGACTATTCACAAATCCAAGGGGAGAGAATTCGATGGTGTAGTGCTTGTGTTAGAGGATAATCATAAAGCATTATGGAAAAAGGACGGCCCTGCCTCAGGCCCGGAAATTGATGATCTTTATCGTGTTGCTATTTCGCGTGCGAGGTCAGCTTTTGCTCTAGTTGCATTTGAAGATGCACGAAAGGAGGCAGCGGAACCTGTAAAGCGGCTCTTGCCGTGCAAAATACGCGGGGGCGCGTTTCAGAATGATATGGGGAAGTAATCCCGGTGGATCGGGTCTGCGACAACGCTGAACAGGTACGGCTGGTACGATAAGGGTGGGTTGGGTCAGACAGGTATTGCCTACCGCACTTAGGTCATGACATACAGCCGCGGATGAGTTCCGTATATAGTTGTGCTGATACATCGGCTGGCGATAATGTGATTCACCCTGCATTTAACGGTCTTTGGCAGTTTGCCGGCCCCGGGCATTGGAACGATCCTGATATGCTGGAAGTTGGGAATCTGAAAAGCGACATCGAGAACAAGGCTCATTTCAGCCTGTGGTGTGTTCTGGCGGCCCCTTTGATCGCGGGCAATGATCTTCGTGATATGTCCGAAGCGACCAGAAACATCCTCACTGCAAAGGAGCGTATCCAGGTCAACCAGGATCCCAGAGGCATCCAGGGGTATAAGGTCTATGACGACGGGGACCACGAAATATATAACAAGCCCCTGTCTGATGGCAGGACGGCGGTCTTGTTGCTCAATAAGGGAGCCCTCGACGCGGACATTACGGTGACCTGGGACAAGATCGGTGTAAAAGGCCGGCAGATGGTCAGGGATCTGTGGCAACGGAAGAACCTGGGTTATTATTCGGAATCGTTTACCGCCAAAAATCTTCCACAACACGGACATATGTTCCTGATCGTTGGCTCCAAAGGAAAGCCACTTCCGACACCGGATCCGGTACCGTTAGAGAAGTACTCAGTTACGCGAAAGGGAAAGACATATCTTTCGGACCTCTATTATGTCTGGCGATCCGGCAGTGCGCCCGAGTATGACAGAACCTTTGAGGGTAAGCCAATCATGATGAATGGGACGCTTTATGAAAGAGGTTTTGGCTGTAAGGCGACATCCAAGATCATGTTCAAGTTGAATGGTTATGCCGAGCGCTTTCGAGCGGTAATTGGGTTAGATCCCTCCTATCAAGGCAACGAGGCTGTCAATTTCAGAGTCCGCAATCAAGACCCTATCGGCCCCGACTCGATTCTTTATGACAGTGGAAAAATGACGAAGGACACTCCCGCAAAGGTCGTTGATATCGACGTGCGAGGCATCGATTGCCTGATACTATCAATCGAAGGCAAGCAGGCCCTATGCAACTGGGCGGATGCTCATGTCGTGACATCACCCTGACAATCGTGAAATGGAGGTGCGCAAAGATGTTGTACCAATCTGTGGTCAGGCGAAGCTTGAACATGGCTCTTGTGCTCTTTTGCAGTTGCGTCGTCTTTGCTGAGTCTAACGATGAGGTTCAGAAGACGGGACTTTCAATAACTGCTTTGCGCTGCGAGTACCGGGAGAATCCGTTAGGCATCGAAACCGCCATGCCCCGCTTGAGCTGGGTCATGGAATCGCAAGGCCGGGGACAAAGACAATCTGCCTATCGAATCCTGGTGGCCACCAGTCTCAAAGACCTCCAAGCAGATAACGGGAATCTCTGGGACAGCAGCAAGATTTATTCCGATCGCAGTGTTCAGATCGCCTATCAGGGTAAGCCTCTGCAATCGGGGCAAAGATGCCATTGGAAAATCAGAGTATGGGATAAAGACGGCCTGCCGTCAAAGTGGAGCGAGCCCGGCCGGTGGGAAATGGCACTGCTCACCCAGAAGGACTGGCGAGGCCAATGGATCAGCGACGGCCGGGAAAATCCTGACAAAGATGAGGATTTCTATAAGGACGACCCCACTCCGTTGTTTCGCAAGGTCTTCACGTTAGAGAAGAAAGTGCGTTGTGCCCGGTTGTATATCAGCGGCCTGGGGTACTATTCGGCAAGTCTCAATGGCAGACCGGTGGGAGATCGTCAATTGGATCCCGCCTGGACTATGTACGCCAAGCGTGTCTTCTACAGTACCTATGATGTGACCGATCAATTAGTCCCGGGAGGTAACTGCGTGGGCGTGACGCTGGGCAACGGGTGGTACAATCCTTTGCCGTTGCGCATGTGGGGGCACCTGAATCTTCGTGAGCACCTTACTGTCGGACGCCCCCGATTCATCGCCCAGCTCAACATCAACTTTGAAGAGGGCTCAAGCACAGCGGTCGTAACCGATTCGACCTGGAAGGTCACAGAAGGCCCGATCATGCGCAATAGCATCTATCTTGGCGAAAAATATGACGCGCGAAAAGAAATCCCCCGCTGGGATCAACATGGGCTCGATGACTCAACCTGGGCACGGGTCGCGGTTACGCAAGCACCGGCAGGGTCGCTGCAGGCTCAACCTCTGCCCCCCATCAGAATTACAGCTAATCTCAAACCGGTCCGAGTTAGCGAGCCTAACGAAGGGGTGTTTATCTTCGACATGGGACAGAATTTTACCGGCTGGGTTCGGCTGGCCTTGAACGTGCCGAGAGATACAACCATCACGCTGCGCTATGGAGAGCTGCTGCACAAGGATGGCACTCTCAATCCTATGACCAGTGTCTGTGGGCAGATTAAAGGCAAACGAAAGACCAAGGACGGCCAGACAATCAACGTCGGTGGGCCTGGTGCGCCTGAAACTGCCTGGCAGACGGACACCTACATTGCCAAAGGCGGCGGCCCAGAGTTTTACACACCACGATTCACGTTTCATGCGTTTCGCTATGTCGAGATGACGGGTTTACGCGGACGACCAACGCTGGATATGGTGCAAGGTTTGCGATTGAACACCGACGTTGAGCAAGTCGGCAGTTTTTCTTGCTCGAGTGAGCTGCTTAACCAAATCCAGCAGATGTGCAAGCACACCTTTCTGAGCAATATTATGAGTGTTCAGTCCGACTGCCCGCACCGCGAGCGGTTTGGGTATGGCGGCGATCTGGTCACGACATGTGAAGCGTTCATGTTGAATTTCGATATGGCCAACTTCTACAGCAAAGCCGTGTGGGATTGGCACGATAGCGCGAGGGATGACGGCATGTTGACCGATACGGCTCCTTTTGTCGGGATCCAGTATTGTGGCGTCGGCTGGGCCATGGCGCATCCACTGACGCAGTTGCAGCTATATCGGTACTACGGGGACCAACGCATTGTAGAACAGCAATACGCAACGTCCAAACGCTGGTTCGACCTTGTGACCTCGAAGGCCGAAGATCACATTATCAAGGCCGGACTGAGCGACCATGAAGCACTGGAGACAGCCCCCGCTCCTCAGATGGTCACACCGTTGTACTGCGAGTCTGCGCGCATGCTGTCTCGCTTAGCACGTATTCTCGGAAAGGAGAAAGAAGCGGACGAATACGCTCGGTTGGGCGAGAATATCCGGAGAGCGTATGTCGAAAAGTTCGTTGCCCCTGGAACCGGTGTGGTGGCCTCGGGGATCCAGAGTGCGCAGGCCTTCGCCCTGTTCCTGAATATGCTACCGGTGGAGGAACGCCCGGCGGCCCTTGCACACCTGGTGAAAGATATCACCGACAAACACGACGGCCATCTTACGACGGGCATCTTCGGCACCAGGTATATGCTGGACGTGTTAAGCCGAGAAGGACGCGCGGAGGTCGTCAACAACATGGTCAATCTCCGGGACTTTACCGGTTGGGGATATATGCTGGAGCGAGGCGCCACCACGTTGTGGGAACACTGGGAATTCAGCGATAACACGTTCAGCCACAACCATCCGATGTTCGGATCCGTCAGCCAGTGGTTTTATAACTGGCTGGGCGGCATTGAACCTGCCGTTGATGCCGTCGGGTTCGATAAATTCACTTTTCAGCCGCAGTTCCTTGAGGGCCTGGACTGGGTGCGTTGCACGCATCGATCCATCCGCGGCCCGATCACCTGCTACTGGAAACGTCAAGGCGACCGTGTGGCCATAGAACTCCAGGTTCCAGTCAATACCTCCGCAACACTCGTGCTGCCAGCGGAGGGCGTGATCACCGAAAACGGTCGTCCTGTGGCCGACTCGAAAGGCGTGGAAAAAGTCTCCGAACGCGATGGGCGCCCCATTTTCCAATTGGGGTCGGGGCGCTACCATTTCATATTTGCGCCTTCAGAACCGGTAGGAAACCCCTTATAGTCATCACGGGCATGTGCCCGTAGAAGCAAATACTCAGAAGACGTCACATCACCATACCATTAAAACCATCTTCACGTTTGCAGTTATGCTGCCCATATTTTGCCTCATCATAGCGAAGGGCGATGACATCCTTCTGACTGAGAAGCCTGCAAGGAACTGAGGGAAGGAAGCGTCGCCGTTGGAGAATAGCCGTTTTTGGGCGCTCAGGGAACGTTTTCTTGAAGATTTTTTCGGGTGGGTCAATTGCTGTAAATAGTTATCTGTCAGGCACTTACCACACACACACACACACACACAAGAAACGGCTTTTGGGCCTTCGGGTGGAGATTCTACCCTTGACAATCCCCATTGAGCTCTGTTAATATAGCCTATATAGGTGGTTTGCGTAATCGGCCGCCAGGCAGGAATGGGTGTGAAAAGGTCTACGGATGGAGGCAGCAACCCCTTTTCGCGCGAGTGCTTTGGCGCGCGGCGTCAGTTTGGCGTCGGCAAATATTGTTTTCTATCAGAGGTTTGGAGGAGGTTAGTGTGATGAAAATGAAAGTAATGCTAATAGCCGTGGCGATGGCATCCCTCATCTTCACGGCCGGATCGGCCTCCGCCGGCTTGCTCGTCTACGAACCGTTCGACTACCCGGACGGGTGGCTCAACGGGCAGGGTGGCGCATTGGGCACGACCGGCACCTGGCTGAGCCTTGACACTGGCGAATCAAACGGTTGGCGTGTCCATCCGGAAGGCGAGCTTACGGGGATCGTCGTCGACCCCACCCCCGCTTGCACTCCCAACGTTTTCGACGGCACGGTTGCCAACCTGCTGACCAAGGGTGCCTTTGTTGGGATGGCCGGCCCGGAGGATCGCGGATTGGCTCCGTGTACTGATTCGGGGACCGGCAATACGGATGGTTCCATTGGGCTTGATCCTAGCGTGACTGCGACGTTTCAATCCGGCACCGTAACCTGGTTCAGCTACGTGGGAGCTCATGCTTGGGACCGGAACCAGGGGTCACCACAGTTCATGATCTGCACCGACACGACGACCCCTGGCAGCCGGGGCCTCTCGTTGATCAACTCGGGCAACGGAATCGGAGCCACTGGTGGCCCACCTCGGTTCAACTTGTTTGAAGTTTACCCGCAGTACTTTAGCGGAGGGGTGAAGCACCAATCTCCGGGCGGATACAGCGGCGGCGTCTTCGGTGCACACGACGGAGTTGTGACAGCCTTTGTCAGTACCGCCACCGGGGATGGCGGCTTGGTCGAGGTGGGGCAGCCACGAGCCTACACCATGGAATGGCAGGTTTCCAATCCCAGCGACGGAAGTTTCGGCGCGCCCAATATCATAGTGGGCAAGATCGAATGGGACGCCGACACCGGCGGGGAGGATATCATCTCGGTCGTCCGTTTCCTGGAAACGGACGTGTTGACCGAGGCTGCATTCGACGCCCTGATTGCCGCCCAACCCGCTCTCTCCAGCGCCAACTGGGCTTCCAATAAGCCGAACCTGGACCAAAGTCAGTTCGACACCCTTAATTTCTCAAGCCTCAAGTTTTTCGTCGACGAGATC
>Ga0315294_10009497_pt1 | contig 10694 bp, 21 predicted proteins | sample YL17G13_40_MG_FD_203626 | JGI IMG/M metagenome (GOLD analysis project Ga0315294, IMG submission 203626) | Sediment microbial communities from Yellowstone Lake, YNP, Wyoming, USA - YL17G13_40 | ecosystem: Environmental > Aquatic > Freshwater > Lake > Sediment | place: USA: Wyoming | collected... | reverse complement strand
ATATGAATACCCGGATATTATGTATGTTCATATTAGTGGTAATACTTCATAACTTCCATTGCGCCAAATAAATTACCGAAATTTGTACCATTTGATTTAATACCACTAATATGAACATACATAATATCCGGGTATTCGGTTGCTACTGTTTCCATTGGGTCCATAAAACCATAAGAAGTACCCAAAATCAAGTCAAAGCCTTTCCTAGATAAAGCTCTGAAGACCTGTTCGGAATCAGCACCTTCTGGTACGTTTTCAATATATGCAACATGAGTATTGGGTACATTCTGTTCAACATATTGAAGTCCCTCAAAGTGTGCTTGTGACCAACCACCATCATCGTGTGGACCAATCAATACCATCGCCACATTAAACTTTCCCTTTTCAACAGCGGGTATCTCAAACCCACCTACTTTTTCTGGTCCACAGGCTGTTAGAACCATAGCCATAATTACTAACACAACCATTAACTTCTGCAACATCTTAAATCCCATATTTTTTCTCCTTTATTGTTTGTATTGGTTTAATAAGGTTTTACTGCACTAAAAAAATAATTATTCTTGGTTGTGGTTTCCTCCTTTCTATTAAAAAATAATTTAGATGGTCAGGATTTCTTTATTACGAGTTTCGCCTCACTCTTCGTCACCTGATTCCAGATTACAGTCGTAGCCACACTGGAAGGGGATGGTGTCTTCGCAATCAGCCTCTCATCAACCTGATTGTATATGTTTGGCTCTGGCATTGTCTGTTCCGCCACACTCCTATTACCATACGATTTCCCTCGTGCCACTATCCACAGCGCCATCTAAATTATTAAAGGGAAATTTTATTGGCTTGTATTATTTAATTTCTCAAGGTCTTTTGTATCAAGTTGTGTACCCGCACTAGCTACAAAGCTTCTAGTTGTTTTAGATACAGCGGTATAATTTGCTGCTACCCCATCCATTGTGTTTTGTACATTAAAACTATGAACAATTCCCAAATTACCACCTACAGCAAATGAGTCAATATTTGCTCCTAAGAAAATAAATTTCCAATCGTCGTGTTCTTCACGAAACTTTACCATTTCTCTAATTTGTCCAGCGGTATATTCCTTACTTGCATTTTCCATACCATCGGTATTTATAACAAACAATACTTTATGCTTTTTACTGGCACGATTACTTACAGTAGAAATGGCTTTTCCAATTGCATCATATAAAGCAGTAACCCCACGAGTAAAATATTGCTTATTCGTAAGTGGGGGTACAAATTTAAGGGCTAAGCCATCATGAAGTATTTCGTATCTATCATCAAATAAAATAGTAGTTAAACTTGTTTTCTCATTTAACTTTCTTTGTTCCATAGCAAAAGAATTGAAACCTTCGATAACAGAATCTTCTAAGCCACTCATTGACCCTGACCTATCAAGTACAAACACGATTTCAGTAGACATATTTCTCCTTTTATTTTTATTTAATTTTTAATATTCGAATTGTTTAAAGTAAAATATAATTAATAAAACTAAGACCCCGGAATACTCATTATGAGTGTTATTATAATATACATTATAATATACATTGCAATCGCTAATACTATAAAAATTCCAATACCTTTAAGACAACCGTTTGTTGTTTTTTGGGTTTCTTCTTTATTTGGTGTTTTAATATCTGATAGAGGAATTCCGGTTGATATAATACCGTTAACCAGTAAATTTAGGTCTTTGTCTACTGTAAGCACCGCCATTTCTGGTTTTTGTACTTGCCACCAAATCAGGTAGACAAGAGGAACAATAAAAAAAGTAAAAACGCCTACAACACATAATATTAAAAATATAAGCCAACTAAACTTCTTTGCTTTTACCATTTGCGCAGAATTACTAGTTGAGCCAGCTACAACCCAACCTGCGGTCATATACTTGGTAATAGCATCTTTTAATATCTCATCCTTCTTATCAATTGACATAATTTCATCTACCGTTGTTGTATTTGCAGTAGTAGAACTCACAAGACCACGTTGGCAATATCGGCATACAACAGCCACCTTCTTAATTGTTTCTCCACAATAAGGGCATTGTTTGTTATCACTATCTTCCGGAAGCATGTAATTCTCCTTTTACTTTCTTTTTACTTTCTCTTTAGTTTGAATAACATAATTATTAGCAAATTCATAAATTCTTTCTACATTTTCTTTTAAGTATTCATCATCCATAGAATTTGCACAGGCTATCTTATGCGCCCAAAGGTTCGCGTATGGGCGGTCTAATGGGACTATTCTCCCTTCGTCTTTAAGAATATCATTTCCACAATAAAAACATTTTTTCACTTAAATATCCCGACTATTAAACAAAGAGGGTTTTGTTGTGGGCTATACGTTCATATTCAGCTTCTGCATTCTCATAACCAGCTTTAACCAGTTTCTTGAACTTATTTCTACTGGCAAAAAGTTTCTTCATGATACAAGCCATAACCCCTTCTTCTTTAATGTATTCCTCGTCCTCAGCACACTTCACAATTGTTTTTGTGCCATCGGGGAAGAAACAAATGGTTGCAGGGCAACAATAGATAATTTTAGTAGGAATAAATTGCTTTGCTATTACTTTTTGAGAATCGTTATCAAAAGTGCCAGCAACCCAATTCCAACCATTACCCGTATCCCCAACCGAAATAGCCCAAGTACCATTTGTATTGTTTGAAGTTATAAAGCCTACTCCACTCAAAGCTTCCTTGGGTACATACTTGCCAAGTTGGTTCATAAACTCTTCTGAAACATATTGTACTGCCATTCTTTAATTCTCCTCTAATCTTTTATTATAATGTTCATCACAGCTTGTAAATAGCCAATGATGAATTTCCCGTAGTTTTCCGGGTTTACCGCACACTTCACATGTTTTTTCTGCTTTTTCTTCTGCTTCCCTGATTATTTCAATTATTTCATTGGTATATATATTTACATAAATTCTTAAACCTCCAAGTTTTTGTTTAACTTGAAATATCTCAAAGTGTTTTTGAAAATGTTTTCTTTCTTTTTTAGGCATTTTCTCAATAGTTTTTTCCATTTTATCAAGTGCTTCTTCAATAATTGGATACCAACCTTCTCCACAATCAAAGCCAAACGCCATTAAATTGTTTTGTAAATTAGGGTCTGGTCTTATAAAATAATATTCTTTCATAATTACTCCTAAAATGGAAACGCATTTCCAAATTCTGCCAATGGTAATGTAGCATAATTTATATGGTGTGTTTCATTTTCAACCTTTGTATTGGTTACGTCTTTTCTTAAAACAGGTGCTTTATTTTGTAATCTTTTAGCCCAATCTGTTAATACTTTTCTTCCATATTCGCTTGCTTTGTTTGTAGTATCTCTTGGACCATAAGACTGATTAACAAAACCAGTTGGATTAACTTCGACAGATGCCATTTCATCTTCATAATTAACATGAAATAAATAACAACGTCCTTTAACTGCTGCTTCTGCATAATTTGCAATACAATGTTGCATTGCTTCACCTTCTTCTACAACCATCCCATAATCATTGAGAAAATAAATATGCTCTACTTCCGGTAATTTAATTGGGGGTAAAGCCGTTTTAGATACTTTCAATATTGCTTGTTCTCTTTTCCATTGTTCCGCACGTTCAGCGCTTTCAGCTTCCCATTTCAGTCTTTGCTCTTCCCACTCACGTTCTCTTACTTGCCTTTGTAAATCTAAATCGTGTTGATACAATTCAGCACGTTTAGCAAGACCTAAAATATTCCAATCTCCCATGATACTCCCGGGATAATCAAACATTAAAACAAAGCCGTGTTCTATTCCTTTTATTTTACGAAAATCACCCGTATTGGTAGTAGGAAAATAATGCCACATATATTGTATAGCCTTTTTAATATCGTCGTCAGTTGATTTTGCAAGAATGTGCATTAATTTTTCTTCTGAATTATGCTCACGTACACCATAAGTACGTGCAATCATAGCATATGCATACATACGAATTCTACTGGTAATTGGCTCGGATAGTTTTAATGATTTTATAGCAAGGGCATTATAATATATAACCCCGCCGGGGAAATTCATTAAGGTTTTATTTAATGATGTATATGATTTATCATCTTTAGCATAAGCTATTTTCCAATCACGAAATAAAGAAGAATGGTCTAACGAACCATCATAATAATGTAGAATTGCTATTCTAGCCGCCTGATATTTTAATAAATCATCAATTAAATATTTATATTTTACCCTGCTTTTTAAAATAATATTAACTCTTTCCCAATTTCCAGTACCCCTACTAACAGAAAATAATTTTTTGTGAAGGGCTATAACAGTTGGGTCAAGAGTATCACGCTTTCTTTCCCATATCTCATGTATAAGTTTATTTATTGTCTTACCTGTTACTTTTTTGCAATAATTAGTAATAGCGGTTTCTTTTCTATGTATATCACTTTTTTTCGGAGGAATCCATGTTTCATAAATCCTATCAACAGCCCTGTCTACTAAAGGGTAATAAGCATATAAAGGTATATAATCAAATTGATTAAAAGACATATCCTCTTTTTTTACTTGAAACCAAAAACCTCGCCTGTTCATTTTATAAACAACAGGTGGTCTATCACTTTCACTTGGCACAATTTTAAAACCATCTTTCAATTCATATACTTCATAATGATGGGCTTGTTTTCTCATCTAGTCTCAACTCCTCGTTTATTTTAGTTAAATGTTGTAAACCATTATACCACACTTTTTCAAATTTGTCAAGTATCAATTTTCTTTAAGGTATTAAATATGCCTCTCGTAATTCGCCATATGAATATGGTACACGTTCAGCTAAAATATCAATCCAATAATATCCTTCATAAGTCACAACAATTGCCCCACCCCTATCACGACAAGTATATTCGTTTCCATCTAAACTTATTACCGTTCCAAAAGCTAGTTCAAACGGGCAAGCGATTGTATTGTACTCTCCCCAATAATCTTGCCAACGTTCTCCGTTGGACATTTTAGAGATACATTCTCCGTTAGCAAATCTGGCACAATTAACTCCACCTAAGCTCGGGTTATAGTGACTTACCAAAACATAAATAAGCGTTCCTTCTTGGTCGCTGTCCGTAGATTCTATATCCCCTGATATAGTTTCTTCCCTTGTGACTTCAACTGCAACCTCTTTGGTAGGTTCAGGCACTACTGCTACAATTTCTTCGGTAGGCTGAGGCTCCTCTATTATAACTTCTTCTGTGGGTTTAGATTCTTCCACTACAATTTCTTGAGTAGGAGCAGGTTCTATAGATACAACTTCCTGAATAAGCTCAGGTTCTATAGCTATAACCTCTTCAACAGGTGCAGATTCTATGGTTACGGTTACTGTAATAGGAATTACCCCTTGTGGTATTTGAATTAACTCAACAGGTTCTTTTCCAATAACCGGAAGGAAAACCATACTTTCAGAGTCTACGGACTCGGTGTTAAATTTAGGCTTCCGGTATTAATAATCACTTCTGCATAGCGTACAAAATCAAGTAGACCATCACCGTTTATATCAACAAAAACATTTTCTATTGCTACGGCTTTATCGGGAAGAGCAAAATTATCATTATATACAGTTATAACTCCTACAAATATTGCTGCGATAATAATTAACCCGCAAAGTACTATAATAACCTTTGCTGTTCCACTTCTACCTTCTTTTACTTCACTATTGTTTTTGGCTGTCATCCTTCTCCTTTTTTAGTTTAATCATATAAGTATTTATAAAAGCACGTGTAGAGACTTTTATATCTTCGTCTGTAACTTTCTCTAAATCAAAATCAACTCTTACAAATGTATCAACCATATCGTCCATCATACTAGGTTCTACAGCAAGTTCTTTCCAAATCTTTCTACACCTTTTGATTAATTTCTCTAGTTTGCTCACATGGTTTATATTCTCCTATTTTTCTGTAGCGCTTACAAAATAAACAATAATCAAGGTAATAATTCCCATTAATGCATATCCTCCTATAAAAATAATAAGAAATGTCCAAAAATTAGGATTTCCAAAGCAAAGCCAACCCAAACAAGAACCCAACCAGAAAACCCACAAAAAATCAATAACGCTTATTAGTTTTCCTATTATTTTGCTTTGTAACATTAAAATTTACCTTTTATTTTGTCAAGTGCATCTTGTGCAATACCAAAGTTTACATGACCGGGATTATTGGGTGCTATTTTCTTCAATGCATCGACAGCTATTTTTGTATAACTAGCTAATTCGGCTTGCGCACTATCCATTGTTCTTAGTGCTAATTGACACATTCTCAATTGCTCTCGGATTTCATCGATGCCTTCATCATCTTTTTCGTAGAGGCTATCCTCAAGCTTATACAATTTACGCTTAATTTCGTCTCTTTGTACGCAAGCTTGTATATAATGATTTCTAGTCTTTCTTAATTCAACACCTTCATCATATAGTATTGCTTTTAACTTATCACGCTCTTTTGCTATTCGTATTGCCCAATAACGTCCTTCAACAGCTTCCTTTGACAATTTACAATTGCAATCATTCCATCGGGCAATCTTTCCATCAATACATCCTAAAAGACCATGCTCTTCAATCCCATGTCCACATTCACATATAATTTCCATTATTCGCTTGTTAAATCCTTTCCGTAATATGTCCATACTTTATTGCAACTACAGCAATGATAAATAAATGATATGTTATCATCTGGCAGACCAACTTCCTCTTTTCTTAAATCTCCTAAACAATCAGGGCATCTATCGTCTCTAATAAATTCTACTCTAAGCCTATAAGTTTCTTTCTGATAAAAATCTCGCCAATAGCGTGTTTCAACCATTTCGGGAGATAGATTACATCTACAAGCATTTTTATCATCGCCCTTTTCCCAACCAAATTCGCAACCAACCACTTTAGTATGCCTTTTCAATGAATGTCCGCAATTAGTACATAGAATTTCCATTTATATCATGTCTCCTTTTTCATTAAAGAAACAACACTAAGAATTTCCATTTTATCTCCTATCTTGTAAATATAATCTCATCACCATATAATCTCGTTATCGTTTAAGAATTTATTCGCAATTACTTTGAGTCTTTTTTTACATTTTTCACATAAATCTTCATCAAAAATTATATCAGCATGAATACCGCTTAAAGGCGGGTCATAATCAGCCCTGATTATTACTCTTTTTACTCCCTTTTTATTTCCACATTTATTACAAATATATTCAACTGTCATTTTATATCTCCACTTGGTTTAAATACTTGTATTTTAAACAAATGGTATCTTCCCTAAAAGTCATGCCGTTATTTTCGTCTATTTCCCCTTGTTTCCATATTTCAGTATGGGGGTCTGCCAGCAAATCTTTCTTAGACATATAACCACATAACCATACATATTCAAAAGAAGGAAGCGTAGACATGAAGAAATATAATTCAGCATTAAATTTTTCATCTGACTGATATAAGAAAAAAGATGCTTCATAGTCTTGACGAGGTACAACTGTTCTATATTTACATTTTACATCTACTTTTACATCATTTACATCAAAATCATAGGTTATGTCTTTAGACCTTATGGCATTTGGATATATTTTTTTAAATACAATTTCTCCTAATATACCCGCTATTCTACTATGTTTTCTATCGTAAACTGTCTTTTGGTTTACCATATTGCTTTGAGAAAATCTACGTTTAAATTCATCTTCCGCATCTTGTAAATCTTTAGGGGAAGTTTTATAACAAGGCATTTTGTTGACTCTATCTATAATGAGTACATTAGTTAAAATATTCATTATGCTCTCACAGCAAAGTTAAACTCAATATCTTTCCTACTAGCGAGATAATCACATAAATGTACAAAATCTTGCATTTCTCCCTGTGGAGTAGGTAAAACAGTTTTATCCCACTTACTAGTATTCCATTCTCCCATGTGTGCTTCGATGTTGTTACAGATAATCTCTAAAAGCCAAATATCTTCAAAATCAACTTGTACTTTTTCTCTCAATACATCGGCTGCAACAAGAGGGTGTGTGTGGGTTGTGTTTCCTGTACCATTTAAACCCTGCTTCCAACCATCGTGTAACATTAAAGAAGTAATAATTAAATCTTGCTCATCTGGTGCAAACTTTTTAATCCTAAACAAGTCTACTGCAATTCCAACAGACGCACGTACATGCCTGTAAAGACCACCGTCCCCCAAAGCATAACTTGGATGATACTTTCCGGTTGAAGACGCTGCTACTTTGTAAAAATAATCTGGCAATAGTGCAACCCCTTGTTTTGCGATATTTAAAATTACGGGATTTTTAATTAAAGCTAATTCTTCTTCAAAATAATTCATTATATGCTCTTTTCCAATTTTTCAATTAAATCATCTATACTGTAAAATTCAAACACAACTTCGCCTTCATATTCTTCGTCTTCCGAAACAAGTTCTCCACTACCATCATTAAACATATGGATATAAGACTCTTCCCCCCAATTATTTTTTACACTTGCTTTTCTAAATAATTTTAATAATTTTTCCATGTTATTCTTCCTTTTTCATCCTTTTTCTGGCTCTACGCACAATAATTTGCCTAAAGGGAAATTTCTCTTTTAACCATATAAAGAATTCTCTATTACTATATTCTATACCGTCAATCATCAGTTTGAAGGAGTAGAGTAGCACGAACCATGTCAGTGCTACTACTCCACCAATGATGATTACCGCAAGCAAGAATTGTCCTATTCTAATTAAAAAGCTTACAGCAATCATTTTAAATTCTCCTATTTGGGTTCTGCGGGAACAGGCACAACCGAGTTAGGACTCCACAACATTGTAATGTCTGTACCTTCTGGTATGAAATAGAATGTGCTTTTATCGCCCAAAATTTCTTTCATAAGACGTAGTTTTTCGAGGTCAAAGGCATATTGGTTAGTTACATATACTTGATTTTGTGCAGCAATTATCTTTCCATTACGATTAGCGATTTCCATTTGCACGTTTGTTTGTGCTTCTTCTGCCTTTACTTGCTCTTGAAGAACAGCAGCACGTCTTTCTTGTTCCAAGATATTATTAGATGCAGTTTGCTTGATAAGGTCTTGCCTACGCAATTCAGTTTCAATTTGTGCAGTAAGTAAAGCTTTTTCTTTTAATTGGTCTGCATAAGACGGGTCAATTGCGATATTGTTTACAATTACATTGACTATCATAACAGAATAAAAGTTAGCATCACCAACTAAGGAATCTTCTATTTTTTGTGCTAAACTATTCCTATCATCTAATAGTTGAGTTAATGTAAACGAGCGTGTACCAACTTTGATACCTTCCCTTGCAGTAGCATCTATGGTATCCATTAAAGCTTGGTCGTCTACTAAAGCGTTCCAGTTTGTCAAAATGTTACGTGCAGATTCACAATCGGTCATGCGCCTTGCTTGAATAGTAATTTCTACACCAACCAACTGATTATCTTGTGTGGCTACTTCGGGGTCTCCTACTGTTACTTTTACAGTAGCAGACGATATCGGCTTTAAATCATCAAACCAACCCCAAGCAGTGTGAACGCCGGGACCAACACAACCTCTAATCTGACCAGCATTCATTTCAACTCCAATTTCATTAGCGTCGATTTCTTTATTCAGGTAACAACCAGAAAGAAGAAATGCAACAATCAACAGACTTACTAAATACTTTGTTTTCATTTTTTATCCTTTTTTTTATTATTTACAAAACATATTTGTTTTGCATTTTTCATTATATCATACTTTTTTAGCTCTGTCAAGGGTAAATTATAGCGAGCGCTATATTTATTGTATTCCATATTATAAAAGGAACAACGATAAATATAACAACCATATCGTATTTTCGAGGCTTCTTTTTCTCCAATCCTATTGTAACAATTATAACTGAAAGAGCTTTTAAAAAAGCAACCCAACCCCAACCAAACCGTAGAAGAGGATTTGCTTCTTTTAAACCTAAACTTAAACCTATCATAGTTGTTAATATATCCAAAGCTTCTGCAATTAAAAAATAAAAAGTAACTTTACGCATTAGTTAACTGTCTTATTTCGACAGCAGTTTCTTTTTCTAAATCATAACCCGGTGCTTGCATATTAACTAAAAGCCCGACGGTTAAATTTAAGGCTTTCATGTATGTACGTACTTGTGCTTCTTCTTTTCCTCCAATTTTTGTAACTGCTTTCATTTCTACAATAATATCCCCGCCTTGCTTTACAATAATGTCCGGGCAACCGTAACCAACATAAAAGCCTTTGTAATAAATAGGGACATTTCTTTGGTCTTCGTATGGCATTTTTGCTAATCTCAACCCTACTTTGACAGCGTTTTCATATACTACTTCGGAATGTCCTGAACCTAGAGTTTCATATACATCTAATATAATTTCTTCTATTTTTTGAATAACTCTTTTTGCTTGCATTATTCCGTCCTCCTAATTGAGTGGCTAAATTTGACTCTAGCCACTCATATTTAATTATCTTGCTCTATCTGTAGAAATTTTAATTAACTTTAAATTATAAACTTCTACGCCATCCCAACCTTCGGGGTTTGCACCATAACAACTTACAACGTGGAATATACCATCATTAAAGTATTTCCCATATGGTTGTTTGGTGCTTCCTGTTACTTGGTAGTAGTAAATTGTACCATCTGTATAAGCAATTCCTACCACTTCTTCTTTGGCTAGTTTAAACCAACCACTATTCCATGCACGATG
>Ga0315294_10009496_pt1 | contig 10694 bp, 7 predicted proteins | sample YL17G13_40_MG_FD_203626 | JGI IMG/M metagenome (GOLD analysis project Ga0315294, IMG submission 203626) | Sediment microbial communities from Yellowstone Lake, YNP, Wyoming, USA - YL17G13_40 | ecosystem: Environmental > Aquatic > Freshwater > Lake > Sediment | place: USA: Wyoming | collected... | reverse complement strand
ATTTAGGTACGACGAGCAGTCCGCTTTACATCGAGAGCTCTAGCATCAGCGCTAATACGGTCAGCGCACAGATGGACTCGGCACATGAGACTGCGGTCATCAACAACACAATTACAGCCAATGTTGAGTTCAAGGCCAACTCAGGACTGATCTGGCGCAATACGATTACCGCTCCGGACACCAAATTAAACTCCGGAAGCCAAGGACTAGTCCTGTTCAACACGATCACGGGGAATCTGTCGTGTACGGGCTCGGCCTCACCTTCACTGGCACAAGCCTACGGGAATAAAGTGTCGGGGACCATGTCGCTAAGCTCTTGTCCAAATCAAAGTGATAACTCGACATCGCTTTCGGACGGAACCTTCGCGTTTGCTGATGACGGTACATTAGGCCAAAGCACATCGACCGTGACGAATCGTTCGGTACCTATGGCGGCTTTAATTTTAAAAGCCACCGGCTGGGTCACAGGCGCCACCGTCAATTTAGAGCTGAGCACTAAATTAAACGGTGCAACGATACCAATCAATTTGCAGACGGGATATACGCCGCCAGTACTCATTGGCTTGCCTGGGATTTACACTGCTAAAGTAAAATCGGTTTTGGCCACCAGCAGCTTACTCGGCAACGTCAGCCGAATCGTCACTGTATATGCGCAGGGCAACGGGCCTTTCGTTATGTCCAAAGGAGCGATCACAAACAACGCTAATTGGACATGGAGCAGCGCTGTTGGGGTCTCTGGCAGGACCTATCGCTATAAATTTAACGACGCTAACTTCATGATCGCCCCGACGGAAACCAAGCTTTTAAGCTACGATGCTGTTAGCACCTTGCCCGATGGCACCTACACTTTCTACGTGCAGGAAAAGGACGAGAACGGCAACTGGAGCGACGCCACCTCTAGCACTATCTTTCTTGATAAGACGATACCGAAAACAGCTAAATTACCGACCGGCCCGTCTCCGTTCACCGGCTCTAAGGATGTGACATTTACCTGGGAAAATCCGGGCGATAATCTTAGCACGACCGGCGAAGGTAGCGGCGTAATTTCCTACAACGTAAAAATCGGCACTAAATTAGGACTCAGCGACGTATTCAACGGTAACGTGCGTGGACTCTCAAAGACGATTACTGGCGTTGACCGCGGCACCTACTATGCCAGCGTTCAGGCAGTGGACAGTGGCGGGAACATCTCACCATTCTCCAGTAGCTCAGCGGCAGTGACAGTGGATCTGACAGTGCCGAATACTCCACCGACGCCCACGACTAGTGGCGTCTACACTAAAGCCAGTACGGTCACCTTTAACTGGACGGGCCCAGGCGACAATATAGGTGGCTCTGGGATTGCGTCTTACAACCTGCAGATTGGCACCTTTACGGGCGGCAGTGATGCGTTCAATGGCAATGTTGTGGGCGCCGTGTCGAAGACCTTACCAACCCTAGATGGTAAGACCTACTATGCCCGGGTCCAATCAGTAGATGCCGCGGGTAACACCTCCGCATTTTCAGAAAGCTCAATCGGCATTGCCGCGGATTTAACAGCACCAGCGATCCCGGCTGCACCGACATCAAATATGTCGGCTTCACGCTACGGAACTTTTATTTTCTCGTGGCTACCACCAGCAGATAATGCTGGCGGAACAGGAGTGGCTAAGTACAACCTCAAGATAGGTACCACTCCTGGCGGAAGCGATGTGAACACTTACAGTGTAACAGAACTAAATAAAACCCTTACCGGTAACAACGGCAGCATCTGGTATGCCAGTGTCGAAGCTGTCGACCGAGCCGGCAACGGATCCGGATTCTCGCCAAGTTCAGACCGCGTCATCGTCGATAAACAAGCACCGAACAAACCATCTGCGCCAACCACGCCGACTCCGCGCACAAAATCTAGTGCCGTGACGTTTAATTGGAGCGCTGGCAGTGACGTTGAACCGGGCTCGGGTGTTGCATATTACAACCTGCGAGTAGGTACCAGCCCAAGTAGCAGGGACGTATTTGATGCTAAAGTTTACGGCTTAACCAAGACGGTCACCCTAACTAATGCCCCAGCCTATTATGCTACCCTTCAAACTGTTGATAATGCCGGCAATGAATCAGCTTGGTCAGAAAACTCAGTGAAAATCGAAGTCGATGGCATTGCTCCAGAGGCAAGCGGCGGTGGAATAATCACAGCCTCAAGCATAACAAGTACGAATATCAACCTAAGCTGGGTTAAGGGTCAGGATAATGCGTCCCCTTCCGGCTCCCTGTCCTATCAAGTGTACCAATCGACCACCGGCAATATCAGCACACTTACAGAGATCGCAGCAAATGGCGTTGCCTTCGGGCCGTTAAGCTTGGACATAGCAAGCACCACTGTGATGGGGCTGGAGGCAAATCGCACGTACTACTTTAATGTCGTGATCCAGGACCAGGCGGGCAATGAAAGAGCCTACCAGATGCTCGAAGTCGACACCAGTATGGCAGCACCATGGACTTGGATGAAAGGCAGCAACTCAGGTAACGGCAGCGCATTCTACGGCTTGGCTGGTGAAGCAGCGACTATGCTCACTCCTGGCGGGCGACAACAGTCTGTAGGATGGGTCGATTCAGCTAACCAACTTTGGCTATTCGGTGGCAGCGGCTCAGCAATTGGGACCACAGCAACTTATTTTAACGATTTATGGAAATTTGACGGCACGAATTGGATATACGCAGCAGGCAGCTCCACTGCCAACCAATCTGGAAAATATGGCAGCGACGGTAACTTCGTACCGGGTGGCCGGACCTCGGCAGTCTCGTGGACGGATTCGAACAGCAAGCTTTGGCTGTTCGGAGGCAACGGATACGATCATGCTGGGGACGTTGGTTACCTAAACGATTTATGGAAGTACGATCCCAGCACGTCTCTTTGGACCTGGATCTCAGGGAGCAGCGTCTCCGATCAAGCCGGTAATTACGGCACCCAGGGCACCGAATCGGCTTCCAATTTGCCAAGATCGCGATACGGCGGCGTGACTTGGTTAGAACCTCGTCCAAGCACCAGCTCAAGTAATTTGTGGCTATTCGGCGGCTATAGTCGCGACACTAGCGCAAGTCCCAATGTGCTCCTCAATGACCTCTGGAAGTTTGACTCCAAGACCCAAAACTGGACTTGGGTCTCGGGCTCTCAGCTTCCCAATCAAAAAGGAGGTTACGGCACACTGGGCTCAGGCTCATCTTCAAACACGCCAGGCGCTCGAAGTGGTGCCGTGTCTTGGTACGATAGTTATGGCAACCTCTGGCTATTTGGCGGCTATGGATACGACGAAAGCGGAGCAGTGGGCAACCTTAACGACCTGTGGAAGTTTTATGGTGGCAGTTGGACTTGGGTTTCAGGCAGTAAAACGGCAAACACCAAAGGAAGCTATGGCCTAAAAGGCACAGCGGCTATCGGCAATATTCCCGGTGCTCGCAATGGATCCATCGCATGGATGGACCGCCCACCCTCGGGCAATTTGTGGTTATTTGGTGGCTCGGGCTTCGATTACAATGGTGTCAACGGTGTACTGAACGACCTGTGGCGTTTTGACGGCACCAACTGGACTTGGATATCTGGAAGCTATACGGTGAGTCAGTCCGGAACTTACGGCCAGTTTGGAACACCAGGTGCCACTAATGTCCCTGGCTCACGCAGCGCTGCTCTGTCATGGATCGATGGTTCAAACATTCTGTGGTTGTTCGGTGGCTATGGTTTCGATCAAGATGGGAGCATGGTGCTGCTTAACGATCTGTGGAAGGGACGGCCTTAGTCCTGAGCAGTCTCGGCACTTCAGCAGCGTCAGAAACCCAACTTTTCCTTAACAGCTGAAGACCATCTATGCCCATACTCACCGACGAACTTCACTGCCATCTCTACGGCTGCCTCACTCCAGAAGACCTCTGGTCGCTTGGCCGTGACCGCTGGCGCACCATGGAGGCGCGCCTTGCCTGGTACAGCGCAGAGTATGAAAAGACTTACGGCCGTCGCCCTACTCCGTCAGACTACTGGCTCAAAGACTCCGGCCTTGAATTACTTCGTAAAGATTTTTTATTTACTACGCCGGGACCTTTTAGCCGCTTTCAAGCGTCATTCAATTTGGCAATCGCGCTACTGCCCATCACCCCTGATGACACTGTTGTGCTTAGTCATGTGCTTAAAGGCCAAAGGGACAGCGGACTCAGCTACGGCGAGTACCGCTGCTTTGTGCCAGCGCTGCTAATGCCGGATCAAATTGCCGCCTACCTGGCCACCATGGCGGATAAGACGCTTGAGCTCGCAGCCGAGAGTGATCCCACTTTTAAACCGCGATTGATCTTTAGCCTCAGCCGCATACCGGCCACCGGACTTACGCAGTACCGCTTACTCAAAGACTGCCTGAGGGCCAAACCAGACCGAGCGAAGGTCGTCACCGGGATTGACTTCTGCGGTGTGGAAGAAGGCCATCCACCAAGTCTGACAGCACCGTTGATTGCCCAAATTATCGCCGACAACAGTGCGGACAGGTCACAGGCGCTAGCGCTGCTGTACCACGTCGGAGAGTCTTTCACCGATAAAACATTGATGAGTGCCGCCCGCTGGGTGTGGCAGGCTCATCAGATGGGCGCGCATCGACTGGGCCACGCGCTCGCACTTGGACTAGATCCAGAAGTTTACCGTGGTCGCCAAGCCACCGAGAGTGTGCGTGAGCGCCGCGATCATTTGCAGTGGTTGCAGCATTCTAAACCTTGGTTAAAAGAGCGGGGTTATGAGGTCGACAGCGCGCGACTAGCATTCGAGCTAAACAAAACAGCCGGCGCCGGCCTCGATGACACTTGGACCTGTAGCTACGATGATGAGGTTATCGCTGACTGCCGGTGCCTACAACAGGCTTTAATAGCAGATTTAGCCGACAAAAACGCGATCATCGAGAGTTGTCCCACTTCAAACATGTTAATCGGTCAACTGACCCCCGCATCGCATCCGTTACCGCGTTTCACTAAGGCCGGGCTGCGCGTGGTGATTGGAGCCGATGATCCTGGAATTTTTGCCACATCGCTTGCCGGTGAGGAGAAGATTCTGCGCACTAGCTTTGGATGGTCTGAAATAATGTTACTGCAAAGCCAAGAGCTAGCGCGTCAAAGCCGCGCGGAGAGCCTCGTTGGTAGCGTGGGCACATAATGCGGAGAAAATTGTTGACATTCGCGTCATCGTAAGGGACCGTAAAGGTTCTATATTTATGGTTTTTTCATGTTTCACTTTCGTTTGCAGGAGATTTCATGAAACTCGTAGCCGCCCTTTTCTCAGCTAGCCTTTTGTTCGCATCCGCCAGCCACGCTGAAGAAGCTATGGCTCCAGCTGAGCACACCGCTGCTCCTGAAGCTGCTCCAGCTCCTACCGAAGAAGCTAAAAAACCAGCTGAAGAGAAAAAAGCTGGCAAAGCTGCTGGCAAGAAAAAAGCTAAGCACGGCAAAAAAGAAGCTCATGGCGAAGGCCATGAAGCTGAGCACAAGTAAGACCTAGCGTCTACTTTAGCTTGGTATGAGCATTCGGGTGCATTAAGTTGCCTCGAGTGCTCTTTTTTTTAAAAATTTTGCCCCGCCTTGGACCCAACATGGACTTAAAGACTGAAGACAACGCAACCAGCTCCATCAAACAAGCACTATTCCACTCAACCGTCTTAATTTCTGGTCTAGGTTACTTTGTCGACATTTACGACTTAGTGCTTTTCAGCATCGTTCGGGTGGATAGCTTAAAAGATTTGGGTATTGTCGGTAGCGAACAGTTGAATACCGGCGTCCACCTGCTCAATATGCAAATGGCCGGAATGCTGCTCGGTGGAATAATTTGGGGCATTCTTGGCGACAAGCGTGGGCGCGTTTCAGTCCTGTTTGGGTCGATCCTTATCTACTCCCTGGCCAACCTCGCCAATGCCTTCGTCACCAATGTCGAACAGTATGCGGTGTTGCGCCTGCTTGCCGGCATCGGGTTGGCAGGCGAGCTCGGCGCGGCCATCACCTTGGTGAGTGAATCACTGCCGCGCCAATCTCGTAGTTACGGTACGTGTTTTGTTGCCGCCATTGGCGTGTCGGGGGCTATGTTTGCCGCATTAATAGCGGCGGTCTGCACATGGCGCACGGCATTTATTATTGGCGGCGTGATGGGTCTAGCGTTGCTCGCTACAAGATTCCGTCTGCTCGAATCAAATATGTTTAAAAGCTTGCAAGACCAAACGGTCAAGCGCGGCGATCTGCGGCTTATTTTCCAGTCAAGAGAACGCTTCACTAGATATGTCCGTTGCATTTTAGTCGGTATACCCACTTGGTTCTGTGTTGGGATCATCGTCACTTTTTCGCCGGAAATCTGCCGAGCTTTAGATGCCACGGGCCCTGTGTCTGCCGGCCAAGCCGTACTGTATTGCTACAGTGGTATCGTTGCTGGTGACGTAGTCAGCGGCTTTCTCGGTCAATGGTGGCGAGGTCGCAAACGAGTGGTGGCGGTATTTCTCGCATCTACTCTTTTGGCCATCGTATGCTTTCTCAATATGCGAGGCTTCGCTCCCAGCGTTTATTACTGGATGAGCTTCGCTCTGGGCCTTGCCACGGGTTACTGGGCCGTCTTCTTAACCATGGCGGCAGAACAGTTTGGCACCAACATCCGCGCCTTAGTGTCCATCAGCGTGCCAAATTTCGTTCGCGGATCTGTGGTTCTTTTGACCTTCGTCTTTCGGTCACTGATTCCGGTATTGGATCTGACTAAGAGCGCACTGGTCCTAGGCGTAGCGTGTGTCGCTGTGGCGTTCGCCGCCTTAGTAGGTATGAAGGAATCTTTTGGGGCAGATCTCGACTTTATTGAGGAACACAATCCGATTTGAACTTGCGCACGGGATACTTATCTAGGTATTTTCAGGGGTCTAGCTGGGACACACCTCCAGCTATGGTTCATAAAAACTTGAAGTCTTGAGTTCAACCAATGAAAAACACCAGGTTCAGTCAGCCCCTTTTAGTAAGCTTCGTCCTCCTGGCTGGCTGCGGTACACATAAAACTACCACTCCATCGGAACTGAAAATTATTGGCGGCAGTCCGGCTGATGCACAACTTTACCCGGCCGTGGCCTTGGTGCGCCCTGACAGCGAAGGGATAGATTATGTCTTCTGCTCAGGCGTTTTGATTGCTGAAAAACTTGTCCTTACCGCCGCACACTGCAGCTGGGATGCTAATGATCGAGTATATGCAGCAGACACCGTAGGTGTGATGGTTGGCGACAGCACTCCCGAGAAGCATCTAGACAAGCGACTGCACGTACTCGGGATCACCGTGCATCCAAGCTTCGATCGCAGCAAGATGACGAAAGATCTGGACGGTTCGATCAGACTAAACGAAGCAAATGACATCGCCGTCTGGGAGCTAGCGACTCCAGCTACCGGTGCCCAAACCGCCGAAGTCCTTGCAGCGAGAGATCTAGACAGCGTATTTGTCGATGAAACCTTAGTCACCATCATGGGCTTTGGCCAAAGATCGACTTGGGAGTCACCCTGGACGCCGCACGAGTTCGCCGTGGCAGAGACCATCTACCGCAGCACTTACTCCCAAAGGGTCAGAAATGTTGTGAGCAGTAACGGTGGAATCCCAGTTAAACGGTCCGAGTCCAGCAACTTTCCTGGGCGCAACCAGACCGAATTCTACGCTGGTGCTGCCAAGTACCCGGACACCTGCAAGGGTGACAGCGGCGGGCCCGTATTTGCTAAGACTCCGCAGGGCAAACTACTCCTGATCGGAATCACCTCGCGCGGCTCGGGCACCTGCGAAGTTGGCGGCGTCTATACGCTAGTCCCAGCATTCCTACCTTGGCTCGAATCGGTAGCAGGCACCGTCAATCAGGGCGAATATAGCGTAGGATCTCGCTAAAACTACTCAGAGTCACATCTGGCCTCGGACCGCCTGGGTCATGAGGCGTGATCTCTGCGTTCTTCTCGATGTTTGTTAGTGGTGAGAATTCTGCCAGCGCCTCTATGTCTCCCGCTGAGGCAATCCCGTATTCTGCCCATGCGGTGAAGACACCAAGACGCTTGCCCAAAGCCACGTCTTTTCGCCGGTTGTCGCCAACCCAAACCACCGTGCGTCGCACCTCGGCCGGTGCTTCGTCCAGTTCATAATCCATCAGCACGGTCTTTAGACCGCGAGTTCCGGGCTTTTCGTACTCATCGGGAAGAATCCTGACCTTACCGGCAAAGCCAAAATTGTGCCGCGATAGATGCTTAAGCAGAATCTCGCTGTCGACTTTGACTCTGGCGAGCTTTTCGTGGGTGGGCAGTCGCGGATCTGGCAAGCCATACACAGCATCAAAAAACGGCAGTAAACCTAATTTATTTAGCTTCCACATCGCCACATAGCGCGGTGCATCGGTAAGCGCAATGCAGGGGAGCCGCGGACAACGCCGCCGCAGTTCCGTCAAAGTCGCCACGACATCGGCAAACGGCTGCAATTTACGGGCACCGGCTGCTAAAAAGGCGGCCCGCGCTGGATCAACCACTTGCTTAAGCATGCCGTCGATATCATCGCCGTAATATTGGATCACAGACGGCAACTCTTGCACCACGAACGGATATTCTATCGATGCGTGCGCCGTGAACACATCCCTAGCCTCGCTATAAAGCTGTGCTATAGGCACCCGAGTGATAACCTCAACCTCTGCCAGCAAAGCTCGAATAGCCACCACATAATATCCCACCCAGTCAAACAAGGTGTTGTCGATATCGGTGACAAAAAGCTTAGGATCAGGACCCAAAATCACATCAGGCATGCATCACTTCCAGCGATTGTGGAGCCAAAAATACTGCTCTGGGCAACGGCGGATACAGGTCTCTACAACGGCATTAAACTCTGTCGATTGCTTTAGGATATCAGCGTCAGTATCGCCTGTGTACTCGAGGCTGACCTCGGGCAAGAAATATTGAACGTGACGATTAAAGCTTTGACGCAGGACAAAACTAGGCACGATTGGAGCGCGAAAACGGCGGCAAATCGCGGCAAAACTAGTATTGGTTTTTGCCGGGTGACCAAAAAACGGCAACTTTGGTTCGCCTGGACGCGCCTGGTCCATGACAAAACCGACAATCTCGCCACACTTAAGAGCCTCTGCTATCGCCTTCAGGCCGTCGCCCTTTTTCTCACGTTTAACCGTGAGAAAACCATTATGACGACGACACTCCGACACAAACCGGTCGACACTCGACGACCCGACTTTCTTCACGAGTACATAGGACGGAACAAAATTCCGCGTGCACGCCGCTCCCATGGCTTCCCAATTACCAAGGTGCATACAAAGGACGTAAGCCCCATGTCCCGCGGCCAAGGCGTCTCGCAGGTAATGCTCGTCTTTCATCGTAACGGTAGCAGCGACATCAATAGCGCGACTGTAGAAAAACTCGAATGCTGTCAGCAGAAAATGATAATACGATGCTCGGCCTATGGCTCTGCGTTCCGCGGCAGATTTTTCTGGGAAGGCTATCGCCAGATTATGCAGGACCACACCGCGCCGCAGTCGGACGCAGTCAAAGCCAATCCAGGCAAGGGCCTTGGCTAAGCGGTCGATCGCTCCTGCAGGAAGGCGCGTGATGATTGCTGACAAGGCTCGAAGTAGCCAATACATCGTTAATTTAGCCTCAAAATAGCTACGCCTAGAAAATTTACCAATGCTGATCAATAAACGGCTGCGGCAGCTTTAAGCCGTGGGCATATTCCAGGTCGAGTCCAATCAATCGCACTCCGAGAAAGTTCCTAACCCAATCAGAGCCGTGCAGCAATAGCTCACGCCATGGACCATCGGCGATGATGCGGCCTTCGTTCAGAATTAAGAGTCTGTCGGCGAAGCGAATGCCGATTTCGACGTTGGACGTGACGACGAGTTGAGCGCGATCTGCCCCCTCTCCGGACAATGCCAAGATCATGTTGAGAATAATGGTGGAAGTCACCGGATCCAGACCAGCGGTCGGCTCGTCAAAAATAGCCACCACAGGATCCGTTGCTAATGCTCGCGCGATACCGACTCGCCGCTGCATGCCGCCCGAAAGCTCGAAGGGGAACATATTCTGCGTGCGGCCCAACTTAACACCGGCAAGTAGCGAGTCGATGCGGGTGCTAATTTCTTTGGGCGACATGTCGGTCATGTTTTCCATGGCGAACGTCAGATTCTCACCCACTGTCATGAAATCAAACAAGGCACCCTGCTGAAAGGCCATTCCAACCTTGCGCAAGGTTTGTTGCCGCTCCCTTTCACTGGCGTCACACATACTCGTACCCAGGAGGCTAATGTCGCCGCTGTCGGGACTGAGTAAACCAAGAAGCAGCTTCAACACAGTGGATTTACCGCTACCGCCGGGCCCGATCAAGCTGACTCGCTCGCCGCGAGCTATGGAAAAAGAAATGTCATTCAGTAAGGTTACGTCACCGAATGACAATTTGACGTGCTGCATGGAAATCACGTTGACTCCCGGGGCCTCGGCCCATACCTTAAGATGCCGTGACAAGACGCCTTAACTCGCTGACCGAGCACGAAGTTGCCTCGATACTAGATAGTGGAAAGCTAATTATAAACTTTCCTAGTGATTTTAGCGCGTCTGATGCCTAGTGTCTGGTTTTTCTGCCCAAGGGTCTAAGGAGCCTGTAGCAACTGAGTAGCCAAGTGGACCATTTCATTGCGCTGAATCCCCCACTG
>Ga0315294_10009492_pt1 | contig 10697 bp, 11 predicted proteins | sample YL17G13_40_MG_FD_203626 | JGI IMG/M metagenome (GOLD analysis project Ga0315294, IMG submission 203626) | Sediment microbial communities from Yellowstone Lake, YNP, Wyoming, USA - YL17G13_40 | ecosystem: Environmental > Aquatic > Freshwater > Lake > Sediment | place: USA: Wyoming | collected... | reverse complement strand
GCTGCGTCCCAGTCGGTGACCGGCTGGTCGCTAAAGAAGAAGGTCAGCATCGCCCCGCACCGGCCGACGGCGTAAGGCACGCCGGCCGCGGTGGCCGCCGCTTCCAGCCCCACCGCCAGGCGAGTCGAGAGCCGCCCGAGCTCCTCGTAGGGGTTGGTGTCGCGCAGCACTTGGAGCGTGGCGATGCCCGCCGCGGTGGCCAGGGGGTTGCCGCTGAGGGTGCCGGCCTGGAAGACTTTTCCCGCCGGCAACATCTGGTCCATGATCTCGGCCCGGCCGCCGTAGGCCCCCATGGGCAGCCCGCCGCCGATGATCTTGCCCAGGGTCGTGAGGTCGGGCGTGATGCCCAAGAGCGACTGGGCCCCGCCGTAGGCCACGCGAAAGCCGGAGATCACCTCGTCGAAGATCAACAGGGCCCCGTGCTCTTGGGTGAGCCGCCGCAGGGCCGCCAGGAACTCCGCCGAGCCCCTCACGCAGCCCATGTTCCCGGCCACCGGCTCGACGATCACCGCGGCGATCCGGCGGCCGTGCCGGGGGAAGGCCCCCTCCAGGCCGGCCACGTCGTTGTACCTCAGCACCAGCGTGTCCTGGGCAGTGCCCTCGGTCACGCCGGGCGAGTTAGGCACGCCCAGCGTGGCCGCCGCACTGCCCGCAGCCACCAGCAGACTGTCCACGTGCCCGTGGTAGTTGCCCGCAAACTTCACGATCATCGCCCGGCCGGTGTATCCGCGGGCCAGGCGGATGGCGCTCATCGTGGCCTCGGTGCCGGAGCTGACCAGCCGGACCTTTTCGATCGAGGGGACGGCGTCGATCAGGATTTCGGCCAGTTGGTTTTCGGCCAGGGTAGGGGCCCCGAAGCTGGTCCCCCGGCCGACGGCCGCCCGCAAGGCCTCGACGACCTTCGGATGGGCGTGGCCGAGGATCATCGGTCCCCAGGAGCCGATGTAGTCGACGTACCGATTGCCGTCGAGGTCGAAGAGATACGCCCCCTGGCCCCGTTGGAAGAAGATTGGTTCCCCGCCGACGCCTCCAAACGCCCGGGCGGGGCTGTTGACGCCGCCGGGCATGAGCTGTTTAGCGCGGGCAAACGCCGCCTGACTCTGCTCTCGAGACATGGGCAAGTCCTTGGAACCGTTTCCGATGAACGGTTAGCCGTTTTTCTTGCAGAACTCGAGCATGAAGTCGCGCAGCGCCTGGACGCCTTCGCGGGGCATGGCGTTGTAGATCGACGCCCGGCAGCCGCCCACCGAGCGGTGCCCCTTCAGCTCGTACAGTCCCCGCTCGGCGGCCTGCTTCAAGAACGGCTCCTCCAGGGCGGGATTGGCCAGGCGGAAGGCCACGTTCATGATCGAGCGGCTGCCCGGCTGGGCGTGGATCTGGTAGAACCCGTCGCACTGCTCAACCGCGTCGTAGAGGAGTTGGGCCTTCTGCTGGTTGATTTGGGCCATCTTCTTCAGTCCGCCGATCTCGCCAAGCAGCCACTGGGTGACCAGCTTGACCATGTAAACGGCGAACACTGGGGGCGTGTTCAACAGCGACTTACCCCCCGCCAGCACCTTGTAGCTGAGCATCGACGGCAGGTCGGCCGGGGACCGCTGGAGCAGGTCGTCGCGGATGATCACGATGGTCACCCCCGCCGGCCCGGCGTTCTTCTGGGCACAGGCGTAGAGGATGCCGTAGCGCTGGATGGGCACGGGCCGCGAGAGGAAGTCGGAGGAGGAGTCGCAGACCAAGGGCACGTCGCCCGGCCATTCGGTGGGACATGCAAGATGCCCCACCGATGGCAGGGGCTCGCTGGGAAACTGGACCCCCTGGATCGTCTCGTTGGAGGTGATGTGGACGTAGGCAGCCTTCGAGTTCAGATCGAGTTCATTCTGTTGCGGCACGCGGTTGTAGTTGGTCGACTTGCCGTCCCAGGCGACGCGAACGCCACCCTGGGTCTTGGCCTCCTTCAGTGCAGTTTGTCCCCAGGAGCCGGTCAGCACGTAGTCGGCTGCCTTGCCGCTTCCCCGGAGCAAGTTCAGCGGCGCCATGGCGAACTGCATCTGCGCCCCGCCCTGGAGGAACAGCACGCGGTAATTGTCAGGAATGGTCAGCAGGTTGCGGAGATTGGCCTCGGCCCGCTCGATGATCTCGGTGAAGGCCTTCGACCGATGGCTGATCTCCAAGATCGAGATGCCCACCCCTGGCAGGGCGACGAGATCCCGTTGAGCCTCTTCCAAGGCGGGAAGGGGCAACACGGCGGGACCGGGCGAGAAATTGTAGACGCGTTTTTCCATCTCTTCCTTGTCCTTTAGTGGGCAGTGGGCAGTGGGCAGTGGGCACTACTAAATCATAAATCATAAATCGTAAATCGTAAATCTCCCACCGCGGCCGGCTACCAGGCATACGCCTCGGGGGCCTCCCCGCCGGGGCCGGGCCAGATCGCGTCCAGCCGGGCCAACACCTCGGCCGAAAGCTCGATCTCCAGCGCCCGCAGGCCGCCGGCAAGCTGGTCCAAGGTGCGCGGTCCGATGATCGGGGCGGTGACCACGGGATTGGCCAGCAGCCAGGCCAAGGCGACGTCGGCCGGCCTTTCCCCCAGCTCCCGGCAGAGCGACTCATAGGCCTGCAAGCTTGGCCGGTGTTTCTCCAAGGTTTCCGGCTTGATCTTCGCCCGACGCCCCTCGGCGGCCTTTTCCAGCGCCCCGGCCAACAGCCCGGCCTCCAGCGGGCTCCAAGCGAGCAGGCCCAATCCCAGGCCCCGGCAGGCGGGCACGACCTCCAGCTCCACCGCGCGGGTGGCCAGGTTGTACTTGCTCTGCTCGGAAACCAGGCCGAGGGAGTGACGGGCGGCGGCGACGGCGTTGGCCTGGGCGATGTTCCAGGCGGCGAAATTGCTGCTGCCCACGTAAAGGATCTTGCCCGCGGTGACCAGTCGCTCCATCGCCTGCCAGATCTCTTCCCAGGGCGCCCCGTGATCGGCGCGAAAGACGTGGTCGCCGTAATCGACCTTCATCAGCCGGATGATCGCGTCGCTGGCCTTGCCCCGGTCGACGTGGTGCATCTGGTATAGATCAATGTAGTCGGTCCGCAGCCGGCGGAGGCTTTCGTCGCAGGCCCGGCGGATGTGGCGGGCCGACAGCCCGCGCTCCAGCGGCAGGTTCCCCATGGGATTGTGGAGCTTGGTGGCCAGGACGATCTTCTCGCGGCGGCCGCCTCCCTGGGCCAGCCAGCGGCCGATGATCTGCTCGGTCACGCCCTCGCCCAGGACCTTGCCGTAGACGTTGGCGGTGTCGAAGAAGTTGATTCCCAGGTCCAGGGCCCGGTCCATCACCGCGAAACTGGCGGCCTGGTCGGCCTCGGGGCCGAAGTTCATGGTTCCCAGGCAGAGCCGGCTGACAGACAGGCCGGTCCTGCCGAGCTGTGTGTATTGCATGAGAATCTCCCCCGGCGTCCGATCGGAAGTGGCAGCTTACCACGAAAGCACGACGAACGGTAGTGTCGCGTTCCACCTGCATCGACGTATGCCATGGTTGGCTTGTCCAACCGTGTTTTCGGCACTGCTGGGCAAGCCAGCAGTGGCACCCTGTGGACCGAGCACTTGACAGCGTCGGGCAGACCTTTAGATTGGGGGCGGTGCATTTGTTGACTCTCAGAAAGCTAATGTCACATCGTTTAGCCGTCGCCGGCACGGCGACGGGGGCGTTTCTCCCGGCCGACGTGCCGTCGGCCGCTAAACGACATGTCGCATTCTCTTCCTGAGGACCAATAGCCGGCGTCCAACGGACGCCGGAGAGACCGGCGGCAGGTTTGCCGCCGGATATGGCAGGACCGCCGATTCACGTTTGCAGAAGCTGCTGGTCACACGCAGGCAGATCCCTCCGACATTTCCGGGAGCCGACGCCATGAGAATCCGACCACACTCTCTTGCTCGCTGCCTTGTCTTACTCGCCGCGGCAGTTGGCGCGTTGCACGTTTCCGTCGCCATTTCGCGGGCGGACGACGCTCCGAAACAGGTCGACGTCTTCCTGAGCGGCGCGGAAGGCTATCACACCTACCGCATCCCCGCCGTCGTGCTCAGCAACCAGCAGACGCTGTTGGCCTTCTGCGAGGGCCGCAAGACCGGCCGCGGCGACCAGGGCGACCTGGACCTGATGCTCCGCCGCCGACCACTCCTGCGGAGCGGGGGCACCACCGCAGGTGGTCCCGACAGCGGCAACTCCTGGCAGCCGCTGCAACTGGTCTACGAGGAAGGCGGCACGGCCAAGATCACCATCGGCAATCCCTGCCCGGTCGTCGATCGGCAGACCGGCACCGTCTGGCTGCCCTTCTGCCGCGACAATGATCGCGTGTTTGTCACCCACAGCACCGACGACGGCAAGAGCTGGGCCAAGCCGGTCGAGATCACCGCGGACGTGAAGAAGCCCGAGTGGGGTTGGTACGCCACCGGCCCGGGACACGGCATCCAGCTTAGCAGCGGTCGGCTGGTGATCCCCTGCGACTGCCGCGACAAGCAGGGTCAAGGTGACCGGGACCAGAGAGGGCACTCGTTGGTCTTCTACAGCGACGACCACGGCAAGTCCTGGAAGCTCGGCGGGGTGACCGACCCCGGGATGAACGAGTGCCAAGTGGTCGAGCTGGCCGACGGGTCGCTGCTGTTGAGCATGCGGAACTACTCCGGCAAGAATCAACGGGCCTTCTGCACGAGCACCGACGCCGGGATGACCTGGTCGAAACCCAAACATCACCCTCAGGTCTACTGCCCCACCTGCCAGTCGAGCATCCAGCGGTATTCGCTCAAGCCCCGGAACATCATCCTCTACTCCGGCCCCGGCGGACCGGGCCGCAGCCACCTGACCGTCCGCCTCAGTTACGACGAAGGCCGGACCTGGCCGGTGGCCAAGGTCATTTACGAGGGCTCGTCGGCCTACTCCGACCTGGTCGTGCTGCCCGACGGGACCATCGGCTGCCTGTACGAACGCGACGACTACAAGAGAATCACCTTTGCCCGCTTTACCCTCGATTGGCTGAGCGGCGGCGACTGCCAGGAAACGGCAGTTGGTTTTCCGGCGGACGGATCTCGGGGCGGTTGACGACGTTAAGCAAAGCAGCTATAGGATTGTTAATCGGGAACCCGTTCCTCATGATTACTGAACGCGACAGAACCGCCATCGTTCAACTGGCGGCCCGTTACGGAGTGGGCCGGGCACTCCTGTTTGGCTCCAGTGCCGACCCGGCCCGCGAGGGGCGCGACATTGACCTGGCTGTGGAGGGATTGCCACCGGGGAGATTCTTTGCGTTTTACGGCGACCTGGTGTTTAGCCTGTCGAAACCGGTGGATCTGGTCGATCTGTCGACGGACAGCGAGTTTACCCGTCTTGTTTGCCGCGAGGGAATCCCCGTCTATGTCCAAGCTCAATGAGCGTATCAGGATCGAGTTTGCCAATCTGGAACGCATCCTGGATGAGTTTCCCGCCACTGACGCACTACCCAGTCTTACGGGCCTTGAAATCGCCGGCACTGCGGCACTCCTTCACGGTCTTTACAGTGGCATCGAGAACCTTCTGAAACAAGTCATTCAGGTTCGGGGGCAAGCGATACCGGCGGGAGATTCCTGGCACCGCGACTTGATTGTCCTGGCGTCGGCCGAAAAGGTGATCTCCGAAACAACGGCCAGTCAGCTCAGGCAATACTTGGCATTTCGACATTTCTTCAGTCACGCCTATGCCGTTGACCTTAAGCCAGAGCGACTGCAACCCTTGGTCGAAGCGGCCAGAGAAGTTTACCGCCAGTTGCGCCGCGACATCGAGAGTGCTCTGCAAGAGGCCCAGGGTGGCGGCTAATCGCGGCAGCAAAAGGGGCGCCAGAGCATATCTGCCACCCAGGAGGGACGAGGACGTAAGGGGCTCTTGCCCCCGTGGCTTTGCAGCGGCGGTGGGAGGTATTGGCGATCCTGGCCGCGTTTCGTGGAGGCCCGGCGTTTCCTCGTTCCCACGGTCCTCCGTGGGAACGGACCGTCCGCGACGCTCCGCGTTGCCACGACCGGGGCAGGGCGTCGGGAAAAGCGGGTTCCCACGCAGAGCGTGGGAACCAGGAAAGTAGGGCGTATCAACCGAAGGAGGAAGTCCTATGCGCGTCCGTCTGACCAAGACACTGACAACGCGGCGATACCGTTGGCCCCTGGCGGCACCTGTGTTGGCGGGGCTGATCGGTTGGGCGATGGCCTCACAGGCTGAAGAGAATCCGCAGCCGCTGCGGCAGCCGCGGTTGCTGGTGAAGCTGCACGAAATCTGCCCCACGCCCGACGGCATGGCACTGGACGCCCAGGGGAACGTGATCCTGGCCTGCCCCAACTACGCCGACCAGACCCATCCGGCCGTCTTGATGAAGATCGACCGGGAGAATCGCGTGCGGCTGTTCTGCCAGATGCCCACCCATCCCGAGACCGGCGTGGCCTGCCCGATGGGCATCGAGTTCGGCCCGGACGGAAACCTCTACGTGGCCGACAACCAGGGCTGGGTCAAGCCGAACAACAAGGGGCGGGTCCTGCGGCTGAAGTTCCGCAGCGGCCAGCCCGTGGCCTCAGAAGTGGTGGCCTACGGGATGAGCCATCCCAACGGCGTGCGGGTGCACCGGGGGTACATTTACGTCACCCAGAGCCTCCTGCTGAAGAAGGGCGACCAGCCGCTGGTAAGCGGCGTGTACCGCTTCCGGCTCGACGATCAGGGCGTCAAGGTTGAAAACACCCTGCAGGACAAGAACCTGCTGGTCACTCTGGAGACGCTCAACCCCAATTGCCAATACGGCGCCGACGGCCTGGCCTTCGACAGCCAGGGAAACCTCTACGTGGGCAACTTCGGCGACGCCACCTTGCACAAGATCACCTTCGACGCCGCCGGCAACGTGGCCTCGAACACCCGCTGGGCCAAGGATCCGTGCATGAAGAGCATCGACGGCATCTGTATCGACAAACAGGACAACGTCTACGTCGCCGATTTCTCCAACAACGCGATCTGCGTGGTCTCGCCCGCGGGCAAGGTCCGCGTACTGGCCAAGAGCCCCGATTGCGACGGCGCGGACGGCGGCCTGGACCAGCCGGGCGAGCCGCTCTTGCGCGGCAACGAGCTGATCGTCTCGAATTTCGACCTGGTGACCGGCCCCGACAAGCTCAACTCCAGGCACGACTACCCCTATACGCTTTCGGTGATCGAGCTGGACAGGCAACCGTGAGGTGACGCCTATGGGTATCTTCATCGCAGGCGGCAATTGACCCTCAGAAAGCTAATTGCACATCGTTTAGCCGTCGCCGGCACGGCGACGGGGGCGTTTTTCTGGGCCGACGTGCCGTCGGCCGCTAAACGGCATGTCGCATTCTCTTTCCGAGCAGCAGTAAACAGACTCGTGGAGAACCCCACAGCCCGAGGGAGCCAGCCAGATGCTGGTGCTGCCAGACAGAGCCGTGCAGCCCACGATGTACTTCATCGGGGTCACCACCGGCAAGTCGTCGATCATGCGAGTCTTTCCGCATTGGGCCGACGCGCTGGGCCTGGATGCGGTGCTGCGTGGGATCGACCTGGAGATCCACGCCGCGGCGGAAGACTATCGCCGCGTAGTCGAGTTGATCCGCAGCGACCCGCTCTCGCTGGGCGGGCTGGTGACCACCCACAAGATCGACCTGCTCTCGGCCGCCCGGGAGATGTTCGACGAGCTGGACCCGTACGCCCGCATCCTCGGCGAGCTGAGCTCGATCTCCAAGCGCGACGGCCGGCTGCTGGGCCATGCCAAGGACCCCATCTCCAGCGGGCTGGCGCTGGAGGCGTTCTTGCCTCGCGACTGGTGGCGGCGGACCCACAAGTGGGTGCCCCCGGCCGAGGCGGTGATCTTCGGGGCGGGCGGATCGGCCCTGGCCGTCTCGATCTACCTGATGGACCCGCGACACGGCGAGAATCGGCCCGGTAAGCTCTTGGTGACCAATCGCTCCCTGCCGCGGCTGGAGGAGATGCGGCGGATCCACGGGCAGCTCGATTACGGCGTGCCCTGCGAGTACCATCACTGCCCGGCCTTCGAGGACAACGACCGGGTCCTGCACAACATGCCGGCCGGTTCGCTGGTCGTCAACGCCACGGGGCTGGGCAAGGACCGGCCCGGCTCACCGATCACCGACCGTGCCCGCTTCCCCCGCAAGGCGCTGGCCTGGGACTTCAACTATCGCGGCGACCTGGGGTTTCTCGCCCAAGCCCGCGCCCAGCAGAAGGACCGAGACCTGATCGTGGAAGACGGCTGGACTTACTTCATCCACGGCTGGACGCAGGTGATCGGCGAGGTCTTCCACGTCGAGATCGGCCCGCAGATGATCGCCCAGCTCAGCCGCATCGCCAGCGAGGTCCGCTGAGCGGCCGTCCCGAGACCGCCCTTTCCCGCCGGCCGGAGAGGTTCCCTGGGGCTTCGCGTATCAGCTTACGCTGCAAGAGGTTACGGCTTGCACGTCGCAACCTGCGATATCAAAGCCCGGCCCAGGTGGATGCCGAACGCTCCCCCGGGTGTTCAGCGAGCGGGCGGATCAACCAAGCTCGCCCGTTTGTCAAGTGGGCGCCCGAATACGCGTGGAACCTGGCCCCTATCGCGCGGAGATTCCGGAACATTGGACCGGCCCTTATAATACGTGTTGGGGCATACGGGAGTGCGACCGTGACGTACCGCGGACACATCAAAAACGGCGTGGCCGTGCTGGATGAACCGGCCGACCTGCCCGAAGGCACGCCGGTGGTCATCCAGCCTGTCGAAACCTTCGGCTTCCAAGAAAACCTCTCGATTGCCCGACTGCTTGAGCGCCAGCAGGTCCGTCCCGTGACGCAGCCCGCCGATCTGGCGGGCGACTGGCCGGCGGAGGACTCGCTGGACGACTTCCTCTCGAGCGTTCTGTACCCGGAAGCGCAGCAGATGTATGATCGAGTTGACACGACGACAGCACCGAGACCGGGGAGGGCGCCATGACCATTTCCATCCGCCGTCACCTTGATTCACAGACCCTTATCTTGCCTGAACTCGAGCCCATGATCGGCCGGGACGTGCGGATCATCGTCATCGAGGAACCGGCGGCCGGCGCCGAAAACACGCAGTTGGCGGCACTGCACCGACTGGCCGGCAAGATCGACCTCGATTTCGAGGCCGTTGAGGACCTCCGCGCGCGGAGCCTGATATGATCCTCGTGGACACCACGGTGGTGGTGGAATACCTGCGGACCGCGTCGGAGCCGATCTGTGCCGTCTTGGATTCAGGCGCGGCGGCGATCTGCGGCGTGACGCGGGCAGAGATCCTGCACGGCGCCCGCACCCCCGCTGACGTCGCCAGCCTGGTCGAGGCGCTCGATGGTTTCGTGCAGGTCCCCATCGACGAGGACGCTTGGGACGCCCTGGGGTGGAACCTTTCGGTATTGCGGTCGCGGGGAGCTGTAACCCCGTTTCCCGACGCGCTCATAGCCACCGTCGCCATCCGTGCGGGGCTGGAACTCTGGACCTACGACGCCCACTTCTCCGTCATCCAGAGCGCCTTGCCCGCCCTGCGCCTGTTCGCCGGCCCCCAGCCATGACGGCCGCCAATGCCACACCGCCGGAGATCGGCCCCGACCTGGCGCAAGGCTGGCTGGTGACGGGCCTGCGCAGATTGCCCACCATCCTGGAAACCCGCTCTCGCCCACGCGGTGGTGCGCGCGGCATCTCAAGCGGGGTACCCAGCCTCGGCGGCGAACACGTGAACCAGCGTCGAATCATTTTTTCGCCTTGACCGCGGCCTGGGCGGCGGCCAGCCGGGCGATGGGGACCCGGTAGGGCGAGCAGCTTACGTAGGTGAGCCCCGTCCGGAAACAGAAGTCCACGCTGGCCGGATCGCCCCCCTGCTCGCCGCAGATGCCGATCTTCAGTTCCGGCCTTGTCGCGCGGCCCTTCTGCACGGCCATCTCGACCAACTGGCCCACGCCCGAGGCGTCGATCGTCTGGAACGGATCGGCCGGGAGGATGCCGTCGTCGAGATAGTCCTGCAAGAAGCCGCCGATGTCGTCGCGGCTGAAGCCAAAGGTCATCTGCGTCAGGTCGTTGGTGCCGAAGGAGAAGAACTCCGCGGAGCGGGCCATCCGATCAGCCAGCAGGCAGGCCCGCGGGATCTCGATCATCGTGCCGTAGAGGTACTCGACCGCTACACCCAGTTTCTGCCGGACTTCGGCGTGGACCCGATCGACGATCTGCTTGGTGACCTCCAGCTCGGCCACGTCGCAGGTGACCGGGACCATGATCTCGGGATGGGGGCGTTTGCCCTGTTTGATCAGTTCCGCGGCGGATTCGAAGATCGCCCGGACCTGCATCTCGGTAACCTCCGGATAGGTCACGCCCAGCCGGACGCCCCGGTGGCCCATCATGGGATTGCTCTCGTGGAGGGCCTCGCCCCGCTGGCGGACGGCCTCGACGTCGATGCCCAAGGCCTTGGCCAGCTCGGCCTGGGCGGCCTGGCTCTGGGGCACGAACTCGTGCAAGGGCGGGTCGAGCAGGCGGATGGTCACCGGCAGGGCGTCCATGGCCTCGAGCGTGGCCTTGATGTCGCGCTTCACAAACACAAACAGCTCGTCCAGCGCGCGGCGGCGCTCCTCCTGGGTATTGCTGAGGATCATCTTCCGCAGCAGAAACAGCGGCTGGTCGGAGCCGGCCCCGTAGAACATGTGCTCG
>Ga0315294_10009491_pt1 | contig 10697 bp, 8 predicted proteins | sample YL17G13_40_MG_FD_203626 | JGI IMG/M metagenome (GOLD analysis project Ga0315294, IMG submission 203626) | Sediment microbial communities from Yellowstone Lake, YNP, Wyoming, USA - YL17G13_40 | ecosystem: Environmental > Aquatic > Freshwater > Lake > Sediment | place: USA: Wyoming | collected... | reverse complement strand
CAAGTGTTATAAAAACACCGGCAGAAGCAGCTCGTGCCCCTGATGGCGAGATGTAAGTAATCACCGGTATTTTAGAACCAAATATTTTTTGGATAATTTCACGCATCGATTCATCAAGACCACCCGGGGTATCAAGTTTTAGGACCAGCGCCAGAGCATTATTTGCTTCCGCCTGCTCAATTCCAGACACAATATAATCAGCGCTAACCGGACCAATCGGACCGGCAAACTTTAGGACATAAACTTGCGGGGCTGCGTCCGCTTTGGGAATAATGCAAAATGCAAATATAAAAATACAAAATAATAGACAAAAATTTAAAAAGTGTTTTAATGATTTTTGCATTTCACACTCCATTTTTGATATTTTATATTTATTTTTAATTTTATATTATTCCGGTGTTACCGCAATAAATAAAGATACCTTATCTCGTTTAAGCCGGAACAATACAGGTTTTTTGCTGTCTTTTAAGTCTTTGGCTGCTTTGCCGAAATCGCTGATCGTGACTATCTCATATTTGTCAATTTTCAGAATAACATCACCTTCTGTAATACTAGCTTGGTCAGCAATTGAACCGACATCAATCTGACTGACAATTACACCCTGCTCGAGATTGAGATTTTTCTTTTCATCGGCAGTCATATTACGCACTGTGATACCCAACCACGACTTGACCAATTCAGTTTCTTGTTGTGTTGCTTCAGGGGTGGTGGCGACTTCATCCGGTAATTCTTTTAATGTTGCGGTTATCGTCATTGGCTTATTGTCCCGCAGCACATCAATATCGACCTCTTTCCCTGGTGATGCCTCTGCGACCATTTCACGAAACTGCTGGACACTGGTGACATTTTTATCCTTGAACTTAATAATAACGTCGCCCGCTTTTAAACCGGCTTTTGATGCTGGTGTATTTTCAACCACTTCACCAATCAGTACACCATCAGTACTTTGTAGATTCATTGCTTCTTTGAGGTCTTGCGTAATCTCTTGCGGGTAAACACCAAGATAACCACGGACGATTTTCCCTTTGCTAATCAATTGGTTCGATATTTGCTTGGCTAAATTAATCGGCGTGGCAAAACCGATACCAATATTACCGCCGGTACTGGTTCGAATCGCGGTATTGATGCCGATCACTTCGCCATTAATATTTACCAAGGGACCGCCGGAATTCCCCGGGTTAATCGCCGCATCAGTCTGGATAAAATCCTGATAGGTTGGTCCTTCGGGTAAAGGTACATTGCTTCTTCCCTTCGCGCTTATCACGCCAACTGTAACTGTTCCTTCTAATCCGAATGGAATGCCAACCGCAATTGCCCAGTCTCCGACTTTTATATTATCAGAATTACCAAGTGTGGCAAATGGCAAATCTGCCTTGGTCTCGACTTTTAAAACTGCTAAATCGGTCTTCGGGTCTCGCCCAACAATTTTAACCTGCTTGCCTTTAAATACGGTCTTGTTGGAAAGGGTAACAATGAACTTATCAAAACCAGCAACAACATGGTTGTTGGTCAGAATGTAACCATCCTTGCTGATGATAACACCTGAACCCAATGCCTGGCTTTTCTGTTCTTGAGGCTTCTGGTCTGGTTGCTGGAAGTCTTTAAAAAAGTCTTTGAATAAATTATCAAACGGAAACGAGAAACTTGGGTTGGTAATTTTAACCACTTTCTCCGCCGAAATACTGACCGTACTTGGTATCACAATATCTGCAACTCTGACAAAAGGACTTGTACCATCTTCAGTAAGAGCTGGATACTTTGTATCAATAGAAAATGGATTTTCTGCACGTGCTGTGTTTCGCTGTCCGAAATTTAATGCTCCGGATATAAAAAGTCCAGCGATAAATGCCACGATTACTGCACCGGCAATAATCGCACCGATTCTGAGACCGGCTAATGTTTCTTTTTTGTTCGATTCGTTCACGAACTCCTCCCTGTTGTTTGTATAAGATTTACCCCGCACCTATGTATAGGGCGCGGGGTGAACCACTGACAATCACAAACTGCCAAACTACAACTACCCAACAACGACAAATAGTTTGCTTGGAGATTAGTGTACTCAGTGGTAAAGTAATTCAAACACTATTATATATTCGATATAGTTAATTTTAAGCAAACCCCCTAAAATGTCAAGAGGGTTCTTTATGAGGGCTCAGTAAAACTCGCCCTCTTGACAAAAAGCAAATCTCGGTTACCCTAATGAAAAGGAGCATTTAAATGCTCTAACAACCCCTTGACATATTTTAGATTAGGATTAACCTGAATTGAGATCCTTCGCCCATTATGGGCTCAAGGATGACAGAAGGGAATTGTCATTCTGAGCCCCGCACTTGTCATTGCGAGGCTTTACGAAGCAATCTCTATTTTAGAAAAGTGCGGGATAAACTTTGCGAAGAATCTCTATGGAACTAATATGTTATCAATTATCTTAGCAATCAGTCTGATTACTTCTCCTGATACCACAACGATTCAAAGTATGCAAAATATTTCTTATCGTGTATTTGCTAATGATAGTAGTCTGTATTTTCAATATAAAACCAATAGGAATTGGACAGTCCCGATTACAATTGATAAAGGCAATATATCCGAATATGCAATGACCGCTACATCTGGCGATTATGTCCATATTGTCTGGTGCAAAGATGGCAGAGTCTATTATAAGATAAATTATGTGCCTATTACACCACAATTTATCAGAGATAATAAAGAGCCAAAATGGGTTTACAATGTTGTTGTTTCACCATCCTTTTCCGAGCCTGCGAAAGACTTATCCATATTCGCTCGTAACGATTTTGTTTTTGTTGATTGGAAATGTCCGATGGAAAATGACAGCAACAATAATGAATTATGGAGAAGAGGGGGATTAATTATACCTGGTAATTTAACTTGTTGGTATGACCCTCAAAATATAACCGAAATACCTTCATCGAAGTGAAAAAGTTATTTCTTATCGTGTTTATTTGTCCGCTCCTTTTATCCGCCCAAATGCTAATAATGAAACAGATTTTTTTCATGCCTTACGGAGTTATGGGTCCATATAATATCCTTTGCGGTGATACTGACCACGATAGTTTGAATGAATTAATTTTTTCGACTTATTCGGGTCGCTCTCTCTGGGAAATTTGGGAACAGTCTCCTTTCAATTTTAATCATTACAACTTTGTTTTTGCTGATACGGGACCAACTTATCCTTATCCACCGGGTATCCACACCGGAAATTTTTCTACACAGGATATTGGTGATATAGATAGAGATGGTTTAACTGATTTGGTTGGATCCAATATAGAACAACCACTTAATCCAGATACATTCTATAATGTTGTAACTACGCAAGAAAGTCCGAATTATTCATCATATCCCGATTTATTAACATGGTCTTATAGGCTTACCAATAATGCTGCAATATCAAATCCATTTTATTTCCCTCCTGACCTTGATAATGACGGAAGAAATGAAATAATGTTAGTTACATATCCGCCATTGGGTGTTGTTATTTTTGAGAATATCGCAAATAACCAAAATGAAGTTGCATGGAATACAACACAAGGTTTGACTGCGTGGGCTTTCGCTTTTGGAGATTTTGATACGGATGGAATTAAAGAGTTTGTTACTGCAGATGGTGATTCACGTGGTAGGGTCTTTGTTTATAAAAATACAGGTCCAGATCAGTATCAACAAGTTTATGTTGATACTGTTCATATTCCTAACGGCTCTGATGTTTTTTCAGGTAATGATGTTGATAGCAATGGACATCCAGAATTCTTTGTTTGTTTTGCTCGTCTCATAAGCGGAACATGGAATTTCTATCTGTATATGTGGGATGCAACTGGTAATAATACTTACCAAAGAACATTAATTGACCAAATAAGTGGTGGGGACTGGTTTGAAAAAAGAAGCAAATGTGGTGATGTTGATGGCGATGGCATAGATGAAATTGTCTGGTCAATTGGCAGTAAAGTGATGGTTTATAAAGCAATCGGCAATAATCAATTTCAAAGAGTATGGGAATGGTATAATAATTTTGGTTACGATCTTCCATCTTCGGTAGTAAATGTCCATGATATGAATAAAAATGGTTACAATGAAATTATCATAAGTGGTTATGCAGGAAATCAAACAGCAAAGACAGCTATATTTGAAATCGAAGCAGTCCGAGTTTTAAGTCCAAATGGGGGTGAGGTTATTCACGCAGATTCAAGCGAACTTATTCGCTGGCATACTTTCCATCCGCCAAGATGTGATTCAATGTCTTTGTTCTATTCAATTGATAATGGTAGAAATTATACAATGATTACTCATGGCGTTTCAGAAAACGATACTTCTTATTTATGGACGGTTCCTGATGCCAATTCTGATTCCTGCAAAATAAAAATCATTGCATATGGACCAGGCTGGCAATATGACGAATCGGATGGAGTTTTTAGTATCACAAGTACTGGAATAACAGAGATTGCCACGCTACCGCTCGCAATGACAATATCTCTAAAAGCATTTCCAAGTCCGACTAAGTTGTTGTCTATTATCCGTTACTCTTTACCCTCAAAAAGTAATGTATCTTTACAACTCTTTGATATTTCCGGTAGATTAGTAAAGACATTAATCAATCAAGAAAAGAATATAGGTAATTATTCTTTAATATGGAATGGAACTGATGAGAATGACAGAAAAATAGGAGAAGGGGTATATTTCTGTATTCTGAAAACCAATGGAAAAACCCTAAAACAGAAGATTTTGATGGTGAAATAAGAGTTGTAGAGTAAACCCGATATGTCATTGCGAGCCATCGAAGATGGCGTGGCAATCCCAAGCGTGAGTAAGTTGTATATAGTTTGAGATTGCTTCGCTAGCGCTCGCAATGACAAAGTCAATATTTGACGGGTCGCACCCGAGAAAAAGGAATGGCGAAAATATTACATTAATGTAGTATTTTTATTAAGACAATTTTTCATCTAACACTCTAAAAACTAACAACTAACATCTAATTCTGCTAAAAAATGGGAATAGTCCCCTCCATCGGGTTCGGATGTTAGCAGGAATTTACTTATGAGAGCAATTATGTCTTCTAACAGGTCATTGTATTTGACATTTAGCAGGTCATATAATACGTCATCTAAATCGGGTGATATATCCAGAGATTGTTTGAAGTATAATACTAAATCAGTCAGGGATGATAGCGGGAATTAAGTCCGAGAATCGGGTAGGGAATTAAAAAGGATATTAGGTAGGAAATAAGCAAGGGGATTAGGTAGGTAAAAAGTCAAAACCCCGCACCTATTTTTTCTTATGCTAAGTTATATTTAAATGCAAAGATAATATCAAATAGATTCCTGAAAATAGATGCGGGGCAAGCTCAAAGGTCAAAATTACAAACTTCACAACCTGTCATTGCGAACGAAGTGAAGCAATCTCCATTTGCGACAATTTCTACATTTGGGGATTGCCACGGGGTTGCTTTCAGCAACAACGCAATGACTTGGTATCGGGGTTTGCCATGTCGGATTTTGTGTTTCGGATTTAGAATTTAATCGAGATTATTGTATTCTTTGTAAAATCAATCTTGGCGGTTTTACTTTTTGTTTACCTATTTTATATGCATCAATTATTTTCTTACTGACTGCTTTTACCTTTTCGTCTTGTCCGACGATTTCGATTAACACATCGCCTTTTTTGACATTATCCCCTATTTTCTTTTTTAATATAAAGCCCGCGCCATAATCTATCTTATCGTCAACCGTCTGTCTGCCGCATCCCAGTGTCACTGACAATAAACCAATTTGTAAGGTATCAATTTTCTGAATATAACCGCTTTTATGACTTTTTACTTCAATGCGGTATTTTGCCTGTGGCAGTAATCGGTAATCATCAACGACTTTAGCATCTCCATTTTGCAGTTTAATAATTTGCTTAAATTTTTCCAATGCCTTACCTGAATTTATCGCATCATTCAGTAATCTGCGTGCCTGTCTTTTACTTTTTACCCTTTTCCCCATCATCAACATCTCTCCGGATAATGCCATTGTCACTTCCATTAAATCTGCAGGTCCATTTCCCTTTAGACATTCGATTGACTCAATCACTTCTAAACCGTTGCCAATCATATTGCCCAAAGGTTGTTCCATACTCGTGATTATAGCCATAACCTTTTTCCCCATCCGTTTACCAATCTCAATCATTACCTTTGCCAGTTTTTGGGCGTCTTTCAGTTCCCGCATAAATGCACCAGAACCGGTCTTAACATCCAAAACCAAACCGTCAATACCTTCGGCTAATTTCTTTGACATAATTGATGCGGCAATCAGGGGAATTGAATCGACCGTTGCTGTAATATCTCTCAAGGCATATATCTTTTTATCCGCTGGCGCTAACTCTTTGGTCTGCCCCAGCATCGCAACACTGATTTTCTTTAGCTGTGTCTTAAACTCGTTTTCGGTCAAGTCGGTTCGGAAACCTGGAATTGATTCCAATTTATCTAATGTTCCGCCGGTATGTCCCAATCCTCGACCTGAAACCATCGGAATATTAATCCCACAGGCAGCAACTAATGGCGCTAAAATCAACGATACTTTATCACCAACCCCGCCTGTTGAATGCTTGTCTATTTTTTGTCCCTTTATTTTTGAAAGGTCAAATATTTTGCCCGACCACATCATCGCTTCAGTTAAAGCTGTTATCTCACCAAAACTCATACCTTGAAAGAACACTGCCATTAAAAATGCTGAGAATTGGTAATCTGGTATCAAACCTTTAGTATAACCTGAAACTAAAAACTCAATCTCGGATTTGGTTAATTGTCTACCGTTCCGTTTCTTTAGAATTATTTCGTAGACATTCACCCCGCCCTTCCTAATATCACTTAATCCTAACCTGTCTGTTTTTTTTAAGGGAAGGGCGGGGTTCATCAAATATTAGAAAATTTTTACCGTAAAATATTTCTTGGGATTGGCTTTTATATCATCCAACAAAACTCGTAAGGAATTATTGGTTTCCCTTATTTCATTATAAAGGTCTTCGCTGGTAACCAGTTTTTTTACTGTCCCTTCGGATTTCAAATATACTCCCAGAGTATCAAGTGTTTTAACCAGCGCATCAAAAGGTTTGGTAATATCTGACATCGGCAACTGTAATCCTTTTGCCAATGTATCCAATCGTCCGAGCAAATCATTCTTTATTGACTTTATTTGGTTATCAAATTCACCTGATTCTAATTTTGTAACGATACTATTTAACTTACTAAAAACACTTTCTAAATCCGTTACATCATTAGTGCCATAAAATTTTGTAGTTTTCGACATCAAAGGTCCGGTTCCCGTGATTGCAACTAAAACGCGGTCTGCGCCTAAATAACTTGAACTACGAATTAAAAATTTTGTGTCTTCGGTAAGTCTTACATCTTTGTCTAAAGTAATTCGTACGCGAACCATTTTGCCATCCTCGGTTATCTCAACTTTACTGACCTTTCCTTTTTCCATACCGCGAATATAAACCGGTGACCCGGCTTTAAGCCCGGACACGTCAGAAAAATATACAACCGCCTTGTTTCTGTTGATTCCTTGATAACTGCCGGAAAGATACAAATATCCAAAAACGATAACCAAAATAGCAAATACCGAAAAAATAATAACAACAATTCTTTTTGACTTATTCATAATGCTCCTTTGTCAATTCTTGACTATCAACTGATGATAACTTATTCAATTTTCCTGATTTTAGCAAAAAGATATTTTTTGCCCCAATCCTTTTAATCGTTTCTCGGCTATGTGTAACAAGAATACCTGGTTTAGACAGATTCTTGATTATCTCGCAGATACGGTCATGGGTTATCGGGTCAAGCCCGGTTGTCGGTTCATCATATAGAATATAGTTAGGATTATTTATAATTGCCCGGGCAATCGCAACAATTTTCCGTTCCCCGCCTGAAAGCGCAGTAACATTTCTTTTTAAGAAATCTGCTGATAATCCAAGAATTTTGGCGACCGATTCAACCCGTGCTCTAATTTCTTTTTCGGTTAAAGATGATTGTTCTTTTAATGGTAAAGCGATATTTTCACGGACATTTAACGAATCAAAAAGCGCAGAGTGCTGGAATACAAATCCAATCGTTTCTCCTTCATTAATTATAATTTTACCAGTATCCGGTTCCGCAAGACCGATGATGATTTTTAAAAGAACGGTCTTGCCAGTACCGGTTGGTCCTAAAACTACGACCAACTCGTTAGACACCTCGAAACTGACGTTATCTAAAACCACTAAATTGCCAAACTGTTTTGTAATATTTTTAATGCTTATCATTGGAAAAATAAAATTGCTGCTATAAAATCAAGAATTAAAATTACGACGGTTGAAATTACTACTGCATTCGTTGATGCACGCCCGACTTGTTTTGCCCCGCCCGAAACCTGAAATCCAAAATAAGCACCGGCTGATGATATCCAGAAAGCAAAAAATATCGATTTAACAAAGCTTACCCAAAAATCGCGGGGGAAAAATGGATGGGTAATACCGTAAAAGAATGTCGAAATATTTGACTGAAAGAAAATCTGGGCAAAGATTGCCCCGGCGAAAAGCGATACTGTAATCATAATCGCATTGAGCAATGGCAGCACTAAAAGCATTGCTAAAATCCGCGGTTTTACCAGATAGTTTTCCGGACTGATTTTCATAACCCGTAATGCATCAATCTGCTCGGAAATTTTCATTGTACCAATCTCAGCCGCAAATGCCGATACACAGCGACCAGTTATTGACAATGCGGTAAGTACCGGTCCTAATTCAATCATCATCATCCGACCGACGGTCAGACCTAAAAAATATTTAGGGAACATACTTGATATTTGATAAGAAGTCTGCACGGTTGTTACCAGACCTAAAAATGCCCCGACAATTAAAATTAGCGGTATTGAGTTGACGCCGATCTCATACGCATGCTCAATAAACCGTTCATAGGTCTGAGAACCTCGTCCCGAGCTAAAGATGCTTCTAAATGGAAATACAAGAAATTCTACTAATTGAGCCATTCGTCTTTAAATACAAACCACTGGGTTGGATACTTATTTATATACTCGCTCAGCTTGTCCGCGACCACTTGGGTTAACTCCTCAAAAGTCCTATTTTCTGGAAATACTGGTTCGGAAATTTCAATCCTATATGGTTTTCTTTTGTTGTCATTCAATACAAAAAAAGCAAAAACAATCGGCGCATTATGTTTAATGGCAAATGCGGCCGGTCCTCGGGGCAACAACTTTTCACCCGATAGAAATTTTACTTTTACGCCGCGACCGGTCAAATCACGGTCACCTAATAAAACCAGCATTCGGTTATTATTCAAAGCACCGCTCATTTTCCCCCGCTCTCTCATAAATACTGTTTCCATACCAGTGCTGGTGCGTAAAAAATTATAGAAATCGGATAGACCGGGAATTTCTTCAACTACTGCCGTGAGTGGATAACCGAGACTCGCCAAAAAAACACCGCCCAGGTCCCAGTTGCCAATATGACCGGTAATTAAAACCGCCCCCCGATTATAAGCAAGTGTTTTATCTAAATTTTCTATATGCACTGTTTCAACTATTCCTTGAAGAGTATTAAAATCAAGTGTCGGTATTCGTAACTTATCTGCCAGGCAAATTGTATAATTCGATATCGTCTTAATTGTATTATATGAAAATTCAGTTTGATTACAATACATTAAATTTTTACGCGTAACATTCCGTGTGTTTTTTGATAATGGGTAACCGATAATTGCTAATATCTTCGCAATAATAATCGTAATTGGTCTCGGTAATATCTCAACAACCCGAACACCTAAGTAAAAGATTTTAACCTGAACAGTACTTTTCATATTTTATTAATCAGTCTATCCCAAAATATTATCAATCTTTATATATAAGTCAACCCCGCACCTATAATCAAGAGATAGCAAAATAATATATAACGTAAACATTATACCAAAAGTATGTGAAGTTAGGTGCGTGGGTCAATCCCGCACCGCTTTTAATTAGTTTAATCTATCTACTATAGAATGGGTGCAGTATTGACTTTGATTTATAAAGAAGTAAAATAATTCGTGTCCGCTGAATATTTAATAAATGAAACAGTACCGAACAAGAAAAGAAAAAGTGTAACTACTGCAAATAAATTTCTTACCCCTACCGAGATTGTTATGTATCTTGACCGCTATATTATCGGTCAGAAAAAGGCAAAGATGGCAGTTGCAATTGCATTGAGAAACCGCTGGCGCCGCCAGCAGGTAACTGGAAAGCTGAAAGAGGAAATCTATCCTAATAATCTCATCCTGATTGGTCCGACCGGTGTTGGTAAAACTGAAATAGCCCGACGATTGGCTAATTTAGTTCAAGCGCCGTTTGTCAAAGTCGAAGCATCCAAATTCACTGAAGTTGGTTATGTCGGTCGAGATGTCGACTCGATGATTCGGGATTTAATGGAAATCGGTGTTAATATGATCAAAACCGAAAAAACCGACACGGTAATGTCCAAGGCTGAATCATTGGCGGAGGACCGCATTTTAGAATTATTACTGCCTCAATCGTCCCCGACAGAAAATATCGTGAAACAACCTTTGCCTTCAATTGAAACTAATAAAACATCGTCGGATACTAGAGAAAAACTGCGCAAAATGCTCAGAGCGGGTAAGCTTGATGACCGAATTGTCAAAATCGAGACTTCGAAACCATTCTTAC
>Ga0315294_10009489_pt1 | contig 10698 bp, 8 predicted proteins | sample YL17G13_40_MG_FD_203626 | JGI IMG/M metagenome (GOLD analysis project Ga0315294, IMG submission 203626) | Sediment microbial communities from Yellowstone Lake, YNP, Wyoming, USA - YL17G13_40 | ecosystem: Environmental > Aquatic > Freshwater > Lake > Sediment | place: USA: Wyoming | collected... | reverse complement strand
CCGTTTTTCCGTGACGTTGTTGTCGAACTTGACCTTGATATATTCATCCATGTCCTTGTCGCCGGTGAAGTGCAGCTCGTAATCGTACTCGCCAGGGACAAAATCGCAATCCGAATGCTTGTACTTGCGGCAGATCTTCGGCCGCCTGTCGTAAATGGCACACCGGCAGCCCTCTTGCGACAGGTGGCGGCACGCATTCTTTACGCTGAGATACCAATCTCCGTCTTCCACAAACACCGAGATGCTCTCGTGACAGAGGTACCACCGGACGTCATCATAGTCCTCTCTGGTTTCCGGCGTTTCAATGGGCAATGCGAAGTATCGGCACCACAGCCCCGCACATCTTCCGCATTGCCCCTTCCGAGCCATCCTGATCCCTTCACCCATATCTGAAAAGACCCATCTGCCCAACAACCGCACTATACGCCGCGGCCCGCGTGCCGTCAAGAAAGGGCCGCCCCTGCCCCCGGGCAATCGCAGGTCCCGAAAGTGGACCCTTGGGGGCGCGGCCCATTTTCGACGACGGGTGGCATCGTCAAGGCTGTAGGCCTTGGCGATGGTCTTACGCGCACCAACGTCGCCATCGCCAAGCTGTGCTTGACGATGCCACCCGTCCGTTGGGCGACTTCGCGTTCGCCCTGACTCCTGCTTGTACGGGACTCCCAGCCGGCCGTATGCGGGGCCGGGACTTGGTGTCCATCAGGTGCAGACTTCCACGAAATTATTTTTGAAAAATCTCATTAAAGTAGTTGACACGCCTCTGGGCCGTCGTTAGGATAAGGTTTGTTAGGTTTAGTGATTTTGTCCACAGGCCCCCGCATAGTCTCGCTTCCTCTCCCTCATCAATAGCGGGGGCTTCTTTTTTGCGCAAATCGCACGCGCAACGAGGATGCAGGTCCACGACGAAGTTGTGGCAAGGCAGGTACGGGGTGGCACCTTCAAGCGCGGCACCCCTGCTGAGCTTATCGAAGGATTGAGAGTGGTTTGACGCGACCGTACCCCGCCATCGCCAAGCCCGGCGGGCTTGACGATGCCACCCGACCTCCAGTGCGCTGAGGGATTTCGCTTAGCGAGGTCACGGGTGTGCGCCGCACATCCTCACGCTGGTGGCTCCAAAGCGGAAAACTCCCGGCCCAAAGGGCCGGAAGCCTTGTTCCGTCAGAAGTATACGCGAGGACCGATGGCTTAAAAACTATCTCAAAACTACACTCCGACTTGTCCTGGTGAGTGAAGCGAACCATCTGGCCACCGAATGAGAGGTTTCTCGTGTCAGCAGCCCAGATGCTTCGCTTCGCTCCGCATGACATTCACCGTTTTGAGATGGTTTCTTAGTACTATGCTCGCCAGGGTCTCGACCGCTTGATTTCACCCGCCAGGATATTCTGAGCGATGACCACGTCTTCGCGGACTTGGAAGTCGAACATCCCGACGCAGAGGAAATCGGCGCCGGCTTCGAATGCGAACTTGAAGCCCTCCTGGGGGGGGACCGCCCCGGCCGCAAGGACTTTGAAGCCGATCCACGGCTGTTCGAGGCCCTTCATGTAGTCGATGGTCTCCTGCGGATCGCGGCAGTACATGTTGTCGTGGTACTGGTTATGGTCCTTGCTGGCGGGCCCGATCACGTCGAACTCCTTGCGGTTCTCTTTCGGGGTCGCCGACCAGTAGTTGTCCGGGTGGATGGTTTTGACCCAGAAGTCCGGCTTGAAACCGGCCTTGACGCACGCCTTGATCGTCTCCAGGTCGTGGGCCCCGAGTCCGCCAACTACCTTGAATTCCTTAATATACTCCAGCGCCTCGCCCAGCGCGCTGACTTTGCCGTCCCGCACAGCCTTGTCGGCGAGGCCCCCTTGCACGTAGACCGCATGGGCACCGCCATCCACGGATCGTTTGATGCCCTCCTTGATGTCTTTGCCCGAGGCGCAGTCGGAGAACCACAGAATCTTGCCGCCCCGCTCGTTCCAGTACCGGTTCATCACCCTGTCGGAGACGGGATTCGTCAGGACCGTGTTGATGCCAAGCTCTTCCGCCAGCTCAAACGTCTGAAACACCCTGTCGTCGGTGTGATATGCCTTTACGAGGGAGGAAACGTACACCAAGTCTCGGCTATGGGCCCAGCCGCCGATCAGGTTCCCGCCGCAAAAGATCCGGCTCACCTTGAGGTCCTTGATCTGCCCGTATTGCATCTTCCCGCTTCCGGCCCCGGCCTTGCTCTCTTTGGGCCTACCGCTGCCCTCGGTCATCTTGGCCAGGAGGTTCTGCTCCTCGAAGCTGCTAAGCCCCAGAGCCACGCCGGCAGACGTGACTATCGATCCCTTGATGAAGCCGCGACGATCTACTTCTCTTCCCGCCATGGTTTTAACCCCTCAACTGAGATTCCCACTGACAAAACGTGTGACCAGATATCGTGGTAGAGCAACCGGCGATTGGGGCCCCAAACGCGATTCATCGCGTGTGGGGCTTGTCATGCTGAACGAAGTGAAGCATCTGGCCTAAGAACGAGAAGCACGTACCGAACGCAAACGAGACTCCTCATGCGATGCCCAGATCCTTCGCTTCGCTCAGGATGACAAAGCCCATACAAGACACTGTCTCCATCTATTGCGCTGTGCCACAAAACTTGGTCATACACAAACCGCTCGCCTGGAGGTCTATGACCGCCAGGGCCGCTGCCTTTGCAGATCGCCGGAAAGGATGTTCTTGGCGATGATCACATCCTCTCTGACTTGAAAATCGGACATCCCAACGCACATGAAGTCCGCCCCATTTTGGAGGGCGTGCTTGAATCCATCCCTCGGATGGATCGCCCCGGCAGCCAAGACCTTGTAGGCGATCCAAGGCTTCTCGACCTTCCGCATGTACTCCACCGTCTTGTCCGGCTCCTTGTCCCAGTAGTTGTCAACGCTATAGTTGTCAATCACGTCCTTCTGCTGGTCGGGACGACGGGTGGACCAGTAGTTGGTGCTGTGGTGGGTCTTCATGTAGAAGTCCACCGGCAGCTTCGCCTCCTCGCACGTCATCACGGTGCCGAGGTTATGCCCGCCGACACCGGCAATCACGCCGTTGTGCTTGATGATGTCGAGCAGCTTGCCGATCAGGTCCACCTTGCCGGCCCGCGCCCACTCATCGCCCAGGTTGCCGATCAGGAACGCGCCGACCGCCCCACCGTCGATGGCCTTTTTGACATCGGTCTCAAGATCGTCCGGTTTGACGACACATTGAACGAGCCACTGAATCTTGCCGCCCCGTTCTTCCCGGTATTTCTTCAACACCTCAAATGAGCTGGCGCCCACAATGATCGTGTTGATGCCGTTTTCTTCGCAGATCTGGAGTGTCTCGATGATCTTCTCATCGGTGAAATACTGCTTCAAGAGTGTGGAGACGTAGGTCAAATCCCGGCTGTGAGCCCAGCCGCCGATCAGGTTGCCGCCACAGATCAGCCGGCTGATGGTCACGTTGCCGATTTTGCCTGTCGGGAGCCCTACCACGCCCGACTCCATCGGTGGCTTTGCGGGCTTTTCCATCGCCCCCAGGAGCGCCTTTTCTTCAAGGCTCACGACAGACGCAAGCACCGCCGAGCCGGCCAGAGAGTCTCTCAGGAACTCACGACGATTCAGATCGTTCGACATGCACATTTCCCATTCACGACGATAGAATTCGCCAGCACCCCCACAGAAGGCACCTGCCAGACCGGATCGTACCAAAACAGGGCTTGCTTGTCAAAACAGGCTATTTGCTTGGAATCGAGATTTCTGCCCAATAGGCGGCCTCGTAGTGCCAGCCTGTGGGCTCGTTGACCAGCTCCAGCTTGACCGTCTGGCTGGCGAACCGCGACAGGTCCACGTCCACCTCGGTCCAACCTACGGATGTCGTCTCCGGCCCAATCGTCTTGCGGAGCAAGGGCTCGCCGTCAGCCTTGACGATCAGGTCCCAGTCGCCCCGGGCATCATGCCCGACCACCAGCTTCAGCGTGCTCTTTTGATTCACCGGCAAGCGGACGCTTCGGCTCAGGACGCACCCAACCTTCTCGCCCAACGGATGGGTCACGAGAACGTTCTTTCGGCCGCGAAGCTCTTCACGCAGGCCGGGATTCTCCGCGTCACCGCACTTACTGACTTTCCAGCCCGGAGCGAATTTCTCGATGGCCTTGGACAGGTCCCTGCCACTTTCCGCTGTGATCTTGGCCATTTCCTCCACCGTGTAACGGCTCTCCGAAGCCGGCTTCGGGTCCCAGCATTGCTCCAGCGGCGTGGGACGCGGCTTCTGCCGCGGGATCACAAAGCACTCCTTGCCCTGGCCATCGGCCTGGACCCTCCCGCCGCAGTTGGCCACGGCCTCGCGGGCCAGTTTTTCCGACACGGCGACCAGCGTTGGGACGTCGTAAGGCGTATGGCTGAACTTGCCCGAGGGGTCCAGCGCGGTCTTGAACTTGTCCGGCAGCCTCTCGAAACCGATGGTCGTGAACAGAATCCCCGCGGCGCTCGACGGATTGCAGTCGGAGTCCTGGCCGCACCGGGTCGCAATGATGATCGTCTTATCCGGATCGCCTCCGCCGTAGAGCAGCCCCATCACGATGTAGGCGCCGTTGATCTTGGCGTCGATATTGAATTCAGCTTCGGGCCCGGTACAGGAGAATCGGCGATACTGAGGGTTGAGCTGGTACTTCTCGTTGATCAACTGCCACGTCTTGGTCCAGTCATCGGGGTACTGCTTGTACCACCGGAGCAGATCGCTGATGCACTCGTAGTATTGGCTCTCTTGCGGGATGCACCGCAGGCCGATCTCCACGATCTTGACCCTGTCGTCCTCGAAAAAGGCGGCGGCGTACATACCGCCAACGAACTGGCCGCCGTAGAGTCCATCCCCATAGTTCATCAGCCGCCCGAAGGTCTCTCCCAACTGGATGACGACGTTCGGCATACCGGGCGCAATCAGGCCCGCGAAATCCGCTTCAATCTGATAGTCAATATCGTCGGCATGCTTGTTGTACTTCGGATGCCCGGAGTCCGGCGGCGCGATACCGGCGCGGAGGTTGTCCCGCCCGGCGCGATTGGCGTGCCAGAGAGGATAGCCGCTATTGGCGAAATCGATGCCCGCCTGGCGGATCGATACGTCGAAACCATAAAGCTCCAGGGTCCTCAGGAACGTCATTTCCACATAGATGTCATCCTGCTGGAATTGATTGACCAACGGCGGCTCCCATTGGGGCATCTTGTCTTGCGGCATGATGACGCCCTGGTACTTGAACTCCGTGGGCCCGCCCCAGCCGACGCCGGCCATCTGGCCGATCCATCCGGCCTTCATCCTGTCCACATACTCCTCCACGCTGATTTGACGGGCCTGCCATTGCCCCACGTGCAGTCTTCCCATACGGGATCCCCGGCAGCCGAAAAAGCTGCACAGAGCAACAGCGGCAATAATCAAAAGATGACGGTAATTCACACGACACCTCCTTCCCATGTCCGCCTCTGCAAGGCGTCCATGCTGATACGCGTGTATGTATCCGATGACCTCTCAACCGTTCGTTCCAACCCACGCCCACATGGGGTGAGCGATATCTATATCTTATACCGCCGATGTGATCGCCAGTAAAGCAAAAACGATGTGGGGTGGATCGGGGTGTCCGTGCCGATTTTCGGGCATCAAAGACTCCAGCCTGGAGAGGGGCTTGGGTGGCCGCCTCAAGCGAAGCCTGGGGATGGCAGCATGGGCGATGTCATTGGGCAGCAACAGGCTCCCAACGCCCACAGCCATCCCCAAGTCTTGCGGACTTGAGGCTGCCACACGACTGCCAGTTTATTTTCACAGACACGGATCGGGGTGTGTGACCGGATTTCGCTGGGGGGCGGCCCTACTTCACCGGCTGGAAAACCCTGACGGTGTTCTTGCCGGCTTGTTTGGCGCTATACAGCGCCTGATCGGATCGGCTGGTGATATCCTCCGGGTTCGTATCGCCGCTATACTGCCCGACCCCTACGCTGATCGACAGCGGAATCTGAGTCCGCTGCCAGACCACGGGATAACGAGACACGGTGTCAACGATGCGCTGGCAGACAATCGTCGCCGCTTCCAGTTCCGTATTCGGCAGGATGATCGCGAATTCGTCCCCACCATACCGGGCGGCCAAATCGACCTGGCGGATGCACTCCCGGATCCGCTGGCTGATCTCTCGGATGACTTTGTCGCCGGCCCGGTGGCCGTAGGAATCGTTGATCTGCTTGAGGTTGTCGATGTCGGCCATGATCAGGGAGATCGTCCCGCCGTGCCGGCGGGATCGCCACAGCTCCCGCTCCAGGGTCTCGTAGAAGGTCTTGTGATTCATCAGGCCCGTCAAACCGTCCGTCGTCGCCTGACGCTGGATCTTCTCGAACAGCCTGATGTTGCCGATGGACGCCCCGATGAGCTGGCCAAACAGCTCGATCAGCGCGATGTCCTCGCGGTCGAAATCCGCGCCGGCCGTCTTGTCGGCCAGGTTCAGCACCCCGACGACCCGCTCATGGCAGATCAGCGGCACGATCGCACAATTCGGCGTCTTGTAATTCTCGGCGTACGTGCGCTGGGATCGCCGGATGACGGGCTTCGTGTGGGTGTCGATGTTGCCCGTCAGGATGAGACCTTTGCTCTTGACCGCCATCACCATGGGCGACGGCGGATTCTGGCTCAAGGACACGATCTTGTTGATGGGGAACGGATGATTGTGTTTGACTAAGTGAAGGATGCCGTTGGTCTCGTCGAGTGCATAGAAGGAGGCAAACCTCGATCCAACCACCGACGGTATCTTCGTGACGCAGACATCCGCGATACGGTCGATATCGAGGCAGTTGATCTGCCTTGCCAATGGCGTCACCTGCTCCAGGAGCGAAACCTTGGGCAGGCGGTCCGGCACATCTTGATCGGGTCCCTGGCTATCTCGAATCATGGTCCAGCAAAGTATCCACCTGATTGACTGTGGTTTCTTACATCAGCTCTCGACGAGACCTCTATCGACCATTCCCCTGAGTCGATTTGGAAAAAACTCCGTCGCTGGACGTGCCGCTGAAGCCTCCATCGCTCTACTGCACGCAACGAGCGAAGACGCAAAGACTTATGGGGCGTTCGACAGGACAACGCGTCAAGCCATCGTTTGTCTCTCAGCAATTCGTGCTCGGCCGGCGCAGTTTTTTCGCAAAAAAATGCGCGAAAACCATTGACATTCGCGCGATGGCCTTTTACATTTTATAAAACGTAAAAAGCGTTAGGCGCGTTGGAGTTGTGGAGGATGGCCCTATGGTAGGCAAGACAACGGTTGGTACAGGGTTTCATCGATCCCAAGGACCTGATCGCGGACGCGGCTAAGGACTGCAGGTATTAGCCGGATTTATAGGAGCGGGAGAGCACATGTGCTCGAGACATTTCGACGACGGAACCATACCCCTTGGCAAGGCAAAGGCGGCCAATGATGTTCAAGAGGCTGGTGGTCCGTCCTCTCCCATGCCACTAACCCCATCCGGCATGTCGCTCCTCGGCCACACGGGTGTGACGACGATGCGCGATGGCACTGGATGGTTATGCGGTGAGACAGATGGTCGCCCAGAGTAACTTCACAGGCTGGCATAGGAGCAGCGTCGGCGTGCAGATCCCCGCGAAACGCTACCGGATCGGAGAGATCGTCCGTTGCAGCCCGTTCTCCCGGCAGACGATTCACAACTACACCATTATGGGCCTGATTCGTGAGGCCGAATGGACCGAAGGCGGGCACCGGCTCTACGATGAGACGGTGTTCGAGCGGCTGTCACGCATTGTGGAATTGAGAAAGACCAAGAGCCTGGCGGAAATCCGCCACCTCCTCACGGAAGAGGAACACACCCTGAAACCTGGGGCGGGCCTTGGTGGAGATGAGACACAGATGGCTACCTAATCGCACGGCCCTGCTTGGACTCGTGGCGACGAAAGCATAGACCGCATGTAGACTCGCCTTGTGTAAACCCACGGAAGTCCGAAAGGATCAAGGATGATGCAAACGGCTTCTATTGCTGACAACATCAGCGACGTTCTCGTCAAGATCATCTACTTCACGCGGCTTCGCCGGCGTGTTCTGCATGAGAACTTGCACAAGGCCAACGATCCCGGTTTCACGCCTCAGGACATGCCCGTTCGCGAGTTCGCGGAAGCGCTCAATGTTGCCGTGGCAGAGCATCTTCAGAATCACCGCCTGCTCTTCCAGGATACGCCAAGCATCACGTTTGGTCCGAATAACAGGATGGAGGTCCGGCCCGTAGCCGATCCGCACGCCCACAGCCTGCTTCAGATGAATCGTGATGAGTACACGGAACTCCAGATCAGCAAGCTCCTGGAGAACTGCCTGAATCGTCGAGTCGCTGAGGAGTTGCTGCGGCAAAAATGCGGCGCCTATGCCGGCAACACCGGCTGGGACCTCGGCCCATCGCTCGCGGACGACGGTCCCTTGGGAGCTTCGTCTACCGATTGTGATGCCGCAGACTGAAACCCGGGATCCATCCACCAGCCTATGGAAAATCAAGCTCTCAACCTTTCCACGTTAGCCGCCGCCGGCCGGTCGACGGCAACCGTGCTTGCCGTCACCAGCGGCAAGGGCGGCGTCGGCAAGACGAACATCGCCGCCAATCTGGCGGTCTGCCTGACCGCAGCGAACCGGCGGGTTCTCCTCTTGGACGCGGACCTGTCGCTCGGGAACCTCGATCTGGTGATGGATGTCCGCAGCAAGTACAACATCTCCCATTTCATTAGCGGACGCAAGAGCATGGAGGAGATCATCCAGGCCGGCCCCCAGGGGCTGCAGATCATCTGCGGAGCTTCGGGCCTGGATCGCCTTGCGGATATCAGCGAGGGTGAGCAACATCGACTGATGGAGCATCTGTGCCGGCTGCAGCACCACGCAGATACCATTCTGATCGACACCGCCGCCGGGATTTCCCGGTCGGTCGTCGGGTTCTGCCTGGCGGCCGACCGCGTTCTGGTCGTCACGACGCCGGAAGCCACGGCCATGGCCGATTCCTATGGGATGATCAAGGTCCTGGTCCGAAAAGGATACGGCGGGCCGATCAGCCTCGTCGTCAACATGGCCCGCAGCGATGCCGAAGGCAAGCAGACCTACCAGCGCATCGCCAACGTCGCTCAGAGATTCCTTCACATGAATCTCTACTACGCGGGGACCCTGCTCAAGGATGAGCGGTTGTGCACGGCCGTGCGATCGCGCATGCCCGTGGTCTTGGCCTACCCCAAATCCCAGATCAGCGCGTCGCTGGCCGCCATCGCTACTCGCCTGGGCGGCACAAGGCGCTGGGACGACAAGGACGACAGTTTCTTCAGGAGAGTAATCCGATGGTTGAATTAAAGCCGGCGGCCGGCGGACCGATAATGGGATGTATGGGAGGTTGTGTCCATCCGCGGGTCTCCTTCGGCGGGCGATGACAGACGAGTCGGGAGCAGCGTACGGCGTCATATAGTCAGGGATCGAAGTCGCAAGGCGTAATGGAGGCGACCTGTGAAGGCACATGCAGCAAAGACGGACGACGGACTCAACATCGACCAGATATGGGGCCAATTCCACAAGACTCGCACCAGTCAATACCGTAATCTCCTGATGGAGCACTACCGAGATTTGGTTCGGTATGCGGCGGAGAGGCTCCACGCCAAGCTGCCGGACAAGGTGGAGCTGGACGATCTCGTCAGTGCCGGCACCTTCGGCCTGATGGATGCGATTGATGCCTACGACCCCGCGCGAGGGGTGAAGTTCGAGACCTATTGCGCCCCGCGCATCAAAGGCTCGATCCTCGATGAGCTGCGCAGCATGGACTGGGTGCCCCGGCTCGTCAGGGCCAGGGCCCATCAACTGGCCAAGGCGACCCACGCCCTGGAAATGCACCTCGGCCGCAAGCCCGATGAGAACGAGCTGGCCGATGAGCTCGACATGGACCTGGAGGAATTCGCCCGCCTGCAGCGGGACGCCAACGCTGCCAGTCTCGTCTCGCTCAACAACAAGTGCGGCGATACCGAGGGCGAGAAAGAGGTCTACGAGATCGACGTCATCAAGGACCACCGCAGCGAGGACCCCCTGCTCGAAGCCCAGAAACGCGATCTGAAGAACCTGCTGACCAAGGGTCTGACCCGCGCCGAACGCCTCATCATCGTCCTATATTATTATGAAGAGATGACGATGAAAGAAATCGGGGCGACCCTGGACCTGTCCGAATCCCGCGTCTCCCAGATGCACTCCTCCATCGTGGCACGCCTCAAGGCCCAAATGAACACGCGCAAGAAGGAGTTCGCGGTAGAGTAGATTGCCCCTCTTCGTGGCGAGGGCGTCCCGCCCTTGTTTCTTCCGTGGCAAGGGCATCTTGCCCTCGTATCTTTGTGCCCACAGCGGACAGCGTTCGCCATCGAGGACCCTCGATAGAAGCCACAAGGGCTGGCACAGCGCCAGCCCTTGTTCGTTTGCCAAGTGGGGAATCTGTCCAACGGCTTCACGGCTTGGGTGCAGAGGCGCTTTGGATGCAGAAGAACCGCACTTCACTCAGGCCAGTTTGCGGTGCGACGCCCCAGTTCTTCTCGATTGTCAGCTTGACATACTTGGCCGAGACCCCACCGAAACTGACGATGGTATTCGCCACGTAGCATGGGCATCTTGCCCATGTGTATCACGGGCGTCCCGCCCGTGGCGGCAGGGCCAAGATGGCCCTGCGA
>Ga0315294_10009488_pt1 | contig 10698 bp, 14 predicted proteins | sample YL17G13_40_MG_FD_203626 | JGI IMG/M metagenome (GOLD analysis project Ga0315294, IMG submission 203626) | Sediment microbial communities from Yellowstone Lake, YNP, Wyoming, USA - YL17G13_40 | ecosystem: Environmental > Aquatic > Freshwater > Lake > Sediment | place: USA: Wyoming | collected... | reverse complement strand
GCACACAGCAGCCCGGCGGTTTAGGTCACGCCAGCGCAGGCCGACGTGAGATGGCCCCAATACTGGCAAAGGCAGCAGTCGCCGCCGGGGCAAACGGGCTTTTTATTGAAGTCCATACTCAGCCGGATAAAGCAAAGTCGGACGCCGCTTGTATTATGCCGATAGACTGGCTTGAAAGCCTGCTAAAGGCGTGCAAAAAGATTTTTGGAATTATACGTGAGTAAAGAAATGACTTAGCTTTTGGAGAAAGAAAATGCTTAATAAACCAAAAATTATTGAAGGTGGAATAGCAATAGATGACAGAGGAAGTGTTAGGTTTGTTAACAATTTTACCTTTGATAATGTAAAAAGGTTCTACACCATACAAAACCACAAAGTTGGGTTCATAAGAGCTTGGCACGGGCACCAACGAGAAGGTAAATTTTTGTTCGTAGCTAAAGGATCAGCTCTAGTTGGAACTGTTGATATTTCTACTGAAGCAGTTGAAAAGTTTGTTTTGTCCGAAGAGAAGCCCCAAATTCTGTGGATTCCCCCAAACCACTACAACGGGTTTATGACATTGCGGGAAGATACCATTCTGTTTGTATTTTCAACTTCAACTCTGGAAGAAAGTATAGGCGATGATATTAGACAACCTTATGACAAGTGGAATATCTGGAAAGTTGAACAGAGGTAGGTGAGCGAATGTGGATTGTAACTGCATATTATACACCCAAGTATCAAAAACACACGAATCGGCTTGTTGAGTCTCTCGAAAGATTTAACATTCCTAATGATGTTTGCCTAGTTAATGATCTAGGAGACTGGTATAAGAATATCCAATTCAAACCTGTTTTTCTTCAACAAATGTTGGAAAAACACGCACCAAAGTCGATAGTATATGTTGATGTAGATGCAGAGTTCCTTAGCTATCCTAGTTACTTTGATGAACTTGATTTGCTTGATGTTAATATAGCAGTTCATGTTTTAGACCACTCAAAGTATCGGAGAAAACAGATCCCCCCAGAAATGCTAAGTGGTACAATTTTTCTAAAGAATACGGAGGAGACTCGTATAATTAATAGTGCGTGGAAGCAGGAATGTGATAAGAACCCTCAATTATGGGACCAGCGTGCATTAGCTATAGTTCTAAAGCAGCACAGGTATCACCTGTTGCCAGAGAATTTGTGCGTGATCTTCGATTATATGAGTAGTGTTAAAGATCCTGTGATAAAACATTACCAGGCTTCTCGAGAGTTTCGGAACAAAGAAATTCCCAAAAGATTCTAGGTAAGGGACTAAAGCAAAATGCCTGCAGGAGTTTACGATCACTACAAGATTAGAGGAAGAATAGGTAAGTATAGAGTTCCCATAGAAGTAAGGATATGTGCAGCTCCTGGTTGTAATACTACTTTTGAATGTAAAGTGAATAGTAGGAGAAAGTACTGCTGTAGAAGGTGCTCAAACCAAACAACTAGAATAACAAGGAAACACAGAAAATATACTTCTCCAATGAAAGGCAAGAAACGCCCTCCTTTTTCTGAAGAGTGGAAGCAAAATATGAGCAAAGCAAAGAAAGGAAAGGGCAGAGGAAAGGATAATTCAAACTGGAAAGGAGGTAAAACAAAAGAAACCCTCCGTATTCGTTTTTGCGATGCTTACATAAAATGGAGACAATCCGTTTTTGAACGAGATAATTTTACATGTCAGTATTGTGGCAAGAGAAAAGGACAAAGATTGGCAGCACATCATATACAATCTTTTATTGATTGCCCAGAAGATAGATTTAATGTTGACAATGGAGTAACATTTTGTAATGGATGTCACGTGCACTTACACAATATGATAAGGCGAAGAGGTCCGGATGCAGAACTAATTATAAAAGTTGTTGGCTACAGGATGGTAAATAAGCTTGAATTAAGTAAGAGCGTTTCGGAACAAAGAAATTCCCAAAAGATTCTAGATAGAGAGAGTATAATAATATAGTACAGAGACCAGGAGTGATATTATGAAGATAGTTGTTTTAGGAAGCTCAGGAATGTTAGGCTGGGCCGTAGGAAAATACTTTCTTGAAGAGTACGGTGAAGATAATGTTTACTTGAGTTATCGAAACCTGATGCATGCTTACGGGAAGAAGTATTTTTACTTTGATGCTAAAGCTTGTGCTCTGGATTTTAAGGAGCTATATTTCAGGTTGAGCCCAATAGTATCCGAAGGGGATTACATTATCAATTGCATAGGAGTAATCAAACCTAATGTAGAATCTGTAGGGGTTGAAAACACAATACTTATTAACTCGGTTTTTCCCTGGGTTTTAGCAACTTTTTGTAAAAATACTAATACTAAACTTATTCAGATTACAACGGATTGTGTGTTTTCGGGAGAGGTAGTTCGAGCTCATTTCTACACTGAAAATGATCTCCACGATCCCAAGGATGTATATGGAAAAAGCAAGTCACTTGGGGAACCAACAAATTGTATGGTATTGCGAACAAGTATTATTGGGGAAGAGTTTCATGGAAATCTGAGTCTAGTTGAATGGGCAAAATCACAAAGAGGAAAAGAAGTAACAGGTTTTGGAAATCATCTTTGGAATGGAATTACAACGAAAACATATGCAAAAGTTTGTGATGCAATAATCAAGAACAATTGGTACAAAGAGGATGTATTCCATATCTTTTCCCCTGAATTTGTTGACAAAGATAGATTACTTCATCTGGTTAATGACAGATTTAACCTAGGATTGAAGATCAATCGAGGATTTGCTCCTGCTATAGTTAATAGAGTTTTGGGAAGTGTAAAAGATTTAGTGAGTAAACTAGGTATTCCTACAATTGAGAAGCAGATTGAAGAAATGTAATCAAATATAAGGAGGTAGCATGATTCACGATACCACAAAACAGAGTATTTGTGATGACATCGCCAATGGTTGTTCAATTAGTGAATTAGCCCAGAAATATGGGGTTAGCAAAAGAACGGTTTATCGTGTTAAGTCAGGAGTGAAGGGGGAAGGTGTAAAAACGGTATCTCATGATTTAGAAGTGCGAGAGCTCAGACGGGGATTAGTAGACCAAAGATCAAGATATAATGTTGCACTAGATGAAGTAAAATCTCTTCAAGAAGAACTCCGTCAATATGAAAGTCTCACAAAGTTAAGCTCTGTTCTTGTTCCAGCAAACTGGAAAATTGAACCTACCCATAGAAAAGAGGTAGTAGCTTTTACTCTAGCAAGTGACTGGCATATTGATGAGAATGTGGACAAAGCTGTAGTTGGTGGGGTTAATGAATACAATAGGAAAATAGGAAAGGAACGGATTGAGTGGTATTTCAAGTATACCTTAAGGCTTCTCAATATGTGCAGGAAGGAATCTGATATCAGAAGGCTTGTTATAGGAGCTTTAGGGGATTTTATGACTGGATGGATTCATGAAGAGCTCAAAGAGGATAGCTCGATGACTCCCCCTGAAGCTGTAGTTGAAATATTTGAATTGTGGATCAATGGATTACATTTCCTTCTTAATGAGGGGGATCTTGAAGAGATAGATATGGTATGCTGCTGTGGAAATCATTCTAGAATTACGGATAGAATCCAAACTAAAAAGTCTCCTAAAAAAACTTACGAATGGTTGTTATACCAGTTCTTAGCTAAGTGGTTTGCTATGCAAGGAGAGACTCGAATTAAGTTCAAGCTTCCAGAGGGTTACTTTAATTGGCTAACTGTGTTTGATAAAAAGTTGAGGTTTCACCATGGGGAGAGAATAGGCTATCACGGTGGAGTTGGGGGGATCCATATTCCATTAAGGAAAGCAATTGCCCAGTGGAATAAAGCGCAACATGCAGATTTGGATATTCTAGCGCATTGGCACACGCGGGAAACAAGCAGAGATTATGTTATCAATGGATCGGTTATTGGCTACTCTGAGTTTGCTGAGTTAATTAAAGCAGATTACGAACCACCACAACAGAGCTTCTTTATTTTACACCCAAAGTTTGGGAAAACGGCCGAGTTCCCTATCGTTCTTTCTTATCGGAAGCAGATGTAAAGAAATAGAATTGTTGGAAAAGACAAATAGAATATCAAAGTAACTTTACACATTTATGTGTGCAAAGAAGTAACAAAGTTTTTCTCACTTCCTTCCGCGGGGGCGGGGCAGCGATGGACGTTGCTCCGCTTTCGTCTTTTAATCTCTAGCACCTTCTGTAATGGCATAACACTTCGTACAGACCACCTTTCTTTGATTTGAAAAGATATCTTGTTCTGCTGCAAGTGAGATAGGTAATTTAAGGTGTTCTAACAACTTCCTACAGCCAAATCAAGCCATAAAAAAGCCCGGTAGAGAAACAATCTCAATACCGGGCAAGGGCAGCATTGTGAGATAAAAGGGCGGGGAGCAATTTTGTTCTAGCATCGCCGAGGCGAGCATAACCCTTCTAGCATCCCCACCCCACCGTTTAAAAAGCTCGGCAAAAAAGTTATCAATACCGGGCATGGATAGTAAAATGGTTATAATTATATAAAATTGTTTTTACCTTGTTTTACTCCCCTTTGCAATAGCTTCTTTCAATATATTTAACACTTTGATAACTCTGTTTGTCGTACTTACTGATTGACTTGTTTTAAGCCGTTTATATAATCTCATTACTAACGGCACTTCTATATCAAGAAGAGCTAAACTCATCTTACAAGCCTTCAACAAGTCATCATGAGAATTAACACAATCAACTATTCGATTAGCATTGGCCTCGTCATCATCAGCAGTTATACATATTTCTTGTTCAATAATTGGTTCACCATTTTCATCTATTGGAAATATTTCATAAGCTTTATTGGCTTCACTATACTCGTAAATCCATTCACCTTTTGTGTAATTTGTCTTGTTTGTTTTACTCATTTACTTTCTCCTTATTCAGATTGATACCCATTATCAAATAACCATTTAAGTTGCAGCTTTGTTGGTTTAACATACTGCCTACCAGCATATTCATCTGCTCTAAAAAACCAACAACCAGCACTATGAACTTTAATCCAACCCAAATATTCAGGTGTATGCTTCAATCCTAACCTTGTTATTAGTTTACCCGCTGTCTTATCATGCTGGTTAAATTTACAATGATAAAATTGACCTTCTCTATCTAACCAGCCATCTGCATCACCTCGTATTGGTTTACTCATCAATTTCCTCTACTCACTACTTTGTTCTGATTATACCCAATCCCTAGGTATGCAGACATTACTTTCTTCCATATCCCCGGTGAAACCCGAACTCTTCTTCTCACTACTACTTTCTCAATTTCCTGTGTCATGAGTTCCAATATCAATCCACATAATTCCTGAGAACTACAATTTCTGACCTCTTCAGTGATTCCACCCGCTTTTCCATTTGAGACTTGTTAGCATTTTGGGGCTTGTCAGCATTACCTCTCTTCATATACTCAATAGTAACGCCGTTGGGTGATTCACTGATTACTTTAGCCCGGTTGTACACAGCATGGGTGGTTTGTATGAATACAAACTGTGAAGCTGGGGTATCCACGGCCGGAAATCCGAGTGGACCACTTGTCCATGCTGTTTTTCTTACACTAATGTCTTCTCTTGCAAATTGAACTTCCATTTTAGTTCCCTTTCTCTATATAGCTAGTATTAACCTTATTGCCTTAGATATGAATCCAGAAACGAAACAGTTATACATCCAATTTTTCGCCTAATCTGCTCAGGAAAGATCCAAACGCTTGGATCAACTTCCATGAATCGGCCAATAACTTCCCCGTGTACGGCTTTAATAGCATTTGTATTGTCAACCTTTCCTGCATAAAGAACAAGATATTTTTCGAGAGGTGTTGTAGTGGTAGCTACTCCAAAAACAACTTCAATTACATCACCACATTTTAATTTAAGTATTTCTTTTGCTATCATTTTTTATCCCCTTCAAAAGCTGATTTATTTTTGCCTGTACTTCCTGGTTAAATCTTACGAGCTTCAAATTACACCCAGTCAAACACTGAGGATAGATTATTTGGTCTAAACCATGATGTATCTCTTCTAAAGTTGTATCTCTAATGTTAAAGAGACTCGGAGGTACCTTGTCCCGAAACAGATGCGAGCATCTCCAAACTCTTCCTTGTTCATCTATAGTTAACTCACTCCTAGAAATATAGCATAAGCCGTTTAGATTTTCAGGATATTTACAGGATGAAGATAAAGTTTTAGCATTGTAGGATTGTTCAAATAACCATAAACTTTCTTTATCATTGTTAATTTCAAACATTCTTTTCATTGCTGGAGCAATTTGACCCCAAAACAGTTCCTGGTCTTCCTCGGTGAAAAGAAACCTTTTGTTACTTCCTTTGTAAACTGAAAAGAAAATAGCATAGAGTGAAGGTAGTGTATTATAACACCAAGCTAAAAATGCAGGAATATTTTGATAGTTTTCTTTGGTTAAGGTATAAGTGATGCTGGTATCTTGAGCTTTACCATAATTTTCTAGTTGCCAAAGATTTGTTACAATTCTTTTGAAAGCTCCTTCACGGTGAACTATGCTATCAAAATACTGCTCTTTATAAGTATCAAGAGATATCTTTATCCTGTCAATGAACCCGTAAGTTTCCTTGTTAAGCAATTTGAAACAGTTGGAGTTGAGATTTATTGTTACATTTTCAGGTTTGTTTTGTATAACTTCATCTAACCAACTTACCATAGTTGGTTCCCCACCGGTAACATGTAAAATACCACCACCTATTTGAGAATATTCTTGGACAATTTTTACAAACAACTCCTTGGGTAAAGTACAACCATTATGATACTCATTACAGTAATCGCATCTAAAGTTACAACGTGAAGTGATATGCAAGGCAATACGGCCCAATGGTGGACGAGTATTTTTCAACTCCGCAGCAACCGTCTCGTCTATCCGCTTTGCAAAATTATCCCAATACCGTTCCATCATCTTCTCCTTTTAACCTTCCTTAAGAAATTGTTCACATCTTTTCCAAATTCGACGACATTTTATTACTTTTAGTGCCTCCGCGTGTTCGTAAGAATTCTCCCAAAATTCTTTATACGTAGAGAAGCGATATTTTAGTGCTTCTTTTCGTTTGTTTTTTAGTAAAAGATGCAAGGCATATAATTCTGCTATAATCTCTCTTGCTATGAGGTTTGTAGCCTCGTATTTATCAGTACCAATGTGTTTGTGGTGCCGGTGATGTCCTATTTCGTGAGTCAGCGTTCCTTCTTTACCTTCAGAAGGTAGAAGGGAGGATATGGAAATTTCCCCATCAAAACATTGCTGTCCTTCAAACCATTCGTGGTGTGAATAGTCATATATGCCTCGCCAAACATCATGGTCGTGATATTTTATAGGACAGTCACAATTCTTAAATAGTTGATCAAAGAAGTTGGTCATTTTGGATTCTGCTAATTCTGACATTTACTTTGCTCCAACTGTTTTATGCCCGCTTCCTGACCTCGTGGATATGCCTTTGCCCGTTCTACACGTAAACCAAAGTCGGCCAAATACATATCCTCTATAGCCTTAAAACTATCTATGTGCCCGCCCCAGTTGCCAAACAAACTATGGTGCATAACGTGGGCAAGCTCGTGGCATATATAGTAAATCCAGTAGTTTTCTCTGGCAAGGCTGTCCCGTGTACTACGCTCAAATGCCCATTGCGGAATTGTTATTGAATAACCGCTTTTAGGCTTTGTTGCTCGACCGCATTGAACATTTTTTATTTTCAATTCTACTTTCATAACTACTACCAAACTTTACTACTTTAATATCTTTGTCATATAAATTATAACCTATTTTTGAGGGGATACAAATGAAAAAGGGTAAAAACTCAAGAAATAATCAATTCCCATTGTAATCCTTATAGACCTTATAACCCTTACCTTTGTTATTCTACCTTCACTGCTTTATCAACGGATAAGGTTATTTACATAGTGATTATCAATTCTGCGTTAAGTGAGATAGGTTACTGGTAAAGATAGAAGGGGGTTAAACCTCCTACCACCTGAGCTACAGGCGACTAGCCTCGTCGGGATTTGAACCCGAGTTTCCAGCTTGAAGGGCTGAGATCCTACCATTAGAAGACGAGGCCTCTTTGATACAGCTTGCTCATTTCCAAGTTACAGTAATACCTAGAAGGAAATAAGCGGGTACCAAAAGCCAATGCCAAAATCCAGCACAAGCACCAAAAAACATTATGCAAAGCCCTAAGATTTGGAAAGGTTGGAAATTTGGTTTTATAAACATTTTAGTTCTCCTTTCATTAAACAGTTTCTACAACAAGGTGACCGGTGGAATTTGAATCCACTCCCGCGGGACCACAACCCGCTGTGCTACCTTTACACCACGGCCACACGGGCCACTCAGGACTTGAACCTGAACCTCAAGGTTCAAAGCCTTGTGTGCTAACCATTACACTAATGGCCCAGTACTCTTGTTTTTTGACTGTACTTGAATTAATTTACAACAAAGGTGAGCCTCCTATGGCTAAAGCTCATAGGCTTCCAACAGGTTTTCCTGTTCTTCTTTTTCCTGCTTCTGCGACGAAAGCAACCTTTCATCTCCACAGGCGTTGATTTGGCTGGCCCCCAGCCTATTAAATTTGAATCCTTTTACCTCAACTTCTGTATCCTATGGCTAAAGCCCATAGGTTTTAGAAGTTAGCCTTTTTATAACAAAAAGCCTCCGTGCCAATCCTTCCGTCCTCCCGGGATAGGCGGTAACACAACTCAACTTAACTGAACAAAACCTAACTCAACGGAACACAACCTAACGAAACTTAACTGAACAGAACTTAACTTAACAGAACTTAACTTAACAGAAACAGAGCTTTTTTATGTTGTCCCCGTCAACTATTTTCTAATTGCCTATTACAAACTGGGCATAATTTTGAGTGGCTGGCTAAATGAGCAGCTACTCGGTCTAAAATTCCTCGACTATTAGGGTGTTCCTCAAAAAGACTACTGTGGGTATCTACTCGAGTAAGAATGTTGTAAATGTCGTGTAATGTTTCTGCTTTGTTGTCAATCAATATACCCTTAACTTCATCCTGTAGCTTTCTTGGAACTCTTGATTGGTAGAGGACTGAATCAAGTACAGCTGAAGTCTGTCCATTTACCTTGATCCCGCAAAGCTGCTTAAGATTATCCACCTCTTTGTCAAATAGCTTACTCGCTTCTGTTATCATCCTCTGCATCCAAATCCCAATATCTTCCTTTTGATTTTTCCTCTTCCATGATTCAAGTTGGTGCTCGGTCGTTGCTCCATTTGTGCACCACTGATTGAACAGATATGGTGCAATCCTAGTAGAAGCTTTCCCTTCAAGGCTGTGTTCAATCCTGATTCCAGCATTATAAGTATCCCGGTCAGTCAGCTTAATCTCTCTTGGTGTTAGAACACTAAACTGGAATGACAGAGGACCAAAATAAGCTTTATGGTACCCCGCTACAGACTTTCCAAGAACACTTTCAGCAGCGTTGACAACTTCAGATATCTTAACGTGCTTGAAGTTGGCCTTTGGAATAGCCATAACAGCGTTGTCTCCAATAGTAAGTAGTCGGAGAGTTTCCTCAGCGAGTTCATGCTGGTACCAGTAGTTAAGGTGAGGAACTACCAGATCCTTGATTTGCTCGACTGGAATCTTCGATAAGTATGGTCTTGGAAAACCAACATAAGCTACCAAGTTGTCAAGTGCGCGTGGACTCAGTGTTGTTGTTCCTTTCTTGTGAGCTAAAGAAACAACCCCTTCTGGATTAACCTGGAATTCTATACCATTCCCCAATTCCAATTCTAAGGGTTCTGAGGTTTCATAATCCTTTACCTGATCCAATAACTGCTCCTTTGTTAGAACACCTTTTAGTTCGTTTACTTTCATGTTTTTTACCTCCACAAATTTATTGAGTTTATCGGAATTTATGCTCTTAATATCCATTTAGTATTTTCCGGACCCTGACTAATTTTACTTACTTTCATTGCCATTCTGATCCCCTTTATTGTCATTACAATACTCGAGGTCAGCAGTTGGTGGGTTGCATAAATAGTTATATTCACACTCACTGCAATGCGTGCCTTTACCAGTTGGGCACAAAACCCAGGGCTCCCAGTAACCATCATTTCTATACATTAATTATCTCCCCAATTCTGTCTTACTTTCTTTTTTGATACTTCCACAACTAAATTCCAATTATCTATTGGTACTATAGCCTTCAGTCCAATGCTATTCAACCACTGATAAACATCTTTTGCGAACTTTCCAAGGGTAATTATTGAGAGGTTGCCAAGCCAGGCAGCGTGATCAAGAGTTACTTTATCTGCTGTAGTATCAAGAATTTCAAGGACATAATTAGAGGCTTCTGTGTCCTTAATAAAAAAGGAAAGGTGTTTTGACTTCTTGTTATAAGCTGGGCAAGGTCTTTCCATAGCTTTTCTAAATTTGTCTCCTCCCTCATCATAGTAATCATTCTTACCAAAGTAAATGTAAGGTTTTACTACTTCAAATACCCACCTTGTTGGATCAATTATTTTCCCATCTTTAGTTTCAACCCAACTGTGGTGAACAAAAGGTAAATCTCTTCGGGTCTTGAAAAACGATTTTCGGGAGATTGGTCCTAGCCAATGTCCATAAACAGCTCTTCCTTTAATTAGTCCTTTTTCTACTAACTGAGTTGATATAAGATGGCAGTTTCCTTTCCATCTCTCAGCTTTTATACCAAGT
>Ga0315294_10009486_pt1 | contig 10698 bp, 5 predicted proteins | sample YL17G13_40_MG_FD_203626 | JGI IMG/M metagenome (GOLD analysis project Ga0315294, IMG submission 203626) | Sediment microbial communities from Yellowstone Lake, YNP, Wyoming, USA - YL17G13_40 | ecosystem: Environmental > Aquatic > Freshwater > Lake > Sediment | place: USA: Wyoming | collected... | reverse complement strand
TATCCCGGCGCCCCCGCCCAGATGCGCTCCATCTTCGAGATCATGATGATCATCCTCATCTTCGTCCTGCCGATCCTGACGATGCGGAGCCTGGCCGAGGAGTTCCGCACCGGCACCATTGAAACCCTCATGACCGCGCCGGTCACGGACGTCCAGGTGGTCGTCGGCAAGTTCCTGGGGTGCTGGCTCGTGTATCTGGCGATGCTCGTGCCGACGCTCCTTTACGTCGCGCTGCTGGCGGCGTTCGGCCGGCCGGATTACGGCCCGATCGCCAGCGGATACCTGGGCCTAGCGCTCCTCGGAGCGCTCTACGTGGCCGTCGGCATCCTCGCCTCCTCGATGACGCGGAACCAGGTGATCGCGGCGGTGGTGGCGTTCGTCATCCTGGCGATAATCGGCCTGTTGGGGCCGTGGATTGCGGCGAGCGTCCCCGGCACGTGGCGCCACATCGTCAGCCGGATCGCCGTCCGGTCCCACTACATGGACTTCAGCCAGGGCGTCGTGGACCTGGTGCACATCGTCTATTTCGTCGCGGTGACGGTGTACGTCCTGTTCTTCGCGGTCAAGATTGTGGAGAGCCGCCGATGGCGATGAAAACGCAAACCGGAGACCGGCCCGCTCCCTCCAAGGAGACCGGACCCCTTTCACAATCCGAGCGGTGGGTCCGTTTCGGCTCAAACGTCGCGCTGGCGCTCGTGCTGGCGACGGTCCTCGCGGTCGCCGCCGTCTGGCTCTCGGAGGCGCTTCTGCGAGGCCGGGCCCGGAGCGACTGGACCGCCGCCGGACGCTTCAGCCTGAGCCCGCGCACCAAGGCGCTCGTGGCCGACATCCCTTCGGATTGCGACATCCGGCTGACGAACCTTTACTCGCACGCGCCGGAGATCCCCGCCTCCGAGGAACAGTGGCAGCGCGTCCAGGACCTCCTCTCGGAATACGAAATGGCTTCGCCTCGCATCGCCCTCGATGCCGTCGACCCGAACGTGGACGTGGGCCAGGTCGAAACGCTCGTCAATCGGCTCCGCACGCGCTATGAAAAGGAACTGGAGAAACCGAAGGCGCTCGTCGCGGAGTTCGGCCGGTTGCGGACGGATCTCGGTGCGGTGCTCAAAGCCGAGGCCGACCGCGCGAGCGCCGCCGCCGACGCCTGGACCGACGGGCCCACGGAGGTCGTCAACTCCCTGCGGATGGTCTCGCAGCGCTGGCAGCAACTGGAGACGCTCGGCACCTTCACCGCCGCCGCCGTCCAATCCCTGACGGACCAGGCCTTGCCGGCCTACTCAACGGCCCTGGGGCGCGCGAAGGATTTCCTCGGCCCGGTCGGCGACAACTTCGAGGCCGTCCCCCCCCTTTACAAGCAACTGCGCGAAGCCGCCAAGGACGTCCCCGTCCCGCCCGAGGCCCGCGAGATCCTCGCCTCGGCCGAGGCCGTCTACGGCCCGCTCGTCGGACGCATCAAAGCGTTCACCAAGCAGGCCGCCGACCTCCCGGAACTCGAACTCGACAAGGTCCGCGACCAGATCGGCGAAGGCGAAGCCATCCTCATCGAAACCCCCACCAGGGTCCAGGTCGTCTCGTTCGACGACGTCTGGGTCCGCAATCGCGCGGGCGGCGAGGAAGAGCAGCCCGAGCGCCTCTTCGCCGGCGAACAGGCCGTCTCCAGCGCGCTCCTGGGCCTCCTGCACGCCGACAAGCCGGCCGTCCTCTTTGTCACGTTCGGCGAACCGGCGACGATGTGGGGCGGCCCGTACGCGGAAATGGCGGAGCGGATCCGCAAGGCCAACTTCATCGTCGAGGACTGGAACCTGGCGCGCGATCCCGCCATGCCCGCCCCCGAGCACATGACCTTCCCGATCCTCGTTCTCGTGCCGCCCGCCCCGCCGAATCCCCAGATGCCCATGCCGCCGCCCTCGCCCGAACTATACGCCACCGCCGTCGAGGCCATCAAGAAAGGTGCGGCGGCGATCATCTTCGGCGAACCGGCCAGCATGTTCGGCCCGGCCGTCCCCTACCGCGACCTCTTCGACACTTTCGGCCTCGAGGGCAGGTTCGAGGCCGTCGCCGTCCGCAAGGTCGTCGTGGATCAGCGCGGCACGGAGCGGGCCGTCCCCCAGATTGAAATCACCCGCTACCCCGAGCACCCGATCACGGCGCCCCTCGGCGCCCTGCCGACCATGCTCGTGACGGCCATGCCCGTCATGCCGAAGGCGGCGCTTCCCGAAGGGGTCACCGTCCAGCCGATCCTCACGCTGCCGGTCGGCGCCGATTACTGGGCCGACACGACCGCCATGGAGGCGATGCGCGGCGAAGCGAAACGCGATGAGGCGGAAGATTTGATCCCGACGGAGGAGCGGCCGGTCGTCCTCGCCGCCGCCGCCACCAGGGAACTCACGCCCGACCAAGTTGCGACAAGTGAGCCGGGGGCGGACCTGTCCGCCATAGCCCCCGCCGTACGGGGGGCGACGGCGGAAGCACCCGGCGAGCAAACTGGGGCGCGACGGGAGAACGTCGCCGACCGCTCCCGCGGTCGGCTCGGGAAAATCCAGAAGGTCGTCTTCTTCGGCGACGGCGACTTCGCCAGCGACCGCGTCGCCTTCTATCGCACGATGTTCGGCCAACAGGTCTTCCCGGGCAACGCCGAACTCTTCCTCAACAGCCTCCTCTGGGTCGCCGGCACCGAGCACCTCATCACGGTCAGCCCCGAGGCGCTCGAGGCCCGCCGCATCGGCGACCTGAGCGGCTGGACGCTGCCGCTTCGCATCCTCATCATCGCGGGGCTTCCCCTGGCCGCCGGCATCGTCGGCCTCATCGTTTACATCGTTCGCAGGAGGTAACCGATGCGCTACTCGACCACGCTCATCCTCGCCCTGGCGGTGTTTGCAGTCGCCGTCGCCATCTACGTCTTTCGCGACCGTCTGACAGGCGAGACGACCGAACCGGCGAAGCCCGCCGAGGCCCTCAACCTCATCCAGGACGTCGCCCTCGCCGACATCGCCGGCGCCACGCTCCTGGAAAACGCCGACGGGGAATTGAAGACCAAGGTCGCCTTCGCCAGGACGGACGGCGAGTGGCGCCTCACGGAGCCCGTCAAGGAGTCGGCCGACGGCTACGAGGTGGATCGGCTTCTGCGCGCCTGCCTGGAAGGCCAATATCGCCAGACGATCGAGGCCGGCGCCGCGGGCCAGCCCGACCTGAAGGACCTGGGCCTGGAGCCCCCGGCCTTCCGCCTCACCTTCACAACGAAGAAGAAGGACAGCCAGGCCGAACGCACCAGGGCCGTCGACATCGGCCGCCGAAGCGCCTTCGGCGAAGGCGTCTATGTCCGCCTGGACGAGGCGAAAAAAGTCTACGTCCTCGACATGGCGACGCTCGCGGAGCGCGCCGGCGAAAAAACCGACACCTATCGCAGCCACGACGTCGCCACGCCCGCGCGCGACCAGATCGTCCGCATCCGTCTCGCCGGTTCCCGCGGCGAGGTCGTCCTCGACCGCTCCGGCGCAACGGGCGACCGCTGGATCCTCGCCCAGCCCATCACCGCCCGCCCTGTAGTAGAGAATATCTCTCACTACAGGGCCCGCGCCGACCCCGACGTCGTCGACCCCCTCCTGCAGGAACTCGGACGCCTCCGCGTCAAGGAATTCGCCAAGGAACCCGTGGAAGACCTGGCGCGCTACGGCCTGACGGCCCCGCGCCTGCGGGTCACCCTGTGGAAAGAGGCGCCCGCGCCCGAAAAGCCCGCTGAAACCCAAGAGGGCGCCGAGAAGGCCAAGGAAACCCCACCCAAGGCCGAACCCGTCGTGGCGGCGACCCTGGTGTTCGGCTCGTGGGCGGACCTGAAGCACAAGACCGTCTGGCTGATGACCGCCGATGCCGTGGGACGCGTCGTCAGCGTCGACGCCGACGTCCTGAAGCCCCTCGAAAAAAGCGCCGACGACCTGCGCGACAAGCGCGTCCTCGCCTTGGCAAAACCCACGGTCACGCGCATCGAAGTGAAGAATCCGACCGGCGAGTTCGAACTGAAGAAAGCCGACGCGACGTGGCGGTTGCTCGTCCCCGGCCGCGACGAAACTGACGCCGACCCCGACGCCGTCGATAAACTCCTCGCCGGCGCCGCCGGCCTCAAGGTCATCTACTACCTCTCCGACGAAGAACGGAAGAAGGACTTCCCGGAGGGCCTCAAGCCCCAGGGCCACGTCCGGCTCTGGATCGAGGGCGAGGCCGCCCCGCAGGCCATCCTCGTCGGCGGCAGCGCCGAGAGCCGAACTCTCGTCGCCAACGCCTCCGAGCCCTGGATCGGCCGCGCCAACGAAAACGACCTCGCCTGGTTCCACGAGGGCTGGCTCGCCTGCCGCGACAAGCGCGTCCTGGAGTTCAAGGCAAAGGACGCGACCGGCCTGGCGGTCCAGACGCCCGACCGCGCCGTCGTCCTCGAGCGAAAAGGCGACGCGTGGAAAATGGTCCAACCGGTCGAGGCCGATCCCGAGGCCTCCTTCGCCGAGGGCCTCCTCGACGCCCTCAAGGACCTGCGATGCATGAAGTTCGTCGCCGCCACCACCGACTTCAAGGCCCACGGCCTCGACCCCGGCCAGATCGTCTGCACCGTGACGGTCGCGCCCCAGGGCGAAAACGCCGAGCCGGTGAAGAAGACCCTCCGCCTCACCGTCAAGGAGGACGGCTCCTCGGTCGGCCGCGTGGACGGAACCGACCTGGTGTTCCAGGCCGCCGACAACCTGCCGCGCCTGTTGGCCGCCGAGCCGCTCCCACGCGCCATGACCGAGTTTTCCAGCGCCGACGTGACGGGCCTCGAGATTGCGGCCGGCGGCGCGACCCTGCGCCTCGCCCGCGAGGAAGGCAAGTGGAATCGCCTCGACGAGGTCGGCAAACCCGCCGGCGAGGTCCAGGCCGATGCCGTCCGCGACCTCGCGTCGGCCGTCGGGCGCCTCAGCGCCGCACGCTGGGCCGCCTACGACTCCAAGGACCCCGCGCGCTTCGGCCTCGACAACCCCGCATTCAAAATCAAAATCGCCACCGAGGAAAAGGAATGGACGCTGCTGGTCTCTGAAACGAAAGTCCCCGACGCCGTCGCCGAACTCGTCGAGGAAAAACCCGTCCGCTACGCTATGATCGCGGGGGCCGACCGCATCGCCATCCTTGCCGGCTCCGTCCTCCAGACGATCCTCGACGCCCCGAAGTCGCTGGAGAAACCGCCGGCTTCGAAAGCCCCGGGATGAGTCCCGATGCAGTCGGGACGAATCCCGGGGAACTCGCGCCGCCGCGCCGCCTTCCCCACCTTTCGCTGCGCTCAAGGTGGGGCTTTCAACAACGCCTCCCCGCGCGTTTCGCCGTTTAAGCCCCGGGATGAGTCCCGACGCAGTCGGGACGAATCCCGGGGAACCCCGCGCCCCGCCTCACCCCTCTCCCAGCCCTTCTCTAACTCCCGGCTTGCACCAGACCCACGCCTGCGGCGCGTGAACCAGAATGTAACCCAACACGTTTTGCCAATGCTCCCGGTCGCGGATTGCGGCCGGCCGACACCCGCTCGCCCAGAGCCGGCCGGGCATGGTCGCCCGCACCGCGTGGGAGGAGACTTTCTTGGCCCGCCCGACGGCCTCCTTCAGCCCCTCGCGCGAACACACCGCCGCCACATGCACGTGTTAGCCACCCACCGAGATGGCAAACACATCGAACCGCTCCTTGGCGAACTGTTCCAGGCACCGCCGCCCGACTGTCTCCCACAACCCGTTGGCCAGCGTCACGGGCGGCTTCTTCAGCAGCCCTCGTGCATGGGCGTGAAGCCCCTCATACTGCCCCGGGAGAGGCGGATGGCGGTGGTCCCCCTCCACGTGCTGCCGATGACCGCGCGTCCGAAAGCCGCGCGGATCGCCCGGAAGCCAACTCCCGTACGTGCCCCACGTGATGTGATAACGCATCGGTTTCTCCCCAGAATGTTCCCCACCTTTCGCTGCGCTCAAGGTGGGGCGTTATGAAACGCCCCCGCGCGCCGCCCGTTCGTTTTCCCCACCTTTCGCTGCGCTCAAGGTGGGGCTTTCAACAACGCCTCCCCGCGCGTTTCGCCGTTTAAGCCCCGGGATGAGCGAAGCGAATCCCGGGGAACTGCGTCCCGCCGCGGCACCCTCCCCACCTTTCGCTGCGCTCAAGGTGGGGCGTTAAGCCTCGCCGAGGAACGCCAGCGCGTTCTCCCACGCGGCCCGCCGAAGCGCCTCGCGCGAAATCCCGAGCGCGAGAAACTTCTCGACCTCCTGGGTCTGGTCCGCCCACGGCGCGTCCGTCCCGAAAAGCAAATACTCCGCCGGATGCTTCTCCAGGAGCCGCTCCACGAACCGCGGCTCGCACCGCCCCAGCGTCATGCTCGTCTCCAGGTAGATCGGCAACCCCGCGAGGTGCTCGAACGCGTCCTCCCATCGCCGCCAACCGCCCATGTGGCAGGCGAGCATCCGGAGGTCCGGCACGGTCTCGTGCAGCCGGCGCACGCGCTCGGGGCTCGCCAGGTCTTCCTTCTCGAACGCGAAGTCGTACCCTGCGTGAAACGCCATCGTCAGCCCCGCCCGCGCCGCCGCGCGCGCGATCCGCACCGTCCGCGCGTCGTCCACCGCGCAACCCATGTACTCCGCGTGAAACTTCAGGCCCCGCACCCCCGCCTCGGAGAGGCGCTCGATCTCGGCCTCGGGCTCCGGATAGTCCGGATGGATCGAGGCAAACGGCGTCACGCGCGCGGAGGCGATCTCGACGGACCACCGGCTGATGCTCGGCACCTGCTCCGGCCTCGTCGCCACCGAACAGACGACCGCCCGCTCGATCCCCGCCCGGTCCATGCTCCGAAGCAGGCCCGCGATCGTCCCGTCGTGCGACGGCGCGACCTTCTCCCACACGGCCATCTTCACCAGCCGCTCGAGCGCTTTCGGCGCCAGCGAGTCCGGAAACGCGTGGGTGTGCACGTCGAAGAATCGCATCGGCCGCCCGTCCTTTCGCCCCTCGCCGGGCCCGCTTTCGTTCCGCGCGATTCTATCACCCCGGCGTCTCGCCTCAAGGAAAAGGGAACGGGAGTCCCGGCGCGCCGGGATTGCCGGAACGGCCCTTCGGGTGCTTCGCACAAAATACTCCCGTCCCCTTTTCCTTGGTGCACCCCGCGCCGCCGCGAGTACTACCTCGCCACGAAATGCGGGGGCGACCCGTGCGAAAATGGTGCTTTGAAAGCCCCGGGATGAGCGAAGCGAATCCCGGGGAACCGGCCACTCCAGAGGCTGCATCCTTTGGCTTGGTGTGGACCTCGTATGGGGATTTTTCCCCACCGCTGCGCAAAAATCCCCAATTAGAAAATCTTCAGCCTACGCCGAATCCATGAAATGCCCTTCTGGGGCTCAGAAAGGCCCTTCTCGTTTTAGAAACCACTGGCACGCGTTTTGCTACAATTTATAGCGCTTGGCTTGGTGCAACAATAGGGCTATTCCATGCGGGACGGTCCCGCATGCAATGCAAGTGGCCGAATGTCCCCCCGTTCGGCCACTGCTTTTTGGGAGGGCCCCGCCGGGAAGCCGGCGGGTTTCAGGCGCCGACCGCCTCGCTCAGCCGCCAATCGCCGTCGTCTTCCACGAGGCAGTTCGGCCGGTCCGCCCAGTCGCCCAGCGTGAAGAGCGTCTTGGCGCGGCCGTCAATAAAGAAGTCGCGCCGTTCGGCGCGATGGACGTGTCCGCAGACAATCATGTCGGCCCCGTTTCGGAACCGCTCCTCCAGAAGGGCCTCCGACAAGACCACGGCCCGGCGTGGCTTCGGTTTCCCCGGCAGGAATCGCCCCTCCGAAACCCACCGGTAGAACCGCGCCCCGCCCTTCGCCGCGCACGCCGGCAGCCGCGTGTACACCCGCTCCACCGCGCGCGACCGGATGAACTCCTGCACGCCGATCCAGAATCCCCGCCGGCCCTCGAGGTACTCCCCGTGGCACAGGTACACGTGCTTTCCGCCCGCCGCGATCTCGTGCTCCGTCCGCCCCGGCGCCACGGCGACGCCCGTCGCCTCGGTGAATCCCTCCATGTAGAAATCGCGATTCCCCAGGAGAAACGTTGCGCGCAGGCCCGCCTCCGTCGCGGCGCACAGGGCCCGGATCGCCTCGCGGTAGCCCGGTTCCCGGAGGTGTTTCGGGCCGATCCAGTAATCGAACAGATCGCCGAGGATGTACAGTTCGTTCGTTCTCGGCGTCTCGGCGTCGAGGAATGCCAGGAAACGGCGCGTGCGCTCCGGGTCGCGGGGCGTCAGATGCACGTCCGATAGAAACAGCCGACGCATGCCGCCTCCTAGTTCTAAAACACGATCTCAACGCAGAGGTCGCAGAGAACGCAGAGATAAGGTCTTTTTTCACAACAACTTACACAGCGCGCCCTGGCTTGGGCCGGTGCTGTTCCACAACCGCAAGCCGTGGCGCGGGGGTTTTATTCCCTGCGCTACTGTCTTTCCTCGTTAACCTCTTGACGGTTGTTCTCTGCGTTCTCTGCGTTGAAGAACACAGTTGTAGTAGTACTACCACTCTCGGCTGCGGCGCGACTCGCGCACCAGCGACAGGAACTCCCGGATCGGAGCGCTCAGTTTGGTGAACGAGCGCAGGCGGACCACCGGCTCCGCCAGCGTCCCCGTCACCTCCACCAGCACGAGTTCCCGGCGGACGCCCTCCAGGAGTTCCTCGAGCGCCGGCACGAGCGGCGGATCGTTCTTCCGGCCGGGGAGGAACGTCAGATTCAGCCGGCCGCCCGGCTCGATCGTCCCCGCGCCGTACAAGTCCACCGCCCGCCCCATCAGCCGAATGTCCCCCAGCACGATGCGCTTGCCGCGAACGAAGTACCAGATCTCGGCCTCGCGAAAGGCGGTCCGCTCCGGCGGCTTCAGGCGCAGCAGGCTGAGCATCTGGACGACGGCCGGCAACTCGTACAGTTTGGCGTCCGTCACGTGGGCATAGCCCGATGCTTCCATTTCGTCGGCCCGGGCGCCGGCGGCCCGCAGCGCCAGCGTCGCCCGCATCCGCCCGCCCGTGATGTTGTGCTCCAGCCGGAACCCTTCCCGCAGGAGCCGCTCCAAATCCACCCCTCCCGCCGCCAGGCTGAACCCGTATCGCCCCGGCGGCTTCAGCCCGAGCGACGCCGTCCCTTCCACACGTCCCCCGTAGAAGTCCCCTTCCACGCTCCGCACCTCGACCTCCTGCGACGCGCTCGCCTTCTGGAACGCCAGGCGCATGTTCGACACGTCCTTGTCCGCGATCTTCCCCTGCTGAATCCAGAGCGACCCGTCGAGCGCCAACTGCCCGCCGGCGAATTTCCCGCGAATCTCGGCCGTACCCACCACGTTCGAAATCTTCGCGCCCGGCGCGAGGCCCACCTCGTCCAGAAGGGCCGTCCCCGACCATTCCGCCTCGAACGTCTCCGGCCCCGTCCGCCGATACACCAGCCGGTCCAGATTCAGGTCCACGCGGCCTGTCGCGCCCAGGTTCTGAAACGCATCGGCGAGGGCCTTCGGCAGCGCCCGCCGCAACGGGCCCTCCAGCCGAAGCCCTTCCGCACGGACCACGAGGTCCATGTCCGGCCCCTGGTCGGCATAGGAAACCCGCCCGCCCAGGACGAACCGCGCCGGCCCGTTCCGCGCCTCGACCCCGTGCAGCCGAACCTCGTCCCCCTCGAACTCCAGCACGCCCGACACCTCCTCGAGCGGATACGGGAACGCCTCCAGGCGCGCGCTCGCCCCGCGCGCCGTCACCCAGACGTGGTGCCGAAGGATCTCGCCCTTGCCGGCCGCCTTCACCAGGTGGGCCCGCACGTCCACCCGGCCGCTCGGCGCCAGGCGCTGCCACGCCGACCGGATCTGCGGACCGAGCGCGCCCCGCAACTGGGCGTCCAGCAGGACGTTCTCGCCCGTGACCTCCATATCGAGGGAGTAGTCGTCCGGCCGCTGCTCCACCCAGCCGGTCGCCTCCAGTTTCGCGCCGCTGTTGTAGCCCGCCAACGATTCGATCCGGCACGACTCGGGCGAGAGGTGAATCTTCCCCGTCACCCCCTCCGCCAGAAACGGGAACGCCTCGTAAATCATCCGCGCGCCCCGCAGAGAAATCTCCAGGTCGTACTGCAGGCGGCCCTTGGTCTCGGGCCCGCGCGCGAGCGTCCCCTCGACGTCGGCCGGCCCCGACAGATGAAACGCCTGGAGCGTCGAGCGCTCGCGCTGGGGCAGGGCGTTGTGGAGGTCCTCGTCCATCGGCACGTTGCGCCCGCTCAGCCGGAGACGCATCGGCGAGGGGCCTTCCCGCGCCGGCAGCACCTCGCCCGACAGCACGAGTTCCGCCGGCCCGTGACGGCCCGCCAAATGTTCTATCTCGGTCCGCCCGTCGGCGGCGATCCGCACTCGCCCGTTCGCGCCCGTCACCTCGTATGGAAACTCCTCGTACTTCAGCGTGCCGTCCACCAAGTCCCCCGTGATGGCCACGCTGAGGCGAGCGCCCGGCTCGGGCGGCCGGCGAATCTCGGCCTCCAGGTCCGCCCGGCCCGACGGCGCGAACCGGTCGTACGCCTCACGCTGCGCCGCCGGCAACGCCGACCGAAGGTCTTTATCGAGCGCCACGTTCCGCGCCCGCACCGTCACGAGCGCGTCCACCTGCGGACCCGGATTCCGCGCGTAACCCGCCAGTTCCACCGATGCCGACCCATGCGT
>Ga0315294_10009484_pt1 | contig 10699 bp, 7 predicted proteins | sample YL17G13_40_MG_FD_203626 | JGI IMG/M metagenome (GOLD analysis project Ga0315294, IMG submission 203626) | Sediment microbial communities from Yellowstone Lake, YNP, Wyoming, USA - YL17G13_40 | ecosystem: Environmental > Aquatic > Freshwater > Lake > Sediment | place: USA: Wyoming | collected... | reverse complement strand
GGAGAAAATCGAGCTGGTCGATTTCGACAGGCTTGAAGGTAACTTGATATCCGCCTCTGAAAAGCTTAAAAGGATGAAGGAAAAAGAAGGGGTCGCAGAAAAAATCCTGAAGGATTTCAAGGTAGAGATAAAAAGGATGGCGGGTTCTTTATCCCGGCTCAAAGGAGAAGACAGCAGTTCTGAGCTGATAGGGAAATATCTCTCAAATCAGAATACCGGTTATGAGGAGCTGTGTCTTTTGAAAAGAAGACTTGAGTCTGAGTTCAACGAGAGTTTTCCAAATGCCCCGCTTTCCAAGGCCGGCTACATTTTTTCTAAGGAGAGGAGGGTGAAGGATAGATTGGAGGAATACCGGGTTTAGAAAAGGCTAAAGTCTAAAGAAAGAAATAAATGACGGATGTCGGATGACGAATGATGGATAAAAGAAAAAAGGTAAAGTCTAAAGGCGATAGTCTAAAGTCAAAAAGAAGTTCAAGGGTTAAAAAAAACGTGAGTGTTTCTCGTGATCGTGAAAAAAGAGAAAAGGAGGATGACCTTACCCTAACTTTCTCCTGTGAGGAGAGGGGACAGAAGCAATAGACAGGATGCCCGTTGTACCGATTAGACGCATTCAATATGTCTTTACAGTCTAAGAGTAGCCTTGAATTTTGTAAGTGTATCCCTCTTTTATTTGCTCTTTCGTCTTCAAATGTTTTATCAAATACTGGCCACAATTTGAGCCGATCTGGTTTTCTTCGATTTCCCCGATGCTGATGAGAACTTCATACCCTGCGGAACGAAGCTCACTTACGACCTGGTAGTCTTTTCCTTCGCAGAGTGGGTCAATGTAGGAACAAAGCTTGTGTCTGATTCCCTGATAAGTGGGGTTTATCGGCGTCATCTTAATCAAAAATTTATCCGGGTCAAAATGTTGTAAAAGGACCTCTGGTTCCACTGGCATCTCTTTTGCCAGGGCAAAGTTTAAGGTAAGTTTTCTGTCCCCCTCTTCATAAAACTTTTCTCCAAAGGAAGAGATTGTTTTTAGGTCCCACTTCCTCACCGGCATCAACTTATATCTCATTTTTTCATCTGTAGAATGGATAGAGAACTGGAGTCGGAATTTGCCACCGGAATATAATTTATTCTTTAGGATAAGTAGTTTTTGGAAAAATTCGTCCGTGTCGGCTGGAGCGATTGTAGAGATAGTGGGAATTAAGCCGGGGGCGTTATAACGGGACGGAAGCTCTTCCAGGACCTGCGGCACATTCGGATTAAAAGCAGGCTCACCCATCCTGGCGAACTGGATTTTGAATTTTTCAACTGGAATATTGCCATCCGGAAATCTTTTCTTGACGAGAAAGTCTATCTGTGAAAAAATATCTTCTTTAGATAATTTCCCCTGATAAAGGCTTCCGGCATCGCAGATTAAGCATTTAACCGGACAGCCGAACAGGGTTGAGACTATCAAAACCCACTTTTTCTCCCTGGACAAAGGTGGCTGTACAGACTCAACTAATTCGACCAGCTTTCCGTCTCTCAGCTCAGCAATATAAACGATGGCGATATCCTCTTTTCCGGCTGAGGCGAGAATTTTCATATTCGGATCTCCTTTAATCTTCCATGTGAGCGCTATGAAAAACTCGTTCTGCAGGGCTGGGAGCCCTGCCTACGAATGCAGAAGAGAGGATTTTTACGAGCATACCCCCTTTAATCTTCTGCATATTTTCATTGCGGCCATAATTCCATCTCCCACGGCAATGGCAGTCTGTCGGTAATTTCCATTCTTTACATCCCCGATAAGATAGAGAACCCCTTTTTTCACTAAAGCCCTGAAATTTCGCTTTACTTTTTCTGACAAAAAGTCGAGCTGCGGCTCTCTTCCGATGGCAAATATCAAATAATCAGCACGACTTTTCCAGGTATTTCCAAGAGTCTTGCATTCAAGTAGTATTCCATTTTGAGAGTTGTTGGACACTCTTGTGATTCGTGTATTCTTATGATAGGAGATTGAGGAAACTGCTTGTGCTCTTTCCAAGAGGAGGGGAAGAGACCTGATATGTTGTCCGCTATTCAAAATGGTAACCTCGTTATTCTGGCTGAGATTTAAGGCATAGTCAAAAGCTGCATCGCCAGCTCCGATGATCGCTATTTCCTTTTTCCTAGCTCTAAGAATGGGATAAACCTCATAAAAAATCTTGTCTTTCACTTCTTCAGGTATTACAAAATCCGCAAATCCCCTGGGTTTCGTCCCACTCGCGATCACTACTGTCCGGGAAGGATAGGTTTTTTTCCATGTTTCTACAAGGAAAATCTTTTTTTTAAAATAGAGTTTTTTAACCTCTTCAAATGCGGGCAGGATTGACACTCTCTGGAGTTGCTCCCTGAAAAGATTTACAAGACGCGAACCAGTGATCCCTGCAGGGAAGCCGGGATAATTTTCCACCAGGTGGGCATTTCTTAAAAGGCCCCCCATTTCATCTTTTTCCAAAAGAAGTGGAGTTATTCCAGAGCGTTCAAGCTGTATGGCTGCGGCAATTCCTGCAGGTCCCGCTCCGATGATGGTAACATCTTCAACTTTCATAGCATTCCTCAACAGAAAAAGCTGGTTTAAGATAATACATTCTATCTGTAAGGTGGTAATAAAAAAAACCGGTTGGGAAATACACAAACAGGCAAGATGCCTGTTCCACCTGCTTCGGTGGATCTTCCTGCAGATCAAAAATAATATTTGCTCGATGGTGAAAAATAAAGGGAGACGGAAGATAAAAGGCTAAGGTCTAAAGGCTATAGGCTAAAGAAAGAAATAAATGACGGATGTCGGATAATGGATGACGGAGAAAAAAAAGGAAAACTGTCATTGCGAGGAGGTCATTTGACCGACGAAGCAATCTGCACAAATTGAAGGGATTAATTCGCAATGGCAATCGAGTCGCGTAGTTGAGCCTTCAAGGCTCATCGGTGGTCCAAAACTTGCGTTAAGCTATAGGCTCAAGTCAAAAAAAATCTAACAGCGAATAGCCAATCGCTAATCGCGAAATAAAGGAGGAAGAAATGGGAATAAGGGATCAGGATTTGCAACAGATAGGGGGAGTTTTTGCTACTTTTTCTATAAAACAAACTGCTGGAGTGGATGACCTTAAGGATCAGGATATCGGCAAGGCAGTCCAGATAACCTCCAGCAATACAGTGGGTCCGGCAACGGATGGGTCAAAGGTTCTGGGAAAGTTGGTTGATCTTTCCCTGACAGATGCAGACAACGGTAAAAGAGTAGCGACCGTGCAGATTGCCGGAGTTATGACCATTCCCATCACCACAACTTATCCAGTGGTAGGTAATCGGGTCGTAGGAGGTGCAAACGGGACCGTGAAACAAGCACCTGTATTGACTGGTTATGACCCGGCTGGAGGGAATATCGCCAGAGGGATGGTCATTGCGGTGAACGGGACTACGGAATGCACAATAATTCTATGACGAATATCGGATGACGAATGACGGATAACGAATAAAAAAAAGAAGACGGAAGAAGAAAAAAGGACGAGAGGCTAAAGTTCGAAGTCTATAGTCTAAAGGCTAAGAAATGCTGCAGATTGATGAATGACGGGTAGGCAAAGAAAAAAAGTGTAACGGTCATTGCGAGGAGTCCATTTGGACGACGAAGCAATCTGCACAAATTAAACGGATTGCTTCTTCCGCCTTCGGCGGAATCGCAATGACAAACATCTAGTAAAAGGAGAAAAAGATGGAATTAGAAAAACTATTAGGGGAGATGGAGAAATCTCCTCAACTGACCAGACTTTTAGAGCTGGCTTCCAGGGAGAAGTCTGTTCCGGTCAATTTGGACCTGTCCAGAGCTAAAAACATAAAGGTGGACCGGGAGATCTATCTAGAAGCCCAGAGCAGAGGGGTTTCCTTAACTGAGTTTTTAGAGAGTGAGGAGTATGACCCCTCGCCCATAGATTCACCTCTGGACGCTTTTGAAAGACAGCTTCTAGTTAACGAGCTGAGAATCGGGGGGAGACATCCGATCACGGTGGAGATGTTCTATCAGGGCGCACCTGCGCTTTTGCCTGAATTTATGTTGAGAGAGATAAAAGCAGGGCAGAAGATGAGACCGGAGTTATCCAGGCTATTGGCTTCCTCTGCTCAGGTCTCCAGTTCGCGTTACACGCCCTTTCATGTGAACGTGACCCCTATGGAGAAAAAACTCTCTCTTCGTCCGATAGGAGATCAGGCTGAGATCCCCACGATTCAAATAGCTGAGCAGGAACATACCATCACTGTTCCGGATTATGGGGTCACTCTGAAGACCTCCTACAGGGCATTGAGGTCCAGGACAACTGCCCAGTTTAAAGTCCTGCTCTGGTACATAGGTTTCAGATTACAGGCAGACAAGATGGGATTAATCACCAACACTATCATCAATGGAGACGGAAACAGCAATCCAGCTACGGTTTTCAACACTGCCACTTCAGGCTCTTTAGTCTACTCTGATCTGGTCAACCTGTGGAACGAGTTTTTCCCCTTTGAGATGAATACTATACTCTGCAACGAGACTCTTTTGCGCACCATCCTGACTATGAGCGAATTCAAAGACCCGATGGCAGGATTCAACTTTCAAAAATCCGGTGAGCTGGTCTCTCCTTTAGGCTCGACTTTGATCCGCTGTGACGATGTGCCTACTGATCTGGTCATTGGATTAGATAACCGGTTTGCCATCGAGGAAGTGGTAACTCAGCCTTTGATGGTGGAGTATGACAAGATCATCGAGCAGAAATTAGAAGAGGCGGTCATCTCTGAATCAGTTGCCTATGCTAAGGTGATAAAGGAAGCGGCGCTGGTGCTTGATACGGTATGGACCTAAAAAAAGTTCAATGGTTTGAAGGTTCAAGGGAAAAAGAAAATAAATGACGGATGACGGATTACGAATGACGAATGGAAATCGTAGGGGCAGGCCTGTGTGCCTGCCCTTTTTTATTTGGTAGGCGCAACCTTAGAGAAAGTTACAGGTGTGGGGATTGTTGAGCTCTGCGAAACCCAGCTCTTCGGGTCCCCTCCCTGTTTTTTTATGGTAGGTCAGACATTCTTGTCCGACCAGATTGAACAGGCAGGGATGCCTGTTCCACCGAGAATGGGTAGACATGGAGGTTGACAGCTCATAAAAAAATTGGGCACGGCAATGCCATGCCCCTACAGCAAATGAACAAAGTCCAACCTGTATTTTAACAAACTGGCGATGGCCCAACTTTGAAAAGATAATTAACTAAAAAAACTACGTCGGCGATAGTTACCTTGCCATCGCAATTGGTATCTCCGGATTTAAGTGGGTCAGGTAAAGGTCCTCCTTTGAAAAGGTAGTTTATTTCATAAATCACATCCGATACCGTTACCTTATTGTCACCATCAGCATCCCCACGCAGAAAGGGAGAGGGAAGATATTTTATCGTGACGTAGTTTTCATATCCGGTGCTGTCCTGGCTGGATCCGGTCACATATACGTTGCCCTGTGTATCTATGGCTATGTCCGTGGCGAAATCCTCGCCATGCGCCGGACCATCAAACCTTACTAACCAGAGTAGGTTTCCGCTCGAGTCGTATTTTATAGTGGCGAAATCGTTGCCGGTCCCGCTGCCGGTACTCACTCCTGTAACATAGACATTGTCCGAGCTATCGAGGGTTATCGAATAAGCCTCGTCCCAGTCGTTTCCAGGTCCGTTGTAGGTTTTTACCCAGGCGCTATCCCCATTCAGACGATACTTTATGGTTACATAGTCCAAGTTGTTTCCGCTTCCAGTGACATATATGTTGCCAGAACCATCCAGAGCCATATCATGACCATTCAATTTATTAACCCATAACAGGTTTCCAGACACATCATATTTTAGAGTAGCATTTGTTCCGGCGACATAGACATTTCCAGAGTCATCTCCGGCTATACCATTACCGTAATCCATATAAGGGAATCCTGGTTCGATGTCCGGGATGAACGTTCTTACCCAGGCAGTCTCTCCATCAGGGTAATACTTGATAGTTAGGTAATCATAACCATTCAGGTGCCCAGTTATTCCGGTTACACAGACATTGCCAGAATCATCGACAGCTATACCAAAACCACCATTCACGGGGTTCCCAGCATTGGTTTGGGTCACCCAGGCTGTGTCGCCATCAGGATAATACTTGATAGTGACACAGTCAAGGGATGACCCGCTGTAAAACATTCCAGTCACGCAGATATTTCCAGAATTGTCCAATGCCAGAGCAGTAGCCTGGGGCATCCAGCGATCAGCAGGTTTTTTGGCTGCGGCGCTACTCCAGGGCCTGGTCCATAGCAGGTTGCCGGAGGCACCATATTTTGCCGTACCGCCTGACCCTGTGACATAAACATTCCCGGAATCATCGATGGCTATGTCGGTTCCTCCGAATTGCCCGACCCACAGTTGATCCCCGTTTGCGGCATATTTTACGGTCGCAGTTGTTCCGGTGACACACGCATTACCGTAACGGTCAAGGCATAGACTATAAGCAGCGTCATGGGACTGCCCGGGCCCGCTGTATCTTCTCACCCAGGCGGTGTCAACTTCCTGTGCGAAAAGAGGTAAGTTATAAAGAAGGATAATGCAAAAAACAAGTAGCATTTTCTTCATAAATCCTCCTTAGTTTGATAAGGTGGGTTATATTAATCTCTTTAAAATCAATATAAATATCTTTTTAGTTTTTGCAAGAGTTTTTTCAGGATTTATTTACATAATTTGGATAGAAGAGCGATTGACTTTTTTGTGGCTGCCCTACAAAGAGAACAGGCAAGATGCCTGTTCCACCAAACCTGGGTAGACACGCCCTTCGGCTTTGCTCAGGGCAGTGAGCTTGTCGAACTGCAGGTTCGTCCCTACGGACAACAGAATCGCTACTGGTTTTGAGGTATAAAGGAAAGGGAGAAGGGGATTAAGGACTTCAGGCTAAAGTCTAAAGGCAAAAGTCAGAAACCAAAAGAGAAAAAACCTCACAGCTGATTAGAGGGATTAAGCAGATGAAAGGCTAAAGGCTGTAGTCTAAAGTCGAAAAGCCAAAAGCTAACAGCGAATAGCAAAATTATGCAGAAATTAATCGATACAGTAAGTTCTTTTTATGCTAGCGGGATTCAGACTCAGAATAAGCTTTTCAAAGTTCCATCCGGGCAGTACAAAGGAAGGGCGATTTCAGTCTATCCGCTGAATTCAACTACATTGGTTTACAGATGGGCTGACCCTCCATATATTTCCTGGTCTGAACCGGTGAATATAATTACCAATTCAGCAGATTTTCCTGCTTCAGGATTTATGGATTCATCCGGGAACGTCTATTTGACCTATACATTGCAAACCAGTTTAACTCTGGCTATGGTCAAGCTGTCATTTGTCAATGGCGCCTGGTCAATCGGAACGGTCAGGAACGTCTGCACAGTGGGGAATAACTATTATCCTTCGATCTTGAAGGATTCGATTAATCGATTATGGGTTTCCTGGAGCTATTATGATCCCGTGACAACAAGATATTCGGTGCACGTCAAATCCTCAACTGATGATGGGATAACCTGGGGAACAGGTGAAGCCGACCCAGGTGAGGCTTTGACCTCTGGCTCTACTGGCTGTTTTTCTCAACTGATTTTCCAGCCGTCCTATCTCCGCTGTTTTTACTCAGATGGCGGTGACATTTTGGCTTATCGTTCCTTTGAACTTTACAGCGCAGTCTGGTCCTCTGCGGTTTCAGTCTATTCCGGGTCGAATATCCAGGATGATTTTCAGGTTTCGGTTTCCCCGGATAATAAGGTCGGCATAGTTTTTCCAGGAAATTCCGCTCTTTTGTACCGGGAATTTGATGGTCTTTCCTGGAGTGGTGTGATGACGGTTGATACCGCAGTTCCGGTTAGCCCGGCGATAAAGTTCTCCGGGAATGTTCCCTATGTTTTGTATGGTAAGAATATCGGGAATAACCAGAACCAGATTTTCTATTCTTATAAATCCGGAAGCAATTTTGTCACTCCTATTCCGTTTCTTGGAGGTGCGAAAATCTTAGATAAGGTCTTCTGCTACGACCATTCTGCTACAAATAAATATACGGACCGGACATCTGAAGCACAAAATGCCACTTCTGCAGATATTTTTCATCCAACCTCCAGCAGTTTAATCAGAGATATAGAAGATGCTCTCTACCTGGGGATGAATGATAAATTCAATCAGGCAAGAATAATCCTGTCAACTGCCGGTATAGGCGGGCAGGTGGTCTGGGAATACTGGGATGGCTCTGAATGGAAAAGCTTTACCCCTTATTCGGGTGCTTATCATCTGGATTCGCTTTCCAAACTGGTCATACTCTGGCAGGATTTGTCTTCTGTTCCCTCAGACTGGCAGATGTGCGGGGTGAACAACTCGACTTTTTTCTGGGTCAGGATCAGGGTCACAACCGGATATGCAACTGCACCGGTCGGAACACAGATAACCGCAGTGCCGGAAAGCAAATATATAAATGCGGTTTAAAAGTTCAAAGGTTCGAAGGTTCAAGGGAAAAATAAAGGAAAAAGTAAGAAGTGAGATGGAAGACGTAAGACGACCCCGTCCCCCGTTGAAAGGAAAGTTTATTCGTTCAAACGGACAAACAGACGAACTCCAAACTGTCTTTCAGTCCCGCATGAAGCGGGATTTCCCCGATTTATCGGGGCTCAGAAGATCGGTGATGGTCCTCCTTTGAAAAGATAATTAATCAAATAGATTACGTCAGCTACTGTTACCTTGTCATCATGATTAGCATCTCCAGCTAACAGGGGATTTGGTGTAGGCCCACCCTTGAAAAGATAGTTTATCAAATAAATCACATCCGACACCGTTACTTTGCCATCGCCATTAGCATCTCCTGTAAAATATTCGATAACGGTGATTTTCATTACAGCACTGTCTGACAAAGAATCATCCGAGGCGATGAAGGTAACTCTATAAATTGAATCATATTGAGAGTTATCTGGAGTGAATGTGAAAATGCCTTTTCCATTTAAACTATCGTGGAAAAAAGAATTGTTAGGTAGTGAATCTGCAAAAAGGTGCGGAATGGTGCCATCGGGGTCTGTAGCACTGATTCTAATAGAGAGGACCTGATTTATCGCTGCAACAGCGTCCTTTAGAGGAGCTAGTTTAGGTCTTTGATTTCCTGCCTCAATCACCGTTATGCAGACTAATTCGGAGTCTGCTAATCCACTCGGGTCGGTTGCAATGAATTCAACGGTATAACTCCCGGCTTGAGTATAACTTGGATGAAAAGAGAAAATGCCTGTTCCGTTGCAACTGTCTGTGAATAACGCATTGGCGGGCATATTTGTAGTATGTAAAGCTATACTATCTCTGTCAGTATCTATTACATGGACTGAAAATGTCAATTCGTTTCCCTCCACAACATACTTGGCTTCAATTTGGTCAATTATAGGAGGATGTTTGCATGAATACTTTATCGTGAGATAATCAGAATATGTCTCACTGCCTTGGAAACTCTCTCCGATTACATAAACAACATCAGAACCATCTAAAGCTATAGCATAAGCAGCATTGAGGTAGTTATCTCGACCTTTATATCTTCTAACCCAAGCAGTGTCTCCATTAGGAAAATACTTTATTGTAAGACAGCCTTCACTCCTACCAGTTACATAAGCGTTGTTAGAATCATCTATAGCTATGCCATAAGCATAGTCATCACCGTTTCCTGGCCCATTATATCTTCTAACCCAAGCAGTATCTCCATCTGGAAGATACTTTATGGTTAAATAATCAATGTAGTTCCCGAAATAATCCCCACTTATTCCAGTCAAATAGATGTTTCCAGAATTATCCACTACCAGGGCTACAGAATAATCTTCTGAATTGTCAGATGCACTGTATCTTCTGACCCATGCAGTATCTCCATTAGAAAAATACTTTATAGTGGCACAATCCCAGAATGTACCATCATTGTAACTCGAACCAGTTACGTACACATTACCCGAACCATCCAGTGCGATGGCGTTACAATAATCAGCATGATTTGTTGGTCCATTGTATCTTCTGACCCATGCGGTATCGCCATTAGCATAATACTTTATAGTGACGTAGTCGTAATCTGTCCCATTGCCCGCACCCCATCCAGTAACATAAACGTTGCCAGCCTTGTCCACCGCTATTGCTTGAGCCTCATCGTCCCTATCGCCTGGCGGTCCATTGTATCTTCTGACCCAAGCAGTATCTCCGTTGGGATGATATTTTATAGTAGCATAATCCCATAGAGTACTGCTTCCATCACTCCTTCCGGTAACATAAATATTGCCAGCATCATCCGCCGCTATTGCTTGAGCCTCATCGTCCCTGTCGCCTGGCGGTCCATTGTATCTTCTGACCCAAGCAGTATCTCCACTTGGATAATACTTTATGGTCGCATAATCGTAGCCTGTTCCATTACCCCAACTCAAACCTGTCACGCAGATATTGCCAGAATTGTCAACAGTAATGGCTTTAGGGGCATCGATGTAACTTGTCGGTCCGTCGTATCTCCTTACCCAAGCAATAGTGCCACTAGGATGATATTTTAGTGTGACATAGTCTCCTTCGCTATTTCCTGTCACATAGATATTGCCAGACTTATCTACAACTATAGCATTAGCAAACTCACTCTGGTTTTCAGGTCCGTTGTACGTTCTTACCCAAGCTGTGTCAACCGATTGAGCAAAGAG
>Ga0315294_10009483_pt1 | contig 10700 bp, 7 predicted proteins | sample YL17G13_40_MG_FD_203626 | JGI IMG/M metagenome (GOLD analysis project Ga0315294, IMG submission 203626) | Sediment microbial communities from Yellowstone Lake, YNP, Wyoming, USA - YL17G13_40 | ecosystem: Environmental > Aquatic > Freshwater > Lake > Sediment | place: USA: Wyoming | collected... | reverse complement strand
CTCTGGGAGCCTCGGGGAGTCGGGGCCTCGGCCAGTTTCGGAGCGCTCCGAAACTTTCTGTCCATTTGTCCAGCCACAAACCTGGGGATCACCTGAACCCGGGGCAGCCCCCAACTGTTCATTCGCAAAATCGCCAGCTTCTATCATGAGGTCTGAGATATACACTTATAACCCAGTTCCCTTAGCTCCAGGAATAGCCTTTGGGCGCAGTAGTCCACCTCCGGGGCCCGCCTCCTCAGGAAGTCCGTGAACGGAGCCAGGATTGAGGGTTTTCTCGCCGTCCTTCTGCAGGGCTCCGGTCTATCCTGCCTAAGGACCTTCCTCACCGTTCCACAGTCCATCCCCAGCTCCCGGGCTATCTTCCTGATGCTCCACCCTTGCTTATGTAGTCCTTTCACCTCAACCCACCAGTCAAAGCCGATCATCTCTTTCCCTCCCTGGTATTTGCCAGAGAGGGAGACTACCACGCTATCCATTTCTTTACCCCCTTCCCAGAGGGTGGGTGGTTTTTCAATGGCCACAGTGGGTGATTTTATCGTGGCCACTAACATCGCTGACGGTATACACATGTCTCCTATACTGGTTGGGCTGCCCATATAGACAGTGAGGCCACCAGAGTATACCGGCCCAATGGACTGGTCCAGGCGGTGGTGGCAGATAAAGGAGAGCACAGGGTCGTCTTCAGCTGTTTTCCCTTCAGTTTTGCTTTGGGTCTGGCTGTTGCCTTTCTTGCCGCCCTGGTCAGTTCCGCCTTGCTATTAAAGAGGGGGAGCAATGAACCTTCCTACCCTCAAAGACGGCACTTTTGGTTCTTGATACCGGCCGGTTTCGTTACGATAATGTCAGAATTGAAAGCGGCAGGATCCTTTCTTAATCCATGGCCAGTGAGGGCCAAATATCGCCGACCTTTATCTCCTGCTGGTTGAAGTGCTGGCGGAAAAGATGAACGGCAAGGCATTCAACGCTGGTGCTGGCAATTGTACTGTGAGAGAAATCGCCGAAATGGCCCAGAGGAAGACAGAGGCACCATGCCCTCTTTGAAGTATCTTGTTGCCGGGGCACGGGCTTCATTGGTCGCTGTCTGGTGGCCTGGCTCCAGGGAGAGGTGAGCGTGTATAGCTGCTCTTGGGAAGGGCTATTGGTGGGGGCCGACTTTGTCAAAGGGGACATCCTGGACCGAGAGGGTTTGCCCGGGATGTAGAAAATAGGACGCTGAAAGGAGCAGGACGAAAGTAAGCTATTCCTATTTACAGAAACTAGATATGCCGCGCTTTCTGGAGATTGCCAAGCGGCACGGCATAACCTGCTTGTTGTAGAAGATGCGGCTCAAGCGATCGGTGCTCCATTGATGGGCTGCCTGTTGGCTCCTTTGGGATTTCTGGGTGTTTGAGCATGCATCTGTTGAGGAATCTCAATGTGTGGGGGGACAGTGTAGCTGTCACTACTGACTCCAAGGAACTGTACGACAATTTCACACTCCTCAGGAATCACGGATTCAGGAATCGGGATGAATGCGAGGTGTTCGCCTACAACAGCCGGCTGGATACACTGCAGGCGACAGTTGCACTCCGTTTGATGAAGGACCTCGATGACATTACGAATGCTAGGATTTGGCATGCCTCCATATACGACATGGCACTGGCTGAGCTGAAGGACTACATCGCGGTACCACCACGGAAGAAGAATGTGAAGCAAGTGTTCTATACCTACGTCATACAGGCGAAGGACAGGGATAAGCTGTATCGGTACCTGCTAGAGAATGGAGTGGAAGTAAAGCTTCACTACCCGGTGCCCTTGCATCTTCAAGACGCTGCGCGCTATCTAGGGTGTAAGGAAGGAGACTTCCCGGTTTGCGAATCGCAGGTAAAGTCAATACTCACTTTGCCAGTGCATCAGCATTTGACCGAAGACCAACTGGTCTTTGTGATTGAGACGATAAGAAGGTTCTACCAGAAGTCTTGCTCATGGAGATTCCCACATTCTGCAGACAGCAGGGGGGATTCAGTTGTTGCAGATTGGCCTGATGCCTTTGCTGGGGAAGAAGCGGGATGCAGGCTTCGCAGGTAAGAGTACCAGTTTTGAACCGTTTCTTGAGCATTCTTAGCGCTATGAAACGGAGTCCCCCCATAGCGGGGACGGTTATGACAGCAGACATGAAGCTGAGGTCTTTCAAATGAAGGCTCGGTTCCACGCACTGGGGGAGGGGTTTACTATAACCATAGCTATTCTTGGTTCGCTTTTGGCTATTTCGCTCTTAGTCGTTCCGCTTTTCGACCCTGGTCGTCATGCCGACCCTCAGGAACTGCTTGCTGAGACCAAGGCACTGTGGCACATGGATGAGGCAGAAGGGGATGTCGTAGCTGATGCCAATGGCACCTACAATGCCGAAGCCTATGACACCCAGGTAGTAGCAGGGCCTTTTGGCAAGGCGCGGTATTTCAATGGTCTGAGTTCATACATCAAGACCCCTCTGAGCTTCCAGGGGGCAAAGGCGGTTACCATTTCGATTTGGCTGAGGACTGAGCCTCCATCCCAGTGGGCTGAGCCTGGTGAGTCAGGTGACCTTCACATTATTCTCGACACCGGGCACGATGCCCGCAACAATTTCGTGGTGCAGTCGGAGGGGGCTACTTACGACATTTTCAGTCTATATTGCGCTGGCCCGGCAGTGTTTGAAATGCCCCGTGGGGTGTGGAGCCACATTGTGTTTGTTATCATTCCTCAAGAAAGGAAGCGGCAGGTCTATTTGGATGGTTTGAAGAGCAGCGAACTCATCTCGTCTGAGGTGCCCAACTTTGGCTCTATACCCCTTGTTTTTGGCAAATGGGCGACAGAGGATGCCAGATATTTCAAGGGTTCCATGTGTGAGGCTGCGGTCTGGGGTCGAGCGCTTAGTGAGCATGAGATAGAGGCACTCTCCGACTTTTACCGGACGCAAGTGAGAAAGAAAGAGGTTGCTTACCCGCCGCCGTCAACTCCGGCCTCAGCGTCAAACCCGGCGTCAACGCCTGCACCAGCTCCAAGTCCACTGCTTCCTCAGTTTCCTTCGGGTGTTAAGGCACTGTGGCACATGGATGAGGCAGAGGGGGATGTGATAGCTGATGCCAATGGCACCTACAACGCCACAGCCTATGATGCCCAGGTAGTGACGGGGCCGTTTGGCGAGGCACGGTATTTCAATGGTTCGAATTCATATATCAAGACCTCCCTGAGCTTCCAGGAGGCAAAGGCGGTTACCATTTCGTTATGGCTAAAGCCTGAGCCTACTCAGTCAGGTAACGTGGCTATTGTTCTCGATGCCGGCCATGATAGAATGACTAGCTTCGTAGTTCAAACAACAGCTATCACTGCAACCTTCGTTTGGCATTCAGCAGATACGGACCTACTCTTCAAGTTGAACAAGGAGGGGTGGACGTTTCTTGTAGTTACTGCTGATGTAACAAATGGGAAGCTGGAGGTTTACCAAGATGGCTCCCTTATTGAGCAAAAGGTCACAAAATATGTGCTGCAGCTTAGCTCTACGCCTCTTACCTTCGGTAAGTGGGCAACAGAGGATGCCAGATATTTCAAGGGTTCCATGTGCGAAGCTGCAGTCTGGGACCGTGTGTTGAGTGCGGAGGAGATAAAAGCATTATTTGCCTTTTACCAGAAGGGCAGGTAGTTGCCAGGAGAGATGTGCTGTTCGGTCTCCGGACGGCTTTTGTCTGGCTTGAAATCCAAATGCCGCAGCATCTTTATTAACCGTGATGAACCGTAGAATAAGCCTAGCCATAGATGTTATCGCCTTAGTCTTCCTCATATCTCTTGGAGTATGGGCGTGGGGTAAGATTGAAACACCAATCAGCTCATCCCCAGCACTGGCTGAGAGATGGAGTTACTATTCCTTTTCGGATTATTTGACAATGCTTGGTGGAAAGCAGTTCTATGACGAGGGGTTTTCCCAGAATTACTTTCTGGCCAATATGACGGTTGGCTACAAAGAATTCGCCCGTGGCTGGTATTATTACCAGGTTCCCCATCTGGTTCCTAACAGCGCCATCTACTACACCCATCACGGCTCTCTTGACAACATTGTCAACGGACTCTTGAGGCATACCGGCTTGACCCAGCTTACCGATTTTTATAAAGTTGCTGCCCTTCTCAGTCTGCTTGGCTTGCTCTTCTGGTATGGGGCAGCAGTTCAGCTCTTTCGTCGTCCTGTAGCCCTTGTAAGCCTAGTGTTTATTGGCACCGCCTACCCATTTACTAGAATGATGGAAACTATTGCCTATCAATCATACGACATCTTCTGGGTATTCGGGGCGGTATTTCTATTTACCCTCGCCGATAGGTCACGGTTCAAGGGGAGACGAATCGGGCTGCTGCTTCTTCTTGGTGGCTGGCTCTTCTCCTTTCTGCAATCCCTTAATAGCCTAGAATGGATACTGTTTCTTCAGATATTCTTCATTGGATATTACCTCGTTTTCTACGGTCATGCGGCAAAGAGCAAATGGCGCCATATGCTCTTTCTTCTCAGCGCCCCCATTTTGGGCTTTGCTATACACTTCGGACAGGTTGCCTGGTGCCTGGGAGGGATACACAACGCCTTCATTGACCTCAAGATGGCCTTTCTGAGAAGGACGGTAGATTTCGGGCTGGCAGAAGAGGTCGGGTTCAGGTATTACACTATTCGGGAAGCTATAAGGTATATTATTCCCTTCCTTCTAAACCGACTGATGCTAGGATGGGTTGTTGCATTGAGCGCTCTGGCTGTCCCCGTCATAATCGACAAGTTTCGCGGCTCAGATGACATTGAAAAGGAGGACATCCTCCATCAGTTGAAGCTTATTTTGCTTGTCGGTGTTGCTGGTATCGCCTACTTGGTTGTCTTCTTACAGAACACTGTGACCAACCTCCCCTATATAGTCCGTCTACTGCTGCCGTTTATTGCCCTTTTGTTTGCCTTCTCAGGTGCTGCTTTGTCACGGCTGGCGCTCAGACTAGTCTCATCAAAGTGGAACCTGGAAGGCAGGCTTTCTTGCATCCTGCTCGTTCTCGTTGCCCTGGTTCCCACGGTGACCATAGTACAAGAGAGGGTGGACAAGTTCGAGATGAGCTATCACATGTTGGCTTATACCGATGACGGAACAAATGTCGGCAGGTGGGATTTTGGATACTTGGGTAGACACCCCAACCAGATTGTTGCTCTGGCAGAGTATATTAAGGAACATACAAGTTATGGGGACATCATTATTACCGATATTGATACTGGGGGAACCGGACACCCACGGTATCCCCACCCGGTCTATGAATACCTTTCCGAGCGGAGATTTGAGAAGTTCCGGGGTCTGGATGACTTTCTGGCTAGATGGCGCGATCTTCAGGAAATCAGAAGCAATTTGCCAGAGGACAATCCAGCAAAGAACGTCAAGTTCTATTTGCTGGTGGAGGATGCCAAAAGCGACGGCAATATTCTTAGCCACATGAATAATCCAGGCATTAGCCCCGAGCACTTTAGCCTAACCACTGCTGGACCTACCCTATCCCTTAGGGAACCTCGGGTGGATATTGTAAGCGGAAGCAAGGTGTACCACCAGGTCCTTAGCTGGCAGTTCGGCATCGATGGCGAAGCAAATGTATTACCCCGGGGGACGAACCTGACTAACGATGTTGAGATGTTCATGATACCGGACAGAGACCTAGTCTACATTTTGAAACATGGGCAGGGGTTCATTCGCCCACTGGGAGAAGGTTACGGATTAACCGACAAGGATTTCTACGATGTCCTGGGGTATATAAACCAGGTGTTGAGAGCGGGATATACCCCCCAGGGGCTGACCATCAGTTACACCCTTTACGAACTGGAGCGCTAGGAGCAATGGGATATCATGTGGACAAGGGCATTTGCTACAGTAAATAGAATAGGGCACAGACCAGCAATCAAAATCATGATGGTGCTACTTCTTTACGCTATTGCTGGCACTTTTCTCTTCTCCCCCATAGTGGACAATGTCCTCAGAAGCGATTACTGGTTTATTCGAGTTCTCTTCGCTCATATTAGCTGGTCACTAGAGGGCGTCAAGAAAGTGGCTACCTTCGAGCTTCTGGGGGACCCCCGCTCCCAGCCGCTAGCTCATCTGTTGCTCTTTGCTAGATACACTCTGTTTGGGGATAATATCGCTGCATATCATATCTTGAACATTGGTCTACATGTAGCCAATGGCTTTTTGGTGTTTCTGATACTGTCTCGGCTGAACACCCGTTTTTCGCTATCAGTCATTTTGGGTCTACTTTTCATTGTTCTCACCAGTCAATTTGATACTGTAGTTTGGACTTATCATGTGTTTCTTGTTCTTGGCACCGGCCTCTTTCTTGTCGCTTTACTTTTAATAATCCAGTATATACAGCTAGGCAGAGCTATTTACTTTTATTCGGGGCTTTTCTTGGCCTTGCTTCTAGCCCTTTTTTACGAAGCTGCTATCCTAGCACCAGCTATCCTACTTCTGATTGTTTTTTGGGCGAAATACACACTTTCGGGAGAAACGAGGAAAGTCTCAAAGCAGGGCATGAGGCCGCTCCTTTATGGCGTCCTGGCTTCTTATCTAGTCTTTTTCATCGTTACTTTTATTATGTTCCAAATAACCAGGACTGGTCGCAATGTGTCATTACTGGGAGATACGCTGACTAGAGGAAATTTGATAGAAGCGACCAAAGCTGTTGGTCTGAGTCTCTGGGAGAACACCTTCCTCAAAAACATTGGCATAAGACCCGACATTCGATTCTTAGACATTATATATCTTCACCTGCCTCTTAGTGTATTCACCGACTGGACAAACCTATCAAAGCTCGTTCTCGGGCTGAGCCTGCTCCCTCTCTTCAGGTTAAGGAAGCAAAATGTTTTTCTAGTTCTGCCTTTATTGTTTTTCGCTCTATCCTATTCTTTTATCCTATCCGCTGGCCGGCTGACTACCAACAGCCTAGAGTATGTGCTAACACAACCACGCCATTTCTATTTCCCCAATTGCATGGTGATAATATCTATTGGGCTCTTATTAGGGCAAAAGTACGAATGGAAACGATTCCGTTATGCCATCGCCACAATCTTGATAGCCATTTTAGTCTTCAATGCCCAGAACGTGTGGTATAGCACTAGACTAGTAGACAGGATGATGAGCCCCATAAATCAGCAATATTACAGTGTACAGGCTTTTTTCAAAGCGAATCCATCGGCAAAGCTGTTCTTAGATTTTGTGCCTGATAACAGGCGAAAGCTATGTCTTGGGCTCGATGTAGCCTTTGATGCGCTGTATCAGGGCAGCAACAGGATTACAAAGTCAGTCAAAGAGGCTACTCACATTTATGATTCAAGGGACTTCAGAGTAAATGAGAGATATTCCCCGGCTTCTATAGGCCCTTATTTAGGCGACTTCACCATTCAGTGGCAGTTTTGGGTAAATCCAGCATCTCCTTTACGGCAGGAAGTGGCGGTTGTCGGCTCTAATAAATTGTATCCAAGGATTGCTATAACTCCTGACGGGTTCATCCGGGTTGATATGGTAAATACCACAACGGGCAAGATTGACCAATTTAGATTTACGCTTCCCCCTTTGGAGGAGCTATGGCGGGAATTACCTCAAAGCGGAGGCTGGCCGGTGGTGATAATTGAAAGGGATGGGGATGAGTTGTGTTTCATTGTCAATGGTACTCTTCGGGAAAAGGTTCACCTCAATTATTCTTACTTGCGGTGGAGCAAGGATAGCATAGAGCTTCTGGGTCAAGTTTACCAGGGTGCCCATGAGATGATTTTCAGTACGCGGCTTTTTGTGGAACTGGATGGTGCCAAGTATTCTTCTGGCGCTCATGGTGTTGGTGAGCGCTTGGCTATTACGCTATTTAGGCCGTGGCATTAATTGTGGATAAATTCATTGTCAAGGGCTAATGGAGTTGTAAGAACACTTTAGAGGAGGTAACAGAGCGTGAGAATCATTCTAACGAATCTACCAAGGGAATCGGAAGTAAAGGACTACACCACTCGGGAGTATCTCCTGACTGACTATAGTAGATACCCGCCTCTAGGGCTGCTTGCTATCGCTGCTGGTGTGAATCCCAAGCATTCTATCAAGGTCTTGGATGTTGTGGTTAACGGCATGTCTATAGATGATACGGTGCAATATATTGTAGGTTACAACCCGGACATCTTGGGGCTCTCTGTGGCTACTAGGCGCCTCTATTCTATGTATGAGATCTCGCGTAGAATTAAGGAGGCTCTTCCTGGTACTAAGATTGTGGCGGGAGGACCTCATATAAATTACTGGCCCGAAGAAACGATGCAGCTGGGAACATTAGATTATGTTCTGCCCGGTTATGGTGAAAAGGCCTTCCCGCTTCTTGTTGACGCAATAGAAAAGACTGGCGAGCCCCAAATGCTGGCAAACGTTCCCAATCTATATTACCGTTCATCAGATGGTCAAATTCACTCTAATCCGCCTGAGGAGATACCCGTCATATTGGATTCCTTACCTTTCCCAAATAGGCGATTGGTTAATCTAAATGACTATTATACAGCGTTGGATAAAGCTGGAATGACCACTATGTATTCATCAAGGGGATGCCCCTTTCACTGTATCTTCTGCGATGTTCAGGAGAGGAGATTTCACTATCGCACTGCCGAGTCTGTAGTTGGTGAATTTGAGGAAATCGTGAGATTGGGTATCAAGGAGATCCATATTTTTGACGACACTTTCAATGTGCGCCCGCAGAGGGTAAAAGATATCTGCAATGAGATACTTCAACGGCACCTTAGAGTAAGGTGGAGCTGTCGGTCAAGAGTGGCCCCGTTCGATCGGGAAATGATGCGTCTTCTGAAAGAAGCCGGATGTACTCGAATCCATGTTGGGATAGAAAGCCTTGACCCAGCTATCTTAAAGTTTATGAACAAGAAGCAAACTCTGGAGCAGATTCACAGTTTCTTCAGGTTGTGTCACGAATTCGATATGGAGACATTGGCCTATTTGATAATCGGTTTTCCCAATGAAACTAGAGAATACAGGAACAGCCTCTTGGAAAGGGTGATTAAGCTTGGTATAACCTATGCTTTTTGTAACATTCTATTTCCATTGCCAAAGACGCAGTATTACAAGTCGCTCTTGGGCAATGGTACTTTCAAGGAAGATTACTGGGCTGATTTTGTCAAAAATCCGACAAAGGACTTCGAATTACCTCTGCCCAGAAGCGTCGAGTTCCAAAAAGAATTGGAGGTAGTAGCAAATGAATTTCATAGAAGGTTTTGCTTACGGCCGGAGTTTATTTTGAGAGAAGCCAGAAAATCCCTTTTGTCGCCCAGAATGTTATTAGTCAAATCAAAACTTGCGTTTTCGCTACTGCCAGTAGCTCGGCATCGGGTACATACGCCAGATTAAAGGGCTTTGTCAAGCCGAAGTAATGAAGCAGAATCGGCAGCACTGGCTAAACAGAGGCAAGATGCGAGACTTAGCCTGGGTAGTCTTGCTAGCCATCATATTGGGTCTCTATATAGGTCTTCTTCTCCCACACCAAGAAGCAATCACTAATTTCAATGGAACGACCGAAGGCGGAGACTATAGAAGGCTCGCCCTATGCGTGCAGGACTATTGGCATGAACCGAAGGAATTTGGGACCATCGGAGATTGGGGTAACTCTATACTGCGTTTTCTATTTCACATTACCCCGAACGAGAAGGGGTATAATCCCCTTTTCACGGCGTTCTTAGGCTACACTAGATTTATACTTGATTCAACACATCCCATAGAGCGCCCTGACATATTTCTCAACCTGTTTCTCCTGGTGCTCAATTCTATTCTAATATTCCTGATTCTCAAGAGGGGCATTGGCACCCCGTCAGCCTTTATAGGGGGGTTGTTCTATGGTTTCAGCCCGGCTCCGTTGATAGTTGCGATGGGAGGCTACCACTCAATACTCGGCATGACCTTCATTTTGCTAGCCGCCTGTACGCTGGTTACTATTGACTACACCAACCTTCGGCGGCCAAGGTTATTGCTTGCTGGTCTTTTCCTGTCTTGTGCCGAGTTCGCTTCATCTCAGGCTGCTCCTGTCATTATTGGTCTTTTCCTGTTTCTGGTGGTACGACTAATACATACCAGCGCCAGAGTATACCGTGTGCCAATCCTATTGAGAAAGGCGTCTTTCATGGTTCTGGGGTTCGCTCTTCCATTACTGTATTATGCCTCGAGGGATATCTGGTTATATCACAACTATCACTATCCTGCTGGCAGTGGACTGGGTCCTTATGTGTTCATGGACTACCTAACAGTATTTACCGGGAGCGAGCGCTCAATTAAAGCCTTTCTCCCCGGCTTCTACTATGACTATCTGTATGTCCTGGGTGGCCCTATCCTACTTGTCCTCTCTGTTATTTTATCAATATTTGGTCTTTACAGACTTGTCAGACTGGTTCAAAACATGAGAGCCGGCAGGGTATCGTGGCTTGACCCTGGGAACCAATCACAAATACTATTTCTTGCCCTTGCCATGGGTGGAGTAACCTTCCTGCTGATGACATTGATGCGTATGCCTACTCTTGGCCGAGCCTATTCGGTTATGACAATCTATGAGGCATTGCTCTTCGGCCTTTTAATTAGCCAAATGCGTAGCTTCAGATTCAGGACTGGAGCCCTCTCTTATATTACGGCATTTGTACTTCCGACACTTTTAATATCTATACC
>Ga0315294_10009482_pt1 | contig 10700 bp, 5 predicted proteins | sample YL17G13_40_MG_FD_203626 | JGI IMG/M metagenome (GOLD analysis project Ga0315294, IMG submission 203626) | Sediment microbial communities from Yellowstone Lake, YNP, Wyoming, USA - YL17G13_40 | ecosystem: Environmental > Aquatic > Freshwater > Lake > Sediment | place: USA: Wyoming | collected... | reverse complement strand
GGGCGCGCATCTGTGTTACGACCTGATCGAGGACCAGGTTCTGGGCAAGCGCCATGAGATGGAGCGCCAGCTCGTGCCCTATGATCGCATGTGGAAGATGAACCCCGGCGCAGTCACCCGCTACGCCGACGCGATCATGGCCGGCCATTTCCAGGACCGGGAGCGCTACGGCTGGAACCGCCACGCCGACTGGGACACCAACAAGCCGGGCACGGAATACGCCAACTTCCCCGAATACGGCGGGGGCTTCACATACCTGTGGGCGTTTGCCTATTCCCGCACTCACGACCCCAAGTACCGGGAGTGGATGGAAAGGCTCGCGATCTCGTATGCCTCGAAGGGCACCCCCGAGACGCGCCGCTTCCCCAACTCGTGGTGGACACAGCGCAAGCTGAGCCTGCCCATCGCGGGCCGCGATAACCCGGGCATGGCGCAGCTCTTCCTCAGGGCATGTGAAATCGCGCCCGACCCCTGGGTGCTTTCCGCCGCGCTTGCCCACCTCGACGACTGCTACGCCGAGAATCCAAAGTGGGAGCAAGCCGCCTGGGGCGCCTACTGGCAGGGCAAGCCCTGGGGCGGCACGACAGCCCTGCTCGCGTACAAGCTAACGGGCGACCGCAAGTACCTGGAATGGGCGCAGGGCTTCGCCGAGCGCTTCGAAAGCATGCCGCGCCCCAAGGCCATGATGGCGATGATGGTGGCGGGCAATATGGACTTCTTCACCCAGTTGCACCTTGCCACCGGCGAGCGGCGCTGGCTGGACCAGGCGCTCTCGTTCGTGCCGCTGGCGCGACAGTTCGCCGACGGCAGCGGCCTGTTCGCCGGAGCGATAGGTCTCGATCGCCCGCTCTACTACGATGCCACGCAAGGCCCCGGGTATCTGTGCGAGGCGCTCATTCGCCTGTACCGCGCGTCGGTGCGGCCGGCGGATGCCAAGGCTTTCGTCACGCAGCGCCTGTCCTTCCCCACCATCGCCGTCGAGCCGACGCCGAAGCGCTGGCCCAGCTCGCAGCCGTTGGTGGTGCGCGCGCGCATCCAGGCGCCGCTGGGCCTGGTGAAGCCGCGGCTGGAGTACACGCGCGATGACATCATCGGCTTCTCGCTTCCCGCGCGCAAGGTGCGCGGCGGCATGGCCGAATTTGTGCTGCCGGCAATGGGGCGGGGCTTCGACGGCGGGGTCTCGCTCACCGTGAGCGCAGGCAATGGCCCCAACTCGTTGAACCGGCGCACGGCGAACTGGCGCCAGGTCACCGTCTTTCCCGAGGAAACGGTAAACGTCGCCGCCGGGGCCAGCGTGAAGTCGGCCGCCGGCATCGAGGTCGGCGTGGCGAAGGGCGGCGGCGCCTTGCAGATCGCCCGCTACGACTGGAACCCCGTGCCTACCGACCCCACAGCACTGGGCGTGGCCACCGGCGACTACATCCATTTGTCCGGCACAGCCAGGCCGGTCACGCTCCGGGTCGAGGTGCGACCGAAGACGGTGCAGGGGCTGGTCGCAGAGACCATTCGCCTGGCACATTGGCGTGAGGGCCGGTGGCACGAGGTCGAGACCGAGAACGACGTCACGGCGAGCACGGGCACCGGCATGCTGTCCACGACGCAGGCTGCGCTGGGCTTGTGGACGGTGGTCGGGCAGAGCCGTGTGTTGTGGACGGTCTTTGAGCCGAACGGCTACTACGCCCCGGCCGTAGCGGACTGGTTGGGCAATGGGAAGCTGCAGATGCTGGTGCCGTCCAACGGGCGCTGGGGGGAGGGCGCTTGCGGCCTGATAGACGGCGACGGCAAAGTGAGCTACCAGGAGAAGGACCGCTTGCCCTACCCGGGGTGGCGATTCGCGCCACCTGCGGCGGCCGATATCAACGGCGACGGCGTGCCGGAGGCTATAGCCGGCAGCGAGGACGGGAACGTGTGGTGCGTCGACCGCGCGGGCAAGGTGCTGTGGAACTACGTGGTCGGCGACCGCATGTGGACGCCGGTCGCGGTCGGCGATGTCAACGGGGACGGGAAGCTTGAGGTTGCCGTGGGTTCTGACAACGGCTTCCTGTACCTGCTCGACCGCGATGGCGGCCTGCTGTGGAAGCAGGGCTTCGGCGGCGGCACGGTGGAGACCTCGCCGGTGATGGCGGACGTGGACGGCGACGGCGTGCCGGAAGTCCTGGCCGGCAGCGGCGAGGGCAGAATCATGGTGTTGAAGGGTGACGGCTCGCTGGTGTGGCAGTACCAGGCGGCGCCCGAGGGGGCCAGTTGCGTTACCGCCGCCGACCTCGACGGCGACGGGCGCACCGAGGTGGCGGTCAGCCTCGGCGATGGGCACATGCTGCTGCTCGACGACCGCGGGCAGCCGCTGTGGCAATACCTGTGGGAGACCGACGACCCCGATGCGCGCGGGCTCTATCAAAGCGCCGCCGGCGACATCAACCGCGACGGCAAGCGCGAGATAGTCGTGGGCACCGAGGACGGGTACTGCCTGGCCTTCTCGCACGATGGCAAGCTGCTGTGGAGCGTGGACATGGAAGGGCGGGCCTTCGGCAGCCCGACTTTGCTCGACCTCGACGGCGATGGCGATTACGAGGTGATAATGGCCTCCACCGGCAAAGCCATCAAGGCGCTCAACGGCGACGGCACAGTGATCTGGCGCTTCAAGGACATGCCGGGCTTCTACCACACCGTGGCGGCCGACTTCAACGGCGACGGGCTGGTGGACATCTTCGCGGCGACCGCGGGCGGCAACTACTGCTTGCGCACCGACATGAGCTGCAAGCCCTACAAGGTGCTGTGGGGCATGCAGCGCGGTGACGCGCGCAGGTCCGCCGTGCGGTGAAGCAGGCCGATGGTATCTCTGGCTGTTATCGGCATAGGAGGCTTCGGCGCCACGCACGTGGAGGCGGCCCTGCGGGTCGCAGATGCAGGGCTGGCCCGTCTTGCCGCCGTCGCCGACACTCGCCTGGAGGCCTACCCCGAGACGGTCGCCGAGCTGAGGGCGCGCGGCGTGGCCTGCCATGCCAGTCACGAGGAGCTGTTCTCGCAGCACCGCGACCTCGACCTCGTCACCTTGCCTTTGCCTATCCCCCTGCACGCCCCCATGACGATGGAGTGCCTGAAGCGCGGCGTGCACGTGCTGGTCGAGAAACCCCCGGCGGGCACGCTGGCCGAGGTGGAGCAGATGGCCGAGACCGCGCGGCAGGTCGGGCGGCTGTGCGGGGTCAGCTTTCAACTCAGCACTTCTGCGTTCTTCCGGGCGGCCTGCGACGCGATCAGGGCCGGCAAACTTGGCACAGTCACCGATGTGTCGGCGCTGTGCCTGGCCCAGCGGCCTGACGACTACTATGCTCGAACCTGGTGGGCGGGCAAGATCCGCGCCAACGGTCGCGTGGTGCGCGACGGGCCGCTCAACAACCCCTTCGCCCACATGTCGCAGCACCTGCTGTCCTTCGGCGGAGCCGCCCAGGGACGGGTTGCGCGGCCGCTGTCGGTCGAGGCCGAACTCTATGCGGGGCATCACATCGAGAGCGAGGATACTGACGCCATTCGCGCCGTGCTGGACACCGGGCCGACGCTCCGTTTCTACGCCAGCCTGTGCAGCCGCGACAATTGGCTGACCGAAATACGCGTGAGTGGCACGCAAGGGACAATCACGTGGGACAACGAGCGCCTGCCCGACGGAGAGCTGGCTGTGGCCGACGGAACGCGCGCGCCCATGGTGCAAGGCGGGGATAGGGGCGGCACCACCGAGGCGATGTTCCGCAATTTCATCGACGTCATCGAGGGGCGCGCCGCGCGCCTGGCCTGTCCGGTGGAGGACACCCTCGCCCACGCGCAACTGGTGGAGGTGGTGTTCGCCGGCGAGCACATCACACACCTGCACGGCACCGACTTCGTCCGCCGCGACGAAAGCTCTACGCGCGACGGTAGCCCTCAGAGCGCACGCACCTATATCGAAGGCATGGAGCGGGTGGCGCGCGAGGCATTCACGACCGGCCGCCTGTATTCGGAGGTCGGCGCGCCGTGGGCCCGCCCGCCGCATCGGGCGCAATGACCGCTGCGCGCCGAAGGGCCGGCCCCGTGAGGGGGCGGGGCAGTCGTAGGCCAGGGTAGGGGCAAGGCATGCCTTGCCCCTACTTGCCTCCTGCCCAGGGCTCCGAGGCGGGCACAAGACGAGAAGCCCAAGGGAGAGACGCCGATGCCGGGTATAGCCCTGAACGAGGACAGCTCCCACTACTTCATGACGCGGGCGAATCAGCCGCTCGATGCCGGGAAAGTCGAATCGTGGGTTGACCAGTACGCCGACACTCAGGTCAGAGAGCTTATGCTCAACCCAAACGCCATGCGCACCAGCTACGCGAGCAGGGTCTGGGATCCCATCTGGCGCGGCTACGACCCACAGGCGGGCGACGACCAGCCGCTGCTCGCCAGCCTCCCGCCGGCGGACCGCGTGACCCCTCGCAAGTGGATCCACACCGCGTGGCAGCTACACCAGGATGGCATTGACGTTTATGAGCACTGGATCGCGCGCTGTCGGCGGCGGGGAATCTCGCCTTGGATTTCGATGCGCATGAACGACATCCACAACGTGGACGACGAGAAGTGCTACATCCACGGCGAGTTCTGGCGCCAGCGCCCCGATCTGCGGCGGGTGACGCACCACTTCCACGCGTGGACGGACCGGGCTTTCGACTACGGCAAGGCAGAGGTGCGCGAGCATCACATGGCACTCATCCGCGAGTTGGCGGAGCGCTATGATTTCGACGGGCTGGAGCTGGACTGGATGCGGTTTGGTTTTCACTTCCGTCCCGGCCATGAGAGCGAGGGCATACCCCTGCTGACCGAGTTCACCGCCGAGGTCCGCCGCCTGCTGGATAGCTGGGAGCAGAAACGAGGCCACAGGATTCTGCTCGGGGCGCGAATCCCATCGCGGCCGCAGACTGCCCTCGGACTGGGCATGGATGCCGTGCGCTGGGCGCGGCGGAACCTGGTTGACATGCTCGTGATAACCCCGTTCTGGGCGACGGCCGAAACCGACATGCCCGTCGAGACGTGGAAACACCTGCTCGACGGCACGGACGTGGTCCTCGCTGCCGGACTGGAAATCCTGCTGCGGCCATATCCCGCCTTCCCGGGGCATCCCGCCAACTCCATCGAGACTGTGCGCGGTGCGGCGGCCGCCATGCTCGACCGCGGCGCGGATCGCATCTATCTCTTCAACTTCATGGATGACTGCGGGCTCCCCTACTCCGAGCTGCTGCACCAGGTCGGCGGCCTGGAGACGCTCGTCGGCAAGTCGCGGCGCCACGTCCTCACCTACGCCGACACCTGGGCGCCAGGCGAGCCGCAGGCGATCCCGCTGCCCGCTCATTGCTCGGCAGGACAGACCGCGGCGTTTCGCCTGCCCACCGGGCCGCGGCCGGACGGCGGGGAGGTCCGCGCTATCCTGGGCATTCAGAATGACACGGCGCTCGACGGGCAAGCGATGGAGGTGCGCGTCAACGGAGAGCTCTGCGCGTTCATCGGAGCGGTGGAGCTTGCGCAACCGCGGCCGGATTTCCCAACCTACGCTTTCGCAGTGCCGTCGGCCGCGGTGAACCGGGGATACAACCTGATCGAGGCCGTGCCGAAGCGCGACGCCGAGTTCGGCTGGGCGGAGTTCTTCGTGTCGGCATGAGGACGCGGCGAGGCCCCGCGTCAGCGCCGGCTATCCTACCGCCGCGTCTCCCTTTCGATCACGGCCTTGACGAGTGCGATGTCCAGGGGCACGTCCGCGGCCACGAGGTAAACGGGCAGGTAGATGCCGCCCATGCCGAGGCTGTTGAAAACTCGCACGGCGATGGCGTTGATCTGCCCGGGCTGCAAGTGGGGCCGGGGGTCGAAGGCGAAAGGCGTCACCCAGATGGTCTCCGGCGGCAGGCCGGTTGAGGCGCAGCTGTGATCGAGTGCCAACCCCCCGTTGATATAGACCCACGCGTCCTCGTCGACGGCGCCAAAATACAGGTACAGGTGCTGGCGACTGAGCTTGGCCGGAATCGCGAGCGCTTGCCGATACCAACCGAAGCCCGTGTAATGCGCGAATCCCTGGCTCTCCCACCCGTTGCCCTGATCGCTGCGCACCTCGGCCCACTTGTCGTCGTTCAGTGACGCGGCAAACCATCCCTCGGACGTGCCGACATCATCCGCGTCGGTAGCGAACTTCCATACGGCTGGCAATGGCCACACCTCCACCTTGTCCTCGGCAATCTGCGGCAGCTCTTCGGCCACCCGCGCGGCGTCGCGCCACTCCTGGAGCTTGCTGTCGAGGTCTGGCGGGCCCTCTTTGAGATGGGTTATGTTGTCCCGACGCGCGACCGTCTCGAACTCGTCGATCAGGGCGCGATATCCATGCACGCCCGTGAGCTGCGGGCCGCGGGACAGCTTGACGTAGGTGATGGGCAGGCGCGCCAACTGCACGCGGCGCCGGATTTCGTCGCTCTGCGCCAGCGTCTCGGCCTGGTCGAACAGGGCGGTCGCCTCGTCCAGGAATTCCCGTGTCAGGAATGACGAGTCCATGTCATAGCGGCACCCGATCACCTCCTCGTGCTCGCGGCGCGTCCGCTCGAGGAGATCGTAGTAAGCCGCAATCGGCGCCGCAGCTTCCTCGTAGTAGCCGCCGATGAAATCCCGCATCAGATCATCCACATCGCGCGACGGGTCCCACAGCAGCTTGGCCATCACCCAGCACCGCATCGGCATACTCTCCCCGCCGGTGCTCTGGTAGGCGCCCTGGAACATGATGCCTTTGACATTGTGGGCGACATAGAAACGCGCGCTCGGCGCCAGCACGTGCATGTTAGGCATCGGCGCGAGATAGTGCGAGAAGTTGGTGGTGTAGTCCCAGATGCTGAGGTTGTCGGCTATCTTGGACCATGCGATCAGGGCGGCGCGATAGCGCTTGCTCTCCGGGCGGTCGCTGGTAACGAAATCGCTGAACGGGTAACGCCACGCGTGTAGGTTATTGCACAGCCGGACGATGACGTTCCTGCGCGGGCGCACCTTCGTCGGCGCGTCCACGGTGTGCAGGTAAGCCAGGGTGGAGACCCAGACGCCGGGATGCTCCTTTTCCACCGCCGCAGCGACCTGGTTCACGAAACTGATGAGCGAGCCGGCGGGGCTGCCATTCTCTCTATCCAGCCTTGCGCAGCCCGGGCAGGCGCAGTGCTGATCGTTGTCATTGGCGGAAACCTCCGCGATCTCAGTGTCCGGATTACCCTTGAGCGCGCGCAGGACGTTTGCGCTTGCGATCTTCACCACCTCGGGATTGGTCAGACACAACTGCTCCGGAGTGCGCTTCCCGTCAATCAACGAGTAGTATTCGGGGTGATCCTTGAAGTACGTGCCGGGAGGAACAAGCTGGTTGAAGGTGTGGACGAACAGGCCGTCGTAATCCACGTGCCCGCCCCATTCCTCGGGAACCGCGGCGCCGGGCGCGTTGGCACGGTTGCGCAGCGACCAGGTGGCGTCGAAGGCATCCTTGTAGAAGGGGTCGCGAATCAGCAGTGGCGGCACATACGTGCGCGGCACCGGCCGGAAGCGCAGCGTGCGGCGATACGGGATGCGGCTGCCGTCGCCCGCGTACCAGCGGCAGCCAAGATCCTCCTCCAGCAGGGCGTAGACCGCATATATGGGCCCGCGCTTGCGCCCGCCGAAAAGGAGAAGCTTGCTGTCGCGTACCGCGATGCCATACCCCTCGTCGCCGAGGTCGGCTGCGGCCTGCCGCGCGTCCGCACCCCGCAGCCGGCTGGTGCGCCCGACGCTGATTTCAGTCGGGATAGCGGGCGCCGTGTCCGGGACAATGGGGAACTCGGCGCCGGTCATTTCGCCGAGCCAATGCGCGAGGTCGTCAGCCGCCTTTTGCTCCTGGGTCGTCGGTTGTGCGGGAATGACTATGAGGTAGCCGGTCTTACCTGCGTCCGCAAGGGTCAGCGGGGCGCTGTGGGCACCGATAGGTATGAGCGAACGGCGCCATGCGGCGTGTGCGTCGTGAGCGCTGCACAGCAATGCCACCGCCAGGCAAATCGTGCACAGGCCGTGCGGTACTTTCATGCGCGGGCTCCCGTCCCAGTCGTAGGGCAGAAGCTCGTCTTCTGCCCATCCTCCTGGGCAGGAGGCAAGCTCCTGCCCTACGGGTACATTCCGCGCCGCGTGCGCAAATCCTCTGGTTGCCGGCGGTGCGCGCAGCCGATCATCGCCGGCACTCCCCGTTGACCACCAGCGGCTTGCGGCGCCAAGGACTTTCCAGACGGACGGCCGAAGTTGTGCGCGCAGCTCACAGCCCGCGGCGCCGGCGCTGCGGCTGGCAGGGGCGTGGTGATCGCTGATGCTACTCTGCGAAGTGGCGAGGCCACCTCGCTACGAAGCACGAGCAAGGAGGGCAGGAAGATGGTCAAGGCAAAGTGGCTGATGGTGGCGATTGTGGCTTGTGTGGCGCTGGCGGCGGTGATGGTGGGCTGTGCCGCGCGGCAGGCCAACCCGACGACGCTCCAAGTTGTGCGGGCGCAGCGCTTCGAGCTGGTGGATGCGCAGGGGAGGGTGCGCATTGACTTGGGCATGGGTGTGGATGGCAGCACTCCTTGCGTGAGGCTACTTGACGGGCAGGACCAGCCGCGCATCCGGCTTTCGCTGCGTCCCGACGGCATCCCGGCCCTTACGCTCCTGGGCGAGAAGGGCGAGACGCGCGCCGAGCTGTCGCTAGGCGCCGACGGCGGCCCGATCCTGGGGCTCGGCGACGAGAAGGGCCAGCCGCGCGCCGTGCTGCGGGTGACCGCCGACGGCAGCTCGATCCTTGGACTCTTCGACGACAAGGGCAAGGGGGGTGCCGGGCTGGCGGTGCTTTCCGACGGCCGCGCGAGCCTGGGGCTCTCCGACGACAAGGGCAAGGTCATCTGGCGCGCGCCGTAGGTTCGGGGCGGCGGGCGCGTGCTACGAAAGGGGATTGACCATGCGAAGACGCAGCCTGGTGGCCCTCATTGTCCTGGCGCTTCTGCTGCCGACCGCAGCGGCCTGGGCCGAGGTGAAGGTCTTCTTCTCGCCGCAGGGCGGCTTTCGCGTGTCCGCGACCCGCACGCGCGAGGGGAAGATTCAAGACGTCCGCGTTCGCAGCGCCCTGGGTGAAGTCTGCCGGGTGGCTAATCCCTGGCCGGGGCGAAGGTTCGCCGCGGTGACTTCCAGCGGCATCGAGGCGGCGCGCAGCCGGAAGCTTGGCACGCATCTCGGCTTCCCGACGCGCCGGGGCGAGGAATACGAACTGCGTCCGCTGTAGGGGCGCACGGCCCCGTTCGACCCGTTCGGCAGGCTCAGGGTCGCCCCGAGCAAGGCCGAGGGGCGACAGGCTCAGGGCGAGCGTGCGCCCGTACAACCTCCAGCGCGGCCCTTCGACCCGTTCGGCAAGCGTAGGGGCAAGGCATGCCTTGCCCCTACCATCCGCAGAGGCACCCCGAGCGTTTACCCCGAGCATAGTCGAGGGGGAGCCGAGGGGCGGCCTTACGTATTCTGCTCCGCCGCTGCGATGGCCGTCTGCGCCCACTCGCGCAGGCGGTTCGGGTTGCCGCGCAGCGTCTCCAGTTCTCGCAGCACGATCTGGTAATGGCAGCCCCGAAGCCTGCGCATGCCCTCCTCCAGGTGCCGCCGAACCGGCTCAAGGTCGGCGGGATACACCACCGCCTGGGCTGACTGTCGCCACATGATGGTGAATCGCGCGCCGCACTTCTCGACCACTCGATCCAGATCGGTCCACGGCGAGCAAACGAAGATTCGCAGGTTGGGGATGCGCAGAACGATGTCAATCTTGTGCGTCAGGTCCTCGCAGCAGCCGTATTGCACCGCGCCATATTGCTGCAGCACCGGCATCTGGTAGTTGAGCAGGAACTCCTCCTGCATGCGCGGCGAGACGACCTGGAATTCCTGGCTGTTGGCGGCCACCCACAGGTTGTGCAGTTTCACTGGTGGCGCAGATCTTGCAATCTGCGAACCAGATGGCAGGATGCGATCCTGCCCCACTGCGGCCGCGCCGTTAACCGGATCGCTGCAGAACATTGGCTCGTGGTGGTTGGTGGTCAACAGGCGCGAATCAGCGACAACTCGCGCCGCCCGCAGCGCCCCCTCGGTCAGTTTGGCCATGATGCGATGCACGAGTGCGGGCTGGAACGCGAGGTCATCCAGCATGGCCTCCATTCCGCGCAGCTGCTGAAGGATGATTCCCTGGCTTGGCCCGATGGGAGGTTGGCAGGTCAGGCGCACCGGCATCGCATCTCCGAGCAGGTCCGCCGTGCGCGACAGCGCGTCCTGGGTCTTGCGGTGGTTGTACGTGAAGTTCGGCACGGTCACGCGCTCGTAATCGTCGGGCGTCTTCACCGGCGCGTCATAGCGAAACCCGCCGAGCGCGGTGCTTTCGACCAGCCGGCCGGTGGGCAGGCCCCACACGTGCTCCGTGTCGCAATCCCAAACGGCGCCGACGCCCCACCAAGGCTCGAAGATGTGGTCATCGCCAACCGAGTCCTTGTAGAGATGCTGGCGCAGGGCATATTCCACGCGGCGGCAGAAGGGGTCTGTGCACCGGAGAGATTCGGGCGGCAGGAGATCCCTCCACACTCCGGCCGGGCGGCACCATACCGGCGGGCGATCCGGCCGGCGGCGCTCGTTGACATCGCGCCACCGCCGCCGGCGCATCTCGTACT
>Ga0315294_10009481_pt1 | contig 10700 bp, 12 predicted proteins | sample YL17G13_40_MG_FD_203626 | JGI IMG/M metagenome (GOLD analysis project Ga0315294, IMG submission 203626) | Sediment microbial communities from Yellowstone Lake, YNP, Wyoming, USA - YL17G13_40 | ecosystem: Environmental > Aquatic > Freshwater > Lake > Sediment | place: USA: Wyoming | collected... | reverse complement strand
GTCGCGCTCGCCCTCTCCGTTCTCGTGAACCTGACCGGATGCGGGAAGCAGGAGTCCGGCTCCCCGACCGCGGGCGGGACAGCCGGTTCGGCAACCGTCATGGCCCAGAGCCTCGCGCAGGGACTCTCCGAGATGGTCTTCCGGCCTCCCCAGCCGGGCGAGCGGATCCTGGGGGGCCGGTTCCGGCATCCCGAGAGCGGCTACGCCATCCGGCCGCCGATCGGGTGGACGCGGACCACGGCGCCCGGCTCTGCGTCCCTGCCCGTCCGCGACCGGGCCGTCTTCCGGGACCCGAAGACCGGTGACTTCCTCGACGTCGGCATCATGCGGGGTGGGCCGGCCGCGATCACGCCGGCCAGCCTGACCGCGCTCAAGGACGATCTGACCCGAGGATTCCGGACCACGCGCCAGGGCAAGCTCATCGCGAGCGACATATTCCGGTTCCGCCGATTCGCTGCGGTCCAGACACTCGTGAACCGGCAGGGCACGATCCTCCTGCAACTCCTCGTATTCAGAAAGCCAGGGGAATTCCTGCAGATCGCCTTCGGTATCCACCAGTCTCGATACCACGCCATCTCCCGTCGCGTGGAGGCTTCCATAGCAAGCCTGGAGTGGCCCTGACCGGCCCGGAAGAGCCCGCTGGAGGTTGACAGGTCGCGACCCGTTGCATACGATAGGCCGCGCACCACTGATTGCGGAATCTGTGGACGACACTTAACGGACCGAACCAAGAAGGAGACACACGAATGCGGAAAGCGATCACGCTCTCTCTGTGCGCGGTGTTCCTCACCGTGGCGCTCGGAGGATGCTTCACGCAGAAGCACACGATCGGCAACGGCGGAACGGGTCAGACCAGCGTCAGCCAGAAGCAGTGGTTCTTACTCTTCGGGCTGATTCCCCTCAACGACGTGGATGGCGGCAAGATGGCCAGCGGGGCGACGGACTACACGATCCAGACCCAGATGTCGTTCGTCGACTTCCTGATCAGCATCGTCACGCAGTATGTCACCATCCAGCCCAGGACTTGCACGGTAACGAAGTAACGGGTCGAACGACCCCTCTCTGAAGGCAAGGCCCCCGGGAAACCGGGGGCCTTGTCGCTTATCTGACGGCCGCCGCCATCCGGGTGACCATTCCGTCCACGGCTTTCTCGATCTCGTCCACGGTGTCGCCCTTGGCTTCGTCCGCGACGACGGCCTGACCGGTCTCGACGTCCACGAGCCGGACGCTTATCAGGTAGCGGCCGAGCAGTTTGCCGAATGTCCCGACCACGATCCCTTGTGCGTTGAGGAGCTTCCCGAGCTTGACCGCGCATTCCTGGGTCGTGCAACCGGTCTGCTGGAAGGCCTGCTCGGAAAGGACCTTCTCCATGTTCTTCTTTTCGATCACGGCGAACCCGCCCCGGTTAACGAGCCGGCCGCGAAGCATCTCGGCGATGACCGCTGCATCGGTCGCGGAAACGCCCTGCGCGTCGAACTCGGCCACCGCCACCGTTCGGTACTTGCCTCGGACCGGGGCCGTCGCGAGCCGCATGCCCCCGCCCGAGGGACTGCCGGGCCCCGGCGTCACCATGGTCGCCATAACATTGTCCGGGCTCATGACGTATGCGGCGCCGGAGAAGTAGTCCACGAGCCCCGTGATCCAGCCCACCCCCACGAAGACCAGGGGCAGATCGCAGTAGAGGAACGGTCCGCCGACGCTCCCGTCGAGCACCTGGTGGTAGTCGTCATATCCGTCCATCCTGAGGACAAGCTTGTGGAAGGAAGCTCGCCTGACATAGAGGCTGACGGGCGTCTTGCCGACCTGGACGCCATCGAGCAGGATGGCCGCGCCCGATGGATTGCTCGCGACCTTGACCGTCTGGTTGGTCCCGCTGAGCATGAGCGCGCACCCGGTCAGCATGAACGCCGCCGGTGCCAACCCCAGAATCGCCCAACGACGCCTGTTCATCGTGCCCCCTTCGCGTTCGCGGCTTCGAGCCGCTTCTCCTGCGCTTTCATCTCGCGACGCAGATCGGCCGGGAAGCGGTCCCCGAACAGCCCGAAGAATGCCGCCTCTTCCTCCATCTCCGCCGCCCACGCCTCCGTGTCGATCGTGAGCAGGTCCCGCATCGCCTCGTCTCTTATCCCGAGCCCAGCCGTGTCGATCGCCTTCGGCGCCGGGAGCATCCCGACCGGTGTTTCCACCGCCTCGCCGCGGCCGCGAGAGCGCTCCACGATCCACTGCAGGACCCGCAGGTTCTGTCCAAAACCGGGCCACAGGTACCGCCCGTTCTCGTCCTGCCGGAACCAGTTTACCTGAAATATCTTCGGCAGAACCGCTCCCGCGCGGGCGCCCTGGGCCAGCCAATGCGCGAAATAGTCCGCCATGTTGTACCCGCAGAACGGGAGCATGGCCATCGGATCGCGGCGCACGACTCCCACCGCGTCGGACTGCGCCGAGGTCGTCTCGGTGGCCATCCCGGCCCCCACGTAGACCCCGTGGGCCCACGAGAACGTCTCCAGCACGAGCGGCGTCAGCCGCGCCCGCCGGCCGCCGAAGATGATGGCCGAGATCGGCACGCCTTGCGGATCCTCCCACTTCGACGAGATGCACGGGCATTGCGAAGCCGGAGCGCAGAACCTGGCGTTGGGATGGGCCGCCTTGTCCTCCGACGCGGGTGACCACTGATGTCCACGCCAGTCCCAGGCCTCCGCCGGCGGCGGCCCGTCGAGCCCCTCCCACCACGGCAGGCCGTCATGGGTCATCGCCACGTTCGCGAAGATGGTGTTGCGCCGGATCGTGGCCATCGCGTTCGGGTTCGTCTTCGCGCTCGTCCCGGGAGCCACGCCGAAGAATCCCGTCTCGGGGTTGATCGCGTACAGCCGGCCGTCGTCCCCCCAGCGCATCCAGGCGATGTCGTCGCCGACCGTCCAGACGCGCCACCCGGACAGCTCCGGCGGGGGCATGAGCATGGCCAGGTTCGTCTTGCCGCACGCGCTCGGGAACGCGGCCGCGACGTACGTGACCTCGCCCCGGGGAGTCTGCACCCCCAGAATCAACATGTGCTCGGCCAGCCAGCCCTCCTGCCGCGCTTCGACGCTCGCGATCCGGAGCGCGTGGCATTTCTTCCCCAGCAGGGCGTTTCCCCCGTATCCGGTCCCGACGCTCCAGATCTCGTCTCCCTTCGGGAAGTGCACGATGAACCGCCGCTCCGGCGAGAGGTCGCCAAGCGAGTGCAGGGCCTTCACGAACTCGCCCGTGCGATCTATGTGCTCCATCGCGGTCCGGCCCATCCGCGTCATGATCCGCATGCACACGGCCACGTACAGGCTGTCCGTGATCTCGACTCCCGCGCGGGAGGCCGGGGAGCCCGGGGGCCCCATGAGGTAGGGCACGACGTACATGGCCCGCTCGCGCATCGCCCCGTGGAAGAGCGGCCACACCCGGGACTGGGACTCCTTGGGCGACATCCAGTTGTTCGTCGGACCCGCGTCGGCCCGCCGGGGAGTGCATATGAAAGTCTGCTTCTCCGTGCGGGCCACGTCGCTCGGGTGACTGCGGTGCAGGTAGGAGCCCGGGAACTCCTTCTGGTTGAGCCGGATCAGGCTCCGGTCGTCCTGCATCTCCTCGACGAATTGCCGGTATTCCTCGTCCGAGCCGTCGCACCAGACGATCCGCTTGGGCTCCGTCTGCCGGGCCACCTCGTCCACCCACGCGATCAGCTTCTCCTTGCCGGGCATGCTCCTCCGCCTGAACTGGGATTGGGAAACAATGAGATTCTACGGGTTTCGGCCTTGCGCGGCAAGGCCGGCCTGCGCTCTAATGGAAGTGATGCTCGTCCTGCCCCGTGCCGGACACGCGCCGCATCGCACCCGCCCGCTGTGGCGCCGTTTCCTCTTCCCCGTTGCGACGTACCGCTCCGCGCGCCCCGGCGCGACGCGCGGACGCCGCTGGCGCTATGCCATCCTGGCGGTCATGTTCTTCACCCTGGTGCCCGGCGACCGCGGGCTGTACCGGCTGGTGGGGGTCCTGCGCGACCGCGCGGCCCTGCGCGCGGACATCAGCGCCCTGGAGGCCAAGCGCGCCGCGCTCGAGCGCGACCTCCGCCGCGTCACCTCCGATCCGGCGGTGATCGAGCGGCTGGCCCGCGAACAGCTGGACATGATCCGCCGCGGCGAAACCGTCTACAAATTCCCCGCCGCGAAATAAAGGGGGCCGCGACCGCCCTGTTCGAAGGGCGATGCGGCCCTTTAGACCCTTGTTAAGCCTGGTTCCGCTTCATCATCCGGCGGTGCTTCTTCCGCTTGTGCGTCTTGATCTTCCAACGATGCCGCTTACGTCCGCACGGCAATGGGCATCACCTCCTCCGTGGTTTCCCATATCATGCCACATTCCCTCCCGGTCGCGGCGACCAGACCAGTCCCCAGAGCTCGAACCGCCGGCGGGTCTCCCGGTCCAGCACCAGGTCGCCCGGCAGGAACGGCATGATCTCCTCGACGAACGCCTTGATCCGGGCTTCCCCTTCCGCCGGCTCGAGGCCCAGATCGCCGCTCGTCATCATGAACGCGTTGGTGAAGCGGCCCTGCGGCGCCTCGCGGGGCACGAGGTAGACGGCCAGTTCCCCCCGGGAGCCCGCCTGGCGCACGATGAGCGCGCCGATATCCCGCCAGACGATCATGCCGGGACCGCGGTCCGGGTGAGTCCAGCCGATGCCGCCCGGCGAAACCATGAGCCGCATCCCGGAGCGCCGCCACGGCCCCAGCAGGCGCACGAGGGCTGCGGCGCCGAGGATGACGGCGGCCAGCACGGGATTGTGGAAGTAGAAGTAGATCGCGAGCGCCAACACGACAACCATCCCCATCAGCGACGCGCATCCGAACCGCGTCTGGAACCAGTCCCCCGGCGTCATCGAACCCTCACGCAGGTGCCGCGGCCGCTTGCCACGACGGTCCCGTCGTCCAGCCGGCACTCCGCCGTCAGCCGGTAGAGCCGCCGGCCGGGAACCGCCGCCCCCTCGAACTCGGCCCGCACCGTCACCCGCTCCCCCACGGCCACGGGCGCGATCAGCCGGACGGAGAACTCGGCGGTCGCAACCACCGACCCGAACTTGCGGTATGGAAGCATCACCATGACCTCGTCCATGGCCATCGCCAGGAATCCGCCGTGCAGGATGTCCCGGTATCCCTGGTGCCGCTTCTGAGCGACGAAGGTCGTTTCGATCGTCCGCTCCGAGATGACGAAGTCCATCTTGAACCCCTCGGGGTTGCGCTTCCCGCACAGGTAGCAGTACCCGTCGTCCTCCCAAACGTGCGCGTGTGTCCGCGCACGCGCGCGGGCATCGCCACTCACCGGGCCTCCGCCGCGGCGCGGCGGATCGCCCGCCCGGGCAAGGCCCGGGCGAGCTTGCGCAGCGCGCGCCGGTCCGACCGGACGCCGGCGACCCAGGGCAGGGCCGCCAGCACGCGGACGCGGCCCAGCGTCGAAATCACGCGCGCGTTCGTCCGCTCGGAGAGGTCCCGGCCCCGTACCGCCCGATTCAGGATCACGCCCGCGATCCGGACCCCGCGCGCGCGGAGGGCCTCGATGGTCAAGAGCGTGTGGTTGATGGTCCCCAGCCCGGCCGCGCCGACCACGAGGGCGGGAAGACCCCACCGCCCGATCAGGTCGGCCACCGTCATCCGGCCCCGGAGCGGCACCAAGGTGCCGCCTACTCCCTCGACGAGGACGAACCGGCCCGACGCGCGCAGGGCCCGCCAGCGCCGCCCGAGCCCCTCGACATCCAGCGGCGCCCGCTCGATCCGGGCAGCCACGGCGGGCGCTAGCCCCAAGCGCCAGCATGCCCCGCCAATCTCGGACAGGGGCTCGCGCAGGCCCAGCGCCGCTTTGAGCCAGATCGCGTCGGAGGAAACCCACCGGCCGTCCCGGCGGACTCCCCCGGAGGCAACGGGCTTCCAGGCCGTCACGCTGACGCCGGCCCTCCGGAGAGCCAGCCCAACGGCGGCCGTGACCACGGTCTTCCCGACCCCGGTGCCCGTGCCGAGTATCGCCAGCGCCGGCGGGTTCACGCGGGCTCCCGCCGGGAGAGGTCCGACAGCGCCTGCACGAGCCGTTGCACGTGGTCATCGGTATGGGTGGCCATCAGCGAGATGCGCAGGCGGGACTCGCCGGCCGGAACCGTCGGCGGACGCACTCCGGGCACGTAGAGCCCGCGCCCCAAGAGGGCGTCCATCCACCGCATCGTCCTAACCTGGTCCCCCAGCACCACGGGGATGACGGGAGTGTCGCCGTCCGCCACGTTCAGCCCCGCCGCCCGGGCGCCCGCGCGGACCCTGACCGACAGCTCGCGCAGGCGGGCCCGGCGCCATGCGTGCCGGCGGGCGAGCTCGACCCCGGCAAGCGCGGCCGCCAGGCAGGACGCGGGAAGGCCGGTCGAGAACACCAGCGTGCGGGCGCGGTTCACGAGCCAGTCCCGGAGCACCCGGGGGCCGGCGATGAACCCGCCGACGCTTCCCAGCGCCTTGCTCAGCGTTCCCATCTGCACGATCCGGTCCGAGGGTCCCAGCGCGAAGTGCTCGAGGGTCCCCGCTCCGCCGTGGCCCAGAACGCCGGTGGCATGCGCATCGTCGACGAGCAACCGGGAATCGTGCCGCTCCGCGACCGCGAGCAGGTCCGGCAGGGGGGCAATGTCCCCGTCCATGCTGAACAGCCCGTCGGTCACGATCAGCGCGCGACGGTAGCGCGGGCGCTGCTTCGCGAGAATGCGCCCCAGTGCCTTCGGGTCCGCATGGGGATAGACGAGGAGACGCGCGCGGGAAAGCCGGGCGCCGTCCACGAGGCTGGCATGCGCCAGCCTGTCGCACAACACGGCGTCCCCCCCGCCAACGAGGGCCGGGATCGTGCCGATGGCGGCGGCGAAACCGGACGAGAACACGACCGCCGCCTCGGTCCCCTTCCAGTCCGCGAGCGCCGCCTCGAGGCGCCGGTAGCCCGGCTGGTTGCCGGTCAGGAGCCGGGAGGCCCCCGTTCCCGTCCCGCCCGCCGCCGCGGCGTCCTGGGCCGCCGCAACGAGGTCGGGATGGGCCGCGAGCCCCAGGTAGTTGTTGGACCCGAAGTTCACGTACGGGGACCCGTCCAGCGTGCATTCGGCCTGAGAGGGCCCTTCCGCCTCCCGCAGGATCCTGCGTAGTCCGGACTTGGCCAGTGCGTCGAGTTCCGCGGCGAGATCGCCCCATCCCGCCCCCGGTCCCGCGGGGCGGGCAGCAGCGTTCACCGGACGATCATGGGCATCTGCTCCGTGGACCCGAAGATCCCGTAGATGCCGCGGCCCCTGAGCCACAGCGCCCGCTTGAGGTAGCCGAGGGCCGGGCCGATCACATTCGCCGCCATCGAGGTCTCGTCCCCGAGCGAGAACGTGTGCGTGGCCTGGAGCCCCTGGAACGTCGTCCCCGTGATCGTCATCGTGGTCGTGACCGGCTTCCTGGCCGAACGCGTGTCCAGGACGCCGCCCACCTCGACCTGATCCGCGCGGTCCACGACCCCGGCCCGCTGGAGCATAAGGTCGTCCGCATGCTCCATCTCCTCCAGGACCAGCCGGCCGTCCGTCTTGTCCAGGAGGGCGTCCACTTCCGCGTCCGTCATCGCCTGCGCCTTCTCCACCGTGTAGCCGGGCAGATGCGCGATGTCCTCGCGGACCGTGGCCCGGTACGCGTCCCAGTTCGCGATCCCGACCCCCCACCGGATCTTGACCTTCTCCACGCTCACGAACGACTGCGCCGCCACGACGGCCGCCGCCGTCAGGAGGCCGGGTGTCGCTCCGCAGCCCAGCAGGTAGGTCCCCTTGGTGGCGACCACGCGGTCGTGCAGGGCGAACATGAGCTCCGCGGCCCTCGTACGCTTGAGCGCGTCCACGTAGCACGTGCTGACCCCGGCGTCGAGAAACCTGGTCAACACCGACGGGAAGAACTCGTTCGGCAGATTGGGCAGGGCCAGGAACACGCCGTCCCACGCGCCGGCTTTGCCCAGCTCGATCATCTCCCCGATCGAGTCCTTCGTGGCCCGGCCGCCCGCCAGGTCGCTCACGAACCGCTTCGGGTCGAGGTTGACGAGCGCGCCGCTGTCCACTCCCGCGGGCGAATGCACGATCCCGCCCCGGTCGCACACAGCCACCAGCCGCATCTCGCGCTTGCGCTCGAGCACGGCCGCCGCCGCCTTCCCCAGCCCGCCCGCTCCCAGCACCGCCACTCGGATGACGTCACTCACGCTAGTAGGTCCTCCTTGGCTGCTTGCCGACGCCGAATCGGCGTTCAGGATACCACTCGATCCACCGCCTCATCAAGGCTGGAGGCGCAGGGCACACCCTCCGGCGCCCACTCCTCCGGCTCGGGCTCGCGCCCGACCGCCTGGGGGACGGGCGGCCCGGACATGCCTTCGGACGGACGCCTCAGCCAGACGGCGCGGAGTCCGGCGCCGATCGCACCGTGGACGTCGTCGCGCAGGCTGTCGCCGATGTGCGCGGTCTCCCGCGCTTCCACTCCGAGCCGGTCCACCGCCGCCGCGAAGATCCTCGGATCGGGCTTCGAGATGCCCACGCGGCCCGACGCGAGAATCGCGACGAAATACCGCGAGAGACCCAGCCGCTCGCAGAGCACCTCCAGTCGCGGATCCCAATTCGAAACCACGGCGAGCGGGACGCGGGCCGCGCGCAGGCCGTCGAGCGTCGCGATCACTTCGGGATAGAGCGACCACGCCTCGGGCGAGGCGAATGCGGTGTAGAGTTCGTCGAAGAAGCCGTCGAAGTCGGCGAACGGGCCGCAGTCGCGGAAGACCTCGCGCACCAGCGCCTTCCACCAGGCGCGTTCCTCCTCGGGCGTCGCGACGGTGGCGCGGCCGGGATCGGTGCGGCTCCACGCCTTCCATGCCGCGGCGAACCTCGTCTGGACGGTCGTTTCGTCGACCCGGCAGCCCCAGCGGGCGGCGACTTCGGCGTAGACGACTCCGGCAGGACGGGAAGGATGGAACAGCGTGCCGCCGGCGTCGAGGGTGAGGGCTTGGACCAAGCTCCCTTACTTCAGTCTATCCAGAAACTTATCACCTCGAGGTTCTTGTTGGCCTGGCGCAGGCGCGTGGAAAGCGTCCGCACGAGGACGTCCATGATGCGCAGCGCGACCTGGGGGCTCTTCTCGCGCAGGGCCTCGAAGTTCTTGGTCGAGATCACGAGCGCCTTCACGTCCTCGATCGACTTGGCCGCCGCGGAGCGCGGGCCGCCGTCGAGGAGCGCCATCTCGCCGAAGAAATCGCCCGGGTTCACGATCGCGAGGGTCGTCTCGTTGTTCTTGATCTTCTTGAAGACCTTGACCGAGCCCTGCCGGATGATGTACATCTTGTCTCCCGGGGATTCCTCCGGGAAGATCGTCTCGTCCTTCTTGAAAGCGCCCTCCGTGCACTCCTCGGAGAGGACCTGGAGGTCGGTCTCGTCGAAGCTGCCGAAGGCCTTGTACTCCGCCAGGAAGTCCGCAATCCCCATGATGCCTCCTCCGTTCCAGAGATATAGACGCGACAGCCAACAGGCTAGCACAACCCGCCCCGCCCCTTCAACGCCGCGCTTTTGCTACTCGATTGTAGCTTCGTGCACTTCTTCCAGGGTGGACATTCCCGCCTTGGCCTTCTTGAAGGCGCTCATCCGGAGGGTGTCCATGCCTTCCTTGATGGCCACGTCCCGGAGCTTGTTGGAGTCCGCGCGAGTCATGACGAGATCGCGAAGGGCCCGGCTCATCATCATGACCTCATAGACCCCGACCCGGCCCTTGTACCCCGTCTTGCCGCACGTCGAGCACCCCTCGCCCTTGAAGAACTGCGCACCCTCGACATCCTTCGGGTCGAACCCGAACCGGTGGAGTTCCTCCGGCGGGTACGTGTATTCCTTCTTGCAGTTCTTGCAGATGCGCCGCATGAGCCGCTGGGCGATCACGATCGTGAGCGCGGACGCGATGATGCCGGGATCCGTGCCGGCGCCGCTGACGGGGTCCCGGATGTCGAGCAGACGCGTCACGGTCGACGGGGCGTCGTTCGTGTGCAGGGTGGACAGGACGAGGTGGCCCGTCATGGCCGCCTTGATGGCGATGTCGACTTCCTCGAAGTCGCGGATCTCGCCGACCAGGATGATGTTCGGATCCTGGCGCAGGAAGGCCTTGAGCGCCGCCGGGAACGTCATGCCGGCCTCGGGGTTGATCTGGACCTGGTTGATCCCGACCAGCTGGAACTCGACCGGGTTCTCGGCGGTCATGATGTTCTTGTCCCGGCTGTTGATCGCGTTGATCGAGGAGTACAGGGTGTTCGTCTTGCCCGAACCGGTCGGCCCGGTCACGAGCACCATGCCCTGGGGCATGTGGATGGCCTTCTCAAGCTTCGCGAGCTCCTCGGGTTCCATCCCAAGCTCGGGAAGGGTGAACAGCTTCCCCGTGTCCAGGATACGCATGACGATCTTCTCGCCCCAGACGATCGGGAGGGTGGACACGCGGAGGTCGATCGGCTTCTCGCGCGACGGCACCTTGATCTTGATCTTCGCGTCCTGCGGACGGCGCCGCTCCTCGATCTTCATCTGCTTGGTCTTGACCTTGATGACGGCGGCCAGCGCCCGCTTCCAGTGCGGCGGAATCATGGTGATGTCGTGCAGGACGCCGTCGACGCGATACCGGAGCATGACGCCTTTCTCCTGGGGG
>Ga0315294_10009477_pt1 | contig 10700 bp, 12 predicted proteins | sample YL17G13_40_MG_FD_203626 | JGI IMG/M metagenome (GOLD analysis project Ga0315294, IMG submission 203626) | Sediment microbial communities from Yellowstone Lake, YNP, Wyoming, USA - YL17G13_40 | ecosystem: Environmental > Aquatic > Freshwater > Lake > Sediment | place: USA: Wyoming | collected... | reverse complement strand
CAGGCCGAACTCCTCGCCGTTCTCCAGCAGGCGGATGAACTCGCCCGCGCTATTGCCCCCCGTGACGATCATGATGTCGGTGATGCCGGCCCGGACGAGGCACTCGATGGGGTAATAGATCATCGGCTTGGAATAGACGGGGAGGAGGTGCTTGTTGGTGATCTTCGTCAGGGGCTGGAGCCGCGTCCCCAACCCGCCCGCCAGGATGACGCCTTTCATGGTGCGTTCCTCCGCGCTCGTCCGTCCGGCCGCCAATCTACCGTGCCGACGCGCGCCGGTCAATCGCCTCGACTGCCGGGGCGCCTCGGCCTGAAGGTGCGGTAGAGCGAGAAGCCGAAAAGGCTGAGGATGACGCCGAGGCGGCTGCCCCAGCGCTGGCGCTTCGCCGGTTGCGGGCCCACGTCGCTCATGAGAATCCCTTCGCCCTTGTGGACGTGTGGCGTGGATTCTAGGCGGCTCGCTTGAAGACCGTCAAGCAAAAGCCCGCCGGAGCGGCGAAGCCTTGAGCGCTCCCGGCCGAGTTGGTATGCTCCCAGGCCTTTTTCAGGGAGACGCGATGCACGAGCGGGCGGTCATCTTCGACGTGGACGGCGTCCTGGTGGATAGTTACCGGGCGCACTACGAGGCGTGGAAGCGCGTGGGGCGGCGCGCCGGCCGACCCATCCGCGAAAATACGTTTGCCTCGCTCTTCGGCCGGAGGAACCGCGAGATCCTTCGCCTCCTCTGGGGCGACGTCCTGACCGAGGCCCAGGCGGAGGAACTCGCCCAGTGGAAAGAGGTTCAGTATCGCGAGGTTCTTCTGGCCGATTTTCGGCCGATGGACGGGGCGGCCGAACTCGTGGATGCCCTGAAGGCGGCGGGGTTTCTGCTGGCGGTCGGGTCCTCCGGCCCGCCGGAGAACGTCCGCATCGCCCTCGAAGGCCTGGGCCGGGCACGCCTTTTCGACGCGACGGTCACCGGCGACGAGGTCCGGGCCGGGAAACCGGACCCGGAAGTGTTTCTGAAGGCGTCGGCGAAACTTGGGCTGGAGCCGCGCTCCTCTGCCGTCGTCGAGGATTCGACGGCCGGCATCGAGGCGGCCGTGCGGGCGGGGATGGCGGCAATCGCGCTGGTGGGCACGGCCACGCGCGAAGCCTTGGCGCAGGCCGGCGCCGTCCTGGTCGTCGATTCGCTGCGCGACCTTTCGCCCGACACAATCGCCGCTCTCATCAACAACGAGTAACGGACTTCCGCAGATGACGCAGATGGCCGCAGATAGCGGCGGAATCTTGGCAAAAAACGACATGAAAGAGGTCATGAAACAGTCGGCGGCATAGAACTGGAAAAGACGAACCGCTTATACTGAAGGCGCGGCGCCCCGAAGTTGAGAAGAAGCCCCCGTCGAAGACCGCTCGCTTTCAGATAGTTGATGATCTGCGACTCGTCGGCGCCCGTCAGTCGAGCGGCGGCTTTCAACTCCACGATCACCTCGTTGAAACAGAAAAAGTCGGCCTTGTACGAGCACGGCAAGGCCTCGCCCTTGTATGCAATGGCGAGCGGAGCCTCCCGCCCGAAGGGGATACTGCGAGCCGCCAACTCCCTCGCCAACGCCTCGTGATAGACCATTTCGAGGAAGCCGTGCCCCAACACCCGGTGGACTTCCATGGCAGCCCCTATGATGGCATAGGTCTGCGGGTCCTGGGCATCAGAAGGTTCCATTCCAGCCCCTTCCGTTGTTCACCAATATGGTTGTCTTTCATCTGCGGCAATCGGCGTCATCTGTGGAAGGCTGTTGCTGTTCATAGCGCGGACCGGGACGCGGCGGCCCTTGCGGCTCGACGCCATGGCCGCGAACACCATCGCCAGGCTCTGGATGTTGTCGTGGCACTCGCACGGAGGACGCCGGCCCGTGCGAAGAAAGCGCAGCATCTCCCGTAGGGCCCCGTGCATCCCCGTGAACTTCATCGGGGCCGGCGGGACCTTGAGCGCCTTCTTCGGATAGCGGAAGCCCTCGCGTTTCGCAACCACTTCGCCGCGAGGGTCCTGGTCGTCCTCGTAGAGGATTGTGCCCCGCTCGCCGATGACGCGCCAGTTGCCGTTCCAACTCGTGTCGCATCCCTCGGCGCACCAGGAGCCGCGATAGACGAATCGCACGCCGCCGGTCATCTCGAAGACGGCGTTGGCGGCGGCGTCACCCTTGAACCAGGACCCGGCGGGGTTGAACTCCTCGCAGTAAACGGCGACGGGGTCGCAGCCGCTCACCATCCGGGCCATGTCGAAATGATGAATGGCCATATCGAGAATCAGCGGGCTTTCCATCTCGTCGCGGAACCCGCCGAAGTGCGCCCCGAGAAAAAAGTCGCAGTGGACCGTCGTCAGGGTGCCGAGGCGCCCGGCTCGGACGGCCCGCGCGAGGGCCTCGTGGCGGGCGTCCCATCGGCGGGACTGGCTGACCATGTAGAGCCGGCCGGCGGCCTCGCTCGTCCGGACCATCCGGCGTGCTTCGGCCATGGAGGCGGCCATCGGTTTTTCGCCGACGACGTGGAGGCCCGCCCGCAGGGCCGCGCACGTCACCTTGGCGTGCGATTCGGGCGCCGTGAGGTCCACGAGGAAATCGGCGTGCGTCTCGCGGAGGGTTTTCTTGAGGTTATCGGAGGCGCGGGCGCCGGCGAGTTGCCACTCGTCGACGGCCGCGCGGGCGCGCTGGAGGTCGAGGTCCACGACGGCGGCCACCCGGACGCGTTCGGCCTTCAGGGGCTTGAACCAGGCCTTCGAGATTCCGCCGGCTCCGACGACGATCGCGCGTGCCCTGGGCATGTCCCGCTCTTCTTCCTCCGCCGCTGCGCCTGGTTTCGCCGGGGCCCCTTTTCTGTGGACCGGCGTCGGCGAGGCGCCTATTATACCCCGCCGCGCTTGGTTTCGCCGGATGGAAAGGGAGAACGTGGGAATCGCCGGATACGTCGAGTACCAGCGCCGCGAGTTCTGCAAGGACATCGACTGCCCGATTCAGCACCGGTTGGAGAAGCACCGGGCGGGCACGGACGAGTACGAGGAAGTCCGCCGAACCTGCAAAACCCAGTGCATCCACACGACCTACGAGTTTCACCACTGGCTGGTCGACCACGGATACGAGATTGTGCGGCCGGTGGCGCCGGACGCACAGGACGCGTAGCGCCCCCGGCCGGGCCGTACCATTGCTCGGCCGCTCCGGCCCGGGGCCGCGAAGACCGCACGCAGGGGACGATTACGGACCGAGGGGACTGGGCCGGAAACGAAACAGGAGGCAGCCATGTCGGCGAACGAACAAGGTGTGACGCGGCGGTTCATGCTCAAGACTGCGGCGGGCGTGGGCGGTGTTCTGGCGGGCGGAGCGCTGGCGCTCCCGATGGGATGCGAGGATCGCGGCGCCAAAGAAAAAGCGGGAGGAGCGGCGGCGACGCTCAAGAACGAGGATTTCTATGACGAGAAGGGAACTTTCCTCGCGGCCAAGGCCAAGGAATCCTACTTCGACATGATGCGGCGGTTTGCCTATCCCGTCGTCCCGAAGTTCAAGACCGACGCGTTCTGGGCCCTCGATTTCGGCCTCGGGGATTTCGTTCACGTCGGCATGGCCGGCATCTTCTGGTGGAACAGCAAGGAATACGACTACTTCGGGCACGAGATCTTCCTGCTGCCCGGCCAGATGCTCGTCGAGCACGCTCACGTCGAGACGCCCGACGCCAAGCCGAAGATGGAAGCCTGGCATGTCCGGCACGGGATGATTTATACGTTCGGCGAAGGCGACCCGACCGACCCGCCGCCCGTCGCGCTGCCCGAGAGCCAGAAAGAGTTCATCACCGTGCGCCATGCCGAGCCCCTCATGCCCGGCGAGTTGCGAGAACTCGGACGTCCGACGGCCAAGCACTTCATGATCGCCGGACCCGAAGGCGCCATCGTCAGCGAATACGCCACGTACCACGACAACGCCGGCCTGCGGTTCACGAACCCCAAGGCGAAGTTGTGAAAATACGGACCCCAGGACGCCCTGCCAAGGAGACGCGGACCATGCAGTTCCATCACGTCGGCGTGCCGAACGCAAAAAAGCGGCCGAACGAGACCTACCTGGCGGGCGCGAAGTTGTACATCACCGACGTCGCCGCCGACCCGTACGCCATCGAATGGCTCCGGTTCGAGGCCGATAGCCCCCTCCCCGACGTGCTGAAGAAGACCGTCCACCTGGCCTTCAAGGTGGACGACCTCTCGGCGGCCCTCAAGGGCAAGAAGGTGCTCATTCCGCCGTTCTCGCCGATGGAAGGCGTGAAGGTGGCGTTCATCCTTCACGAGGGCGTCCCGGTCGAGTTCATGCAGACCGCAGGCTAAGCGGTCCGGCATATATTTTGCGCGGTGGTTCTCCCGCCTTCGCCGAGGCTACGGCGGACAGGCCGTAACCACCGCGCAAGAAAGCAATTGACCGCGGCGGGTGCGGAGACCCGCCGCGCACACACTTTACAAAACTTACGTCGGACCGCTTAGCGGACGTTTTGAGGCCGGCGCAAGCGGCCCCGGCGCTTGCGGGTGCGCGGCCTTCGGGCGGATAAACCGGTTTCGGCACCACGCACTCCAGGCTCGGAGGAGGACGAATCCGTGGCGATGAAGAAGTTCATCAACGACCCCGCCAATCTGACGACCGAGTTGCTCGAAGGCTATTGCCTCGCGTACCCGGACAAGGTGGCCCTGGAGTCCGGCCGGATCGTCGTCCGCGCCGAACCGAAACCGAAAAGCAAGGTGGCCCTGGTGACCCTGGGCGGGTCGGGCCACGAACCCGCCCTCTCGGGGTTCGTCGGCGCCGGCATGCTCGATGCGAGCGTCGTCGGCGACATCTTCGCCGCCCCGGGACCGCCGCCCGTCTTCCAGGCCCTCAAGATGGCCGACCGCAAGGCGGGCGTCCTCTTCGTCGTCCTCAACCACGCCGGCGACGTCCTGAGCGCCAACATGGCCATGCAGATGGCCAGGAAGGAGGGCCTCAACGTCCGCATGCTCCTGACGCACGAGGACATCGCCCCCGGCGCGAACGTCCCGGCCGAGGAGCGCCGCGGCCTGGCCGGATGCATCCCCCTCTACAAGGTGGCCGGCGCCGCTGCCGAGGCCGGAAAGAGCCTCGACGAAGTCTGCAAAATCGCCGAGCGGTTCAACGACAACATGGCCACCCTGGCCGTCGCCATCAAGACCGCCACCCATCCGCAGAGCGGCCAGGCGATCTTCGACCTGGCGGACGACGAGATGGAGATCGGCATGGGCCAGCACGGCGAGGCGGGCACCGGACGCTCGAAATTGATGACCGCCGACCGGACCGCCGACACCATGGCCGACCGCCTCATGCAGGCCGTCAAGGCCAGGAAAGGCGACCGCCTCCTCGTCATCGTCAACGGCGCCGGGGCCACGACGCAGATGGAACTCTTCATCATATTTCGCCGCGTCCACCGGTTTCTCGCGGAGCAGGGCGTCACGATCGCCCGCTCGCTGGTCGGCGAATACCTCACCGTCCAGGAAATGGCGGGATTCCAGATGTTCTTCGCCAGGATGGACGACGAACTCCTCAAGTGGTACGATGCGCCCTGCGACACGCCTTATTGGACTGTCCGGTAATACTACTACGCTGTGTTCTTCAACCCCGGCGCGCCGGGGCCGAGAACGCAGCCTCTCGACCATGCTCGGGCTGCCCTGAGCGAGGTCGAAGGGCAGAGAAAGGCGGTCAAGAGGTCCAAAAGGAATAAGGAGACGGCATGAAGTTGGGGGTGTGGGTTCGCCGCGGGGCTTGCCCCGCGCTGCAAATAGCCAGCGCCCCGCAAGCGGGGCGGCGAACCGGGTCCCGGCGCGCCGGGACAAGTTGTTGTGAAACAAGAGGTTATCTCTGCGCCCCTTCGGCAGGCTCAGGGCAGGCCTCTGCGATCTCTGCGTTGAGATAGCGTTGTAGAAGTAAGTTCGGCGGAGATGCGCTTGCGATGGAAGCGATCGGCTGCGACGAGGTCGTGCGGATGATCCGCGGAGCGGCGAGCCAAATCCGCGCGAGCCGCGACCATCTTTCGAAACTCGACTCGGCCACGGGCGACGGCGACCACGGCACGGCGATGCTGCGGGCCATGGAAGCCGCCGAAAAGGCCGTCGCCGACGCCCGGCCGGGCCCCATCGCGCCGATGCTCGAGGCCGTCGCCTGGGGCATCATGAGCGCGGCCGGCGGCGCGCCCGGGCCGCTCCTCGGCTCGTTCTTTCTGGGGATGAGCGAGGCCGTCGGCTCCAGACGGACGCTCGACGGTCCGGCCTTGGCGGAGGTGTTCGAGGGCGGCCTCGAGGCCATGCGGAAACAGACCCCCGCCAAGCCCGGCGACAAGACGATGCTCGACGCCCTCATTCCGGCCGTCGAGGCGCTCCGCGCGGCGATTAGCGCGGGGCCGGACGTCGCGTCCGCCATGAAGCAGGCCGCCGAAGCCGCCGCCAGGGGCGCCGAAGCCACGCGCGACATGCAGGCCCGTTTCGGCAAGGCCCGCAACCTGGGCGAGCGAAGCAAAGGAACTGTGGATCCTGGGGCCACGTCGATTTCCTGCATTTTCAAAGGTTTTGCGGATGCCGTCGCCGCTGACAAAAATACATAACGAAAGGGGATGAAACCATGCCTGGCCCGGACGACACGGACGCAAAAGATTTTGGAATCGGGATTCCCGTCAAGACCGAGACGTTCTTCCTCAAGGGGGCCAACAACCTCGATTGGGGCATGCAGGACCGCCTCGCGCGCATCTTCAGCCCCAAGTCCGGCCGGACCGTCATGCTGGCGTTCGACCACGGCTACATCCTCGGGCCGACGTCGGGGCTGGAGCGGATGGACCTGACGATCCGCCCCCTCATCCCCTATGCCGACTGCCTCATGTGCACGCGCGGGGCCCTCCGGCAGATCGTCCCGCCGACGGCCGGCAAGCCCATTTCCTTGCGCGTCTCGGCAGGTTCGACGGTCCTCACGGAACTCAACGACGAGTGCATCATGGACATCGAGGAGGCCGTGCGCCTGAACGCCTCGCTCATGGCCGTCATGGTGGCCGTGGGGTCAAAGTTCGAGGCCCTCACCATCCGCAACCTGACGCGCCTCGTGGACATGGGCAACCGCCACGGCATTCCGACGCTCGGCGTGACGGCCGTCGGCAAGGAACTGGTGCGCGATGCGCGGTACCTCGGCATGGCCTCCCGCGTCTGCGCCGAGAACGGCGCCCACGTCGTCAAGACTTACTTTTGCGACGAAGGGTTCGAGAGGGTCGTCGCCGCCTGCACGGTTCCGATCGTCATCGCCGGCGGAAAGAAACTGCCCGAGGCCGAGACCCTCCAGATGGCCTACCAGGCGGTGGACCAGGGCGCGGCCGGCGTGGACATGGGACGCAACGTCTTCCAGGCCGACCATCCCGTCGCCATGATCCAGGCCATCCGCGCCGTCGTCCACGATGGGCTCAAGCCCGACAAGGCGTACAAGTTGTACCAGGACCTGGCCAAAGGCAAGAAGAAGCCGTAGCCCGGCACGACTGGCCGGGTGGCACTGGCGGCTTGCCCGCCAGTGTGTGCCGCCGCTAGGTTTTGCGCGGCGGGTCTCCGCACCCGCCGCGCAGATGAAAAGTGCCGTTCAGGCCGAAGGCCTGAAACATCATAGCCCAGGGCAACGCCCTGGGCTGGCGGGAGTGCCGAAATTATGATTTTTTTCATTACCCAGCCCTGAAAGGGCGAGACAAAAAGGAATGGATTTTCTTGCGCCCCTTCAGGGCTTCAGAACAAAATATAAAAATGACCGGTTTGGGATGCCGATCACCCAGGGCGTTGCCCTGGGCTGGGATTGTTTGAGCCCTTCGGGCTCAAATGCTGGTGATTACATCACTCCCTCTCCCGTGAGGGAGAGGGGATTGGAAACAGCGGGGTACGTTCTGCCGCGCCGAACGGTTTGTCTTGCGGAGGACCCGTAAAAGCGCCATGGCTGATATTCCAAAAACCCAGCGCGTTGCGGTTTACTATAATAACCGCGACGTACGGATCGAGGAGCGGCCGGTCCCGCGCATCGGCCCCGGCGAAATCCTCGTCAAGATTCTCGCGTCCGGCATCTGCGGCTCCGACGTCCTGGAGTGGTACCGCATCAAGAAGGCCCCGATCGTCCTCGGGCACGAGATCGCGGGCGAAATCGTCCAGGTCGGCGAAGGCGTCGCGAAGTATAAGGTCGGCGACCGCGTTGCCGTCAACCACCATGTCCCCTGCAACACGTGCCACTATTGCCTCGCCGGCCATCACACGGCGTGCGAGACGCTCCACACGACCGCCTTCGATCCGGGCGGCTTCGCCGAGTTTGTCCGCGTCCCCGCGCTCCAGACGGACCGGGGCGTGTATCCGCTGCCCGCGGGCGTCTCGTTCGAGGAAGGCTCGTTTGCCGAACCGCTCGGTTGCGTGGTGCGCGGCCAGCGGAGCGTCGGCCTTCGGCCGGGCCAGAACGTGGCCGTCCTCGGCGCGGGCGTCTCAGGCGTCCTTCACATCGCGCTCGCCAAGGCCGTCGGTGCGGGGCGCATCCTCGCCACCGACATTGACGACTTTCACCTGGGCCTCGCGCGCCGGTTCGGGGCGGACGAGGCGTTCGATGCGCGCAAGGATGTTCCGCGACTCCTCAAGGAGGCGAACGGCGGGCGGGGACTCGACCTCGTGGTCGTTTGCTGCGGGGCGCTCTCGGCCTTCGAGCAGGCCCTCGCCGCCGTGGACCGCGGCGGGACGATTCTCTGCTTCGCGACGACGGACCCCGGCGTCGAACTCGCGGTGCCCTTGAACGATTTCTGGCGGAACGACGTCACGCTGAAGCCTTCCTACGGCAACTCGCCGCACGACGCGACGACGGCCCTCGAGTTGATTGCCGCGCGGCGCGTGCCCGTGGCCGACATGATCACGCACCGCCTGCCGCTGGAGCAGACGCAGGAGGGTTTTCGCCTGATGTCCACGCCAGGCGGCCGGAACCTTAAGGTCGTCATCCTGCCGCACGGATAATTGAGGTGAATCGCTTCGGCAAGCGGGTATAATGTTGAAGCGGACGTAGAAAAGGAGAGCCTCTCGTGGTGCACGAATTCAACGTCGTGATCGAAAAGGATGCGGACGGATACTTTGTGGCCTCGGTTCCCGCCCTTCGAGGCTGCCACACTCAAGCCAAGTCGCTCGATGTCCTCATGAAACGGGTCAAGGAGGCCATTCGGCTCTGCCTGGAGGTCGAAGAGCCCGTGGCCACTGAATTCGTGGGCGTGCAGCGTGTGGCGGTGGCCGAATGAGCAGGCTCCCGGCGCTCACGGGACTTGGCCTGATCAAAGCCCTTCAGAAGTTCGGGTTCGAAGTCATACGCAGAAGGGGGAAGCCACCACTTCCTGCGGCATCCGGACGGCCGGTGCACCGTCGTTCCCGTTCATCGTGGAGAGACCATCGGGCGCGGCCTGCTTGCTCGAATCCTCAGGGACTGCGAGATCACCCGAGACGATCTTCGGAAAATGCTTTGATGGCAAAAGCGGGCGGCGAAAACCTGAAAGTCGTCATCCTGCCCCATAATGGAGGAGCATGACGTGAAGCGCCCCAAACCGTCCGCTCAGGGCGAAAAGGTTGTCCACGAAGCCTACGAGATCGCCCGCGGCGCCTATGCCGAGGTGGGCGTCGACACCGAGGCGGCGATCGAACGTGCCGCGCGCGTGCCGATCTCGGTCCACTCGTGGCAGGGCGACGACGTCAGGGGATTCGAGGCCGGCCAAGGGGCGGCGGCAAGCGGCGGCCTCCTGGCGACGGGCAATTACCCCGGCCGGGCGCGCAACGCCGACGAACTTCGCGGAGACCTCGAGGAGGTCCTCTCGCTCGTGCCCGGCGTCCACCGCGCGAGCGTCCACGCCATCTATGCCGAGACGGGCGGCAAGAAAGTGGACCGCGATGCGCTCGAACCGAAGCATTTCGCCGGATGGATCGACTGGGCCAGGAAGCGGGGCATCGGCCTGGATTTCAACCCGACGTTCTTTTCGCATCCGAAGGCGGCGGACGGACTGACGCTCTCGCACCCGGACCCGGGCATCCGCGCGTTCTGGATTGCGCACGGCATCGCGTGCCGGCGGATCGGCGAGGCGATGGCCCGCGAACTCGGGACGCCCTGCGGCGTGAACCTGTGGATTCCCGACGGCTCGAAGGATTTGCCGGCCGACCGCTGGTCGCCGCGGAGGCGCCTGCGGGAGTCGCTCGACGCCATCTACGCCGACGATCTCGGGATCGACCGGCGTCTCTGCCTCGACTCGGTCGAGTCGAAACTCTTCGGTCTGGGGAGCGAGGCGTACGTCGTCGGCTCGCACGAGTTCTATCTGGCGTACGCGCTGGCGCGCGGCCTGGCGGTGTGTCTCGACATGGGCCACTTCCACCCGACCGAGACGGTCCACGACAAACTGTCGGCCATCCTGACGTTCGCCGATTGGCTGCTGCTGCACGCCAGCCGGCCGATCCGCTGGGACAGCGACCACGTCGTCCTCTTCGACGACGACGTGCGGGCGGTGTTCCAGGAACTGGTGCGCGGGGAGGCGCTCGGCCGCGTAAAGGTCGCACTGGACTATTTCGATGCGAGCATCAACCGCGTCGCCGCCTACGTCATCGGCGCGCGGGCCGTCCGCAAGGCCGTCCTGTATGCGCTGCTGGAGCCGGGCGATCGGCTGGGGGCGCTCGAG